>Ga0256830_1000331_pt1 | contig 40304 bp, 47 predicted proteins | sample 128326metaG_FD_190537 | JGI IMG/M metagenome (GOLD analysis project Ga0256830, IMG submission 190537) | Hydrothermal vent microbial communities from Lau Basin, Pacific Ocean - 128-326 | ecosystem: Environmental > Aquatic > Marine > Hydrothermal vents | place: Pacific Ocean: Lau Basin | collected...
TTCTTACCGCCTCCTCAAAGTCACTGCGGGAGAAGTTGCTCTTCACCTCAAGCTCAGCCTCGCCGGGGGTGAAGCTCAGCCGCTCTGCGCTATTTACAGCCTCCTCCAGCCGGTTAAGCGCCCTTACCGCGCGCTCATACTCCTCCTCCAGCTGATCCTCGTCTTCTAAGATAAGGTTAGAAATCAGCAGCACCTCCTCCCGCCAGTGGTCGAAGACCACAGCATCCCTCGCGAGCAGAAAGAGGGCATCTTCGTGGCGCAGGTCGTCCTCCGTGCTACTTCCTATCTCCTCGAAGTAGCGCACCACGTCGTAGGCGAAGAAGCCCACGAGCCCGCCGAAAAACTTGGGGAGCTTTTCTGTGGTGGGCACCACCTGGTAGCTGAGAAACCTGCGCAGCGCGCTTAGCGGATTGTCAACCTTCTCCTCGCTGCCGTTGAAGCGCAGCACGTGGTTTTTAAGCGAGACCACCATCTCGGGCTCTGCGCCCAGGAAGGAGTAGCGCGCTATCTTCTCGCCGAAAATCGCTGACTCCAGCAGGAAGGCGATGCCTCTACCGCGCAGCGCTGCATAGACGTCAACCGGCTGAAGCTCCCCCACGGGCAGCCTGCGCACAAGGGGCAGGAGACAGCGCTTTCTTCCAGCGACAAGCCTGCGGAGCTCCTCCAGAGAAGGCTCACGCATGCACCAGCCTCCTTGTCGCTTCCTCTATGTCCTGGCTGCGCATTATGCTCGTGCCCACAAGCGCTGCATCGCAGTGGCGCAGCACCCGCCTGAGGTCAGCCTCACCTGAGATTCCAGAGGCAGAAATCCTTATCCCGTCTATGAGCTTCGCCAGCCTCTCGCTGCGCGAGAGGTCTATCTCCAGCGTGTCCTTGTCCCGGTTGTTTATCACGTATACGCGGGCGCCGCAGCGCTGCGCAAGGCTTATATCCTGCGCGGAGTGCACCTCAACGAGAGGCTCCATTCCGAAGTGCCTGCACCTCGCTATTAGCTCTCTCAACTCCTCCTCGGAGAAGAAGCTGGCTATGAGGAGCACGCTGTCGGCGCCGTAGTAGTAGGCCTCGTCCACCTGCCCGGTGGCAAAGATAAAATCCTTGCGCAGCACGGGCAGAGAGCAAACCTCAGAGACGCGCCTGAGGTAGTCCAGGCTGCCCCTGAAGTACTTCTCCTCGGTGAGCACGGAGATTGCACACGCCCCGCCGCGCTGCATCGCAAGTGCTATAACTTCAACATCGTCCGGCTCGCGAATCTCGCCCCGCGGAGAGGCGAACTTCACCTCCGCGATGACGGGGTTAATGCCGCGCCTCTTCGCGGCGAGAATCGCCTCCTCAAAGCTTCTTGGCATGCGTTCTGGCCTCACCTCCAGACCAAAGCCGCGGTACCTCTTCCTGCAGTCGGCGAGTATCTTCTCAAACATGTGATTCACCAATGTGCACAATTATCCTATGGTGTACGATGAGGGATAAGATAGTACCGCATGAAGAATATTTAAAACTTATGGTGCACCCACGCACTGCCGGAGTACCCGTCGAACACTCCCGGTTTTACGTCTCACCAACTTCCTCTCCGCAACTGCGCCTTGTCACAATATTCTCAGGAGAATACACCGGGCGACACAAAAATGGCTGAGCCAGCATGAAATTGTGCAAGCTCTGTGCTGAGTGGTGTATTGGTTAAAGACCACGAAGCAGAGCAGCGGATGAGGTCAAGCAGGCTATGCGGGGAGATGATGAGATAAGGCATGCCTGCTCTTATCCCCGGTGGGGCAGCGGTGAAAAAGTTCGCGGCTATTAATATGGCGTGGTTTCCCGGAGGATATCCTTCTACAGCTCTCCCTCAAACTCCTCCAGAGACACGAAGTTCTCCACATCGTTGCCCCTTGCCCTGAGTATTTCTCTGGCGAGGAGCCAGTATACAAGGGCAAGGGCTTTCCTTCCCTTATTGTTTGTGGGTATCACTATATCCACGCCGGCGGCGCTGTTGTCGGTATCGCAGAGCGCAATGACAGGGATGCCTATTTCGCCAGCCTCTCGCAGCGCCTGCTCATCTCCACGAGGGTCTGTGACAAGGAGCACCTCTGGCTCTATAAAGTGCTTCAGATTGGGGTTTGTCAGCGTTCCCGGGATGAAGCGCCCTGCAATTGCCCTTGCACCCACAAGACGGGCAAGCTGCTCTATGGGACGCTGACCGTACTGCCTGCGTGACACCACCAGAATCTTGCTGGGCTCGAACTTTGCCAGGAACTTCGCCACGGTGGCTATACGCTCATCCGTCTTCTTGACGTCAAGCACGTACAGCCCGTCGGGACGGACGCGGTAGATATAGGGCATCATATCAGCATTCTTCTGCTGCGTACCTATGTGCACCCCAGCCGCAAGATAGTTGTCCAGAGAAGTGAGCTTCGTTTCCATTTTACGCCTCCTTAAACTTTTGGCAGCCTTGCGAGCCTCGCCCTGCTGGGCGTGAGCTCTTCAGCAATTCTGATAAGCTCATTAAGCTTTGCTATTCTCTCCCCTCCGATAACACCTGTCTTAATTATTGGTATGCTGAAGGCAACCGCCAGATGGGCTATTGTCTCGTCGGTGGTCTCGCCGGAGCGGTGAGATATCACCGGAACCAGCTTCTCATTCATCGCCAGCTTAATAGCCTTGAAGGTATCCGTGAGGGTACCGCACTGGTTGGGCTTTATAAGCACGGCGTTGGTGGAGCTGCGCTGTATTCCGCGCCTCAGTCTATCGACGTTTGTGACATAGAGGTCGTCGCCGCAGATGAGCGCTCTGACGCGGGAGGTGAGCTCGGCGAAGGTTTCAAAGTCCTCCTCCTGCACCGGGTCTTCAACATAGTAAAGCTGGTAATCCTCTATTAAGCTGGCGATATACTCCACCTGCTGCTCCGGTGTTAGCTCCCTCCCATCGCCATACACGTAGCGCTGCTTCTTCTCATTCCAGAACTGACTTGCCGCCACATCTAAACCAAGACGCAGCTTAACCCCTGTTTCCTGTTCAACGAGGTCGCAGACCCTGGTTAGCGCCTGAAGCGCCTCCTCGTCGCTCATTGCGGGCGCCCACGCACCCTCGTCCCCCTTCCCGAGGTTTCCGCAGCGCTTTGTGAGCTCGTCCCTGAGCTTTTTGTGGACCTCGGCATTGGTGCATATCGCCTCGGCGATATCGCGGGCACCCACAGGGATAACCAGAAACTCCTGAATTGTGGTGGCGTTGCTCGCATGTGCCCCGCCACCTATCACGTTGCCCAGAGGGTAGGGAAGCTCGCAGGAGAAGTTGCCGCCCAGAAACTGAAAGAGGGGCAGACCATGCGAGGCCGCCGCCGCCTTCGCATTCGCCAGAGACACCGCAACAGCGGTGTTCCCCCCTATGCTTGAGAAGTTGTCCGTGCCGTCAATTTCGTGCAGAGTCCTGTCCACCTCCTCCTGATTTATCGAATCCATGCCGCGAAGCTCAGGTGCGATAGTTTCCTCAACCTCGACTATTGCCTTCTCCACACCCCCGTCGGGAAAGGCTCTTGCCTCGTACTTGCCTGTGCTCGCCCCGCTGGGAGCTGCGCACCTCCCTATGGCGTAGTCGGTAATTACATCTACCTCTATGGTCCAGTTGCCCCTGGAGTCAAGCACCTTCCTGGCGCGGACATCTTCAATTATTGTCGGAATCATTCCTCTTCACCCAGCAGCTTCTTCTCAGGCATGCGGCGGCGCACAGTTATGGGTATCACTCCCTTCTCCAGCTCCCTTATCGCTATAACTATCGGGTCCTGCATGTCCTCTGAAATCCGTATCAGTGGAGGAGCGCCCATCGAAAGCTGGAGCGCCCTTGCACCAATGATGCGCGCTTTTTCATATTTCGTGAACTTCACGCTTTCTCCTCCTTTCAATGTGAGGAAGGGGGATATGGGGCCGCTGAGATTTGAACTCAGGTCACCAGCACCCCAAGCTGGGAGGATAGTCCAGGCTACCCTACGGCCCCTTCTCTTCAAGCCTTATCACATCATCGATAAAGTCGCGGTGGCTCAGCAGCATCCTGCGGCAGCAGTAACGGGTAACCCCGAGCTCGTCCAGCACCTGTTTCGGGTCCTCGTTCTCCTCCACTCTGCGCCTGAACTCCTCGTACCTGTCGGCGATTACTGCTCCGCAGCTGAAGCATCTCACGGGTACTATCACGGTATCACCTGTAGGACTTCTGGAACCTCGCACGCGCTCCGCGCCCGCCGTACTTCTTGGGCTCAGCCCTGCGAGCGTCACCTTTAATAATTGTGCGGTCGTAGCTCATGAAGGTCTCCTTGAGTTTGAGGTCGCCTGTGTACTCCACGAGACCTCTGCCTATGGCTGTGCGCACTGCCTCAGCCTGCCCCATGAAGCCGCCTCCGCGGACGCGCACGTCGATATCCACCCTGTCGCGAACGTCGCCTGCCAGCTCCAGCACCTCTATTATCTTCAGCCTGGCCATCTCTGGCTCGAGGATTTCAACAGGCATCTTATTTATTCTGACCCTTCCTCTCCCCGGCCTTATGGTGGCACGCGCAATTGCAGTCTTCCGCTTGCCAACGCTGTGAACTATCTTCATCCAATCACCTCAAAACCTCGCGCCAAGCTGGTGGCTAAGCTCCGCGAGGGTGACATACTTTGGAATCTTCAGCTTTTTATAGCTGGCGTCAGGAAAGGTAACCTTTTCGGCGTCTGCATACTCAGCGGGTACACCCACATAAACGCGCAGCCGCTTGAAGGCACGTCTTCCGCGCTCCTGTTTGTAGGGAAGCATTCCGCGCACCGCCCGCTTGAGTATGCGTTCCGGTCTACGCGGGTAGTGAGGCCCATGCCTGCGCGGGTTTACGATGCTTTTCCTCTGCCTCCGGGCGCCGTACTTGGCGAAGATGCTGGCCCTGTTGCCAGAGATAACCGCCTTCTCAGCGTTTACCACCACCACTTCCTCGCCTTCCAGCAATGCCTTCGCAACATAGCTCGCCAGACGCCCCATGATTAAACCAGAAGCATCCACAACCTTCATCCTATCACTCCATAATCTTTACTCCAGAACCCTTCGACTCCTTCATCAGCTCCTCAAAGCTCATACAGCGTCCGCCGGCGGTGGTTATCTTCCGCCTCGCCTTCTCTGAGAAGGCAAAAGCGGCAACGGTGACGGAGTGCGCAATACTCCCTGCACCGAGCACCTTGCCAGGCACAGCCACTACATCCCCTTCTCTGGTATATCTTGCGATTCTGCCCACATTCACCTCCGCTCGCCGCGAGCTTGGGCGGGCAAGCCTCTCCGCCAGGTCACGCCATATCGCCTGCCCCGAGTCGTGGGTCCGCTTCGCAAGTGTCGTTATCAGCTCCCTGAGCCTTGGATTGGTACTCCTGCTTTTTCTCATAGTCAATGTGCCTCCTACCTGCGCCGTTTGCAAGAATTATTATATAAACCCTGTACCGGAATGCAATTCTTTATGCACATGCGCCTCCGGGATTGTGCGTTTTGTATGCGGGGGAAGGGATTTGAACCCTCGCACCCACTTAGGGACAGGACCCTCAATCCTGCGCCTTTGTCCACTCGGCCACCCCCGCATGGTGGCAATATTTTTATAACAATGATACCATCTTTCCTGCTTTTTTAGATATCTCCCTGCACGCCTCTCTGAAAATCTCCTTCGCAGGGAGGGAGCCGTTGCTCTCTATGGTGAATATGAAGCGCTCGGGGTCTCCCTTTACGGTGAGCGCCTCCTCCTCGCACGTCTGGGAGCAGGCCCTGCACAGGGAGCAGTTCTCTATGTCCCGCACCATCACCTTCCTGTCTTCCAGCGCGAGAAGGTCCCTGGGACACGCCTCCACGCACTCGCCGCATGCGGTGCATTTATCAGCGTCAATGGTTATTACGGGGTAGTACTTGTAGCCAACTACGCATGGCTGCCACTTTGCATGCTCCTTACCCCTGCCCAGCACAGCCTCCGCCTCGAGCCGGAGCCTCTGTCCTTTTCCGAGCTTCACCAGCGGGATACCTCCCACCGGGATGAGCTCGGGGTCCGGGGACCTGAGGTCGTGAGAGTACACAACCTTCGGCCCTTCCTCCTCAAGGGTAAGCGTCAGTGTGCAACTGGCGCAGCCTTTGCCCCCGCACACACATTCATCGCGGAAGTTGAAACGCTTCAGGTCTGTGCGGATGGGTACCAGACCGAGGCGATGGGCAAGGATTTCGTCGTAAAGCGAGGAGGTATTCTCGTATATTATAACCTCCTCTATTGCCAGTGTGGGCACCTCGCTGAGCATCGTCCTGCGAAGTGCGTTGGCATAGCTCGGGCTCGCCCGCTCCAGCAGGAGCGTTATCCTTCTGTCATCCCCATCCAGAATGCGTACTTCCAAGGCTATACTCTCCTCCCTCGCTTGCCGCCCTTCCGCTTGGTGCCATCGTGGGGTATCGGCGTTACGTCCTCTATCCTGCCTATCTTGAGTCCGGCCCTGGCCAGAGCGCGTATCGCGGGCTGTGCACCCGGACCCGGGGTCTTTGGACCGCTTCCCCCGGGAGCACGAACCTTTATGTGCACGCCCACGATGCCCTTCTCCATAGCCTCCTCTGCAGCCCGCATCGCTGCCTGCATCGCAGCATAGGGCGAGGACTCGTCCCTGTGTGCTTTAACAATTCTGCCACCTGACCACCTGCTTATGGTCTCGGCACCTGTAAGGTCGGTGATGTGGATGATGGTGTTGTTGAAGGAGGAGTAGATGTGGGCTATTCCCCAGTGCTCTTCCTTTTTCTTTGCCATCTCATGCCGCCTCCTCTGCCTGCTTTCTCACTATTTCCAGGTTTCTGATAGGTGAGTTCTCAGCATAACCTATTGCGTCCTCCTCATCTGCCCGAACCAGGTAGCTGGGTGCGGTTACCTTCCTGCCGGCGACGGTAATGTGTCCGTGCACAATGAACTGCCTGGCCTGCTTCATTGTCGCCGCCAGGCCTTTCTTATACACAAGGGTCTGAAGCCTGCGGTTTAAAATGTCACGCACCGTGAGGGAGAGAACATCGTCAAGTGTGGCCCCCTCCTTCAGGAGGTTGAGCCTCCTCAGGCGTGCCATCAGCTGCTTTTCCTGCCACGCCGCCTGCTCGCCGCGCTTGCCCAGAAGCTCCCTTGCCTGACCGCGGATTCCGCGCAGAATGGCAAGGGCCTTCCAGATCTCGCGCTTGTTCTTGAGACCGTACTCCTTCAGGAGCTCCTTCTCCTCCTGGATGCGGTCCGCCTGCCAGGGATGCGAGGGTGTGTGGTACTTCTTCCGTATCCTGCGGGGGTCACCCATTAAACCACCTTACTTCTTCTTTTTAGAGACGCCCACCGTAATGCCGCGCCTGAAGCTGGTGCGTGTGCGCTGGCCGCGAACCGGCAGGCCAAGCTCATGTCTTATTCCGCGGTAGCTGCGTATCTTCCTCAGCCGGTTAAGGTCCTCTCGAAGTGCTATGGCGAGGTCTGAGCCAATTACGTGCATGTCCCTACCCGTCTCGTAGTCCTTGCGACGGTTGAATAGCCAGCTTGGAACCTTCTGCTCCTGGAAGTTGGAAACAATGCTGTCCAGCTTTTCCACCTCTTCGTCGGAGAGGTAGCCTATCCTCTTTTCAGGGTCAACTCCTGCGAGGCGACATATAACCTCGCCGGTTCTCACTCCTATACCCTTTATGAGCGCCAGACCAACGGGAATCTTCTTGTTACCATCTATGTCAGTACCACCTATCCTCACCAGATACTTGAACTCTCCTTCTGCCTTCTCGTTGCCTTTGGCCACTACCATTCCTCCGTTGGTATGAGGTAATACCACCTGTATATAATACTTTTGGACCTGCAAAATCAAGCTCTTCTTTTCAGGAAAAGTACCATGGTAAAGATTTATGCAAAGAAGGGAAGCTTTTTATTCCAGCACGGAAGAAGCTTTTATCGTGATAAGAATAACTTCCCCTGCAACGAGCGCCAATCTTGGCTCCGGCTTTGATGTGTTTGCCCTTGCCCTTTCCTCACCTGCAGATGAGATGAGCTTCAGAGAAATTGAGGATGGCGTGAGAATTGTCGCAGAGGGCTATCCGATACCTGCAAGTGCCGAGGAGAATATTGCCGGATATGTTGCCATCCGCATACTTTCGGCGAAAGGTATCGATTCCGGAGTGGAGATATCAATAAAAAAGCGAATTAGACCAAAAAGCGGACTTGGTTCGAGTGCTGCTTCTGCCGCAGGAGCCGCTTATGGTCTAAATGAGCTATTTGAGCTGAATATGGACCGGGAAGAGCTGATACGCTTTTCCATGCTCGGTGAGAGCCGCTTCTCCGGCGCTGAGCATGCTGACAATGTATCTGCCTGCCTATGCGGCGGCTTTACCTGCGTGTCCTATTCTCCCCTGAAAGCCGTTTCATTGCCGTTGCCTGAATTCCTTGAGTATGCGGTGGTGCTGCCGGAGGTGGAGGTTGAAACCCGCGCAGCGCGCTCTGCACTCCCCCGGAGCGTGGCTCTTTCATCTCACGTACGCAATCTGGGCTACGCCGCCTTTTTAATCGCCGGGATTCTGACTGGAGACCCGGATGCGATTCGAACAGGTATGAGGGATGAGATTGCCACCCCTGTGCGCAGCAGATATGTACCCCACTTTGAGGAACTTCGAAGTGCTGCGGTTAAAGCTGGCGCTCTGGGACTTGCGATAAGCGGCTCCGGTCCTGCGTGCATTGCTCTGTGCGATTCTTCCAGCGGCGGAGGGAGATATATAGCGGGAATTATGAAGGATTTTTACAGAGATAGGGGTATTGAGTGTGTTACATACTCAGGAAAACCTGGAGACGGCTGTAAACTGCTGTGAACAAATTTATCATAATTGTTTCGACAAACGAAAGAAAAATTTTATATAATCTTTCAAACACGCTATTTACTGCGGGCTTAGGGAACATCGACCTTCCTCCGGCAACCACCGGGGGCACCTGACTGGGGCGCCCTGCGGTGCCTCAGTCTTTAAAAACATTGCCCGGTGGCCTAAGCTCGCCCTCCATCCCACCCTCTGCGGAATATTCACGGGTACGTTTTTATAATCCTCCGGTCTATTTGATTAACGGGGAAGAAAATGGGGCAGCCACTGTACATCGCGGCGCCGCTGTTCAGCGCGGCAGAAAGGGAGTTCAACGCACGCCTCTGCTCAAAGCTTGAGCATCTCGGATATGACGTAACTCTGCCCCAGCGCGACTGCACCGGCTCAAGGGAGGAGATATTCCGTGCGTGTCTTTCAGCAATTAAAAGCGCCGAAGTGATTGTTGCGGTGCTCGAGGGCGCCGCCTGTGACGACGGCACAGCCTTTGAGGTGGGCTACGCCTATGCGCTGGGAAAGCGCATCTTTGGGCTGAGAACCGACTTCCGCCACGCTGGTGAGCACGGAGCAAGGCTCAACCTTATGCTGGAAAAGGCCTGTGAGAGGATTTTGGCGAGTGAGGAGGAGCTCCTCGCTGCTCTTGAAAAGATGGAGGGAGAACATGGAAAAAAAGCTAAGAATTAAGTCGCTTGATATAAAAGAGGGGAGATACGAGATAACCCTCAACGAAGAGGATGCCCGCGAACTGGGACTTCACGCCCGCGACAGGGTCAGGGTCTATCATAACGGGGAGTACCGCGTTGCGAGCGTGAGCATCTCAAAGCGCGCCATAGGCAGGGGTGAGGCAGGCGTCACCATCGACCTGCTCAACTCCTTTCATATTAAGGAGGGTGACATTGTAACCGTCGTACCTACTGCTAAACCCAAGTCTGTGGAGTTCATCCGCAAGAAGATGGACGGACTTGCGCTGAGCGAGAGCGAGATAGACGCGATTATAAAGGACGTGGTGAACCGGGACCTGAGCGACATAGAGATAACCGCCTTCATAACAGCGCTTTACATCAACGGGCTAAACATGGATGAAGCCGCCAGTCTGAGCAAGAAGATGGCAGAGAACGGAGAGATGCTGGAGCTCAGGCGCAGGCCTGTGTTCGACAAGCACAGCATAGGCGGCGTTCCCGGCAATAAGATCACCCTTCTCATTGTGCCCATCGTCGCCGCCGCGGGGCTGGTGATACCAAAGACCTCCTCCAGGGCGATTACCTCCGCCGCGGGCACGGCTGACATAATGGAGGTGCTGGCTCCCGTGAGCTTCTCTGCCCGCGAGATTGAGGAGATTGTGGATAAGACCAACGGGATTATAGCCTGGGGCGGCGGACTCAACCTTGCGCCGGCGGACGACATATTTATCCAGGTGGAGTATCCCCTCGCCATAGACCCGCACTATCTCGCGCTGTGCAGCGTTATGGCGAAGAAGTACGCCGTGGGCGCAGATTTTGTGGTCATTGACATACCCATGGGAAGCGAGGCGAAGGTCAAAAGCATGGAGGAAGCCAAGCGCTTTGCGAGAGAGTTCATAGAACTCGGCGAGAGGATAGGCATAAGCGTTGAGTGCGCCATAACCTACGGCGACAAGCCCATAGGGCGGGCTATTGGTCCGGCGCTTGAGGCGAGGGAGGCGCTTGCCACGCTGGAGAGGGGCTCCGGCCCAAGCAGCCTGGTGGAGAAGTCTCTGGAGCTTGCGGGCATTCTGCTCGAAGCAGGCGGCGTGGCAAGTCGTGGCACTGGCAAGGCCGCGGCCAGGGAGATTCTGCGCTCTGGCAAGGCGCTCAAGAAGATGAGGGAGATAATCGCAGCGCAGGGGGGCGATGCAAAGGTGAAGGCTGAGGAGGTTAGCGTTGGCGAGTACAGCGAGGTAATAGAGAGCGACGGCGAGGGCTACGTGATACACATCTCCAACCGCGCGCTTGTGCGAATAGCCCGCGAGGCGGGCTCGCCCAAGGACAAGGGCGCGGGCATACTGCTCCACATCACCAAGGGTGAGAAGGTGAGGAAGGGCGACGTGCTCATGGAAATCTTCGCCGAGAGCGAGTACCGTCTGGAGCAGGCGGTTAAGCTGGCAAAGCAGCTCAAGCCGATAACGCTCGAGGGCATGGTTCTGGCAAGGGTGCCCGGAATTACCTACTTTGAGCACTGAGAAGCCAAATCCACAGGGAAAGAAAGTTTACCACCAGATTCTCCGCTCTCTGCCCTTCCTGCGCGCATTCTCTGCTCTACTCCTGCTCTGTCCTTTTCACCTCCTCTATCGCCTTCACGTCCTCCAGCGTTGTAACATCGCCTATCTCCCTGCCTTCCTCCAGAGCTCTAAGTATGCGGCGCATTATCTTGCCCGAGCGTGTTTTGGGAAGCATGGTTACAAAGTGTATCTCCTCAGGCTTTGCTATAGGTCCTATCTCCTCCGCTACGTGCCTGCGCAGTTCTTCCTTGAGCTCGGGAGTTGATTCAACCCCATCGCGGAGCACCACAAAGGCGACCACCGCCTGACCTTTAATCTCATGGGGCACACCTATCACCGCAGCCTCTGCAACACTCTCGTGGCTCACCAGCGCACTTTCCAGCTCAGCGGTGCCCAGTCTATGCCCTGAGACGTTTATCACGTCGTCTATCCTGCCTATAATCCAGAAATCGCCCTCCTCATCAACACGGGCGCCGTCCCCGGTGAAGTATATCCCGGGGAAGGTCCCGAAGTATGTCTTCACATAGCGCTCCGGGTCGCCCCACACAGTTCGCAGCATCGCCGGCCAGGGGCGCGTGATAACCAGGTAGCCACCCTGATTTGGCTTTACCTCCTTCCCATTCTCATCCACAACCTTCGCGAACACACCTGGAAATGGTCGGGAGGCAGAGCCGGGCTTAAGTGTGCTCACCCCGGGCAGAGGTGTTATCATTATCATTCCCGTCTCAGTCTGCCACCAGGTGTCCACGATGGGGCAGCGTCTGCCGCCAACAACCTCGTGGTACCAGAGCCAGGCACGTGGATTTATTGGCTCACCCACGCTGCCGAGCAGGCGAAGTGTGCTCAGGTCGTGGCCCTTAATCCACTCCTCGCCCAGCTTCATAAAGAAGCGTATCGCAGTGGGAGCTGTATACAGGATGGTAACGCCATACCGCTCAATAATCTCCCACCATCTCGCCGGCGAGGGATAGTCGGGTGCGCCCTCGTACATCACCACGGTTGCACCGTTGGAGAGGGGGCCATAAACGATGTAGCTGTGTCCGGTAATCCAGCCTATGTCAGCGGTACACCAGTATATATCCCGGTCCTTCAAATCGAAGACCCACTTTGCGGTGAGGTGGACACCCACGTTGTATCCCCCGTGCACGTGGAGCACACCCTTGGGTTTTCCTGTTGTGCCCGATGTGTAGAGTATAAAAAGAGGATGCTCACTGTCCACCGGAAGAGCATCGCACTTCGGGCTTTTCCCTGCCACGAGCTCATGCCACCACACATCCCTGTCTCCATGCATCTCCACATCATTGTCTGCCCGCTTCAGCACCACAACCCTCTCCACACTCCGCACATCTCTGAGCGCAACATCTACATTGTCCTTTAGCGGTATTATCCTGCCCCTGCGGAAGGCTCCGTCCTGCGTCACAACAATCTTTGCCTCGCAGTCATTTATCCTGTCAGCCAGCGCTCTGGCAGAAAAACCTCCGAAAACCACGCTGTGCACAGCTCCAATGCGAGCGCAGGCAAGCATTGCAACTGGTAGCTCGGGTACCATGCCCATGTACAGAGTAACCCTGTCGCCCCTCTCCACGCCAAGGCTGCGGAGCGCGTTGGCGAAGCGACCCACCTCGCGCAGAAGCTCGCCGTAGGTGAGCACACGTCTCTCACCAGGTTCTCCCTCCCAGATTATAGCCACCTTGTTCCTGCGCCAGCTTTCAGCGTGTCTGTCAAGACAGTTGTAGGTGATGTTTATCTCTCCACCAACAAACCATCTGTAGAAGGGAGCCTCGCTCATGTCCAGCACGCGCTTCCAGCGCCTGAACCAGTGCAGTTCCTCAGCTGCACGCTCCCAGAAGGCGAGATAATCCCTCCCCGCCTCCTCGTAAACCCTCCCCTCCCTGACCCATGCCGTTTCGGCAAACCTGCCGGGAGGGAACTTCTCAACCACCTTCACTCTCCCCTCACTCATTCTCAAACCTCCACCTTCTCCAGCTGTCTGAGCACATACTCACGAATCTCCCTTGCGGACGGGAGCTCCCCGACGAGCCTGCCACCTCTTATCAGCGGCTTCAGCAGATTCTCCATTGGAGAGCCGCACCTCCCGCAGGTTGCACGCTTCACCTCCCCCACAGGAACCCGCATGCCGTGCATATTGCTGCACCTCAGCACCGTCTTTGCTCCGCCGAACTTGCCACGCTTTGCCGCCGGTTTGCCCTCCACTTCCACTATGTCCAGGGCAAAATCTATCGTGGCTGCGGCACTTATGCTCGTACCCACGCCGAAACCGTCTGCAAGGCTCAGCTCGCGTATGTTCTCCTCCTTAACCCCCCCTGAAATGAATATCTTAACATGTCTGTAGCCCCGTATGTCCAGCTCCCAGCGCACCTCCTCGAGTATGCGCCTCATGTTGCCCCGTCTTGAGCTGGGCGTATCCAGGCGCACACCGTACAGGTTCTTTATAGTCTGCGCTGCAAGCACAGCCTCCTGCTTCTCATCGCAGTAGGTGTCAACAAGAGCAATACGCGGCGTTTCTGGCTCGATGACCTCATCGAAGTAGCGCCAGGCAGCAGCCTGGTCGCCCACAGTTATGATGAGCGCGTGGGGCATTGTCCCGCGGGCCTTCTCTCCGGTCAAACTCTCTGCAGCCACGCCGGAGAAGCCGTCGCAGCCGCCAATGTAGGCGGCGCGGTCTATCATGGGCGCTATCGCGGGATGCATCCTCCTGATCCCGAAGCTCAGCAGTATCTTATTCCCCGCCAGCTTCCTGAAGCGTGCTGCCTTCGTGGCTATACCGGAGGCCTGACACAGCAGGCCGAGCAGAGGCGTCTCAAGCACAGCAAACTCCCTGTAGTCGCCCTCAATTCGCATAACCGGCTCGAGCGGAAAGAAAATGCTGCCCTCGGGCATGGCATAAACGTCCAGGTTGCAGCCCTCAAGAAGACGTGCCGCCTCTTCCACGCCTGCGAGCACGCCCCAGGCATAACCTTCGGGCAGGGAGCCCGCTGTGACCTCCGCTACAACGCGCTTTGCAATCCCCTTCTCATCAAGCACGCGCTTCGTGTTGATAAAGTACACGTCGGTAGTCTTACCCGCCTTTATGTCCTCCTCGCTTGCAACATGGAACATGTTATCAAAGTTTTAACTGCGGGGTATAAAGCTTTTTGCAGGCGATATCATGAAGGTTGCGCTTGTGGGATGCGGAGCAATAGGTGCTGTGCTCGCGCGGGCAATGGCTGAGCACAGGGTGGAGGCGGAGCTGGTTAGCGTATTTGACCTGAGCAGGGAGAGGGCGGAGAGGCTTTCAGCGCTCTTTGAGAAAAAGCCGGAGGTGGCAGCTGGCATGGAGGAGGTGCTTTCCAGCGAGGCTGAGCTTGTAATAGAGGCAGCCTCCGTGGCGGCGGCGAGAGAGCTTCTTTTGCCCGCGCTGAGCTCGGGTAAGGATGTTTTACTTCTGAGCGTGGGTGCCATAGCTGATGTGGAGTTTCTGAAGCGGGTGGAGGAAACCGCACGCAGGAATAGGAGGCAGGTGCACATTCCCTCCGGAGCCGTCGGCGCGCTCGATGCGCTTAAATCGGCGCGCGAGGCTGAACTCACAGAGGTGAAGCTCGTGAGCACAAAACGCCCCGAAGCGCTTGAGGGTGCGCCCTACCTGGCGGAGAGAGGCATCTCACTGCACGGGCTTAAAGAGAGAAAAGTCCTATTCTCCGGCACGGCGAGAGAGGCAATAGCCGGCTTTCCAGCAAATGCCAACGTCGCCATCGCCGTCAGCCTGGCAGGCCTTGGAGTTGAGAACACCAGGGTTGAGATAGTCGCAGAACCGGGTGCAAGGAGGAATGTGCACGAGATTTTAGCCCGCGGGAGCTTCGGCGAGCTCTACTTCAGGGTGGAGAACCTGCCGTCACCAGAGAACCCCAGGACAAGCTACCTGGCGGCGCTCTCTGCGATATCCACTCTGCGCAGGCTTGGCGCACCGCTGCAGGTGGGCACTTAGCCCAGCCTCAGGCTCATATCAAGCCACGCCGCACCCGTGGTGATGTAGCCGGTGGATATAATATCGGGACGTAGCCTGGCGTAGCTCTCTATGTTATCTGGAGTTATTCCGCCTGAAAGCTCAATTACGGCATCGGGGTAGTGCCTCCTTACGAGGGAGATAGCCCGTTCAGCCTCCCCAACGCTGAAGTTGTCCAGCATCACAATGTCAGCTCCCGCCTTTAGTGCTTCAAGCGCCTGTCCAGCATTTCCAACCTCAACCTCCACCTTTCTGGTGAAGCCCGCCTTCTTTGCCCTTCTCACCGCCTCCCCGAGCTCCACAAGGGCGAGGTGGTTGTCCTTTATGAGCACTGCATCGTCCAGTCGGAAGCGATGTGGGTCGCCTCCTCCTACCGCAATGGCGCGCTTTTCGAAGTACCTGAAGCCCGGTGTGGTCTTGCGAGTGCCCGCGATTACGACACCGTAGCGCTTCGCCACATCTGCGAGCCGCCTGGTGGCCGTGGCTATGCCACTCATGCGCATGAGCAGGTTGAGCACCACGCGCTCCAGCATAAGCATGCTGACTGCGCTTCCCTCCACCTCAACCACAGCCTCGCCGGGGCTCACCTCCTCGCCATCCCGCTTCAGAGTTCTGACATTCAGAGCGAAGTGCTCCAGCAGCGCTTTTGCCTCCGCGACGCCCGCGAGCACACCTTTCTGCTTTACCACAACCTGCGCACAGGCGCTGCGGTCTTCGCCGAGCACGCTCCCGGTGGTTATGTCCCCGTAGCCCACGTCCTCCTCCACGAAGCGGAGCAGCTCCTCCATGCGCGGGTGCATGGGAATTTTTATATTTCCTCATGCTTAAAAAGGATACCATGCGCGCATTGCTGGTTATAGACATGCTGAAGGACTTCGTGTACGAAGAGGGTGCCCTGCCAGTGCACAGCGCCAGGAAGATAATAGAACCCATCAACAGGAAGATAGCGGAGTTCCGCTCCCGCGGCGAGCCGGTGTTCTTCATCTGCGACGCCCACGACAGGCAGGACGAGGAGTTCGAGGTCTGGGGCGAGCACGCCGTCGATGGCACCTGGGGCGCTGAGGTCATAGACGAGCTGGACAGGCGCGAGGAGGATGTGGTGATAAAGAAGAAGCGCTTCTCCGCCTTCTACGGCACAAACCTGGAGGAGGAGCTCCGGAAACGCGGCGTGGACGAGGTGGTGCTCACCGGAGTGCTCACAAACATCTGCGTGCTCCACACCGCCGCCGACGCGGCAATGCGGGGCTTCCGCGTTGTCGTGCCCCGGGAGTGCGTCGCTGCCATAGATGAAAATGCGGAAAGGTGGGCTCTGATGCATATGGCGGAGGTGCTGGGAGCGGAGATAGTGTGAGCGTGAGCGAGGCCGAGGTTCTTGCGGCGCTGAAGAGGGTGAAGAGTGTAAAGCAGGGCGGCAGCATAGTGGATGCCGGAATGGTGGGTGAGGTCAGAGTTTCGGGAGGCGAGGTGAGGGTGAAGCTCCACAGACCAAAGGGCTGCGCATGCGTCTATGTCTTTATGCTCGCTGTGCTTGCAGAAAGGGAGCTCTCAAAGCTTGATGGGGTGGAGCGTGCGAGCGTGGATGTGGTGCTTTAGGTCTCCAGATAGGCGCTTACTGCGAGCAGGAGCACCACCAGAGCATAGGCAGGAACACTACGCACCGCTTCCCGCTTCAGCCTGGCTCTGAAGTCTGTTCCCAGCTCCGGCAGCACAGACTCTGCGATTTTCAGCCCTATGCTCCCGGAGAGAAGAATGGCAGGCAGCTCTGTAAGGGCGTGCGGACTAAGGCGGGCGAAGTATTCACCCGGCGAATGGACAAAGAAGCCCAGAAGAAAGCCAAGCACAGCACCGTTGAGAAAGAGGATGAATACCGGAAAGGTGAAGAGGGACAGGTAGAACTTCAGCGCTTCGTCACCCACTTCACCAAGCCGGCGGTCCAGTCTTCTGAGGTGCCTCAGGCGGGGGTCGCTGTCGCTTCCGAGCCTCAGGAAGGCGATGGTGGCGAAGAATCCGCCGTAGGAGCACAGCAGAGACGCGAGCAGATTGTTTATAAACACGCCATAGCCGGCGCTGCCCAGTAGCGCCTCCTGCGACTGCACCTTTGCGGTGAGCATGGCGAGCAGGAGCTGTCTGAGTTGAGGCAGGGTGATGCTCATCAGGGCAAACACCGCAAATCCAGAGGCATAGCCCAGAGCAAAGAGTCTGAAGCTTTTCAGCAGGTGCTCCATGATGGTATCTTCATCCCGGCCTTCTTAAGCTTTGAGATATTTCAACAATATTTTATATAAGTAGTCTTGGGGTGAGGTTGTAATCCCGGTGGTGCTCGTGAACATCGACGAAGCTACACTTAAAGAGATAGAGGAGCTGAAGCAGGACTGCATAGTGCTCTCGCACAACTATCAGATACCGGAGATTCAGGATGTGGCCGACTTTATAGGTGATTCCCTGGCGCTTTGCAGGGCGGCGCAGCGGGTGGACAAGCCCTATATACTCTTCTGCGGTGTGGACTTCATGGCAGAGAGCGCTGCTATGCTAAATCCCGACAAGACGGTGGTGATGCCCGACCTGGAGGCCCACTGCCCCATGGCTGCCCAGCTGCCCGCAAAGCTGGTGCGTGAGGCGAGAGAGGAGCATCCAGACGCTGCTGTGGTGCTGTACATAAACACCCGCATCGAGGCAAGGGCCGAAGCAGACGTTATATGCACCTCCGCCAACGCCGTGAATATAGTCAGAGCGGTGCCCGAGAAGAAGGTAATCTTCGGTCCGGACGCAAACCTTGCGTGGCATGTGCAGCGGCATGTCAGGGAAAAGAAGATAATCCCCATACCGGAGAAGGGCCACTGCATTACCCACCTGCTCTTCAAGCCTGAGCACGTGGAGCGCGCCAGAAGAGAGCACCCCAAGGCGGAGGTGCTCATCCACCCCGAGTGCACCCCCGAGGTTCAGCTCCTGGCGGACCATATCTGCAGCACAGAGCAGATGGTAAAACGCGCCGGGGAAAGTGCCGCAAGGGAGTTTGTAATAGGTACTGAGGTTGGCTTAATCTACCGGCTGCAGAAGGAGTTCCCGGCCAAGAGGTTCTACCCCCTCAACGAGCGTGCGGTGTGCAGAACGATGAAGATGAACACCTGGGAGAAATTTCTGCTCCAGCTCAGGGAGAGGAGGAATGTGGTGAGGATCGACCCGAAGGTAGCTGAACGTGCACTGCGCAGCCTCCAGAGGATGCTGGAGCTGTCCATCAGGTGACAGTAGCTTCGGTGAAGAAGAGCACTCCGGCTATGGTTATTACTGCACTAACCACCCCGTCCAGCAGAGGGGAGAGCAGGGTGTAGCCGACCACCGGCACCTTTGCCAGCAGCGCGCTCACCATGCCGGCGATGAACCACAGTGCCACCATGAGCACCGCATACACGAAGGCGGAGCCCAGGTTTGAGCGCACCACTGCATAGCTTCTGCGCATCGCCTCCACCGCACCGAGGTCTTCCAGCACGAGGGCAACCACGGTGAACATCAGAAGAAACCCGGCCACCAGGCCGGGAAGTATCAGCAGCACAAGGCCAGAAGCCACAATCAGGCTCACCAGGAGACTTGCCGCAACCAGTGCTCCAAACTTCTTTCCCAGCACCTCGATGCCATCCTCCAGGTTAGCGCCGTTGCGCAGCGCCGCCCTGCACATCCCCACCGCCATGCCCTGGGCAAGGATGTTGAGCACCCAGGAGAGGAGCGTTACAAAGGCGGCTGCTCCGACAATGGTTCCCATGCGCACAAGGCCCGGATTTCCCTGGAGGGGCTGTTCTCCCGCCATCATCATTCCCCCGGCCAGCAGCGCAAAAAGCAGGGCCACAAACACATTGACAGCAACGAAGGGCAGTGCAATTATGTAGTTTGTTCTGAAAATTTCAACGGCACGGGTGTATATACCAACTACATCCAACCTGAAACCTCCCGCTTCATAACTTGCATCCCGGATATTTTAGCTTTTCGCCCTGCTCCTCCTACGATGGGCAGGTGTCGCATTCATCTCCGCCATCACAGAAGATGCTCGCTCTGCGCAGCAGAGAGCGGTGTTTCTCCAGGCAGCGCACTATCTTCTCCGCAGGTACAGGGTTCTTGATGAAGAGCACATGGTGCTTCTTTGCGGCACGTACCGCCAGCTCACGGTCGTGGGTAACAATAATGCATCGCAGCCTGGCAAGAAGATGGAGTATCTCCTCATCACTCATGTGGGTGTCCACATCACCTATGTGCAGCACCCTGGTACCGTGGTTCAGCTTCTTCACCCTCTTTGGAACATTTGCATCCAGCAGAATGTCAATTACTATCAGACCACCTCCCCCTGGTATCCTCCCGTGCGCACCATTTCACGGCTTTCGGAGGTGGCCGGAATATGCCCGGCATCCCACCAGTGCACCGCATCCAGCCTGTCAAAGCCCATTCGGCGCAGCACCTGGGAGAGTTCCGGCAGGTATTCCTGAGTGAAGATGGGCGGTGCCAGAAGGGCAGACACCTGCAGGACACCGTCGAAGGAGGACAGCAGGTTCAGGGTATGGAAGACCCTGTCAACAGCCTCCCCTCTCCCGGTAACCCTTGCATACATCTCCGTGTCCAGAGGTGCCCTCAAGTAAAGCTCCACCGCATCCACCAGGTTCAGCTCAATTGTTCTCTCCAGCAATTCGGGCACAAAACCGGATGTGCACACCTTCAGCTTCATTCCTCTGCCCGCAAGGCTGGTGAGAAGCTCAATTGCAGACTCCTGAACAAGGGGTTCGCAGCCACCCACAACAAGCGCATCCACCAGCTCCGCACCCTGGATGAGGCGCTCCGCAAGCTGGCCCGCTTCGGCATCTCTGACCTCACCGCCTCCGCTGCAGTAGAAACAGCTGAAAGGACAGCCGGAGAGGTAAACAACGCTGCTGGGCTGCCCCGGAAAGGCTCTGGTGGAGAGGTAATCTATGCGCCTGTATCTCACCTTCACCGGCCCACCTCCCGGATGTACTTCCAGAAGCGAAGCTGTGTATCTGCAGCGATTCTCCTGGAAAGTTTCAGAAGGGGCACCGGGTCGGGTACCTGCTCGCGCAGCGGTATAACAGAAACCGCACCGCCATGGCACAGCCGGTGGAACTCACCCTCTATCTCCAGCCGTTTTGCCAGTGGCAGCTCTGCGTCTTCGCTTACCCAGGAGGCGGGGGTGTAGCGGACCTCACCGCCCCGCCTTTCTGCAGAAACCGCCACCCTGTGGGCAAATATACCGTGGTCAAGTCTGGCAAGCCTGCGGTGGGGGTTCTCATCCAGCTGCTGAACCAGCACAAATCGCCGGGATGCCTCTCCCTCCTGTGTGACAAGAGAGTACATTTGCCTCAGAACACGCCTGGCAAAGCCAAGTGCCTCCTCCCTGTGAAGCTCTGCTCCCAGATGGGCCATGAGCATCTCGTTCAGCCCCACGTATCCCACGCCGAGGAGGATGGGGGTGGAGGCGTAGGAGTCATCCAGCAGAGGCAGCACCTTAGCTGCCACACGCCTTTCAATAACCTCCTTTTTAAGCATGAGAGCCTCCAGGGCAAGCCTCACCCTGTCCTCCAGCAGTTCAAAGAGCCTCCTGTCGCTGCCACCGCTCTGATAGGCTATCCGCGGAAGATTCACAGTGACAACCTGTAGCATGGCGGCACCCACAGCTGTGTCAGCCGGGAGGGTGTAGGTACCTGCCTGCAGTTCATTTCCACGGGGTGAGGCGAAGAGGTGCTCCGCACCAGCTGCAGCCGCCTGATGCGCCAGCTGCAGAAAGGTGGAATAGCCGTGCCTATCCCAGTGCTCATCGCGCAGCCTGAAGCAGAGACGCGGGGAGCTGAAGGGCATTCCCAGGTGGTCTCCGGAGGCATAGGCTCTGGCTATTGCGAGGGCAAAGCTGCTGGCTTCCTCCTCAAACTCCCCATAGGTTGTGCCGTCCATCTCCCCTCCGGGCAGCACAGCCTCCATGGAGGACATAAACCGCGGGACGCCGTACTCAACCCAGAGGTCGCAGCTGGCCCCCAGCTGGGAAATCTGCCGCAGCAGCAGCCTGGCAATGCGGGACATCTCAGCATCCGACAGGCCCCGCAGGTACGGTGCAAGAAAGACGTTGACGTAGTCCAGACACTGAGAGGTGGAGAAGCTTCCCATACCGTAGCGGAGGAGATTCACCGCGAGAAGAAGGGCATCCAGTGCATCTCCGGGCGGTGGTACTGCAGCCTTCCTGCCCCTTATGCCCGAGAGGAGGTAGTAGCGGAGGTCGTGCACACAGGAGCTTGCCTTAGTTGCAAAAGCCTCGATGGCGTGGATGTGGAGGTCCCCCTTCATGTGGGCATCGGCCAGGCTCAGGGGAAGAACCTTCAGGAGCACAAACTCCTTGAGCACATTGGCAGCCATCGCACGGTGAACCTCCTCGGCATCCCGGGAGGCCCCCTCCACCAGAAGCGATGCATCGTACACCGGCATTCCCAGGCGGGTGTAGCTCGCCCTGGCTTCTTCAAAACCGTGCTCGAGCAGCTTTACGTTGACCACCTCGCGGATGAGCGGAGCGGAGATAAACTCCAGCTTCAGCCTGCGCAGCTCCGCCTCTGCCTCGCGCGCTATGTTCTCGGCGATTTCCCTCGGCAGGGAGGTCTCCAGTATCAGGGACTCAACTATCTTCTTTCTGTCGAAGGCTTCAATGGTGTTGCGGGAGGTGCGCACATACATACTGTGGTACCTTTTGTAGCGCTCCGCCGCCTCCGGATTCATGGCATAGAGCACGCGAAGGGTCTCCTGCTGAATCTCCCTGGTAGAGGCACCGTCCTTTATCCTCTTGGATACCTCCTGCGCCACCTCTACAGCTGTCCAGAAGTCTATACCCGCATCCTGGCAGTCGCTGGTTACCATGTTGGGATTAAAAACCTCTATCTCCCCTGACGCCTTTACGATGTGAACCCTGTTTGCTGCCTCGCCCATACGCAACCCCGTATTTGAATTTCTAATTTTACGGCCATCGGGAATTAATAGATACGTGGATTCCGATACATATAAATGTTTCGAAAAGGTTTTGTTAACCTGCAGGCAAAAGTTATTTATATGTACTAACCCAACAGGTATAAGCATCCCCGCCCGCGGACGGGCGGTTAGAATACCAAACCGGGTGCTGCTCATGGATGATGTGGACAGGAAAATCCTCGAGATGCTGATAAAGAACTCACGCACTCCGTACAAGGAAATAGCAAAGAAGACGAAGATTTCTGATGTGGCGGTACACAAGAGAATTAAAAAGCTGGAAAAAAGTGCAATAAAGGCATTTACTGTGCTGATTCACCAGGAGGCTGTGGGCAGACCAGTAACCTGCATCCTGAACGTGAGATGCAGCATCTCTGACACCGCCTCCATAGCGAGGGAAATCGCCAGTATTGGGGACGTTACAGAGGTGTACACAACCCTGGGAGAATACGACATCGTGGCCAAGATACGCACAGCAGGCATTGCGGAACTCAGGGAGATAGTTGAGAGGCGCATATCAAAGATAAAGGGGATAAACGAGGTACGCGCCAGCGTGGTATTTGAATGCCTCAAGGAGGACGTGAGCCTGGTCTTTTAGCATCCTTCACCTTTATTCTCATCCGCTTTTTGGGTACGTTCACCACTTTCTTGAGCTCCACGGTGACGTTTTCACTGAGGGTGAACTCGTGCATGGGCACATCCGGCAGCCTGCCGTTGACCTCATAGACGTAATAGCCATCCTCGCCGTCGATGCTCACCACAAAGCCCCTGTCTGCGATGCGCTCCACCTTCACATTCGCCACCTGCTTCAGCGCCTCCAGCACATTTGTGCCGGGCTCAACCTCCACGCTCACCTCCTCTGCAAAGAAGTCCAGAAGCTCATAGAGCCTCTCGGGCTTTGCCCTGAATACACTTGTCCTGCCGAAAACTCTGCGTTCTATCAGTCCCTTATCTTCCAGGAGGGAGCAGTGCTTGCTCGCCTGGGCTACGGAGATTCCCAGCTTACGAGCTATGCCCGAGAGGTGCATCTCCCTCTTCAGCAAAAGCCTGAGAATCTCCCTTCGTGTTCTGCTCCTCAGCACGCCGAAGATGTCGCCAATCGTTGCCATATTGATTAACATATTTTAATAAAAGCGTCAATTATTTAAACCTTTGGGCCAGACCCCGGGATATGAGCGTGGAGGCTGAGCTGGAGGCTGCGATGAGGAAGGGGATGAAGGCGGTGTTTCTGCTTGGTGGAGAGTTTATTGCCAGGGCCATGGGTGCAAAGTGTGCATCCAGGAGGGCAGAATTCCTCATGGCTGCCGGTGAGTGCTACCTGACGGTGAGCAGAAACATCCCGACACCGCACCACGAGGTGGCGGTGCTCAGCAGGGGGATGGCAAACTCCTGCCTTCTCACGGCTGCTGTGCTCAGAAGTGCACAGGAATGCGCAGAGTCACAAAGTGCCGGTGACAGGAGCTGAGGTGCAAATGCGCGAGTTCACCGTAAAGTTTATATATATGAACATATGAACAAATGTTCATATGAACAATGATGAGTTCTGCGAGGTGCAGTTCATCAACGGCAGGGTGGTGGCAGAAGTAAGGACCAGGATGCTGGATGACGGGCTCCTTCTCCGGGTAGCGGATATATTTAAAATTCTCGGCGACCCCACCAGGGTCAGAATACTGCACGCCCTCTCCCTGCGGGAGATGTGCGTATGTGACCTCTCCGCACTCCTGGAGATGAGCCAGTCCGCAGTGTCTCACCAGCTCCGGATACTCCGAAATGCACGGCTGGTGAAGTACAGGCGTGAGGGGAAGGTGGTTTACTATTCCCTGGCGGATGAGCACATAACAAAGCTGATCAAGGTTGGTGTTGAGCATGCGAGCGAGTGAGCATGAGCACAGGGAGTATGAAGCATGTGACAATAGCTGCTCCAGCTGCGGGGGCGATGCACATTCGCATAAAAGTGTGGAGAGAGCAAAATGGATTATCCCCATAGCAGGAGTGCTGCTTCTAACAGGGCTGTACTTTGAGTTCATAGCGAAGCAGAAAGTTCTGTCGCAGCTGTTCTTCTTCGCCGTCGTGGCGGTGGCGGGGCATGGAATAATAAGGAGCGGCATATCCTCTGCCCTCCAGAGGAGGCTGAACATAAACTTCCTCATAACCCTCGCCGCCGCGGGTGCCTTCCTCACGGGACATGGAGAGGAGGGTGCCGCCGTGGTCTACCTCTTCTTCATCGCAGAGTATCTGGAGGAGTACGCCTCTGAGAGAGCGAGGCGCTCCATCGCAGAGCTCTTGAAGCTTGCACCCGAGAAGGCCACGGTAAAGCGCGACGGCGAGGAGGTTGAGGTTCACGTCCAGGATGTGAGAGTGGGCGACGTTGTGGTCGTCAGACCCGGGGACAGGATACCCCTGGATGGCGTGGTTGTCGCCGGGGCGAGCAGTGTGAATCAGGCGCCCATTACCGGAGAGAGCATGCCGGTGCCCAAGCGTGAGGGCGATGAGGTTTACGCAGGTACGATCAACGAGGAGGGGTACCTGGAGATAGAGGTTACCAGACCTTCAGAGGAGACCATGCTTTCAAAGATTGTCAGGCTGGTAGAGCAGGCGCAGAGGGAGAAGTCCCGGACGGAGGCCTTCATAGACAGGTTCGCCAGGTACTACACTCCACTTATTATTGTGCTCGCCGTGCTGGTGAGCCTCGTTCCTCCACTGCTCTTTGACCAGCCCTTCCGCGAGTGGATTTACCGCGGACTCGTGCTGCTGGTAATTTCCTGTCCCTGCGCACTGGCGATATCCACCCCGGTTTCCATGGTTTCCGCGATAACCTCTGCGGCGCGCAACGGTGTGCTGATAAAGGGCGGGAGCTACATCGAGGAAATAAAGAATGCCCGTGTGGTGGTCTTCGACAAGACAGGTACGCTCACCACCGGCACCCCCGAGGTAACAGACATAATTGCACTCAACGGCACAGGCGAGGCGGAGCTTCTCAGGATAGCCGCCTCCCTGGAGGCAAGAGCGAGACACCCCCTCGCAATGGCAATAGTTGCAGCCGCTGAAGAGAGGGGCATTCCTCTGACGGAGGTCTCCGAGTTCAGGGCGCTTCCCGGCAGGGGAATCACGGGTAAGGTCGATGGCAGGGAGTACTTCGTGGGAAGCAGGATGTTCATCAGCGAAAAGGGCGTCTCTCTGCCGGAGGAGCTGGTTCGCAGGCTGGAGCGGGAAGGCAAGAGCGTCGTGGCTGTGAGCACCGACAGCACGCTGATTGGCGTGATTGCGCTTCGCGACAGGCTCAGGGAGCAGGCGCCTGCGGCAGTGGCCGAGCTAAAGCGCAGGGGCATAAAGGTGGTGATGCTAACCGGCGACAATCCCAGGGCTGCGAAGGCGGTGGCGGAGGCGCTCGGCATCGACGAGTACTATGCGGAGCTTCTCCCCCAGGACAAGGTGAGAATAGTGGAGGAGCTACTGAAAAAGTACGAGCACGTGGTGATGGTGGGCGACGGCGTCAACGACGCACCCGCGCTGGCGAAGGCGCACGTGGGCATAGCCATGGGCGCCATGGGCAGCGACGTGGCGATTGAGAGCGCCGACATAGCCCTGATGCAGGACGACCTCTCCCGCGTGAGTTATCTCATCGATTTGAGCAGACTCACAATGAGCGTTGTGCGGCAGAACGTGGCTGCTTCCATTTTGATAAAGGGCTCCTTTGCGATACTCGCCTTTCCGGGCTACATATCCCTCTGGTTGGCGGTGGCAATAGGCGACATGGGACTTAGCCTGGCGGTTATTCTCAACGCACTCAGGATAGGCAGACTCAGGGCCGCGTGAGCCCTCCCAGTCCCCCCACCAGCAGATGAGCGGCCATTCTACTCCCCGAGCTCTGTGATGCTCTCGAGCACATAGTCGGGCTTTATCTCAGACCTCTCCACCTCCTCTCTTCCCACCACACCTGTTAGCACAAGAGCGGTGTCTATCCCGGCGTTCTTCCCGGCAAGAATGTCGCTCTCGATTATATCCCCGACGATGAGACACTCCTCCCTGGCCAGGCCCAGCTTCGAAAGCGCCTGCTCCACTATATGCCTCGAGGGCTTGCCCACCACCACGTCCGGAGCCCTGCGTGTGACGTACTGCAGCGCGCCCACCACCGCACCCGCGCCCGGGATTATCCTGCCCTCCGCGGGGTGGAGCCTGTCCAGGTTGGTGGTGACCCACGGCTTACCCGCGAGCAGAAGCGCTGTTGCCTGGCTCAGCTTCTGGTAGTTTATCGCAGGGTCCGAACCGGTTACAAGTATATCAGCCTTCTCCGGCTCCGCCACCAGCCGCAGCCCTGCCTCCAGGAGTTCCTTTATGAGCCCCAGCGCTCCCACGACAAAGACCCTCGCCTCCGCATGTCTCTCCGCCAGATAGCGCGCCGTGGCGTAGGTCGCGGGTATTATCTCCTCCTCAGCGATTGGCAGCCCGAGCTCGGCTATCCTCTCCGCATAGTCCTCCCTTGAACGGGTTGAGTTGTTGCTCACAAACACCAGCCTGCTTCCGCGCCTTCTAAGCGCTTCCAGGGTTTCAACAGCCCCTGGAATAAGAGTGTCTCCCCTGTATAGCACGCCGTCCATGTCGAAGATGTACCCCTTATACTTCCTCATCGTACACCTCCTGCCACGTATCCGGTTGCTATTGCAACACCCCAGCCGCTCTTCTCTGTGCAGTAGTCGTAGCCGCCCAGAAGGGCTCCCGCCACCCTCAAGTTGGATATTTTTTTCCCCCTGTAAAAGGGATTGAGACCTCCGTCTGTCCTGACCCCGAGCCTTGAGTAGGGGTGTCCCTCCTCCGGAAGTGGAAGCTTTTTGAAGTGCTCTGCACTGCGCTCAACCAGCTCCAGTCCGAGAACCGCCTCCCTGAAGGCATGCATTCCCCCGCCAGTCCAGTCGCCGGTGGCGAGTACGAAGGCGTCTCCGGTGTAGCTTTGCGTGCCCACAAAAGCCCTGACCTCACCATCCTCTATCCTCGCCCCCCTGATCCTGTCCTCCACCACACTCACACCCAGCGCGGCGGCGTGCTCAAGAAGCCTTTTAACCACAAACTCGCCGTCACCGAGCAGGGGCAGGGCCGCCTCCGTGCCGCCCTGCCTCATGGGTCTGAGCACGATGTCGCCCTCATCACCGGCTTCAATCCTCTCGGGCAGGGCTACGCCCAGCTTCGGAAGAAGCCATGAAAGCGACTCCGCCACAAAGCGCGGGCTGAAGTTCCTCTCCTCCTCTCCAGCAATCCCCACAGCTCTGCGGTGCCACCTCTCCACCCTGCCGGCATACACCCCCTCCGGGGCAAGGCATGTGGGCTTAACGGTGCCGAACTGCGTGGCGATGTGGATGTTCTCAGTAGTACGCCCCATGAAGGGCACACCTGCCGCAGCGACGGCCTCCTTAAAGAACTCCAGCGCCTGTCTGACCATCTCCACACCCAGCAGGGCGTAGGGATGCTCCTCGCAGTCTTCTGAAAGCACCCTGATGCCCTCCTCGGGGTTTCCGACTTCCCCGCCCTTCACGTATCCAAGAACGTCCACCACGCCCAGAGAGCGCGAGCTGGCGCTTCTGCCTGAGCCCACAAGCACAACTTCATTGCCCAGCGCCCTGGCTCTGAGTGCCGCCACCACGCCCGCGATTCCGGAACCTGCAACCACCACCTTCATAGGAAGCTCACCAGCCCGGAGATATGCCTTTTAATCCTGTCGTAGTTGCCGGCGCAGGCGTAGGTCGCCTCCATAAGCTTTGCCTCCTTGAGGTTCGCCTCCGCCACCGGAAGCATCCCCTTCCACCTCTCCCTCAGGCTGTTCACCACCTGCATCTGCGCCTCCGGTGCTGTTATCAAACCTTCCAGGAAGAGGGTCATTGCAGCCTCCAGGGTGCACCTCCTGCCCTGGCAGTAGCCCATTCCGAGTCTCGTACGTCTGCGGATGTCGCGGATGTTTCTGCAGAACAGTTCCATCGCCGCGAAGAGCACCTCACCCTCGGTAACGCCCTCGCACAGGCATGTGGTCTTCGCTTTTGAGGCGTAGGGGAGGAGGCCGGAGGCAAGGGGTCCGTACCTGGCGTACACCCTGTCGAAGACGTTCCCCAGCACACTCCTGAGCTCACCGGTATTCTCCTCCACAATCTCCTCCCTTGCCGTCACGCAATTTGCACGAACACCAAGAAGCCTGCACGCCGCATCGCTGGCGCGCTCCGCCATCAGACGGTAGGTGGTGAACTTGCCCCCCGCTACTGTTATGAAGTTTCCATCCTCCAGTATGGTGAAGCCCCTCTTCTCCCCGCCGCCCACCACGGGACGCAGCCCTGCGTACGCCCTGATAATGCTGCGCCTTTTCAGAGATGGTACCTTCGCTTCGCCCTGCTTCTTCAGGAGCTCCACCTCCCGGCGGGTAATTGAGAACTTCTCCAGCCTTGTTTCGGGAGCAAAGGAAGTGCCCACGAGGGTTGTACTTGCGTGGGGAAGAATTATGTCCCCCTGTGACGGCCTGCGCAGGTGGTTCACCACCCTCCGCACTGCCCTGCCCCGGTACACCAGGATAGTGCCCCTGTATGCCCTGACCTCAACCTCCCTTCCCGCAAGCTTTGCAACCTCTCCTGCCCACACACCGGAGGCGTTTACAACCACCTCCGCTTTTATGCTGCACCTCTTTCCATTTTGAAGATAGCTCACCCTGTCGCCCTCTACTTCCACAACCCTGGCGTAGGTCTCAATCTGTGCCCCTTCCCTGTGTGCCGCAAAGGCGTTCGCCACTGTGAGCAAAAAGGGGTCAGCCACCGCATCCTCCACCTCCACAGCCGCCAGGAGCCCGGGGTTAAGCTGCGGCTCCTGCTGGAGCGCTTCCTCTGGCGAAATCTCCCTCGCTTCAACCCCTGCGCTGCTGCACGCTTTCAGAAACTCCCCCAGATACGACAGGTCCTCCTCCCCGAAACCGGCGAAGAGTCCACCAGTGGCATGAATAAAGCCGGGAGCTATTTTTCTGAGAATTCTATTCTCAGAAGCGCACTGCCTTGCCGTCTCCGGGTCGGTTACCGCATACCTTGCTCCGCTGTGCACCAGCCCGTGGCTCCTCCCGGTACTGCCCACTGCAAGGTCCCCTTTTTCCAGGAGCACCACCTCCACACCCCGCAGCGCCAGGTCACGTGCAATTCCTGCGCCGGTTATCCCCCCGCCTACAACACACACCTCACAACGGGAGCCCATTGTAAGTATTAAGTCGGATGCTATAAATATAGTTTAGCTAAATAATAGGAGGCAGAGCATGAGGTTCTACAAGTACCACGGCGCAGGCAACGACTTTGTGCTGCTGGAGAATCTGAATGGTGAGATAGAGGAGGAGGCAAAGGCGGAGCTGGCGCGCGTGCTGTGCGACCGCCACTTTGGCGTTGGCGCCGATGGTTTGCTCCTGGTGGAGCGCTCGAGCAGAGCAGAGGCGCGCTTCAGGTACTTCAACGGCGACGGCAGCGAGGCTGAGATGTGCGGCAATGGCATGCGCTGCTTCGCAAAGCACCTGTACGACTTCGGGATTGTAAAAAGGGAGGAGATGCGCATAGAAACGCTGGCGGGGATTATAAACGTTAAAGTCTTTCCGCACGACGGCGTTGTAAGGGAGGTGGAAGTGGAGCTCGGGGCGCCACGGCTGCTGCGGAGGGAAATTCCCGCCCTGGGAGAGGGAAGGTTTCTGAATCAGCTGCTGAAGGTGGAGGATAAGGAGCTCAGGGTGAGCGCCGTCAATACAGGCGTCCCCCACGCGGTGGTTTTCGTAGAAGACGTGGAGAGTGTGGACGTACACCGCCTGGGCAGAGCGCTGCGCTTCCACAGGCTCTTCCCGCAGGGCGCCAACGTTAACTTTCTGCAAAAGCTGGGTGAGAACACCTTTGCGGTGCGCACCTACGAGAGGGGAGTGGAGGGCGAAACCCTCGCCTGCGGCACAGGCGTGGCCGCCTGCGCAGCCGTGGTGGTGCTTCTGGGAGAGGCCTCGCCCGGGAAGGTGGTGGAGATACGCGCGAGAGGAGGCACACTCTTCGTAAGAGCCCAGATGCGCAACGGCGAGGTGGTTAACCTCAGGATGCGGGGCCCCGCAAAGCGCGTGTTCAGGGGGGAGACGGAGGAGATATTCGAAAAATGATGCGGGAAGGGACTCTGACACTCCTTCTGCTCTTCTCAGGCTCAGCGGCGTTGCTGTACCGCCACGAACTCCTCCCCGCCACACCGGCGGCGACAACTGCGGAGAGCAGCGCCGGCTATGCGCTGGCACTGCCGGTGCTCTTCGTGCTGGCGGTAAACCTGTACCTGGTGCTCTTCCGCTTCCAGGCATTTCTGAGGGTGCTGAGGCTCGTGGTTCTCACCTCCGCCTACCTCAGCTATGCGCTGATTATCCTCCTGATTATCTCCCTGCTGGAGGCGCTGTTTTCGTGGCCTGGTCTGCTGCTCTTCCCGATGCTCCTGATTCTGCTGCTCCTGCCCCTCGTACCTGTGCCCCGGATTAGGCCGTGGATTAGAAATCTGCAGCTGGCAAGCTTCGCCGGCATAGCGGGTGCCACACTTTCGAGCTACCTGAACCTGACAACGCTTGTGCTCAGCCTTGGATTGCTTGCACTGCTGGACTACCACTATGTGGTGAGAAGGCGCGCAATACCCCGGCTTATCTCAAAGCTGGAGAGCGCAGACGTGCCGCTGGGTGTGGAGGCTGGAAGAGGCGAAGACCGCCTCGTCCTGGGCCTGGGTGACCTTCTCTTCGCATCAGCGCTGACTGCGGCAAGCTATGCGGAGCTCGGCCCTGTCTGGGGAATCGCTGCATTGTTTGCGGCTGCTGCGTCCCTGCTGGTCCTCCTGCGCCTGGTGCTGGCCGGAGCCAGGGATACCAGCCCGGCGCTTCCCGCGGTCTTTGCGGCGGCGCTGCTGGTGTGGCTTCTTGCCAGGTTTCATTAGGAAAGGGGCATCGGTAAATCCCCTACTCCTCCAGCCTGCGCAGGCAGGAAGCCTTGAGGGAGAATAGCACTTTCCCGCCTTCCCTTACACCCATCTTCTCCACCACGTGCCTGGGCACGTCGGCGCTTATCCTCAGGCCCCCGCTCCCTATGCGCAGCCTCAGCATGGCGCTGCCCTGGGGCAGAATCTCCTCCACCACGCCTTCAAGAACATTCCTGTGCCTGGGATTTAGGGGCACGTCGGTTCGCAGGAGCATCACCTCCTCCGGGCGTATTCCCACGCACACGCGCTCTCCGGGAGAAGCCTCAAAGGCTGGCATCTCCAGCTGCACCTGGCCCACCCTGACTCTGCAGACCTCTGCCACCTTCTCCACCACGCCCTCGAAGATGTTCACCATGCCCGTAAATTCTGCCACGAAGCGCGTCTGTGGCGCATAAATAACTTCCTCAGGCGGGCCCACCTGCTGGAGTTTGCCGTCCTTGAGCACCGCCACGCGGTCGCCGAGAGCAAGAGCTTCGTGCTGCTTGTGGGTGGTAAGCACCACACTTATCCCCAGCTCCTTTACCCTCCTGATTATGCTGTGCACCCTGGCCTCGCTTATCGGGTCAAGGCTGGTGGTGGGCTCGTCCAGCAGAAGAAGCTCTGGCTGGATTACAATCGCACGGGCAAAGGCCACGCGCTGGGCTTCTCCTCCCGACAACGTGTGTGCGCTGCGTGCCTCGTAGCCAGCCAGCCCAACCAGGCGCAGTGCCTCGTCAACGCGCCGCTCAACCTCAGCCCTGGAATAGCCCCTTATCTTTAAGCCGTAGGCCACGTTGTAAAACACGCTGCCGGTGAACATCACCGGCTTCTGGAACACCATCGCCATGCTGCGCCTGACCTTAAGCAGCTCCTCACCCCTCAGCTGTGCCACATCCCTGTCCCTGAAGTAGAGCCTGCCTTCACTTGGCCTGGTGAAGAGGTTGATAATCCGCATTAGGGTGGTCTTGCCGGCGCCGCTGGGCCCGAGCAGGGTGAGCAGCTCTCCCTCCCTTATCTCCAGGTTTATACCGCTGAGCACCTCTTTGCCGGCGAAGCGCTTGCTCACCCCTTCCAGGCGCACAATGCTACGCAACACCCGCCCTCCTGCGCAGCACACTAACCAGAAGGTTAAGGATGAAGGTTATTGCGAGCAGAATCAGGCCGAAGGCTATCGCCGCGGCGATGTCGCCCTGGCTGGTCTCCAGGGGAATCGCAGTAGAGAGGGTGCGAGTCTTCGACACCTGGATTATCCCCTCCGGCGTAACCATGTCGTAGGCGATGTTTCCGCCAACTGTAAGAATGGCACCCACCTCGGCGAACACCCTGCCTGCGCCAGCAAGAATGCCGGTGATTATCCCGAAGGCTGCCTCCCTAACTACGAGCAGCGCAACCTCCCGGTCGCGGGCACCCAGCGTGTAGGCGGTCTCGCGTATGCTCTCGGGCACGGCGTTGATGGCCGCGATGCTCACGCCGAGAATTATGGGGAAGGCAAGTAAAAACTGCGCCACCACCATAATCTCCCGGGTGTAAATCAGGTCGAGAAAGCCCAGAGGACCGCGGCGCATGAAGATGACGAAGACCACCAGACCCACCACAACCGGTGGCAGTCCCATACCCGTGTTTATCAGCGTCAGCAGGAAGTTCTTAAGCGGGAAACTTCTGAAGCAGAAGAGCACCGCCAGCGGCACCGCTGTGGCGGAGGCGAGCAGCACCGCGCTGGTGGAGACCAGGACCTGAACCTTGGCAACGCTTATAACGTAGGGGTCCATGGTTATAAGCAGCTTTACAGCACGAACCACGCCCTCAACAAGGTACTCCACCATGAGGACACCTTTCAGCCCCTGAATATAAAAATAACTCCAAAAGGAAAAGGGCTCAGCCCCTGGGCGGCAGAGTAACACCAGTATAGGGCTCGCCCTCTTCATCGTAGAGTCCGTGTATGGTCACGGGAAGGTACTGGTTGTAGTTCTCCCTGTCCACAAGCGCGTCGGGATAAAAGAGCTGCTCTCCGTTCTTCCTGTACTCTGCGATGAGCCTCTGTCCTTCCGGCGAGGTGAGAAAGCCTATGTACAGCATGGCCAGCTCGTAGTTTCGCTCCGGATACTTTTTGGGGTTGACAGCGATAACCGCGTAGGGGTTCGCAAGCACCGGATCGCCGCCCCTGACCGGGCCTTCAACCAGAACCTCAAGCTCAAGCTTGCCCTTATAGGCGAGGAAGGTCCCCCTGTCGGTTAGGGTGTACGCCTGCTTTTCGCTGGCTATTGTTAAAGTCCTGCCCATCCCCTGTCCCGTCTGCTCGTACCACTCGCCGCTGGGTGTTATCCCCGCGAGCCTCCATATCTCCTGCTCCTTCGCATTCGTGCCTGAGCCATCGCCCCTGGACAGGAACTTTGCCTTCGCCTGGGCTATCCTCGTAAAGGCCTGGGCTGCGCTCTTCATCCCCCTAATCCCTGCGGGGTCGCTCCGCGGACCTACGATAACAAAGTCGTTGTACATCACATTGCGCCTGTTTATCCCGTAGCCATCCTCCAGGAACCTGTCCTCCTTTGCGCGCGCATGCACAAGCACGACATCCGCCTCTCCGTCGCGCGCCATTCGCAGTGCTGCCCCGGTGCCAACGGCGTGCACCTCAACGAGCACGCCGTACCTCTTCTGAAACTCTGAGTTGAGCACACCCAGCAAACCGGAGTTGTAGGTGCTGGTGGTAGTTGCGAGAACCAGCCTGGGCATCTCTCCCGGTTCTGGCGTATTCTGTGCAGCCTCCTCTGCCACCGCCTCAGGAGCAGCACCCTCCTTCTGTGCGGTGCATCCCGGACTCAGCATTAGAAGAAGCACGGCAAAAACCAATCCCAGCTGCTTCGCCTTCATGCTGCACCTCCTTAAAATTTGTGTAAGGTAAAAGCATAACACTGCTATATAAATATTGTGCAAATATTTATGAATTGTAAATTAAATCGTTTACTCATTTACCCGGCCGCACAGAGAACGGAACTCAAAAAAAGGGATGCGGGCTGCTTTTGGTGACGAACCCCCGAGGCTGGCCAGAAAACAGAGTTAAAAAATTATGGTAAAATCAGGGTGAAGGCCCCTCACCAAATACCTCCTTCCAGCGTTCATCAACGTACTGCTGAAGCACCGCAATGTGCTCATCGGTGAGGTGTTTGAAACGCTTCTGCAGCCGCAGGTACTCCTCCACGGGACGCTTCATCGCAGGCTTGTAGGTAACCCTCTCCCTGCCGTGCTCCACCTCGTAGAGTATCCACATCCCGCTGTCCACAGCCAAACGAAGGACCTCTATGCTCTTCTCCTCCCTTATCCCCCAGCCGGGAGTACAGGAGGCGTGCACGTGTATGTACGCGGGACCCCTGATGCTCAGCGCCTTCTTCACCTTCTCCATGTAGTCCAGGGGAAAAGCAACGCTCGCCGTCGCAACGTAGGGTATGCCGTGCGCTGCCGCGATGCGCGGCATATCCTTCTTGAAGGTGCGGTTACCGAAGCTCTCCCTGCCCGGAGGCGAGGTGGTGGTGGCGGCACCGTAGGGTGTTGAACCGGAGCGCTGTATGCCCGTGTTCATATACGCCTCATTGTCGTAGCATATGTACACAAAGTCGTGGCCCCTCTCAAGAGCGCCGCTCAGTGCCTGGAATCCTATATCCACAGTGCCCCCGTCGCCGCCGAAGGCGAGCACCTTAACCCTGTCCTTCTTGCCGAGAGCTTTAAGCGCCGCCTCAACACCGCTCGCAACAGCGGCTGAATTTTCAAAGGCCACATGAATCCAGGGCACACGCCAGGCTGTCTCAGGATATGGGGTGCTCACCACCTCCATGCAGCCAGTAGGCTGTGTCACAATCACATTCCTGCCGGCCGCCTTCAGCGCAAGCCGTATCGCGAGGGCACATGCGCAGCCAGAGCATGCCCTGTGTCCACTTGCAAACAGCTCCTCATCGCTCACCTCCTTCAGGAGCTGTCTGAACCTGAAGCATCTGCTTGCACTCAGGCTTGCCTCACAGGTGTGCCTGCACTTCACATAGCTCGGTATATCTGCAACCACCTTCATGGCGCCACCTCCCTCAGCCCCAGCCAGGTGGTGCGGTTCACCTTCTCCCCCCTTGCGGCCTGCCTGCACACCTGTATTGCATGCTCCACATCCTCCATCCTCACGTCTCTCCCGCCCAATCCACACACAAAACTCAGAACCCTGGCGTCTATTCCGTAGTCGTAGCATAGCTTTTTAACCTCTGTGCAAAGCGCTCCCTCTCCAAGCCCGAGGGCTATGTCCTTCTCAAGCACGCCCACCACAGAGGCTCCCCTCAGGGCTTCTGCAATGTCCTCCTCTGGAAGGGGTCTGAACAGCCTCAGCCTCACAAGCCTCACGTTCTCCTGCCCGTCCACCACGTCCTTGATTGTCCCCGCCAGGGAGCCCAGGGTAAGGAGCACCACCTCTGCATCATCATCACCATACTTCTCCAGTACGCCGTAGCCTCTGCCGAATACCCTGCTGAACTCCGCGTCCACCTCTTTGACCTTGTGCAGCGCCCTCTCCATCGCCACATCCTGCTGCTTTCTGAACTCCATGTACCACTGGGGCTCGCCCAGTGCCCCCATGGTGACGGGCTCCTCGGGGTCCAGCTTCACCTCGGGCTCAAAGGGCGGAAGAAACCTGTCCACTTCCTCCTTCTGGGGCACATCCACCGGCTCCATTGTGTGGGTGAGCACAAAACCGTCCATGCACACCATAACCGGCAGGAGCACCTCCCTATCTTCAGCTATGCGGTAGGCCTGGATTACGCTGTCCAGCGCTTCCTGGTTGGTCTCCACATATATCTGCACCCAGCCAGAGTCGCGCTCCGCCATGGAGTCGCTCTGGTCGTTCCAGATATTTATCGGTGCGCTCAGGGCGCGGTTTGCATTCACCATAACTATGGGCAGGCGCATTCCGGAGGCTATCCACAGCACCTCGTGCATGTAGGCCAGGCCCTGCGACGACGTGGCGGTGAAGGTCCTCGCTCCCGTGGCACTTGCGCCTATGCAGGCGCTCATCGCAGTGTGCTCACTCTCCACCATTATGTACTCCGCACGAAGTTCGCCATCCGCCACCATCTGGGCGATGTACTCCACTATTGGGGTCTGGGGGGTTATGGGATAAGCGGCAACCACGTCGACGTCGCACAGCTTCACCGCCTTCGCAACCGCCTTAGAACCGTGCAGCATCTCCCTCATCTACTTCTCCTCCAGCTCCATACTTATCGCCTCGGTAGGACACTCGTTGGCGCATATGCCGCAGCCCTTGCAATAGTCCAGATTGGCGGAGTACTCTCCCTCCTCACTCCTGGATACGCAGCACTCTGGACAGAATATCCAGCAGTTTCCACAGTCTATGCAGCGCTTCATATCAAAAACCGGACGGAAGACGCGCCACCCTCCTGTCCTGTTTCTAACAGTACTTCCCGGCTCTGAGATAACCGCCCCCGGCTTCATAGCTTCTCCTCCATCCTGGCAAAGGCCACCTCAACTGCGCGGACGTTCTTTTCTGCCAGCGTGCCCTTAAATCTCGCCTTCACAGCCCTGACAATGGATTCCAGGGACACCTCACCGCTCATCGCCCCGAAGGCACCTATCATGGCCGTGTTCACTATGGGAACGCCCAGCACATCCAGAGCTATCTTGGTGGCGTTGATGGTATGCACCTCAGAGGGGGTATCGAGTCCCAGCTCCTCGGGACTCTTCTCGGAGTTGACCAGTATGCTGCCATCTGTGCGAATCCCCTGGGCCACGTCCACCACTTCTATCAAGCTCGGGTCCAGCACAACGACGTAGTCGGGGGAGTATATCTGACACCTCCTCCTTATAAAGGAGTCCGAGATTCTTGCAAAGGCGAGTACGGGTGCACCCCTGCGCTCTGTACCAAAGCTCGGAAAGGACTGGGAGTACCTGCCTTCATAGAAGGCAGCCATTGCAAGAAGGTCGGCCGCAGTAACGGCACCCTGACCCCCGCGCCCGTGGAAGCGTATTTCCTTCACCTCGAAGCCACCTCCCTGAGCAGTGGCAGGTTGGTCACATAGCAGTAGAGAGTTCCTCCACTCTCGCGAAGTTCCTCCTCGCTCTCCGCAAGCGCTGCAATGGGACGCCAGTTCTGGTCGCGCTTCGCCACGATGGCACCGTCCACATCCCCCGCATTGAGGGCACACAGCAGCAGGGCAGTCACGGCACCGCCGTCCTGGTAGCGCTTCAGCGCTGCTTTCTCCGTCGCCCTGACGGCGAATATGTCTATGTACTTGCCCAGAGAATCGCTTTTAACATCCTCACCCCGGAAGAGCCTTTCTGCCATGAGCATCACGGGCATTGAGGTGCGGGGACAGGCAAGGTAGGCTTTCTCAACCCTTCCATCCGCACCCTCCTTCAGCCGCGGACGTTCATCCACCATCTCCAGCTGCTCACTCGCCACGGCAACGCAGGCACCGCAGGAGACGCACATCCCCGCATCTATCACATGTGCCTCCAGGTCTGCGAAACTCCTGTTCTTCGCCTCTGCCACCAGCTTTGCAGGCTCCTGCTCCCCCATGGTTGAGATGTGCCTCGCAGCGTAGCCAGCGCGCTCTCTGCGCTCCGCCTCGGCAAGGTTTTCGTCCCTTTTCTCCTTTGTGAGTTTCAGCACAAGCTTTGTGCCGGGCTTTACCTCACTGATGTGCTTCACCTCCACGTAGCCCTGACGCTCTGCCTTGCGGAGCAGCTCCATTCCCCGCTTTGTGCGCACTATGACTGTGCTGTACTTCGGCGGCGAGCCAACTGCACCAACACTGAGGTCTGCGAGCTCCGCAGAGAAGTCCAGGCACACCTCACAGCCCACGCGCACGTAGGGCTTGGTCTCCGGCAGTGGTATCTCCTGGATAACCTCACCGCTGCGGTACAGCAGCATCTTCCCCTTCTTTATGTCGAACTTCTCAACTTCACTCAGCTTTATGCCGTAGTCGTCCTCCACCAGAGCGCGCAGGCAGGAGTACGCCCAGTTCTCCCGGCAGAAGAGCCCCACTGTGAGGCTGACATTGCCCGCCCAGTCCTGTCCAATCTCCCTGCTGAAGAGCTGCAGCTTTCGCAGCGCCTGAAGCTGACAGGGCAATCCCACATAGGCAAGCTTCATTTCTCCACCTCTACGACAATCACCGTTATTAACAATTATCACGATTTTTCATTATAAATACTTTGTGGCCATTATGGGCGTCTGAAGAGCCGCATGCATGCCTTCGCCACGTCTCGAGCGGTGACCATCCCCACAATCTCGCCGTCCTTCATCACGGGCAGGCGGCGGATGTGGTGCACATTGAGTATCTCCGATGCCTTCTCCACGCTTGCCTCCGCATCTATGGTCACGCGGAGCTCAGTCATCACCTCCTTTGCCCTTACCTGCCTCGGGTCCACGTCGTTGGCCACCACCTTGGTGAGGATGTCCCTCTCGGTGAGGATGCCGTAGCGCAGCGGTGCAATTTCGACAAGCACAGAGCCTATTCGCTTGGCGGTCATTATCTCCGCCACCTCCTTGACGCTGGTCTCGGGCTTTACCACCGTTATGCCGTGCATTATCTCCTTGACCTTCATCTCAGCACCCGCTATAAAATATTGCAGTCGATATATTAACCTTTTTATTAAAAGCCCGTCTCAGGGCGCTGCAGAGTGAGCTGCTGATGGACCTGGAAGGCTTTGTGAGGAGGAGACTGCTGGCTGGCTGCGACGATGCTGAAGCAGCTGATGCGCTTGCGGAGCGCATATCTGAATTCAAGAACTGGAGCAGGGAGCAGCGCCTGCGCTTTGCCGGTGCGGTGGTGGAGGAGGTCAGGTCGTCCCTCGGCTACCTTGAGCTGGAGGATGGCTTTCTGAAGGAGCTTCTGGGCTACGCCAGCGCCGGTGTGAGCATGGGCGAGTTCGGTGTTGGCTCGCGCGGCGAGGGCGACTTCTTTGTGCACCGCAGGCTTGCGCAGATTGTGGGCTCTACCAGCGCCGTGATTGGCCCGGGAGAGCAGGACGACGCCGGTGTGATAAAAGGGGAGGCTGGATACATAACAGTAGCCGTGGATGGTATGCACTCCCGCTTAAGTGAGTTCCCCTTCCTCGCAGGCTTTCATGCCGCAAGAGCGGCGCTGCGCGACGTGTGTGTGATGGGCTCCAAACCAAGAGCGCTGATAAGCGACCTGCATCTCGCGGATGACGGCGATGTGGGTAAGCTCTTCGACTTCACCGCAGGTGTGGCCTGCGTTGGCGAGCTGTGCTCGGCGCCCCTGATAGCGGGAAGCACACTGCGCGTGGGCGGGGACATGGTGTTTGGAGAGCGCCTTGTGGCGAGCGTCGCAGCAGTTGGCACGAGTGATGAGCCGCCGAAGGCGAGACGCAATGCCGAGCCCGGGGATGTGATTCTGCTCACCGAGGGCAGGGGTGGAGGTACTGTTACGACGATTGCAATTTACCACCGTCGCTACGACGTTGTTAAGGAAACACTGAATGTGGAGTTCATGAAGGCCTGCGAGGTGCTTATCCGCAGGGGGCTCCTTGGAGAGGTGCACACCATGAGCGACGTCACCAACGGCGGTGTGCGCGGCGACGCCTGGGAGATATCCCGAACTGCCGGCAGGAAGCTTGTATTCTTCGAGGATGAGCTGTACCGCTCCATCAACGCCAGAGTTTTGAGAATGCTGCAGGAGCTGGAGATAGACCCTCTCGGCATAAGCACAGACTCGCTTATGCTTATTCTGCCTGAAGAGGCGGCTTCCAGGGTTAAGGAGGCGCTGCGCGGCGTGGCAAAAGTTTATGAGGCAGGAAGGGTAGAAGTAGGCAGAGGAGTGTACATAGCTGCCGATGGAGGTGAGCGTGAGCTCGGGAGAAGGTTCAGAGAGGCGGCGTATACCAAGGTTAAAAAGGTTGTAGGAGAGGAGGAACCCGGAGATATGGAGAAGATGAAGCGCAGGATAGAGGAAGCCGCCGCAAGGGCGGTGCGCAAGAAGCTTGCGGTTAAGAGGTTTATACAGGAGGAATTGAGATGAAGAAGGGCAGCATTAAGGTGAAGCGCGGGCTGGCGCAGATGCTGAAGGGTGGAGTAATAATGGACGTCACCAATGCGGAGCAGGCGGGCATAGCCGAGGACGCGGGCGCTGTTGCGGTGATGGCGCTGGAGAAGGTGCCAGCGGATATCCGCGCCGCCGGCGGCGTGGCGAGAATGGCAGACCCGGCGAAGATTCAGGAGATTATGGATGCGGTGAGCATACCCGTGATGGCGAAGGTGAGGATAGGCCACTT
>Ga0256830_1000332_pt1 | contig 40165 bp, 32 predicted proteins | sample 128326metaG_FD_190537 | JGI IMG/M metagenome (GOLD analysis project Ga0256830, IMG submission 190537) | Hydrothermal vent microbial communities from Lau Basin, Pacific Ocean - 128-326 | ecosystem: Environmental > Aquatic > Marine > Hydrothermal vents | place: Pacific Ocean: Lau Basin | collected...
GGCCGGGTTTACAAGCGCGGACGACCGGTTGCCGGACTGGATGTACCGGGAGCCGCTGCCCCCCCACAACACGGTGTTCATGGTGCCCGACGAGGAGCTCGACCAAGTGTTCAACTTCGTCGAGTAGACCGTCCTGCAGGGACGAATTTCGAAGGGCGGAGCCTTCGCGGGCTCCGCCCTTCGACCCCCAGCCCAGAACGGCTCAGCCCTGCTTCTCCACCCATCCCCGCAGGCCTTTGAGGGTGTTGGCGAGGAAGTATCGCTCCCGGTTACGCACGTCGGCCGGCAGGTCGCGGAACCGTCCGAACCGAGGATCCTCGGCCCGCAGACTCGCCAGCACCGCCTCCTCAAACTCCTCCCCGGTCATGCGGCGGTGGCGCCGAACCGCCTCGACCCACAGGTCGAGCTGCTCGGATGCCTGGGCCAGCACCTCCTCGGCACCGGTCACGGCTCCGTAGTGCCCTAGACAACACAGGCCGCCCGCCCGACCCTTCACGGTCTCCAACGACTCGCGGAACACGTCGTGCCGAAACGGCGGGGGCGTGGCGGGCCGCCAGTAGTCCCCGCCGGGCAGGGGGTAGCGCACCCCGCCGAGCTCGCCCGCGAAGAACCACGCCCCGGCCCGGAACGCCAGGTGGTGGGGGGCGTGGCCCGGGGTGGGAAGGGCCGCGATCCCGCGGCCAGTCGCTTCCAGGGTCGGGGAGAAGCCAACCCGGTCCGGGGGCACCGGCGTGATTGGACCGTAGGCCTCGGCCAGGGCCCCCAGGACCTTCCGGGATCCCTCCCACAGGGTCGAGGGGTCCACCAGGTGGGGGATGGCCCTGGGGTGGCACACCACCCGCGCGCCGCGGTGACGATTCAAGAGCAGACCCGTGCCCCCGGCGTGGTCGATGTGGATGTGGGTGAGGAGCACGACCTCGACCCCCGTGACCCCCAGCTCCTCAAGGCCCTCGAGGAGCTGGGGCAGGGTGGCCGCCGGGCCAGGGTCCACCACCACGGCGGCCGGGCCGTCCCGGATCACCCAAGCGCTCAGGAACCGCCGAAACCCTTCGGGCTCCGCCAGGTCCAGGTCCACCAGGAACAGTCCGTCGGCGATGCGGTGAGTTGCCATCGGCTCCTCCGGTCCCCAGTCACGAAGACCCCGCCGGGGTATCCCGGCGGGGTCTTCGTACACCATCCAGAACCGCCAAAGTTGGCGGGCGGCTTCCTGGCTCCCCGGGACGGACTCGAACCGCCAACCTAGTGGTTAACAGCCACCCGCTCTGCCGATTGAGCTACCGGGGAACGAAGGCGCCTTTTATACGGACCTCGTTCTCCGGTGTCAAGGGAAAACCTTCTTGACGGCGGTCGTTGGCGTTGGTGGTCGGTCGTCGGTCGAAAGGCCATGACGTTGGGCCTTCGGCGCGCTGGAAAGCTCGGCAGCTAGGCGGCCGGGCGGCTGCTGGGCCCCGACGTCGAGGCCCCGGGGGCACGCGGCTCTCCCGCAGACCCCATGCCCCCTGGACCGTGATGCTGTGACGCAGGCCTGTTTGAACCGCCAGGAGATGAAAGAGGGTTTTGGCCTTCCAGCCTCCCAGCCTCCTAGCGTCCCAGCGGGCCGAAGACCCGAGAAGGAACGGAGAAAGGAGCCCCCGGGAGGGCTCCTCTCCCCAACACGCCCCGGCCGGCTCAAGCCAGGTCGTGGAACCCGGTACCCTCGGCCTCGATGGCCTGCCGAAGCTTCGCCAGGGCCTCCACCTGGATCTGCCGGATCCGCTCCCGGGTCACCCCGAAAATCCTGCCGATCCGCTCCAGGGTCATGGGTTCGCCCCCATCCAGGCCGAACCGCAGCACCAGGATCCTTTTCTCCCGCTCGTTGAGCACCGAGATCTTCGAGCGAACCAGCTGGGTGACCCTCTCGCGCAACAGGTTGTCCGCCGGGTTCGGGGCGTGGGGGTCCTCCAGCTTGTCCTGCAGGGTGAAGTCTCCGTCCACGTCCAGGGCTTGGTCCATGCTCAGGACCCGCCGCTGGATCTTGAACAGTCGGGCCACGTACCCGAGCTTGAACCCGGTCTCCGCGGCCAGCTCCTCCTCGGTGGGGGGGCGGCGCAAAGAGCGGGTGAGATGCTCGGTCACCCGCCTAAGCCGGTCCAGGTCGTCGGACACGTGCACCGGGAGCCGGATCGTGCGCACCTGGTTCGTCAGGGCCCGTTCGATGGACTGACGGATCCACCAGGTGGCATAGGTAGAGAACCGGCATCCCTTCGAGGCCTTGAACCGCTCCACCGCCTTGATCAGACCCACGTTGCCCTCCTCGATCAGGTCCAGGAACGGCAGGCCGCGGTTGACGTAACGTTTGGCAATTTTGACGACCAACCTGAGGTTTGACTCGATCATGCGCCGCCGCGCGGCCTCGTCCCCCTTCTCGATCCGGAGCGCCAGCTCGATCTCCTCCTGGGGCGTCAGAAGCCGGGTCTTGCGGATGTCCCGGAGGTACAGGGCCATGGGACTTGCGGAGACCACAGGATCCCGCCGTTGGACAGGGGTGGGGGGAGGGCATGGGCCGGGCTGGGCTTGCGGACTCATCGATGCGCTCCTTTCCAGGAAAAAGCGATACGATCGAGTCCGCAATATAGCGGGGGGCTGCGAAACGGCCCAGGGGGGGAGACGTCGTTTTACCCGTCCGGGTCTTAAAGATACCCGATTGGTCTACAATCAGGTATCCGTTCGGGCGGGCGGACGCCTCGGCGGGTCAGGAAGGCGGGCTTCCTCCAGGGCTCGTACCAGCAAGGTCAAAGCCCGATGGGCCGGACAATCGAGGCCCAGCTGCTCGGCCTCGACTACAAGGGCCTCGTTAAGGTTGCCGATCTCGGTGGGTCTTCGGGCCTGCACGTCCTGGAGCATCGAGATCCGATTGTCGCCCACGCCCTCCAGGGCCCACCGGCTGAACCCGCCGGGGTCGATCAGCTCAGGGAACCGCAGCCCCTTCGCCCGGGCCACGGCAGCCGCCTCCTCGGCCAGCAGGTCGATCAGTCGGCATAGGGAAGGGCTGGCAAGCATCTCGCGGCCGGTCCGGCCCGTGAGGGCTGCCACCGGGTTGGTGGCCACGTTGGCGATGAGCTTCTTCCAGCGCACGGACTCCACGTCGTCCACCGGCTCCACCTGGTACCCGCGGCCCCCCAAGACGGCATTCAGAGTCTGGATAACCGGGAGCACGGGAGGGCGGGGTGTGCCGAAGGGCCCCACGGCAAGCAGGGGCCCCCGGCCGCCCCGGTAGCGCACGGTTCCGTCGGAAAGCGTCTCGGCGCTGTGGGCGGTGACGCCTCCCAACACCCGGTCGCCCCCCCACCGGGCGGCCAGAGCCTCCAGGCTGCCCAGGCCGTTCTGTACCGACAGGATGACCGAGGCCTTCCCCACCAGGGGCGCCAGGTCCTCGGCCGCCCGGGGCGTATCATAGCCCTTGACCGAGACGTGGATCAGGTCGAACGCGCCGGGCTCCCCCAGGGGGTATCCTGTGACCTCGGGGTACGGGCGCAGGGTGCCGTCGGGAAACCACACGCCGAGGCTCGGGTCCCGAAGCTGGCGGAGCCGGTTCGGGTCCCGCTCCAGCCCCAGCACCCGGAGCCCGGCCTCCTCGTACACGGCGGCGAACACGGACCCCAGTGCACCCATGCCCACCACGGCCACGCGCAAGGGGCCCCCCCTCGTCACGGCTGCACCCCGATCCTCGGGCAAAGGGACTCCACGGGACATGCCTCGCACCTCGGTTTTCGGGCCTTGCAGAGCTCGCGGCCCAGGTGGGTCAGGAGGTTTGAGAACGCCACCTGCCGCTCCGGGGGAACGATCCGTTCCAGGTCGGCCTCAATCCGGTCGGGGTCGGTGTGGGAGGTGAGGCCCAGGCGGGCCGACACCCGTCTCACGTGGGTGTCCACGAACACCCCCGGAACCCCGAGGCTGTTGCCCAGCACCAGGTTCGCGGTCTTCCGGCCCACGCCCGGCAGAGTCACCATCTGCTCCACGCTCCCGGGCACCCGGCCGCCGAACCGCTCCACCAGCTCCCGGCAGCAGGCCTGGAGGGTGCGGGCCTTCTGGCGGTAGTAACCGGTCGGCCGGACCGCCTGCTCGATCTCCTCCAGGGGGGCCAGGGCGAACGCCTCCGGGGTGGGGAACCGCTCGAACAGGGTCTCGGTGACCCGGTTCACCCGCTCGTCGGTACACTGGGCCGCCAAAATCGCTGCCACCAGCAGGGTGAACGGGTCGCGGAACCTCAACGCCGTGGTCTCCGGGTACCGGGCCCGGAGGATCCGATCGATCTCGGCGGCGCGCTCACGATCATCCATGCTTGCCTCCGGTGCCGGCGGCTGGCTCGTCGGGGGGAGAGCCGCCCGGGCCCGAGGACGGGTCCGGCCGGTTCAGCGAGACCCGGTGCCACCCGTGCTGGGGGCTCCACTTCCACTTGTGCATCCGGTTCGCCTTCCGGTGCTTGATCTTCAAACGGTAGGCGATCACCGCCTCGTAGGTGAGCCACCAGCCGAGCCCGGCCGCGGGTACCCCGAGCACGAGGCCCCCGAGCCAAAGGGGGACGAAGATGTGGTGGGTCAGGCCGCTGAGATGCGTGAAGGCCTGCCAGAACCCCTCGGGCGGCCGAAGGGGCATTCCCAGTATCCAGGCTCCCAGGGCGTAGGTCATGGAGTAGATGGGCGGGGCGGTCAGGGGGTTTGTGATCCACGCACCCAGGGCGGCGGCCAGCTTGTTCTGGCCGAGCAGCGCGGCCAAGGCCACGGCAATAATCATCTGGACCCCCATGGTGGGGGTGAACCCTACGAACAGCCCGATCGCCATGCCCAAGGCGACCTCTCGGGGTCGGCCGTGGATCCGTACACACCGGTAGTAGAAGTACCGGGCGGTCTTCTCCCACCCAGGGCGAACGCGCCTCCGGTGCTGCGGACGCCCCATGCCCCCTCTACCTCCCGGCCTTGCCGCCGGCCGGGTGGGACCAGGGGCGAAACCCGTTGGTGATGGGAAACCGACGGTCCTTCCCGAAGGCTCGCGGCGTGATCTTCACCCCGGGCGGGGCCTGGCGGCGCTTGTACTCGTTGCGGTCCACCATGGCCACCACCCGCCGGACCACCTCGGCCCCGAACTCGGCCTCCAGCCCCTCCACGGGCCGGTCGTCCTCCACGTATCCCTGTAGGATCGGGTCGAGCAGGTCGTAGGGGGGCAGGGTGTCCGTGTCCTTCTGGCCGGGCCGGAGCTCGGCGCTGGGCTCCTTGATCAGGATCTCCTCCGGGATCCAGGGTCTGCGGGCCTCGGCATTTCTCCACCGGGCCAGCCGGTACACCCAGGTCTTGGTTACATCCTTGAGAACCGCGAACCCGCCGGCCATGTCCCCGTACAGGGTGCAGTACCCCACCGAGGTTTCGCTCTTGTTACCGGTGCTCAGCACCAGCCACCCGAACTTGTTCGACAGCGCCATGAGCAGGGTGCCCCGGATACGGGCCTGGATGTTCTCCTCGGCCACGTCAGGGTCCCGGCCTGCGAACGGCTCGGCCAGGGTCTCGAGGAACCTGTCGTACACCCGGCCGATCGGGATCTGGAGGAACGCGATCCCCAGGTTCTCGGCCAGGGCTCGGCTGTCCTCCACGCTGCCCCGGCTCGAGTGGGGCGAGGGCATGGTCACTCCGGTGACCCGGTCGGCGCCGAGGGCGTCCACCGCGATCGAGGCGGTCAGGGCCGAGTCGATGCCCCCGCTCAGCCCCAGCACCACCCTGGAGAACCCGTTCTTCTCCACGTAGTCCCGGCACCCCAGCACCAGGGCCCGGTACACCTCCTCCTCGGGGCCGGGGGGCTCCACGATGCGTCGGGGCAGGGGAGGGCGACCCTGGTGGGCCACAGGCGGCAGGTCCAGGACGCCGGCCAGGGGCACGGCCGGCGTCTCCCTGCGCACGGCCACCCGGCGGCGGGGGTCCCGGAGCCGTTGGTGAAGCACCTCGGCCGGATCCAGGTCCACCACCAGGTAGTCCTCCTCGAAGGGGACCCCCCGGGCGATCGGCTCGCCCCAGGGAGAGAAGACCAGGGAGTTGCCGTCGAACACCAGCTCGTCCTGGCCCCCCACCAGGTTGCAGAAGGCTAGCACGGCCGCGTTGTCCGAGGCCCGGGTCGAGAGCATGGTCTCCCGGTACTCCACCTTGCCCGCGTAGTAGGGGGAGGCCGAGATGTTCACCAGCAGTTGGGCGCCACCGGCCAGGGCCTGGGTCCGGGCCGGCCCGCCCGGGTACCAGATGTCCTCGCAGATGGTCACACCGAACACGCATCCGTCGAGCCGGAACACCACCGTGTGGTCGCCCCGCTGGAAGTAGCGGTGCTCGTCGAACACCCCGTAGTTGGGCAGGATGCATTTTTTCACCACGGCCCGCACCTCGCCGTTGTGGAGGACGGCCGCGGCGTTGTACAGGTCGTCGTCCCGGTGGACAAACCCCACCACCGCGGTGATGCCCCGAGTGGCCCCGGCCAGGTCGTCGAGGGCTTGGAGGTTCTGAGCGACGAACGAGGGCTTGAACAGGAGGTCCTCTGCCGGGTAGCCCACCAGGGCCCCCTCGGGGAACACGGCCAGGTCGGCGCCCAGGCGCTTGGCGTGCTCGATGCCGTCGCGCACCTTCCGGGCGTTGCCGTCGATGTCTCCGACGGTGGCGTTCATCTGGCAAAGGAACAACCGCATCGGACCGACCCTTTCCGCCCCCCGGTCGGGGGAACGCGAGGAGAGCGATTAACAGTACGAAAAAGGGCCGCCCGGATGCAACAACCTCCCCGCCGGGAACGGGGTCAGCCGTTCTTTTCGTAGGGAGGGGGGGTGGGGTAGGGTAGGGGGCGTCGAAGCGGAGGGCTGGAGCTGATCTGGAGCACCAGGAACGAAGGAGCATGGGAGTGATGGCAACGGGCTGGTTCTTCTCGCGGGCTTTTTTTCCTGGAAACCGATCGGGTGCACGCCCCGGTCGCCGAGCCTCCCAGTGGGCCCCGGGGAGCCTGCGACACGGAGCAGGGCGCCCCGTCCGGATCGGGGGCGTGGCGTTGCTCGCCATGGTCATGACCGCCCTGCCCGGCGGGAACGCCGCGGCCGGCAACCCCCGGGAGACCCCGGTGGTGCGGGCCGTGCGCAAAGCCAGCCCGGCCGTGGTGAACATCTCCACCGAGATCGTGAGCCGCGAGAGGCCGTTCGTGGGCCTGAATCCCTTTTTCGAGGAGTTCTTCCGCGACTTCTTTGGCGAGCTGCCCGAGGCCGCCCGCCGAGTCCGCAGCCTTGGGTCGGGGGTGATCATCCGGTCGGACGGCACCATCCTGACTAACGAGCACGTGATCGCCAACGCCACCCGGATCACCGTGACCCGGGTCAACGGCGAGACGTACGAGGCCCAGCTGGTGGGGGCCGACGGCCAGACGGACCTGGCGGTGCTGCGAGTGAAGGCCGAGGGGACGCTACCTTACCTGGAGATGGGCACCTCAGGGGACCTGATGATCGGGGAAACCGTGATCGCCATCGGCAACCCCTTCGGCCTGTCCCACACCGTGACCACGGGGGTGGTCAGCGCCGTGAACCGCACGATCCGGGGCGACAACGACCGAGTGTACACCGACTTCATCCAGACCGACGCCTCGATCAACCCGGGCAACTCCGGCGGCCCCCTGCTCGACATCCTAGGCGAGCTCGTGGGCATCAACACAGCCATCTACCAGAAGGCCCAGGGGATCGGGTTCGCGATCCCCATCGACAAGGCCCGGCGCATCGTGGAGAGCCTGCTGACCTACGGCACGGTACACCGGGCGTGGCTGGGTATCCACATCCAGGACCTGAACCCGGACCTGGCCCGTTACTTCGGCGTGAAGAAAGGCGTGGTGATCACCCGGGTGTTCGAGAACAGCCCGGGGGCCCAGGCCGGCCTGGAGCGGGGCGACGTGATCGTGGCCATGGACGGCCGGCCGGTGGAGGATCGGGAGACGTTCTTCCAGCGTCTGGCGGGGTACACGGCCGGTAACCGGGTTCGGCTCCGGGTGCTTCGCCGTGGCAAGGAGGCGGAGCGCACCGTCGAAACCCGAGAGATCCCGGACGAATACGTGGAGTACCTGGCCAAGGAGTGGCTGGGCCTGGAGGTGACCCCCAACTCCCGGGCCCTGGCCAGGAAGTACGGCCTGTTCACGGATCGGGGAATGGTGATCGTGCGGGTAACGCCCCGCTCGGCCGCGGCGCGGGCCGGCATCGAGCGGGGGGACGTGTTGCGCCAGATCAACGACCAGCGGGTGGACAGCGCGCCCGCCTTCCGGGAGGCCGTGCTGGCGGCCAGCCAGAGGGAAACCGTGGTGCTGGTCGTCCAACGGGGCCGGGTCGCCTACTACGTGACCCTGACTCCGTGAACCGACAAGACCGCGGCCGGGGCAAGTGTGCGTCGCCCCGGCCGCGGGAGGTCGGGATCAGCCGACCCGAACGTCCTTCGTGCTCTCCCACAGGCCATGGATGTTGCAGTAGCTGGTGGCGATCAGCTTGCCCGAGGTCTTGAGCTTCAGGAACGCGCTGGCGTGGTGGTGGGTGGACACCGGGCCGGCGTTCGCCCCCTCGGCCGACTCCCCGTGGGCCGTAAACTCCAGGTTCGCCACCTCGAACGGGGCCTTGCCCCCCTCGGGCAGGAAGTAGAGCCGGATCCACCGGATATGATGCTCGGTGGTGTTCGGGTGGGCGATCTCCTTGCCCACGCACACCCTCACCTCGAGCGTCTCGTCGGCCGCCACCGTATCGGCGCACTCGATCACCGGCACGTGCTTCTCGGCCTTCCAGTCGGCTTGCTTGTACAGGTCTCCGATCGCGCTCATGTCTTCCCTCCTGGTCGAGTGGGTGGATGGAACAACGCGCCCCCTAACGGAAGGCGGGCCATAAGATATCATCCCGGCTGCCGGTGTCCAGAAAAAAAGATCTAACCGGTCATAATTTCCGTATGGGGTTTCCTTCCTTGACGGCAGTGGGGCCGGTGTTAGGGTGGCCGCCGGAGGGGGGCAGGGGAGGCTGATCTCTAGGAGGAAACGAAATGTCGAGTCGCGCCTTGAGAGCAGCGGTGCTCGGCGTCGCGCTTTCGCTCGCCACGGGTCCGGTGGCGGCGACCGCGGCCCAGGAGACGGGCACCCAGCAGGCGGCGATGGAGCGCCTCGATCTGAACACGGCAACCGTGGAACAGCTCATGGGTCTGAAGGGAGTGGGCGAGGTGACGGCCCGGGCCATCGTGGACTATCGGGAGCAGAACGGTCCGTTTCGGTCGGTGGACGACCTGATCCGGGTCAGAGGCATCGGCGAGAAGAAGCTCGAAGCGCTGCGTCCGTTTGTCAAAGTGGAGTAGCCCCCAAAACCATCCTCCCCGCCCCTCCCGGGCCCGGGCGACCCCCGGGCCCGTTTTCCGTCGTGGGGCCCCAACCCCATCGGAGAGCCCGGTGCTCCGCCGGATGCCCGGGCCCAGCCGAACATCCCTCTTGAAACCGGCAGAAGAACCGTGCTTCTCGTGTTACCCCGGCGTCCCAGCGTCCCGACATCCCAACGTCCTAACGTCCCAACGTGCGCCTGCCATGCCCCGGTTCGTCGTCCACGAGCACCACGCCCGCCGCCTCCACTGGGATCTTCGGCTCGAACACGGTGGGGCCCTCGTGAGCTTTGCCGTGCCCAAGGGCGTGCCCCTGCGGCCGGGCGAGCGGAGGCTCGCGGTGCGCACCGAGGATCACGCCCTCGAGTACGTCGGTTTCGAGGGCGAGATCCCCGAGGGGCAGTACGGGGCCGGAACCGTGGCGATCTGGGACCGGGGAACCTACGAAACGGTCGAGGGCGGACCGGGCGGGCATTGGGCCGTCCGGTTGGAGGGAGCGCGGCTCCGGGGGCGCTGGGCCCTGATCCCGTTCCCCAAGGCAGGGGAGGGCGCCCACCTCCTCGTGCGGGCCAGGGATCGCGGGGCTTGACCCCGACGTCATCGGGGCCCATACTGAACGCGCTTCCACCGGTTCCCGCCCCGTCGGGAACCCCCTGATCGCAACGAATCCTGGGGGCGATCTGGGTTCGACGGGGACACTGAAGCCGGATGCTGCGTGCCGAGGTCGCCGGTTGGCCTCGTAAAACAACCGGCAAACACACAACTGCCGACAACTACGAGTTGGCCCTCGCGGCCTAAGTAGGCCGCGACGCCCGCGCCGGCCCTGCCTGCAGGACGGCGCCGGGTGTCATTAACGCAGGCTAGTTCCGGCGCTCCGCCCCTTGGCGCCGGGGCGAAACTTCAAGGGGGCTCGCGGTCCCGGAATCCTGTCCGTGGGAGCCCGTGGCCGCTAAACCCAAAGCACGGACTACGCACGTAGAGGCTCCGAGCGGATGGTCTTCGGACGCGGGTTCGATTCCCGCCGCCTCCACCATTTTTTGATCCACCCAAACCCGGAAAAGCCCGGGATGTGCCTCGAATGAGGCATGTTTCCGGGCTTTTTCGTGTCTACGATTTGCCGGCTACGTCCATTGACATCCAGGTGTCCTGGGGGCAACATGCGGGGCAACTCTCCTCGGCGAGAAAGGAGTTGCCCCCAATGCCCCTCACGGACGCCGCGGTTCGCAACGCCAAGCCCCGGGAGAGGCCGTTCAAGCTCTTCGATGGCCGCGGCCTCTATCTGGAAGTCGCCCCCAGCGGGGGCAAGTGGTGGAGGTTCAAGTACCGGATCGATGGCAAGGAGAAGCGGATTTCTCTCGGTGTCTACCCGGACGTGAGCCTGAAGGAGGCACGCGAGAGAAGGGAAGCCGCTCGGAAGTTGGTGGCGGCGGGGGTCGATCCGAGCGAGGCCCGAAAAGCCGAGAGGCTCGCTCGCCGGGAGGTGCGGGCGAACAGCTTCGAGACCGTAGCGAGGGAGTGGTTCGCGAAGCGGTCGTCGGTCTGGAGCGAGGGGCACGCAAGGCGCATCATCCGCCGGTTGGAGCGGGACGTCTTCCCCTACATCGGGCTGCGTCCCGTGGGCGAGATCAGTGCCCCAGAGCTCCTCAAAGTTCTCAGACGGATCGAGAATCGCGGCGCCGTCGAGACCGCTCACCGCGCTCTTCAGGAGTGCGGCCAGATCTTCCGCTACGCCATCGCGACCGGTCGGGCCGAGCGCGACGTGGCAGCCGACCTGCGGGGCGCCTTGCAACCCGTGAAGGGACGCCACCACCCCAGCATTACGGATCCCAAGAAGCTCGGTGAACTTCTGCGGGCGATCGACGGATACGAGGGGTCCCCGATCACGCGGTGCGCCCTTCAACTCGCTGCCCTCACCTTCGTGCGCCCGGGAGAGCTCAGGCGAGCCGAATGGAGCGAGGTGAGCTTCGACGCCGCGGAGTGGAGGATCCCCGCCGAGAAGATGAAGGCCCGTCGTCCCCACATCGTCCCCCTGTCCCGCCAAGCACTGAAGGCCCTCGAGGAACTCCATCCGCTCACCGGTTACGGTCGGTTCTTGTTCCCCAGCGTTCGGACCGAGACGCGCCCGATGAGCGAGAACACCGTCAATGCCGCATTGCGGCGCCTCGGCTATACCAAAGACGAAATGACCGGTCACGGTTTCCGGAGCATAGCCTCCACGCTCCTCCACGAGCAGGGGTGGCCACCGGACGCGATCGAGCGACAGTTGGCCCACGCCGAACGAAACTCGGTGCGGGCCGCCTACAACTATGCGGAGTACCTCCCGGAACGGAGGGAAATGATGCAGGCGTGGGCGGACTACCTGGACCGGCTGCGGGAGGGATAGGGCGGTGAAGTTCCCCAAAGACGTGCTTTCCGTGATGGACGAGTTGAAGCGGGCCGGGCCGTCGCGGTCCTTGGACCTCATGAAACGGCTCACCGCCTACCCGGAACACGAAGCGATGTGGCGGTCCCTGGCCAAGCGGGCGACCCCGCGGGACGACACCTGGGTCTGGGCCTTCCTCGAGGCCGTGGAGCATGCATCCGATCTGCCCCGCCACCAGTACCGCTCGAACAAGGACCGGCAGGAACTCGGGGAGAGGATCCGCGCCCTCAGCACGGAACTGAAGGTGCTCTACGAGGCCGCAGGCCTCTCCCACCACGTGGTTCGGCTCGAGAGGGAGCGGATCCGGAAGGAGGTGTTCGACGGCGTGTACGTGCTGGAAGCCCTGCCGTGGGACGTTCGGGCGCGGATCGAGGAGCGGAAGATCCAGCGGATCGCGGTGCTCGAAGTGCTGGAACGCGCTGCCGCGGCCGCCCACGAGGAACTCTGTCACGCCACCGGCAAGGTCCGAGCAGGAAAAAACGTCCGCGCGATTCGTTTTTTGCGGGCCTTGGCCAAGCGGAACCGGGCGAAGTACGGGACGCCGCTGCTTGCCGTAATCGCCACTGTTACCAACACCTTATACGATACCGACTACGACCAGACGGACATCCGGCGCCTCGTGACGACGGACAGACTGGGAGAAGACGCCTGACTTTCTCCCACTTCTCCCAGTCCTTTTCCGGCTTGCCGTTGGCATCTTTCCCGCACCCTTCAACCCCATCCAGAGAGGTGCCGAGATGCCGAAACGAATCCTCAGACTTCCCGCCCTGATGGACAAGGTCGGCCTGGGCCGGTCGTCGATCTACGCGATGATGGCCGAGGGCACGTTCCCCACCCCGATCAAGCTCGGGGAACGCGCCGTCGGCTGGGTCGAGGAGGAGATCGACGCGTGGCTTGAGGCGCGGATCGCGGAACGGAAGGAGCCGGACGTCGCTGCCTGACTGAGGTGGTCCGATGGCGGGCCCGGTAGGGCCCGCCGCCAAACCAGAAGTTCTTCCCGGGAAAACTTCGCGCCTCTGTTCTCAGGGGCGGAAACGGGCTCGTGATCGCGGCGGTCTCCCTGCCCGGAGAGAACCGCCCGTCCCGAGCCAAGGGGACAGGTGTGCGCACTGGACGGGGCCCCATGCCCTTGACGCCCCCGCTGTGCCGTAGCTCCGGGGGAAGGAGACCGACGATGAACCTGAGACGGCCTACTCATGAACTCACGACCGCTTTTCGGCGTTGGCTCATGGAGTACCCCTTCCAACTGATTTCCACGCTGACGTTCCCGAAAGGTGTCCGGCCGCCGCGCGACGAAAACGACTTCGGCCGGTTCCACGCCCGTATCGGGAAGGCATTGAAGACGCTCGGCCGGAAGTCACGAGTCCCGGTGTGCGCGCTGGGCATCGTGGTCGTCACCCACCACCAACTGGTGCACGCCCACAACTTGGTCTGGGTCGGCGAAGGCCACGGAGACGTTCCCTTGAGTCGGATGGCGGCGCTGCTGGACCGAGCCTGGCCCCACGTGTCCTTGACGGAACCCATTCGCTCGCCCGCCGACGTTGCCGCGTATATCGCCGCTCAGCAAGAGGTCCACGGGACCCGACTCACCGACCTGTTCTCCCACGGTCCGGACTGGCTGGACCGGATCCGCGGGGCGTGAGCCGGGGATACCGAATGAGAGAACCGAAAAGGTTGATACCCCATGGAAGACCCCAAGAGGCGGATACCCCATGACAATCCCAAGCCGGGGTAAGGGCACGGGCCGACGGGTTGCGTGGCCGAGAGTTCCGCCGAAAAGGGGGCGGCGCGGTTGGAGAACGCGGTGCTCTTCGGGCGTCCTCCTTCTTTGCGAACAGGTATGCGTAGGCGACCTCTGAAGGTGGACAGGATCTGACCGCCTTCCGTGGTACCCTCAGCGGGTTCTGGCGGCCCCGGCGTTGCCTTGCCGCCGTCGGTTGGGCTACCATCCCGAACCGTTGTTTCCACGGAGGGGGATCGCATGAGCACGGTCGGCACCGTGACACCCGAAACGGCCACCCACGGCGAAGCCATTCGCCGGGGTGGCCGTTTTTGGTGAGCGGGAACGTGGCCAGGGTCGAGGGGGCAGGGGGCAAACGGCCGTGGTCTGCGAGAGGCGGATCTCCGGGTTTTTGCTGGTTCCACCCTTCTTGCGCGGCCTTCGGTGATCGTTCTAGGTTTGGATCCGCGACCGGGGTGGGGCCCTGCCTCTGGCGCGTCGATGGGACGCCTGGCTCCCGGTACGAAGGGGCGTACGACGCGGCGGGGTTCACCCACCAAGCGAAAAGGATCCTGCAGGTGACGGAACCACGTTCCCATCCAGATCAATCCCCCCCGGCAACCCGCTGGGGGTTCCGGTGCGGCCGGGGGGGGGCGCACACGGCCCGGACCGCGATGCTCAAAGACTTGGGTGCGCTGCTGGTCGCCGTGCCCGACGCCGGCTCGGGGCGCGCGGCGTACCGCCGCGCGGTCGTCGAGGAAAACCGCCTGGGCAAGCGCTCCCAAAAGACCCGCTGGCTGTCGTACCGGCATCTGGTCTCCCTCTACGGCCTCGACCCCGGGGTGGCTGTCTTCCGGGCGCTTCGGTTCTTCTGGCAGCGCGATCCCGAGGGCCGGCCACTCCTGAGCCTCCTCTGCGCCTACGCCAGGGACCCGATCCTCCGGGCTTCAGCGCCGTTCGTGTTCGGCCTTCGCGAGGGCGAACCCTGCGACCGAGCGAAACTCGAAGGGTTCCTCGACCGCCTCGACCCCGGGCGGTTCAGCAAGGCCACGCTCAGGTCCACGGCCCAGAATGTCGCGGCCACCTGGACCCAGGCGGGGCACCTGAAGGGCAGGGCCCGCAAGGTCCGGGCGCGGGCCCGGCCCACGGCCGGCGCTGCCGCCTACGCCCTGCTTCTGGGCTACTTAGGGGGCGGCCGCGGCCAGGCCTTGTTCCACACCGACTACGCCCGGTGCCTCGACGTGCCGGCCGAGCAGGCGGCCGAGCTGGCCGAAGAGGCTTCCCGGCGGGGCTGGATCGTGATGAAGCGGATCGGAGACGTGGTCGAGGTCGCGTTCCCGAAGATCCTCACCGCGCAGGAAACGGAGCGGGTCCGTGAGCAGAGTTGACCGTTTGGTGCGATCGTATGCCGCCCACATCGCCGTGCCGTGGCGGGACGATGCGGCCCCGGCCCAGCGGGTGATCTTCTGCGTGTACCCCGAGGCCGAGGAGCGCTCCCTGCGGGCCAAGGTGGACGAGTTCGAGCTGGCCACCCGCCAGGCCGGGCACGGCTGGGCCCTGTTCGACCTCACCGACACCTTTGCCGAGTGGATGGCGTCGCAGCGCTACGCCAAGAAGTACTTCGCGAAACCGCACCTGCTCGCGCCGCTCCTGCCCAAGTACCTGGGTTACATCCAGGAGCGGTTCGAGGCGTTTCTCGCCCAGACCGGGGCCGATGCCGACACCGTGGTAGCCGTGCTCGGCGTGGGCTCCCTGTTCGGATTCCTGAAAGTGAAAGAAATGGTGGACCGGCTGGCGCCCCTGGTGCCGGGCCGGTTCCTCGTATTCTTCCCCGGCAGCCACGAGGACAACAACTACCGGCTCCTCGACGCCTACGACGGCTGGAACTACCTGGCCGTGCCGATCACGGCCGACCGTGCCTTCTGAGAAAGGTGGGCTCGAATGACGAACCGCGAGATCTACCAGAAGGACCCGTCCACCCGAAAGCTCGTCAACGAGGGCGTGGCCAACGTCAACGACGACACGAGCCGCCGGGCCCTCGAAGTGCTGCGCTACGAGCTCGAGACCTTCGTGTGCGACGGGCAGTACGAGAAAGGCCTGGCTCACATCCTCGACACCTACCTGCACAACATCGACCAGGCGCAGCAGCCCGCCGTGTGGGTGAGCGGCTTCTACGGATCGGGTAAGTCCCACCTGGTCAAGATGCTGCGGGCGCTGTGGGTGGACACCCGGTTCGACGACGGCGCCACGGCCCGGGGCATCGCCCACCTTCCCCAGCACATTCTCGACAGCCTCAAGGAGCTGAGCACCCAGGGCCGGCGCCACGGCGGGCTCCACGCGGCATCGGGCACCCTGGGCGCCGCAGCCAGCGGCAGCGTGCGGCTGGCGCTCCTTCGCATCGTGTTCAAGTCGGCGGGGCTTCCCGAATACTACCCCAGAGCCCGGTTCGTGATGTGGCTCCGCAGCGAGGGCATCTACGACGCGGTGCGGCGCCACGTGGAGCAGAACGGGTTCGACTGGGAGGAGGAGATCGACAACCTCTACGTGGCCGAGGGGCTCCACCAGGCCCTGGTGGCGGTCAAGCCCAACCTGTTCCGGTCGCCCGAACTGTGCGCCGAGGTCCTCTTGAACCTCTATCCCAACGTGGAGGACGTCTCCAGCGGCGAGATGGTCAAGGCCATCCAGCAGGCCCTGACCCGCGACGGCAGGTTCCCCCTGACCCTGATCGTGCTCGACGAGGTGCAGCAGTACATCGGCGAGAGCACCCAGCGCTCCATCGAGGTGCAGGAGGCGGTGGAGGCGTGCTGCAAGCGCATCGGGGGCAAGCTCCTGTTCATCGCCACAGGCCAGACCGCGGTCACCGCCACCAGCAACCTCAAGAAGCTGGAAGGCCGGTTCACCGTGCGCATCGAGCTGTCGGACGCCGACGTGGACGCCGTGATCCGCAAGGTGGTCCTGGCCAAGAAGCCCGGGGCCGAGGCCGCCATCGAGGCCGTCATGCAGGCCAACCTGGGCGAGATCTCGCGCCACCTGGCCGGCACGGGCCTCGGCCACCGGCAGGACGACATCCCGGTCTTCCCCCAGGACTACCCCATCCTGCCGGTGCGGCGGCGGTTCTGGGAGGCCACCCTGCGGGTGCTCGACCGGACCGGCACCGACAGCCAGCTCCGCAACCAGCTCAGCATGATCCACAAGGCCATCCAGACCAATCTGGACGAGCCCCTGGGCCACGTGATTCCGGCCGACTACCTCTACTTCGACGCCGCGGACAAGCTGTTGCAGGCCCGCGTCCTGCCACGCAAGGTGCACGAGAAGACCCTGACCTGGATCCGGGGCACCGAGGACGAGCGGCTCATGGCCCGGGCCTGCGGCCTGGTGTTCCTGATCAACAAGATGGCCGACGCCGACCGGGAGCTCGGGCTGCGGGCCACCGCCGACACCGTGGCCGACCTGATGGTCGAGGACCTGAACGACGGCGGCACCGCCCTGCGAGGCCGGCTGCCCGGGCTGCTGGACCGGTGCGAGCTGCTCATGAAGGTGGGCGACGAGTACCGCATCCAGACCGAGGAGAGCGCGGCCTGGAACGACGAGTTCCTGAGCCAGCGCAACCGCCTGGCCAACGAGGCCCACCGCATCGAAGCCGAGCGCGACGACCGCATCCGGCAGCGGTTCGCCGGCCGGGTGCAGCCCCTCACCGTGACCCAGGGCGAGTCCAAGGTGAGCCGCCAGATCCACCTCACGTTCGACCCCCAGTTGCCGGCCGATGCCGACCGTCGGGTGTACGTGTGGGTGCGCGACGGCTGGAGCACCGAAGAGAACTCGGTGCGGGCCGACGCCCGCCAGGCGGGCAACCACTCGCCCACGGTGTTCGTGTTCGTGCCCAAGCGCTCGGCCGACGACCTACGCCACCACCTCATCGACTACAAGGCCGCCCTGGCCACCCTCGAGATCCGGGGCGTGCCCAACACCCCCGAGGGTCAGGAGGCCCGGGCGGCCATGGAGACCACCCGCCAGACCGCCGAGGCCCGCATCAACGAGCTGATCGACGAGGCCCTCTCCGGCGCCCGCGTGTTCCAGGGTGGGGGCACCGAGGTCCCCGGCGACGTGCAGGCCGCCGTACTCGAAGCCGCCCGCAGCGCGTTCCAGCGCCTGTACCCCCGGTTCCCCACGGCCGACCACCCCGGCTGGGCCAGGGTGTACGAACGGGCCCAGAAGGGCGTGCCCGACGCCCTCAAGGCCGTGGGCTACGAGGGTGAGCCGGCCCGCAACCCGGTGTGCAAGGCCGTGCTGGGCCACATCGCCGGTGGCAAGAAAGGCGCCGACATCCGCGAGCACTTCGAAGGCCCGCCCTACGGCTGGTCGCGCGACGCCGTGGACGGGGCGCTGCAGGTGCTCCTGGTGGCCGGCCTGGTGCGGGTCTACGACGAAAAGGGGCAGGCCATCGATCCGAGGCGCCTGGAGCGCCGGGCCATCGGAAAGGCCGTGTTCAAGGTCGAGTCCACCACGGTCACCACGGCCCAGCGGATCCAGGTGCGAAAGCTCCTGCAGAAGCTGGAGATCCCGGCCAGGCATGGCGAGGAGTCGGCCCAGGTGCCCGCGTTCCTGGAAAAGCTGGCTGACCTGGCCGGCCGGGCCGGGGGCGATCCGCCCAAGCCGGCCCTGCCCGACACCGCGTTCCTCGAGGACATCCGCCGCAGCGCGGGCAACGAGCAGCTCCTGGCCCTGTACAACCAGCGCGACGAGATCCGCGCCTGCATCGACGAGTGGAAGGCCCGGGCCCGGGCCATCGACGAGCGCTGGCCCGGGTGGCAGACGCTCACCCGCCTCCTGGCCCACGCCGACGCCCTGCCGGATGCCGACGTGTACCGGGCCCAGGCAAGGGCTGTCGAGGAACACCGGCAGTTGCTCCAGCAGCCCGATCCCGTCGAGCCCCTGGTGAGCGAGCTGACCCAGCGGCTGCGCGACGAGCTCAACCGGCTCGACGCCGCCTACGAAGCCGGGTTCCAGAAGGGCATGGACCGCCTGCGGGCCGACCCCAACTGGGACCGGCTCGAGCCGGAGCAGCGCAACCAGCTCCTGGCCGAGCAGAAGCTCACCCTGGCCCACCGGCCCCAGGTCCAGGTGGGCACCACGGCCGAGGTGCTGGCCACCCTGGCGCAGTGGCCGCTCGCCACCTTTGCCGACCGGGTGGCGGCCATGCCCGCCCGGTTCGACGCCGTGGCGAGGCGGGCGGCCGAGCTGTGCGAGCCCGAGATCCAGTTCGTGCGGCTGCCCCGCCGCACCCTCAAGACCCCCGACGAGATCGAGGCTTGGCTCGACGAGGTGCGCCAGAAGCTCCGCAACGCCCTGGAGCAAGGCCCCGTGTCCATCCAATAAAATTGTCTTCCTTGAATCCCCTCCCAGGCGCCCCTCACCCCCGGCCCCTCTCCCGGGAGGAGAGGGGAGTCAAGGAAGAGAGTTGGTTACAGGAGGAACGGATGCAGCCGCTCGACCGATCCCTTCGCAACCGCCTGGAGCGCACCGTCAAGGAGGCCCGCGAGATCGCGGAGAGGGGCGCCCGGGCGGCCCTCGAGACCGTGGGCGTGGGCGAGCCTACCCGGTTTCCCCACCTGGGCGAGGCCCAGAGCGACCTGCGCCGCCGACTGCGGGCCCACGGCCGGCAGCTCGGCGACCGGCAAACGCCCCGGGGTGGGCAGGAGCTCGAACGGCTCGTGGAAGAGGTGGCCTACGAGCACTGGCACCGCATGCTGTTTGCCCGGTTCCTGGCCGAGAACGACCTGCTCATGTACCCCGATCCGGACGCTCCGGTGTCCGTGACCCTGGAGGAGTGCGAGGACCTGGCCGCCGACGAGGGCGCCCGCAACGGCTGGGAGTTGGCGGCCCGGTTCGCGTCGCGCATGCTTCCCCAGATCTTCCGGCCCGACTCGCCGGTGTTCGAGCTGGACCTGCCCCCCGACCACCAGCAGGACCTGGAGCAGCTGCTGGCCGACCTGCCGTCTGAGGTGTTCCGTGCCTCCGACGCCCTGGGCTGGGTGTACCAGTTCTGGCAGTCCAAGCGGAAGGACGAGGTCAACAAGAGCGAGGTCAAGATCGGCGCCCGAGAGCTGCCGGCCGTGACCCAGCTCTTCACCGAGCCGTACATGGTGCAGTTCCTGCTCGACAACGCCCTGGGCGCCTGGTGGGCGGCCCGAAGGCTCGGCCCGGAGGATTGGCGCAGCGCGGCGGACGAGGAAGAGCTGCGCCGCAAGGCTTCCGTGGACGGCGTGCCGCTCACGTACCTGCGCCTAGTAAAAACCCCCCACCTTGAATCCCCCCTCCCCTCGCGCGAGGGGGGCCTGGGGGGAGGGAGCCTTGGGAACGGCGACGGCCCTGTGTCCCCCCCTCACCCCGGCCCTCTACCCCCTCAGGGGGGAGAGGGAGAGGGCGCAGAGCACGGATATGTCTGGGCCCCCGCGGCCGGCACCTTCGACGCCTGGCCCCAAAGCCTGGCCGAGCTCAAGGTCCTGGACCCCTGCTGCGGCTCGGGGCACTTTTTGGTGGCCGCGCTGTTGATGCTCGTGCCCATGCGCATGGAGCTGGAGGGCCTTTCGGCCCGCGAGGCCGTGGACCGGGTGCTGGCCGAAAACCTCCACGGCCTCGACATCGACCAGCGGGTGACCGAGATCGCGGCCTTTGCCCTGGCCCTGGCCGCCTGGACCTACCCCAGCGCGGGCGGCTACCGGCCCCTGCCCGAGCTTCACATCGCCTGCTCGGGCCTGGCCGTGGCCGCGGCCAAGGAGGAGTGGAAGCGCCTGGGCCTGGGCCGGAAGAACCTGGCCCTGGCCCTCGACTGGATGCACGACGCCTTTCGCGACGCGCCCGTGCTAGGGAGCCTGTTGAACCCCGCCAGGACCGACGCGGCCGAACTGGTGGAGTGGTCCGAGTTGTCCGCCGCCCTGGATCAGGCGCTCGCCGCCTCGCCCGACGACAACGGGCATGAGCGCCGCGAGGCCGCGGTGGTGGCCCACGGCCTGGCCAAGGCCGCGGGCCTGCTCGCGGGCCGGTACCACTGGGTCATCACCAACGTGCCATACCTGGCCCGGGGCAAGCAGGCCGACCCCCTCAAGGCGTTCTGCCAGCGCCGCTACCCCAAGGCCAAGAACGACCTCGCCACCGTGTTCCTGGAGCGCTGCCTGGAGTTCTGCGTGGAGGGCGGCACCGTGAGCATCGTGCTGCCACAGAACTGGCTGTTCCTTACCACCTACCGCAAGCTCCGGGAGAAGCTGCTCCAGGACGAAACCTGGCACCTGATCGCGCGGCTGGGGCCGCAGGCTTTTCAGACGCCGATGTGGGATTTCAACGTGCAGTTACTCACCCTGAGCCGCGGCCCGGCCGGCGGCCACGGCGGCGGGCTGCTGGGGGCGGGCGGGGCGGACAACCCCATCCGCGGCCTCGACGCCTCCGAACCCCGCACCGCCGCCGAAAAAGCCGCCCTGCTCCGCACCGCCGAGGTCAAGACCGTGGAGCAGGTGAAGCAGTTGGAGAATCCGGATGCAAGGGTGGCGTTGGAAGCACAAGAAAATGTCAAGTTGTTGAGTAAGTTGGCTTCGGCGTTGGTTGGTATTCAGACAGGGGATGACCCCTTTTTTGTGGTCAGATTCTGGGAGGTTTTCTGGCACAAAGAAGTTTGGTCCCTCTTGCAGAATACCCCAACTGCCTGTGTAGAACATACAGGCCAGTCGTTCGTTTTGAGATGGTATAGTACAGGTTCTCTTTTAAATGAATCAAAGGGGTCAAGAGTACAAGGGCTCAAGGCTGTTGGCAAAGATGGTGTTGCAATACACAGAATGGACTCCCTTTTCGCGTACCACTACTGCAAGAGATTGTTTCATCAAAACGTGGTTGCAATTATCCCCAAAGACCGCGCCCACCTCCCCGCCATTTGGTGCTTCTGCTCCTCCCCGGAGTACAACGAGGCGGTCGGCCAAATCGACCAAAGTCTCAAGGTGACCAACGCCACCCTGGTCAAGGTCCCCTTCGACCTCGAACACTGGACCAGGGTCGCCCGGGAGAAGTACCCCCACGGCCTGCCCAAACCCTACTCCGACGACCCCACCCAGTGGATCTTCCACGGTCACCCGTGCGGGTCGGTGATCTGGGACGAGGAAAAGAAGTGGACGGCCCACGGCCCGCTGCGCACCGACCACACCGTGCTCCAGGTGGCCGTGGCGCGGCTTCTGGGCTACCGCTGGCCGGCCGAACTGGACCCCGACATGGAGCTGGCCGACGAGCAACGGGAGTGGGTGCGGCGCTGCGAGGCGCTCCTGCCCTTTGCCGACGAAGACGGCATCGTGTGCATCCCGCCCGTGCGCGGCGAGCCGGCGGCGGCCGAGCGGCTCCTGAACCTCCTGGCCGCGGCCTATAATCAATCCCCTACCTTGAATCCCCCCTCCCCTGGTGGGAGGGGGGCCTGGGGGGAGGGGGAAGTCAAGGAGGGGCAGGTCCCTGGAGGGGCCTGGTCGAACGACATCCTGGCCGAGCTCCTCCGAAACGCCGACCACGCGGGCAAAACCCTCGAGTCCTGGCTCCGCGACAAGTTCTTCGCCCAGCACTGCAAGCTGTTCCACCACCGCCCGTTCATCTGGCACATCTGGGACGGCCTGCGCGAGGGGTTCGCCGCGCTGGTGAACTACCACAAGCTCGACCGCAAGAACCTGGAGACCCTGATCTACACCTACCTGGGCGACTGGATCGCCCGCCAGAAGCAGGACCTTGCCGACGGCGTGGACGGCGCGGCGGAGCGCCTGGCCGCGGCCGAGGGGCTCAAGAAGCGCCTGGAGCTGATCCTGGAGGGCGAGGCCCCCTACGACATCTTCGTGCGCTGGAAGCCCATCGAGCAACAACCCATCGGCTGGGACCCCGACCTCAACGACGGCGTCCGCCTGAACATCCGCCCCTTCATGACCGTGCCCGACGTCAAGAAAAAAGGCGCCGGCGTCCTCCGCGAAAAGCCGAACATCCACTGGAAAAAAGACCGGGGCAAAGACGTCGAATCCGCCCCCTGGTACCCCCTGTTCAAAGGCGACCGCATCAACGACCACCATTTGAGCCTGGCCGAGAAGCGGGCGGGACGGGAAAAAATGGAGGAGAGTGTGTGATGAGAGATTCCAGTGCACCGAACACGTCATTTGAGTTGCGAATCACTCGTGCGAATCGTGATATTGATGTTTCAGTGCCAGCAGTCGAGAAGGAAGTGCTCGCGAGCGTGGCTCGGGTCCTCAAAGAAGCTGAAGATAACGGCGTTGAGCTGAAGCGAAGCGGGAACCAATTGTCGAGCAAAGACCTTCGGGCCATGTATAGAAAACTGGCATCGGCAGCATGGGAGAGCGGAGAGCTTGCAGGCGAGAGCCCACCGAATCCTCTGCATCGTGAGCACAGTGGCTGGGAACTGCCGCTTGAGAATGAACCAGGTCAGCTGGGAAGGGAGTACAAACTTCCGTGGCCGATCCTAGCGATAGATGTGATCGACTTCCTCTCTAGCATGATGGGTGCGGTTGACGAGCTCGTCTGGGAGGAGGGTGCATCATGAGGTTGCCAATCCCTGAGGGGTTTTCCGGCTGGTGGGACGAATGCCATTTGCCGCAAGAGGCACTCACAATAAGGCTCACATGGCGAAGTGGCGCCGAATTCACTCTTGGGGAACTCAATCCTGTGCTCGGAGCGTTTCGCTTCTCTCCCAATCCCGACAAGTTTACTGGAGAGGGGGCGGAGCGCGTGGGGCGAATGGTAGGCAAGGCCCTCACCAGAGCCGGATGGCTTCGCCCTCATCTGGACCCAGAGGCATTGCTCCGCCTCATCGTCGTCCGGTCGGAGCCCTCTCGCGTCGAGTTTATCCTCGACACCAACGCCTTGGTGGAGGGCATTGGACACTGGCTTGCCGACCATTTCGCCGACCGATGCGATCTCGTGGTAACCGCAGTTACCCTTCGAGAACTCCAAGATTTGAAGGGGCAAGCCCGGTTTAACGAAAAGGTCCCAAAGGAGGACAACCAGGCGGAGAACCGGGCGAAGATGCTCGGTGCTCGCCAAGCTTACTTGTCGGCAAACCGGTTCCGGGAACAAGTGGGGTATAAGCGAATACTGTGGCGCGAACTTGAGTTGGACGATACGGCGCTGCTTCTGTCGCGGGGATCAGCGGACACCAAGTCGTCGGAGTCCGATACCTTGCTCTTGCGTGCTGTGCGGCGAAGTATCCACGATCGTGTGAATAAGCTCGAGCGTTTCTTTGTCACCGGTGACAATGCGCTGGCCCGCCGCGCCGCGACCGAACTGCCCGAGGGAAGCCTGATTGCTGCTCAGGTGCGCGAGGTGAGAGCCGGTGACGTCCTGTTCCCTTGCAGTTGGTGGCCTGGACCCGACCAAGGATTCCGGGTGTCACGCCACCCCGCTCGGCTGATATGGGAGTTGTTGTGTATCGGCGATCAGGTGAAACTTGAGGCACATGATGGGAAAACGTGGGCCTTCCGTGCCTTTGATAATCCCATGTGGCCATCGGATTATCTGAAGCCCTGGATCGACGTAGCAGAACCTGCTTTAGAGGATGTCCACGGCGGGGGCCCCGGAGAACTCATTGCACGTTCCTTGAGCGAGGCGGACAACTCCGTAACAGCGGAGAACAGAGCAGCCCCAGATACAAGGCAAGAAGCGCCAGGATCTATTTGGCGAGTTCCTTCGAAGAATATGCTCAAGCTGGATAGGAATCTCCGCCTTTCCGCAAAGACCACACTCGATGTGTTGGGTACTTTGGTTGCCAGTGAGAAGAATGAGGTCCATCTCCCGCAAGGCATTGCCGACGAAAAGGCGCGGCGCCACCTCTGTGCCTTTCTTAAGGAGCTTGACTTGGCAGACGTTGATTTAAACTCGTGGGTAGCGCGTCGCCTATCACGGCACGAAGATTTGGTAGCCGCCTGGTGTAGTAATGATCATGATGCCCTTTTCGATTTGCTTCGGGGGTGGTTGCCGCTTGAGGAATGGGCCACGAACAAAAATCCACCCCAAAGACCCGAAAAGACGCAGGGTAGCGCAAGAGCATTGGCAGCCCTTCTATCGCAGGGGCTATACATTGATCAGCAGTGGCTTCCGGGGGGCTCCCGGCCGGGATTGACCGAAATGCGCCAGGCCATTCTTGATGCTGTCCCTAGAGGACCCGAACCCGCGATTCCTGTTTATACACTTTTGGTCGATGTGTTTTTGCGGCGTCTCGGCGTGGCCCCTGCCCGCATAGTCCATGCGTGGGACAAACTTTGGAGCATGGGAGTGTTCGACGGATTCGAACCTAGGGAGGGGGGAACGTCGTCCGGTCAGAGGTTCCAGGAGATTGCGCGGCTCACCGAAGGCGGCTGGGATCGGGAAAGGATAGATCTGGAGGCCATAGATGGCACACGAGATCTTCTGTACAGGAGAACGTCATGAGTGATCTTTTTCAGATTCCTATCTACGGTGCGAGCGAAGATTCCACGAATCCGTTTGAACGTTTTGACCTCAGAGATAATCCGTTCCCAGCAGCAGGGGTGGACTCCGGAGTTCTATACCAAAGACATATGGAGAAAGAGATTGCGCAGATAAATAGATGGATTCAAGAAGTCGGAAACGCGACAGCATTGGATAAGGGCTCTCCTGGCCCAGTTCATCCGCTTGCTATCTATGGATCCATCGGTGTAGGAAAGACTCATCTGCTTAGATATCTGCAGCGAGGATTGTCTCAAAATGAGTTCACACCAGTTTTAAGAAAGGGGCTCGCAGACGAGGGGATGACACGGCTGGTCCTCGCCAATCTATTCCTACGATACCTTCCGTTCCAAGAGACTGACGACGAACCTGGGACGGGGCTTATCAAAAAAATTATCGAAGCAGCAAAACAGAACCACAAGCAGGACGAGATACTTAACACACTCCGTGACGGTAGCCCAATAGCGATTCCATTCAAGATTTTACTTAAGAAAGACATTGAGAATGATGCGGTCATATGGATGTCACGCTGGCTTCGTCGTGAATACACCACACCTGCACAACGCGCGAAACTGGGCATCGCTGGTGTATTGCAAAGTGAGGGCGAGGCTGTTCGTGCGGTTGCAGATCTGCTCAGGTTGTCGAGGGCCGCGAAGGTGCTACAGGTGTGGTTCGTAATGATCGACCAGCTTGAGGAGCTTTGGCGGCCCGGAGTCATCACGTCATCGCGGCGAGCCCGTTTTCTAACGGACCTCCGCCACCTTGTTGACCAAGCTCTTGAAGGGGCTCCAATTGCGCTTCTGCTGGCCTGGAATACAACGGTAACCGAGAGCGCGTTCGCGAGCGATGTCTCGCATCAGATGAAAAGGGACTATCGTGCGTTATGGCAGCGACTCGGTAATACTGTGAATCTCCCGCCATTGTCGGAAACAGACGTGTGGCCCTTTGCCAAGAAGTATCTGGAGAAGGCCGGTGTCAATGATGCGGCCGCAGAAAGGCGCAAGGATCTGTTCCATAAACTAAAGGCGGCTACGGAAGATGTTATTTCACAAATCCAGGGAGAAACAGCTCGGGGGGTTAAAGCACCATTGACACCTCGTTCAGTGCTACAGGCATGGCGAGACAAAGCTCTGGAGATTGCTACCGAAGCAAGACAATAGGAACCTCACCGAATCGTGTAGCGGGAAGGAGTACCATCGCATCAGCTGCAATCCTTGATGTCCTGCTGGCCTCGGTGGAGAGTACGACGGCCTACAACTAGTATAACCGGGTGGCTTCTGCCGTAGTGTGGTCGGCGGACCAGGGCAGACAGTGGGCCCGCCTTGTTCTGGGGCCACGCGCCATGTTACTGCGGGTTCTCGTGTTGGGTGAGCAAGGGCACGCAAACTTTGATGGGAGACACTCCATGATCAGACGTCTCTATATCGACAACTACAAGTGCCTGGTGAACTTCGACCTGGAGCTGGACGAGCTGTCGCTCCTGTTAGGGCCCAACGGCGTAGGGAAGTCGTCGGTGCTGGATGTGCTCTACGCGATCCGCCAGCTCCTCAGCGGTGTGGCCAAGATCACAGATCCGGACATATTCCCGACCTCAACCCTCACCCGGTGGCAGTCGCGCGATGTGCAGGTGTTCGAGCTCACCTTCGAGTTCGATGACGAGCCCGAGCCCCTGACGTACCGGCTGGAGGTCCAGCACGAGCGCGTTAGGCACCGGGCACGTGTGTGGCTGGAGCGGCTCGCGGCAGGCGACCGCCCGTTGTTCGAGTTCCGGGAGGGCGAGGTCCAGCTCTACCGGGACAAACACTCGGAAGGGCCTGTGTACACTGCGGACTGGTCCGAGTCGGCCATGGCTCGCGTGGCCGAGCGCCACGACAACCAGCGCCTGTGCCGGGCGCGCGAGTTCGTGCGGAGAATCGTGGTGTGCGGGCTGTATCCGGCCCGCTTCGAGGCCGAGTCCCGCCGGGAGGACCCGATGCTGAGCCGGGACGGCTCGAACTTCTCGGCATGGTACCGCCACATTTTCCAGGAGCGGCAGGACCTGATCCCGGACTACATCGAAGCGGTCCGCGAGGTGGTGGACGCGTTTCACAGCGTGCGCCTGGAGAGGGTGGGCCAGGACGCACGAGCCCTCATGGTGATGTTCGAGGAGCCGGCCGGGGGGCGGTACGAGCTTCGCCTGGACGAGATCTCCGACGGGCAGCGGGCGCTCCTTGCGCTGTACGCCCTCGTGATCGCCACCGCCGGGCAGGGCTACTCGCTGTTCCTGGACGAGCCCGACAACTACGTCGCCCTGCCGGAGATCCAGCCGTGGCTGATGGCCCTGAAAGACGCCTGTGGCGAGGCAGTGCCCCAGGCGCTGCTCTGCTCCCATCACCCGGAGTTGATCGACTACCTCGGCCCCGAGTGCGGGGTGATGCTGCGGAGGGAGGCTTCTGGCGTGATCGTGCCCGAGGCAGTGCAAGTGCCGCCCGAGGAGGGAGGGCTGAAGCTGTCGGAGCTGGTGGCCCGGGGGTGGGAGCGATGAGCCGGAGGGCGCAACTGGTCCTCCTGTGCGAGGACTCCCAGCACGAGGCGTTTGCCCGACGCTTTCTCAAGAGGATGGGCTGGAACCGCCACAGGATCCGGGTGGAGAAAGCGCCGGGAGGGCGCGGCTCGGGCGAGCAGTTCGTGCGGGCTCGGTTTCCCCTGGAGTTGGGCGAGCACCGGCGGCGCCACGCGGCCCAGGCCCTCGTGGTGATGCTGGACGGCGATGCGGATGGGGTGGATGCACGTGTCCGCGGCCTGGACGACGCCTGCACGGCCAAGGGCATCCCGGCCCGCCGGCCGGGAGAGCCGGTCGCGGCATTTGTGCCCACTTGGAACATCGAGACCTGGCTTGCCTATCTCGACGGGGAGAGCGTGGACGAGGCCAGAAAGGACTACCCCAGATTGCGTCCCGAGCGCGAGTGCGGAAGGCACGTGAAAGTTCTCGTGGCCATGTGCCGCGACGGCAAGCTGCGTCCCCCAGAACCGCCGTCGCTGGTGAGCGCGTGCGAGGAGTATGCTGCCCGGCTTCGCGAGGTTGGACGGTAACGGGAGGCGCTTGGGCCGGGGAAAAGTTCAGCGACAGTCCAGTTCCCAGACGAAGTGTTCAAAGACGACCGCATCAACGACCACCACCTGACCCTGGTCGAGAAACGAGCCGTCCGGGAGGCAAAGCATGTTGAATGAAGTCGAGGTCAAGAACTTCGGCCCCCTTGTGGAGCTGGGTTGGCGGGATCTCGGGCCGATCAATCTGGTGATCGGTGACAACGGATCCGGGAAGACGTTCCTGTTGAAGGTCCTCTACACCGCCGTGCGGACGCTAGAGGAGTACAAGCGGGGCGACGAGCGACGAAGCGCGGCCGAGATTCTGGCCGAGAAGCTCTACTGGACCTTCCAGCCGGACAAGATCGGCGACCTGGTGACAAAGGGGGCGGACGGCGGCTTGTCGTGCAGGGTCCAGGTTGACGGGCGGGACTTTCTGTACCGGTTTGGCAGAGATACGACGAAGCAGATCTCGTTCCTGGAGAACCATGTTCCTCCCAGGGCGAGCAATTCCATTTTCTTGCCAGCCAAGGAAGTGTTGTCCATCCACAACATCATTCTCAAGTCCCGCGAGCAGGACAAAGTATTCGGTTTCGACGATACGTACCTCGATCTTGCCCGGGCCCTGCGCCAGGTTCCTGTAAAAGGAAAGAATTATCGGGAATTCGCCGAGTCGAGGAGGCAGTTGGAGGGAATGCTGGGGGGGCGTGTGGAGTACGACGAGGCGTCCGGGCGTTGGCAGTTCAAGAAAGGCAACCAAAAGTTTCCCATCGGGGTGACCGCCGAAGGGGTCAAGAAGATCGCCATTCTGGATACGCTGCTTGGGAACCGCTATCTGGATCCGGGCTCGATCGTGTTCATCGACGAGCCGGAGGCCGCGCTGCATCCAGACGGGCTCTTGAGGCTGCTCGACATCATTGCGTTGCTCGCCAAGCGCGGGATGCAGTTCTTCCTGGCCAGCCATTCGTACTTCGTGGTCAAAAAGCTGTTCTTGATCGCCCAAAAGGAAGACCTGCACATCCCCGTGGCCTCATGCCACGAAAGCCAGTGGGCGTCCGCGGATCTCCGCGAAGGGATGCCGGAGAACCCCATCATCCAGGGGTCGATCCGGCTGTACAAAGAAGAAGTGGAGTTGGTGCTCGAATGACCACGAAGCCGATCGTCGAGTCCGGGATGACCTTTGGGCCGTATCCCGAGGGTAGGTGTTTTCACGTGGAGAACAGCCGCGCCTACGCAGCCATCCAGGAAGGCGTGAAGGTCGCGGAGTTCGTGCTGCTGCGCGAGGGCAAGCGAAGGCCGGCTTCTCTCTGGGTGGTGGAGGCCAGGTCGAGCACGCCGAGGCCAGAAACACAGCCAAATTTCGACCTATTCATCGCCGAGATCCGGGAGAAACTGGTCAACGCCTTCTCGCTGGTGTGGGCGTGCTGCCTGAAGCGCCATCGGCGGGCCGATGCGGAGCTGCCGGATCGTTTCAAAGCAGTTGATCTCTCTCGAGCTGACGTGAAGTTCGTCCTGGTGATCCAGGGCCACCGGGAGGAGTGGTTGCCCCCTCTTCAGGAGGCGCTGTACGAGGCGCTGCGCCCGACCGTGAAAACGTGGGCGTTCTCACCCACGGCGGTGGCCGTCATGAACGACGCGATGGCACGGGAGAGGGACTTGATCCGCGAGTGAGCATCGGGGGCACCTTCCTCATCCCCCTCCCCCCTGCCCCCTCCCACCAGGGGAGGGGGAGAAGATTGAAGGGTCCCCCACCGGGGGGAGAGGGCCGGGGTGAGGGGGGGATCGGTTGGTCCCGGCGGAAAAAAGTGGTGCGCCCCGGCGAGGGCGGCAGAACCGCCCAAAGCAGAAACGCCCCTGGCGGGGCGTCGGGCCGGGGATGCTATCCCCGGCGGGGTGATAGTCGGTCCATAGGGCATCGGACCGGCAGCGTCAAGCGAGGATTCATGGGCCAGGGGGTGATCGTGTACATCGACGGGTTCAACCCGTACTTCGGCCTCCGGTCGAAGGGGTGGGAGAAAGCCCCATGAGAGTGGTGGAGCATCTGGTCACAGCGATCCGCCGGGCCGGAAGGCACAACCCGGACGTGCAGGTGGCGCCGGCGTGCATCCTGTGGCCCGACAGGGACCGGCAGTGGGAGGCCGTGATCCCGCGGTTGCAAAGCGAGCTGCCGGAGCTCCTGGTGCTCGGCGAGTACGCGCCCGAGCGGCACACCGGGCCGGCCATCTGGCTCCGGTGCGTGCTGGCCGGTACGGTGGACGACGTGGCTCTGCCCGGGGACCGGGTGCCGATCCTGTACCTGCCCGGGGTGGGCCGGGCGGACCTGCGGGCCGTGGAGGAGTGCCCCGACCGGCTGAAGCCCCTGGCGGAGCTCCAGTACCGGGGCGTGATCTGGTCGCAGGTCAACGCCAAGGACTGGACGGTGCTCGCCTTCCTCAAGTCGGACCAGGGGGGCCTGGGGCTCGACGTGGCCCAGAACCAGGAGACGAAAAGCGCCTTGTTGCTGGCCCTGCCGCTCCTCCTCGACGAAGAGGTGGAGCGGCTCCGGGGCAAGCGCCTCGACGCGGACGACCTCAACACGCTCCTGACCGGGGGCGACCCCATCCGGGACCTGCTTCGGTGGCTCGACCAGGGCGACGAATTCCAGGCTGGGTGCGACGAGGCCAAGTGGAAGGCGCTGGTGTCGGTGTGCCGGTCGCAGCTCGGGTTCGATCCGCAAAACGAGGGGGTGCTGGCCGGTTCCGCAAAGCTGGCGGCTCGGCAGGGGCCGTGGCAGGCGGTGTGGGAGCGGTTCTGCGAGGCGCCCCGCCGGTACCCGAACCTTCCGGACCGGATCCGCCAGTGCAAACCTCCGGCGTTCGATCTGTTTGCAAACTGCGACACGGCCGGCGGCTGGCCCCAGTGGAACGAAACCCAGGAACAAAGCCTCCGGGGAAGCCTAACCCTTCTGGAGCGCCTGCCCCCCCACGGGGCCCGCAAACGGCTTCGAGAGTTGGAGCGGCGGCACGGCGAGCGGCGCTCCCTGGTGTGGGCGGAGCTGGGAGAGACCCCGCTCGCGTGTTCGTTGGAGCACCTGGCCGCGCTGGCCGAACACACCGAGTCGGCCCTGGCAGGGGGCACGGCCGAGGATCTGGTGGCAGCTTTCCGTACCGGCGGATGGAAGGCGGACGATGCCGCGGTGCAGGCCCTGGCCTGCGCGACGGCGGCGCAGGACCGGGAGGCGGTGACCGCCGCGATCCGTGCGGTGTACGCGCCCTGGCTCGAGGACTCGGCCCGCTACCTTCAGCAGGTGGCGGCCCGGGACGGGTACCCCGGTGGGGATTTCCGTTCGTGCGGGCCGGTGGGGGGAGAAGACGGGGACTGCGTGCTCTTTGTGGACGGCCTGCGGTTCGACCTGGCCAGGCGGCTCGCGGCTCTTCTGGAACGGGCCGGGCTCGCGGTGGACGAGGAGCCGTTCTGGGCCGCACTGCCCACCGTGACCGCCACGGGCAAGCCGGCGGTCTCGCCCGTGGCCGACCGCATCCGGGGGGCGGAGGGCACCGCGGATTTCGAGCCGGTGGTGGACGAGACCGGCCAGTCTCTCAAGGGCGGATACCACCTGCGCAGGCTCCTGACCGAGGCCGGGTGGACCGTGTTGGGCCCCGGGGAGAACGGCGACGGCCGGGGCCGTGCGTGGTGCGAGTTCGGCGACATCGACCACGAGGGCCACGACAAGGGCTGGAAAATGGTGCGCCACTTGGACGGGCTGCTCGGGGAGGTCCGGGAGAAGGTCGAAGGCCTGCTGGCGTCCGGGTGGAGACGGGTGCGGGTGGTGACGGACCACGGCTGGCTGCTCCTGCCCGGGGGCCTTCCAAAGACGGAGCTCGCGAGCGGTCTGACCGAGCACAAGTGGGGCCGGTGCGCCAGCCTCAAGCCCGGCGCGTCCACGGACGAGCGGCTCTACCCCTGGCACTGGGACCCCACCCAGCACGTGGCCCTGGCCGACGGCATCGGGTGCTACCGGACCGGGCTGGAGTACGCCCACGGCGGCCTGAGCCTCCAAGAGTGTTGCCTGCTCCGGCTCACGGTATCTGCCGGCGCGGGCGGGGGTGCCTCGGCGGCCGTGGAGGTGACTGATGTGGTGTGGAAGGGCCTCCGGTGCAAGGTGGCGGTGGATGGGGAGTTCGCAGGGCTCCGGCTCGACGTTCGAACCCATGCGGGTGATCCCGGGGCGAGCGTCGCTCTCAGCATCAAGCCGATCGGCGAGCACGGCACCGCCTCGGTGGTCGTGGAGGACGAGGCCTTGGAAGGGAGACAGGCGTTCGTGGTGCTCCTGGACGAGAGGGGATGTCTGATCGCCCAGGTGCCCACGGTGATCGGCGGGGAGGCGCGGTGATGGAGCTCGACCATCTGGACCGCAAGGCGGCGTCGGTGCTCGACGGATACCTGGTGCGCAAGGACCTGGTGCGCGCGTTCAGCCGGCAGTTCCCGGTGCCTACCTACGTGGTGGAGTTCATGCTCGGCCGGTACTGCGCCAGCACCGACCCGGACGAGATCGAGGAGGGGCTGGAGATCGTCCAGCGGCAACTGGCCGAGCGCACCGTGAAGGCGGGCGAGGAGGAGCTCTTCAAGTCGCGGGCCCGGGAGCGCGGGCGGGTCAAGATCATCGACGTGGTCTCCGCGCGGCTGGACGCGAAAACCGACTCGTACCTGGCCACCATCCCGAGCCTCAGGCTCACGGACGTGCGGATCGAGGACGAGCTGGTCCGGCGGCACGAGCGGATGCTGACCGGCGGATTCTACGCCGAGATCACGTTGTGCTACGACGCGATCATCGCCCAGGAGAGAAACGGCCGGCCGTTCGGCGTGGAGGCGCTTCGGGAGATCCAGCTCTCCAAGCGGGACGTGCTCGAGACCCTGGCCGAGGCCCGGGAGGCGTTCACCACGGAGGAGTGGAAGGACTTCCTGCTGCGCTCCATCGGCATCGAGCCCGCAGGGCTGACTGAGCGACAGAAGAACGCGTTCCTCCTGCGCATGGTCCCCTTCGTGGAAAGAAACTACAACCTGGTGGAGCTGGGGCCCCGGGGCACCGGCAAGAGCCACTTGTTCCAGCAGGTGTCGCCCTACGCCCACCTGATCTCGGGGGGCAAGGCCACCGTGGCCCGGATGTTCGTGAACAACGCCACGGGCCAGCGGGGCCTGGTGTGCCAGTACGACGTGGTGTGCTTCGACGAGGTATCGGGCATCTCGTTCGATCAGAAGGACGGGGTGAACATCCTCAAGGGCTACATGGAGTCGGGGGAGTTCAGCCGGGGCCGCGAGAGCATCCGGGCCGACGGGAGCATCGTGCTGGTGGGGAACTTCGACGTGGACGTGGAGCACCAGCAGCGGATCGGGCACCTGTTCGGCCCCCTGCCGCCGGAGATGCGAAACGACACCGCGTTCATGGACCGGATCCACGCCTACCTGCCGGGGTGGGACGTGCCCAAGATCGGGCGGGAGCTGCTGACCGACCACTTCGGCCTGGTGAGCGACTTTCTGTCGGAGTGCTGGAGCCAACTGCGCAGGCAGAGCCGCGTGGGCGTGCTGCAGAACCGGGTGTTCTACGGCGGCGCCCTCTCGGGACGCGACACGAACGCGGTGAACAAGACCGCGAGCGGGCTCCTGAAGCTCCTGCACCCGGGCGGCGGCGAGGTTCCGGACGACGAGCTGGAGTGGGCCGTGCGGATCGCCATGGAAGCTCGACGCCGGGTCAAGGAGCAGCAGAAGCGCATCGGCGCGGCCGAGTTCCGGAACACCCACTTCAGCTACGTGATGGGGGCCGACGGGGTGGAGAAGTTCGTCTCGACCCCGGAGCTCCAGAACGAGAACCGTATCGGCGCAGACCCGCTGGAGCCGGGTCAGGTGTGGACCATCTCGCCCGGCGGGGAAGGGGAGCACCCGGGGCTGTTCCGGATTGAGGTGAACGAGGGGCCCGGCTCCGGGGTGAAGATCCTGAACAAGCCGGTGCCGCCCCCGTTCCGGGAGAGCACGGGCTATGCCGAGCAGAACCTATACGCCCGCGCCCTGCAGTTGGTGGGCGACAAGGACCCCCGACACCATGAGTTCACCGTGCAGCTCCGGGCCTTTGACGCGGCCAAGACCGGGGCCAAGACCGGCGTGGCCGCCCTGATCGCCCTGTGCACCGCCCTGCTGAAGAAGAGCGTGCGCGGCGGGCTGGTGATCGTGGGCGAGGTGAACCTGGGCGGCTCCATCGAGCCCGTGCACAACGCCGTGACCATGGCCGAGATCGCCCTGGAGAAAGGCGCCACGGCCCTCCTCATGCCGGTGGCCTGCCGGCGGCAACTGTTCGATCTGTCGGACGACATGGCCACCAGGATCGACATCCAGTTCTACTCGGACGCCCGGGATGCGCTGCTGAAGGCGATCGCGGAGTAGGGGGGAAGGATGGCGACGCTAGCGCCCCGTCTGGAGGTGGTGTGATGAAAGAAGGAGAAAGCCGTGCGGCAGCGACGGGGGTGAGCCGGATCGAAGCGCTCCATTACCGAAGCCTCCGGTACGTGGCCACCGAACTGCGGCCGTTCCAGCTTCTGGTGGGGCCCAACGCGAGCGGCAAGTCCACGTTCCTCGACGTGGTGGGCTTCCTGGGCGATCTCCTGCGAACCGACCTGGAAACCGCGGTGGGCGGCGACCCGAGACTCGAGATTCCCTTGAGGGCGCCCGACCCCAAACAGCTCACTTGGCTTCGCGGGCAGGACGCCTTCGAGCTCGCGGTGGAGCTCGTCATCCCGGCTGCGCTGTGTTCCAACGACTCCTATGCGCGCGTTCGCTACGAGGTGCGCATCGGCGTCTCGGACACGCCGTGCATCCAGGTGGAAAACGTGTGGCTGCGGACCGGACGCGATCCTGTTCGGCAGGCCCGGCAGGTGTCTTTTTTCCCCGCACCGCTCAAACCCCCGGAGCGCATCGTGCGCAAACCGGGAACGCAGACCCCGAAGGGATGGCGGAAGATCGTGGCTCGGGGCGAGCCGGGCCGGGTGTACTTCCGGTCGGAAACCACCAACTGGAACTCCCCGTTCGGGCTGAATCCGCAGAAGGCGGCACTGGCAACCGTGCCCGAGGAGAGGGATCGCTTTCCCGTGACGTTATGGCTGCGCGACGTACTCGCCTCCGGTGTGCGTCGCCTGGCGCTCTCGGGCGAGGCCATGCGCAGGCCGTGCCCGCCAACGCGCAAGAAGGGCTACCTCCCCGACGGGTCGAACCTTCCATACGTGGTGGACCGATTGGCCCGGACCGCCCCGGACCGGCTGAAGCGCTGGGTCGGTCATGTCAGGGAGGCCCTGCCCGATCTCGAGACCATCACGACGGAGGAGCGGGAGGAGGACCGGCACCGGTACCTGGTGATCCGGTACCGGAGCGGGCTCGAAGCCCCTTCCTGGCTCGTGTCCGACGGAACCCTGCGCATGCTCGCGCTCACGCTGCTGGCCTACACCGCTGACGTGGAGGGGGGCATCTACCTGGTGGAGGAGCCCGAGAACGGGGTCCATCCCCGCGCTGTGGAGACCGTGTTCCAGTCGCTTTCGTCCGTGTACGGGGCCCAGGTGCTCCTGGCGACCCACTCCCCCGTGATCCTGGGCATGGCGGACCCGGCGGATCTGCTGTGTTTCGGAAGGAACGCCGAGGGCGCCACCGACGTGGTCCCGGGGCCCGAGCATCCGGGGCTCAGGCAGTGGAAGGGTGCGCTCGATCTCTCGAGCCTGTTCGCCGCGGGGGTGCTGGGATGAACCCAGGTCTCGTCTGCGTGGTGGCCGACAAGAACATCGAGGCCGTGATCTCGACGTTGGTGCGCGAACGCAGGCGGTCCATCCGTCTCAGGGAGTTTTCGGTCGAAGTCCACGTTCACCCCTTGCGAGACCCCGGCTGCTACCGCGGAGGGCCGGAGTTCTTGCGCGGGCTGTTGGGGGACACTCCCGCGCGGGGCCTCTTGGTGTTCGATCAGGCGTGGGAAGGGAACCCCCACCCCAGCGCGGCGGACACCGAACGGGCCGTGCGCGAGCAGTTCGCCGCCCTGGGCATCGCCGACCGCGCCGAGGTGGTGGTGATCGAGCCCGAGATCGAAGCGTGGGTGTGGAGCCGGTCGCCCCACGTGGAGCGGGTGTTGGGCTGGGCAGGGGCCCGGCCGCCGCTGCGTGAGTGGCTGAAGATCCGGGGCCTGTGGCCTGAGGATCGTGCAAAGCCGGCGGACCCGAAGGCGGCCGTGGAAGACGCATTGCGGGAAAAGCGCATCCCCCGGTCTTCGGCTCTCTACCGAGAACTGGCCGAGAAGGTCACCCTGCGGGGCTGCCAGGATGCCGCCTTCGGGCGGCTGTGCGATGTGCTCCGGCGCTGGTTCCAGGCCTGACTGTCAAGGTGGGGGTGCCCATTCAAAACGAGGCGTCCCTGCGAGCCATGACAGACTCATGACAGGAATCGGTGTGGCGTTCTTCGTGGCCGTCTACTCGGTGCTGCGCAAAGCCTCGGCCCAGCCGGGGCTCCTGGTCCTCGGGGGCCTGAGCATCCAGGGCAACATCAAGCCCGTACGGTCGCTGATGGACCAGCTGCAGGTCGCCATGGACAACGGCGCCAAGCTCGCCCTCCTCCCCATCGAGAACGAGCGCAGCTTCTCAGACGTCTCCGCCGAGGTGCTCGAGAACGTGGACCCGGTGTTCTACGGCGACCTGCGCCAGACGGCGTTCAAGGCGCTGAGGTTGACGTAACGCCGGATCCGGTCCGACCCGCTGGCGTCGCTCGCTGGCCGTCTTCCTCCACGCCTTCGCGCGGACGCCGGCGGTGGGAGAACCCTTTTGGATTACGGAGCGTTCTACCACTTGGAGGAGTACCTGTTCTCCGAGGTGCATACCCGGTTTCACCGGGACCGCCGGCTGGGTGCGTTCGACTTCTTCTGCATCGTCGTCTGGAAAGCGAACCGGGCCAAGTCGAAGGTGGCGAAAAAGCTGCTCTCCCGGGGCCACGCGTCCCTGGACGCGGCCGTGGCGGAGCTGACCGGCCGGATCGCGGCGGCCCCGGACGCGAAGGCGCGGCTCCGGGTCCTGGTGGTGGACTGGGGTTTTCGGATGCCCGTGGCCACAGCGATCCTGGCGGTGCTGTACCCGGACGCGTTCACGATCTGCGACGCGCGGGTGGCGCAGGTGGTCGGTACCCGGGTCCCCGAGATGTACGGGAACTTCGACACCCTGTGGCAGCGCTACCAGGAGTTCCAGGCCCGGGTGGAGCGGTCCGCGCCGGAGGGGCTGTCGCTCCGGGACAAGGACCGGTACCTGTGGGGCAAGTCGTTCCGGGACGGGCTGGTGACGGACCTGAGAGCCTGGCAGGCACCGCTCGACGGCACGGCCCCGGACGCGTTCTCGGCCCGGATCGGCGGGTTCACCGGCCCGAACTGGGAGGTGGTGTGGCGGGGCGGCGTGCTTCGGTACCGGAGGCATTGGGGCAACCTGGACGACGGCGAAGTCCATGAGGTGTGCCCGACCCCGGAGGCGTGGCGCCGGTTCTGGCAGGGCTGCGACGAGATCGGCGTATGGCGGTGGGACGCGCGGTACGACAACCTGCTGGTGCTCGACGGCATCCAGTGGGAGCTGGAGATGCGCGTGGGCGCGCGGGCCGTGCGCTCGTCCGGCAGCAACGCCTACCCGCACCCGGTGCCGGGTGCGGACCCCATGGAAAGGACGCCCGCGTTCCGGAGGTTCTTGGCGCTCGTGCGGGAGTTGTTGGACGGATTGGAGTTCGGGTAGAGAGCCGGATATGTCGAAGATGCGAGACCTGACGTGGATCTGAGACAGGCCTTTGAGGCGTGGCGGCAGCGCAGCGGAGGGGACGGCTGGGGGCTGGCATGGTACCTCGCGGCGGAGTTCTGCGAGCGTTTCTATTGTTCACACGGGATCGTCCCCCACGTCATCATGAGGGAGGGGCTCGGCTACTACGGCATCCAACTCGACCGACTCCCCTGCGCCGTTCATGGTGCCCCCTGTCATCGCAATCCGACGACCATCGGCCGCTTCACGATGGCGGGGAATGTCGAGAACTGGATCACGGGGTCTGCCGGTGACCACGGGCTCAAGACCGGAGACCGGGCCGCGAAGGGCGAGCCGGTGGCCCCGATGCTTGCCGAGGCCGTTCGGCACCTCGGTCTCTCCCCTTACCCCGAGAAGTCCCACATCCACTGTCGCCATCACCGTTGGGGAGGCTCCTATGTCCTCCTGTTCCGCTTGGCTGCCTTCGTCGCGTTGAATCACGAGCACAGTGCCCGGGTGTGGAACCACCCCTATTTGCTCGAACGTGAATGCCGCCCTTTGGACCCTGCCGCAGACCAACGGGAACACCCGGGTTATTTCTCGATTTGTTCCGACAAAGGGCGAAAGGTGCTGCTGCGAGGCGACGGGCAGGTTTTGCAACCCGCGGGCGCCGACTCGCTGTGGGAACGCTACATGAGGGGAGAGTCGGCGGGGGATCTTTATCGTTGGACGCTCACTGAACTCGCTTTGGGGGAACCTCAAACGGGACCGATGGGGATCGGCATTGGGTAGCGCTTCGTAAGGGGCGCGCGATCCGGCCATAGAAAGGGGTGTCGCATGGGGTTTCGTTTCTGGCGGCGGGTGAAGATCGCGCCGGGGCTCTCATTGAACCTGAGCAAGTCGGGCGGTTCGCTTTCGTTCGGGCCACGGCTCCTCAATGCCCTCGGTACGAACGCGCCTTGGTCTACGAGGACCTTGGCCACCGTCGGCGGGCCCGCAGTGAACTCGAGAAACTCTACGTGGAAGACCGCCGGTACGAAGACGTGACGGAACGGCTGGGGCTATGACGGGCGGAACGGATCCAAACGGTGGAACGGAGCAACGGGGGGACCAAGCATATGGAGAGCGAGAGGAGGGCAGTTCCAGATGAAAATCGAGATGGGCGAGTCGCTGGTTCGTTCTTGGCTTCGCCACTGCAAGGCGTGCCAGGTGGCCGAACTGAACTGGAAGCCCTCCCCGACGTGGGAGGTCGTGCCGTCCGCTCACCTTGCAGGTGTGTTCCGGGATGCACGGAGCCGGTTTCCCGACGCGATCAAGCAGACCCTTTCGATCGGTCAGTTCTTGCGGCAGGCCGAGATCGACGTCCTGGGCGTGAGGCTTGGGGCCGGGGGCAGGGTCGAGCGGTTGTTCGGGGTGGACACCGCGTTCCATTCGAACGGGCTGTCGTACGGAGGCAACGAAGACACGAAGAACCGGCTGCAGAAGAAGTTCCTGCGGACCGCGTTGGTGCTGGAGAGCTGCTTCCCGGAGGTGCCGATCGAGGTGCTTTTCGTGGCGCCGGTCGTCACCCCCCGGCGGCTCGAGTTCGCGCGGGAAGCTGCCCAGGAAGTCAAGGATTTCTATCCCGACAGGGGAAAAGTGACCTTCGATCTGCTGGGCCCGGAGGCCTTTCGGGAGAAGATCCTCGAGCCGGTCTTGAAGCTGCATCACAAGGTCGCAGACACTTCGGAGCTGTTTCTCCGCGCCTGGCAGTTGGTGGCTCCGCACATGGCCCGGGAGCCTGGACCGCAGGGGGATGGGCCCGGGCGAAACCCGAAGGTGGTTCGCCCCTCGCCTCGTGGCAGGGCGGCTGGCCCCCGGGACCGCTCGGACAAACACGATGCCCATATCGTGGCGTACTACCTGTCGAAGTTCGACCACGAGCGCCTGCAGTTAGGCAACCAGGGGGAGACGTTCGCGTATGCAGCCAAGGTGTTGGGGGTGAAGGCCAACACGATCAAGAACGCCCGGGACTATTTCGACTCCCACACGGGGAGCCACAGGCAAGGGTGGAAGGCGCCCCTTCCGCCCCGATACATGGAGGTCCACCAGGCGTTCCGGACCACCCCGGAGCCCGAGTTGCGGGAGCTGGTGAAAGGGATCCTCAAGGTGAAATAGGGAGAGGGAGACGACATGGAAATCTGCACGAAATGCGGAGCACCGGTGGGTCACGTCCGTCAAGGTGGTGTAAGAAACCGACCGCGTCATCCTCGGTTGGTAGATCAGGCAGCCACCGGCAGCTCCGGGTTCGTTGGGAGTGGGTTGGTCCGTTTCAGCACTTCGTCCATCGACG
>Ga0256830_1000333_pt1 | contig 40159 bp, 22 predicted proteins | sample 128326metaG_FD_190537 | JGI IMG/M metagenome (GOLD analysis project Ga0256830, IMG submission 190537) | Hydrothermal vent microbial communities from Lau Basin, Pacific Ocean - 128-326 | ecosystem: Environmental > Aquatic > Marine > Hydrothermal vents | place: Pacific Ocean: Lau Basin | collected...
GCCCGCTGGAGTTGGCCGGCTACGACATCAGCCAGGTGCCGATGGCTTCCCTTTGCGCCGGCCTGAGCGTTGTCTGGCCTTTGGAGGCAACTCAGAATGATGTCCCAAACTCGTGACGGTCGCTCCCCTTGGTTTGTTCTAATCTGCATATTGTGCTATAATTCGCGCGCTCTGGCAAGGCGGGCGCGGTGACAAACGCAAGGAGTGGAACGGCGATGAAGAACCTGCGTGGGTGGGGCCTGATCATGCTGTTGGCCCTGGTGGCGTTGGGGACCGCTTCCCCGATGCCCCTGCAAGCTCAACAGCCGGGGCAGAACCTCCTCACCAACCCCGGCTTTGAGGCCCCTTACAACAACGGCGTGGCCAGCGGCTGGGCCCCCTGGCACCAGGAGAACAGCGAGAAGTGCAAGACCAAGCCACCGGACTGGGACTTCTCCTGTCGGCCCGTCTGGTCTCAGGAACTGGACGCCAACGGCTTCGGCCTCGTCCGCAGCGGTTCCTCCCAGCACATCGGCGTTCAGTATATGCCCTGGCACGGTGGCGTGATGCAGACGGTCAACGTGGCCCCCGGGACCCGACTTCGCTTCAGCGTCTGGGGCTTCTCCCGGGCCAGTAACGAGCAGCCCCCGGCCGGGTCGGTGATGGACCGGATCCCTCGGATGCAGGTGGGCATTGACCCGGAGGGCAACGGGCTGTGGAGCCATCCCGGCGTCGTCTGGTCGGCCGAGGTCAACGTGCTGGACCGGTGGCAGCAGCTCTCCGTCGAGGCCACGGCCGGGGCCAGCGGTAAGGTAACGGTCTTCGTCTCGACCAATTACCGGAAGATTCTGCCGTTGGCCCATATGGACAGTTGGTGGGACGATGCGGTGCTGGAGGTCGTTGCGCCGGTTGCCTCGCCTACACCGACATCACCGCCTCAGCCGCCCACCAACACGCCAGGCCCTCCCCCGCCCCCACCGGCAACCTCCACGCCCCGTCCTGACGGGTCTATCGTGCACACGGTGCGGCCGGGGGACACCCTGTGGAGCATCGCCGCTGCCTACGGGGTCTCGGTGGACCAGATCCGCCGCCTGAACGCTGGATCCATCGGCCCCAACGATACGATTGTGGTAGGACAGGAGTTGGTTATCTCCGTGCCTTCCGCGACGCCCACGCCTCCCCCGCCTCCCACCGAGGCTCCTGCGGCCTCGCCTACCCCACCGGAGGCTCCCGCGCCTTCGCCCACGCCTGGCGGAGGTGCTGCTGGGGAAGCAACTCCCGTAGCGGAGGCGGGCACGACCACCAACAGCCTCTGCCTTCAAGCCTATGACGATCGAAACAACAACGGCATCCAGGAGGTGGGGCAGGAGGACTTGTTGCCCGGGGTCACCTTCACCCTCTTGACGAACGAGGGGGTGAAGCTAGGCGATTACACCTCCGATGGGGTCAGCGAACCCTACTGCTTCTCCGGCCTGCCCGACGGCAACTACTTCGTGACCGTCCAGCCGCCGCAGGGTTATGGGACGACGACGGCGGACCGCTGGGCGGTGCCGCTCTCCGGTGGAGCGACGGTCCGACTCGCCTTCGGCGTTCGGAAGATCCCAGGGGAGCCGTTGCAAACTCAGCCATCGGCCCCCGCTGCGTCAGCAACAGGTGGCTCCAGCCTGCTCAACTGGATCATCGGGGGACTGGGCATCCTGGTGCTGGTTGCGGCCGGCTCGGTCGCTGTCCTCTTCGCCCTCGGGCGGCGCCGCTGAGACCTGAAACTGGAGGAGATTGTCTATGAGCAACCGCAGGATCACCCGTGGACTGCTGATAGGGGCTCTCTTGCTGCTCTTCCTCGTCCCCCTCTATCAGGTCCACGCCCGACCCTCAGTCCAAGAGGTAGGACAGGAACTGCTGGTCAACCCAGGCTTTGAAGGGGTCACCCGCCCCGGCGGCTGGACCCGGGATACCTTTGACGGCATTCCCCGGGGAGAGATCTTCACGCCGGAGGGGTGGGTGACCTTCTGGCGCACGGGGCTGCCTGCCCATGATCCCGGGAACCAGGTCGGCTACGTGCAGCCGGAAGCGCAGGTGATCGAACGTCGCCACCCCTTCCTGGATCCGTTGCGGATCCGCAGCGGGAACTGGGCCCTGAAGCTCTTCACCTTCTACAAGATCCACGACGCCGGCTACTACCAGGTGGTCTCTAACCTGCCGCCGGGGGCCACCGTCCAGTTGAGCGCCTGGGCCCAGGGATGGAGTGGCCAGCGGGACAGTCCACCTCTGAGCGATGGGGATCCTCAGAACTTGACCTTCCAGGTCTGCATTGACCCCAACGGCGGAACGGACCCCTGGAGCCCGAACCTGGTCTGTAGCGCTGCCACTCCCTCACCGGATGAGTACCGCCTGATCGGGCCGGTGACGGCTCAGGTTGGTCCTGAGGGACGGGTGACCGCATTCCTGCGGTCTAAAGTGCTTTGGCCCTACAAGCACAACGACGCTTACTGGGATGATGCCAGCATGGTGTTGTTGGACAGCGGCACACCGCCCACTCCCACCCCCCTGCCGCCACCACCGACCTGGACACCGGGGCCCCCACCGACGCCGTTGCCCACGCCGACCCCCCGCCCCGACGGGGCCATCGTCCACGTCGTCCAGGCGGGCGACACCCTCTTTGGCATCGCCTTCCGCTACAACGTGACCGTGGATCAGATCAAGGCGCTGAACAATATCGGCCAGTTCATCTACCCAGGGCAGGAACTGGTCATCGCCCTCCCCACCGTCTCGCCGACGCCGTCACCGCCTCCACCACCCACGGCGACGGTGGCACCGCCGGCAGCCGGGGGAGGGGAGGGGGCAGAGGCCGCGCCCCCTGCTCAGCCGCAACCGACGGCTGTTGCTGAGGCAAGCGGTGGAGGAGGACCGAACCCCGCTGCCGGCACGAGCAACACCCTCTGCGTCTCGGCCTACAACGACCGGAACGGCGATGGCCGGCGGGAGCCCGAGGCTGAGAACCTGCTCCCCCAGGCAACGTTCACGCTCTCCAACGAGGGAGGAGTGGTCGCCACCTACACCACCGACGGGGTCAGTGAGCCTCACTGTTTCTCCAACCTCTCGCCGGGGAACTATTTCGTCCAAATGCAGCAGCCGGCGGGCTACGCGATGACGACGTCGGACCGGTGGGCGTTGGCACTTCTCGGAGGGACGACCATCAACATCGAGTTCGGCGCTCGGGCTGCTGGTGGCGAGGCTGCGGTGACGCCGGGCAGCACGGGGGCGTCGCCGGCCGGCTCTCCCAAGCCCTCAACCAGCCTGCTCACCCGGCTGCGGGATCTGATCATCGGTGCGAGCGGGGTCTTCGTGCTGGCGCTGGCCGTGGCCGTGGGCGTCGCCTTCGTCAGCTCTCGCCGGCGGTAGGGGAGAGACCCCCAAGCAGCCTCACCGTGGTCCAACGGATGAAAGCGAGAAGGGCCTGCTCCCTGCCCCCGGCGGGGAGCAGGCCGTTTGTTTCCTGGGAGTAGGAAGCGGCCCTGGTGGCCGCCCTGGGAGCGGCTTGCCTGTTACGCGGTGATTACCCATAAGTGAGCGAGAGAGTGGTCCGTCGCAGGCCGTCCACGGATTTCTCACCAATGCACGAATGAGGCGGTCCTTCATTCGTGTATTCGCGTGTATTCGTGCCCCATTCGTGGACGGCTGGTCTCCCTATCTCCAAAGATGTGGGTAGTCACCGTCTGTTCCCGGTGGACGGCCCGCCCGCTTTGTGGTATCATCATCCCGTTCACGCCGGCTTTCACGAAGACTCCAGGGGCCTGCGAGTTCCTATGCACGCCTACGAACTTTCCGAACCTCCCACAAGTACCACCTCCCTTTCGGCCACGCTTCGGGAAGCCCTGCGCTCCCTGCGCCCCCTGCTCCTGCTGGGCGTTCTTCTGCTGGGCGCCCACTTCCGCCTGCTCCACGTGGATTGGGACGAAGGACAGCACCAGCACCCCGACGAGCGATTCCTGACCATCGTCGAGTCCAACATCCGCACCCCCTGGTACAGGCCCGAGGCCGACCGTCGCCCCCCACCGCCCGGCTGCCAGGAGTGGGGCGGCTACTTCGACTCCCAATGCTCCCCCCTCAACCCCTTCAACCGAGGACACGGGGGGCGGGGGGGCTTCGTCTACGGCACGCTGCCCATCATCCTGACCCGGGCCGTGGCCGAGGGGCTGAACGCCGCTTGTGCAGACCCGGCACAGCCGGAGAGCCGGCCGGCCCTGCTCCCCCGCCTGGTCGCCCGTGCCCTCTTCGGCCTCCCCGCCAAGGGCTGCGTCGGTGAGCGGTTCACCGGCTACGGCGGCGTCTACCTGGTGGGGCGGATCCTGGCCGCCCTGGCCGACCTGGGAGCCGTCCTCCTGCTCTTCTTCATCGGACGACGGCTCTACGGTCCCTGGGTGGGCCTTTTGGCCTCGGCCTTCAGCGCCCTGGCCGTCCTCCAGATCCAGCAGGCCCACTTCTTCACCGTGGACGCCTTCGCCAACTTCTTCGTCATCCTCTCCTTCTACTTCGCCGTGCGGCTGGCCCAGGAAGGCCGGCTGCGCGATGCGGCCCTGAGCGGGCTGGCCCTGGGGCTGGCCGTCGCCTGCAAGATCAACGTCGCCCCGCTGGCCCTCATCATCAGCCTGGCCGTGGGGCTCTGGGGGTGGCGGGCCGCCCGGCCCACGACGGCCCGCATCCTGCTCCTGCTGGTGGTGGCCGGCCTCTTCGCCTTCCTGGGCTTCCGCGTCGGCCAACCCTACGCCTTCGCCGGCCCCGACTTCTCCCTCATCCAGATGACCGGCCCCGACTGGGACTGGGTGCGCCCTTACCTGCCCGACTGGTGGGACACCCTCTTCAACCTGCTCCCCGGCCCGGTGCGCACCCTGCTCCTGCCCGATCCCCGCTTCGTCGGCAACTTGGTCTACATCCGGGAGCTGATCAGCGGGGAGATTGACGTGCCCTACGGCCACCAGTGGACGGCCCGCACGCCCCTCATCTTCCCCTGGAAGAACATCGTCTTCTGGGGGCTGGGCCTCCCCCTAGGGCTGGCCGCCTGGATCGCCTGGGGATGGGCCGGGTGGCAGCTCTGGCGGGGCCTGCGCCGAGAAGGGCTCACGTCGCGCACCGATGTGGCCGCTCCCTGGGTCGCCCACCTCCTCCCTTGGACCTGGGTCACCCTCTACTTCGGCTACATGGGGGTCCAGTGGGTCAAGTCTATGCGCTACATGCTGCCCATCTACCCCTTCCTAGCCCTTCTGGCCGCCTGGCTCTTGGTGGGCCGCCGGGGGACGGCAGGGCCACAGGCTCCGAGGTTGCGGCTCCCCACCCTCCGACTTCCGCACCTGCGCCCGCTCTTCCTCGCCCTCGTCCTGCTGGGCACCTTCCTGTGGGCCTTCGCCTTCACCCGCATCTACGCCCGACCTCTCTCCCGCAACACCGCCTCCCGCTGGATCTACCGGAACATCCCCACGGCCATCACCCTCCTCTACACACCCGAGGGGGGCGATGCCCAAGAGCTGGCCGCCCTCCAACTGGAGGTGCCCGTCGTGCCCAAGGGCTACACCTTCAACGACGCCTCGGTGGTCCAGACGGTCCGGCTGAAGCTCCCCACCGGCGGGCGCGTCCAGGCCGTCCGCTACAACCGGCTCTCCGACCCGATGGCCGACCCGGAGCCGGAGCGAATCCGGGCGGTCCTGGCCCTGGACCCGGAGGGGAAGCAGCCCCTGGCCACGGTCGAGGCGGCGTTGCACCTGGAGCCCCAAGAGGTCCAGGAGACGCCTTTCTCCTATGGCCGGCCCTACACCCTCACCTTCCCCTCGCCGGTGACGCTGGAGGCGGGGCGGGAGTACTGGCTCCTCACCCGCGTTCCTCAGGGCGCACCCGTCCTGATGCGCAGCCTGGTCATCGCCAACGAGCGCTGGGACGACGGTCTCCCTCTGCCCGTGGATGGGAAGGACGCCTTCGGAGCCCTCTACCACAACCTCTCCAGCGAGCCCGACGGCAAGATGGGGCCTTACGACGAGGACACGCCCGACAAGCTCCAGAAGTTCCTGACCTGGCTGGACGAGGCGGACGTGATCCTGCTGACCAGCAACCGGGTCTACGCCTCGGTGGTGCGGCTGCCCACCCGCTACCCGCTGACCATCGCCTACTACCGGGCCCTCTTCGCCGGTGAGCTGGGCTTCGAGCCGGTGGCCGAGTTCACCTCCTACCCCAACCTGGGGCCGATCCAGTTCCCCGACCAAGAGGACCCCTTCCCGCTGAAGGAGCCCCGCTACCGCGAGCAGGCGGGGACGATCTCGGTCCGGCTGCCCCCGGCCGAGGAGGTCTTCTCCGTCTACGACCACCAGCGGATCATCGTCTTCCAGAAGACGCCGGCCTACAGCCGCGAGCGGGTGGCCGAGATCTTGGGCCGGGTGGACCTGGACCGGGTGATCTGGATGTCGCCCAAGGACGCGACCCGCGCCCCCAACGCGCTCCTGATGGACGAGGCGACCTGGCGGGAGCGCCGCCACTGGGGCACCTGGGCCGCCCTCTTCGACCCCGCCGGCTTGCTGAACCGCTTCCCGCTCCTGGGGCTGGTCGTCTGGCTGCTGCTGATCCAGCTTCTGGGCTGGCTGGCCTGGCCTCTCCTCTACGTCGCCCTGCCCGGCCTGCCCGACCGGGGGTACCCCTTGGCCCGGACGCTGGGGCTGCTCCTCTTCGCCTACCTGGCCTGGATCGGGGCCAGCCTCCGCCTCTGGCCCTACACCCGGCCCGTGCTCTGGCTGCTCCTGCTGCTCCTGCTCCTGGCGGGGGGCGGCGTCGGCTGGTGGCAGCGCCGGGAACTCCGGGCCTTCCTCCGGGCTCATCGGCGGACCCTCCTGGCCTCCGAAGCGGTCTACGGGCTGATCTTCCTGATCTTCCTGCTCATCCGCTACGGCAACCCCGACCTCTGGCACCCGGTGATGGGGGGGGAGAAGCCGATGGACTTCGCCTACCTCAACGCGGTGCTCAAGAGCGAGCGCTTCCCGCCCTACGACCCCTGGTTCGCCCAGGGCTACCTCAACTACTACTACTTCGGCTTCGTCCTGGTCGGCACCCCCATCAAGCTGCTGGGCATCCTGCCGGAGATCGCCTACAACCTGGTGATCCCCACGCTGGCGGCGCTGACGGGGGTCGGCGCCTTCAGCGCGGCGGCAAACCTGGTCACCCTCGCCTCCCGGCGTGCCCCGGCCACCGAGCCTTCGGACGCCGCGCCGACCGCTCCCGCGCCCATCACCGCCCTCGTCGCCGGCCTGCTGGCCGCCCTCTTCGTCGTCCTGCTGGGCAACCTGGGGGAGCTGAAGCTATGGCTGGAGAAGCTGGCCGAGGTGGGACAGGTCACCTTCCCCAGCACCATCCCGGGGTTCCCGGAGGCCGTCTCGGTGCTGCGGGGGCTCTGGCGGGCGCTGATCGGCGGGGTGCCGGTGCCCCTCCGCCCCGAGGACCCCTACTGGGCCCCGACGCGGCTCATCCCCCATCCCCAGAGCGAGGCAGCGCCCATCACCGAGTTCCCCTTCTTCACCTTCCTCTACGGCGACCTGCACGCCCATATGATCTCGTTGCCGCTGATGCTCCTGGCCCTGGGGCTGGCGATGGGGGAGGTCTGGCGGCGGAGGGAGCGTTCGCGCGGGCCGGCCCTCCTCGCCCTCCTCCTGGCCGCCCTGGCGGTGGGGGCCTTGCGGGCGACGAACACCTGGGACTACCCTACCTTCCTGGGGCTGATGGGGGCGGCGATGCTCCTGGGCTATTGGGCCTCCCCTCGGCCGGACGATTCGCCGGTCCACCCCTTCTGGACGCTGCTGGAGCGGGTGGGGGGCCGGTTTCTCCTCTTCGCCTTCCTCACCTGGCTCCTCTTCCAGCCCTACGTGGCTCACTACGCCACCGCCTACGCCAGCATCCAGCTTTGGAAGGGGAGCAAGACGCCCCTGTGGGCCTACCTGGCCATCCACGGCCTCTTCCTCTTTCCCATCGTCACCTGGCTGGTGGTGCGGGTGCGGAAAGGAGGGGAGGCGAGAGGGCGCCGGAATGATGGAGGCGTGCCAGAGCAGGGCAGCAGTGTGGCGGAACCCCGAGACGAGGAGGCCCCGGCGCAACGGGAGCGAGAGGCCGCCGGCGGACGGGGAGGGCTGGTGGCCTGGCTGGTCCTACTGGGGGTGCTGGCCCTGGCGATGGCGGTGCTGGGGTACAGCGCCGCCCTGATCGTGCTGCCCGTCGGTGGGCTGGCGGCCTGGGTGCTTCTGGCCGCCGAGGACCGGCGGGCGACGGTGGGGGAGGCCCTCGCGCCCACCCTGCCCGAGCGCTTCCTGGCCCTCCTCGTCGGCCTGGCCCTGGCCATCACACTGGGGGTCGAGGTGATCGTCCTCAAGGGGGACATCAGCCGGATGAACACCGTCTTCAAGTTCTACCTCCAGGTCTGGGTGCTGCTGGGGGTCGGCGCGGCGGTGGCCCTGGTCTGGGTGATCCCCCGGACCTTCCGCTGGTCCCCCACCGCCCAGCGCTGGTGGTGGGGGTTGCTTCTGGCCCTCCTCTTCGCAGCCGCCCTCTACCCGCTCCTGGCTACCCGGGCGCGGGTGCGCGACCGCTACGTGCGGGAGATCGGCCCCACGCTGGACGGGATGGCCTTCCTGAGCCGGGCGACCACCTTCCAGGAGGGGCAGGAGTACGCGCTGAAGTGGGACCTGGAGGCGCTGCGCTGGATGCGGGCCCACATCGCCGGATCGCCTGTGGTGGCCGAGGCGGCGGCAGGGATGCCCTACCGCTCGCTGCGGGCCCGGGTCGCCACCTACACCGGGTTGCCCATCATCCTGGGCTACCCCTGGCACCAGCAGCAGCAGCGCTCCGCCGTGCCCCACATTGATGCCATCATCCGCAAGCGGGAGCAGGATGTGGCGACCCTCTACAACACGCTGGACGTTGCTCAGGCGCTGGAGGTGCTGGACCGCTACGACGTGGACTACATCTACGTGGGCCACCTGGAGCGGGCCTACTACGCTCCGGCCGGCCTGGAGAAGTTTCAGCGTATGGCCCAGATGGGGCTGCTCCAGCAGGTCTACGCCAACCCCGACGTGGTGCTCTACCGCGTCGTGCGCTAGCGTGCACCTGGGGTAACTGTTCACCCTCCCGCAGGTTAGGCGCGTTTCGACCTGCGGGAGGGTAGGCTGAAGGGAATGCCGGAACTCTGAACGATGCTCCCTCTTCTGCTCTGGTGGCTCCTGATCCAGATCATCGGGCTGGCGGCCTGGCCGCTGGCCTTTCGCCTCTTCCGCCGGCTGCCCGACCGGGGGTACGGCATCAGCAAGCCGCTGGGGTTGCTGCTGACAGGCTACTTCTTCTGGATGGGCGGCATCCTGGGCTTCCTGGGCAACGACGGGGGCGGGATGCTGTTGGCCCTGCTGCTCACCGTCGGGCTCTCCCTCTGGTTCTACCGGCAGGCCGACGAGGGGGAGCCGGGGCTGCCCGCCTGGATGCGGGCCAACGGGCGGCTCATCCTCGCCACGGAGGCCCTCTTCGCCGTTGCCCTGGCCGCGTGGACCCTCTACCGGGCCTACGTGCCCGACATCGAGACGGCGGGCGGCGAGAAGTTTATGGAAATCGCCTTCCTGAACGCTATCCGGCGCAGCAGCGGGATGCCCCCCCACGATCCCTGGCTCTCCGGCTTCGCCATCAGCTACTACTACTTCGGCTACGTGCTGATGAGCCTGATGATCCGGCTCAGCGGCGTCCCCACGGCGGTGGGCTTCAACCTGGGCATCGCCCTCCTCTTCGCCCTCACCGGCACGGCGGCCTTCGGCCTGGTCTACAACCTGGTCACCGGTCGGCTGAACGTCCGCCTGCATCCCACGGCCCTCCGCTACGCGCTGCTGGGGGCCCTCTTCGTGCTGGTGCTCAGCAATTGGGAGGGATCGCTGGAAGTGGCCCGCCAGGCCGGCCTGGGGCCTCCCGCCTTCTGGAAGGCGCTGGACATCCCGGAGCTGGACAAGCCTCCGTCCGCTGCCGAGGCAGCAGGGGGCTGGCGGCCCGCCCGTTTCCGCTGGTGGTGGCGGGCCTCGCGGGTCGTCACCGACCGGACGCCGACGGGGGATCGGCACGAGAACATTGACGAGTTCCCCTTCTTCAGCTTCTTGCTGGGGGATATGCACCCCCACGTCCTGGCCCTCCCCTTCGACCTGCTGGCGCTGACCATCGCGCTGAACCTGTTGTGGGGAGGCAGGGAGGAAGGGGCACAGCAGGACAACAGGCCGGCCCGAGCCGCCGAGTGGGGGGTGATGGCACTGGCACTGGGGGGGTTGGGCTTCCTGAACACCTGGGACTTTCCCATCCACAGCCTCATCGTCGTGGCTGCGGTGGGGCTCCGGCGCATCCGCACCCAGGGCCTGGACCGGGGCATCAGGGCGGCTTTGCGCTTCGCCCTGACCTTGGGAGGGCTGGGTGTGCTCCTCTACCTGCCCTTCTACGTGGGCTTCCAGTCCCAGGCCTCGGGCCTACTGGTCCACATCTTCAGCCCTACCCGGCTCCACCAGTTCCTGGTGATGTTCGGGCCGCTTCTGGCCGTCAACGGCGGCTTTCTGCTGATGCTGCTCCGGCGGGCGGAGGGCCAGACCCGGCTGCTGGCCTTCTGGACGGCCCTCTTGATCGCCCTACTGCTCCTCTTCTTCATCGGGCTGGTGCTCTTGACGCTCCAGGCGGTGCCGGCCGTCAGCCAGCGCATCGCGCCCTACCTGGGTGGGGTTGATGCGTTGCCCCAGGCCCTGGCCTGGATCGCCCGCGTCCGCCTCACCATGCCGTGGACGCTCCTCCTGCTGGCTGCCGGGCTGGGGGCGGCCTACGCGCTGGTCTGGCGGGAGTGGATGGGATCGGGGAATGCAAAAGCTTCCTGGCTCAGCGACGAGGACGCCTTCGCCCTGCTCCTCATCGGCGCGGGGGCTGCCCTGACGCTGCTCCCTGATTTCGTCTACCTGCGGGACCTCTTCGGCGTTCGGCTCAACACCGTCTTCAAGTTCTACTACCAGGCCTGGCTCCTCTGGGCGGTGGCCGGGGCCTACGGTGTCCATCGCCTCCTGGAGCGGGGCTGGGGGGCTGCCGGCTGGAAGGTCCTCCTGCTGGCGGCGGCCCTAGGGCCGGGCTTCGTCTACCCGCCTCTGGCGATCTCCACCCGGACAGGTGAGTTCCAGGACACCCCCCGTCTGGACGGGACGCGCCAGTTCGCCCGAGCGCCCTATCCCGAGGACTACGCGGCGATCCAGTGGCTCAACGAGCACGTGGCGGATGCTCCCGTCATCCTGGAAAAGCCGGGGGGAGGCTACGAGTACGCGGGCCGTGTCTCCGCCCTCACGGGGCTGCCGACGGTGCTGGGCTGGGCCGGCCACGAGTATCAGTGGCGGGGTTCTTACGACGAACAAGCCCGTCGTGAACGGGCGATCGAGACGATCTATGCCGGGACGGATCCCCAGGAGACGTGGGCACTCTTGGAGCAGTACGACGTCGCCTACGTCTATGTCGGACCGCTGGAGCGGGAGGCGTACCCGGCCGAGGGCCTGGCCAAGTTCGATCGGATGCTGAAGGTCGTCTACCAAAACCCCGGCGTGACCATCTACGCGGTCCGCCGGTGAGGGAAGCTGCCGTTGCTGGTCGGCTGTTCCCCTTCGTGGTATAATCTCCTCGGTCCTGCCATCTTTGTAAGCTGTGGCGGACCCGGCAACCGTCGGGGCGGTTCCCCGACGGTTCCCCTTTGTTCCCTGATCTTCATCAGGAGCCGAGGATGAGTCGGCAGAACAGCCCGTCCAACACCCGCTGGGGCTGGTTGCTGTGGATTCTGGTGGCCCTGGTGGCGGCCGGCCTCCGCCTCTACCGCCTGAACGCTGCCCCGCTGACCGCCCAGGAGGCCACCCGTGCCCTGACGGCCCTTCATCTGGCAGATAGCCCCGCCCTCGCCTCCCCGACGACGGCCCCGAAGCTGCTGGAGCGGGCCTGGCGCACCCCTGACCTGCGGACAGGGAGCCCCTCGCTGGTCGGAGGGGAGGCCCTGCTCTTCTTCCTCTTCGGGCCGGGGGATGGCACGGCCCGTCTCCTGTCGGCCCTCCTGGGAGTGGCCTTGGCCCTGGCCCCCTGGCTCTGGCACAGGCGGTTGGGGGAGGGGCGAGCCCTGATGATGGGGGCGTTGCTGGCCCTCTCGCCCACCGCCACGTTCCTCTCGCGTCAACTGGATGGTGCCGTTGCGGCTGCCCTGGGAACCCTGCTCCTGGTGATAGGGCTGGACCAGGCCCTAGCTGGCGCGTCCGATGGTGGAGCACAGGAGTTCCGGGTCCGAGGGCAGGGCCTGTCCCTGGCCACCGTTGGGGCCGTCCTGAGCCTTACCGCCAGCCCCCTGGCCTATACGGGGCTCCTGGCCGCAGGCGCAGCCCTGACCCTTGTCACCTCCCTCCGGTGGACATGGTCTGACGGGGCGCTCCCCGACCTAGCGGTCTGGGTGCGCCCTTATGCGCTGGCCTTCGGCGTGGGATTCCTGCTCCTGACGACAGCCTTCCTCTGGTGGCCGGCCGGGCTGGGGGAGGGGGCCAACCTGCCCTTGCTGTGGTTGCGCGGCTTTCTCTCCTCCGATCCGGAGGGCCTCTCCCTGGGCCGGGCCATGGCCTTGCTCGTCGTCTACGAGCCGCTGATCCTCTTCCTGGCCCTGGTCGCCGTCGAGGTCGCCCTGGTGCGGTGGGCGATGGCGATGCCTTTGGACGAGGACCGCCCCTTCGCCCTGCTGGCCTTGTGGGCCGGTGGGGCTCTCCTGCTCGCTTTGCTGCGCACCGGACGGACGGCCGGCGACCTGCTGATGGCGCTGGTTCCCCTGGCCGGTCTGGGGAGCGGCGTGGCGATCCGCCCCATCAACGCCCTGGTCCAGAAGCGCGACTGGGAGGTGCAGGGACTCTACCTGGCCGTTGCCCTGGTGGGTTGGCTCTACTTCTGGTTCACCCTCTCCTCCTACGCCGCCTATCCTCAGCAGACGGTGCGGCTCGTCTTCGCCTTGCTGGCCCTGATCCTGCTCTTCTCCCTCATCGGCGCTTTCGCTTTCGTCGTAGGATGGCTGGCTGCACTGCGAGGGGCGTTGCTCTCCATCACCGTGGCTCTGGCTTTCTACACCTTCTTCACCGGCTGGGGCGCGGCCCAGCGGCGGCCCGCCGACCCGGCGGAGCTGCTCTACGTCGCACCTACAGCACCTGAGGTCAGGGACCTGGTCGTAACCCTCTACCAGTTGGCCGATGAGGAAGGGCAGGAGCTGACCTGGTGGCCCATCACCGTGCTGGACGAAGCACCGGGCAGCCCGGAGGAGGCCCGTCTGAGGGCACAACTTCCCCTGCTGGCCTGGTATCTGCGGCCTTTTCCTGAGGCTCGCCTTGAAGGGCCTTCCCCCGCCTTGACCCCCTCGGTGGTCATCACGGTGAACCCGGAGCCACCGCTGGGCGAGCGCTACGTGGGACGCGATTTCCCCCTGCAGCGCCGCTGGACGGCTCCGAACCTAGGGTGCGTCCCGGTATCGTGGCAGGGGTGCGATCGGTTGGTCCGTTGGCTCACCTTCCGGCGGCTGAGGGGCGATTCTGGCCTGCAGGAGAGCCCTGTCTACCTGTGGCGCTTGAAGGAGACGCGCAGCCGAGGAAACCCAAAATGAGCAAATGAGGAACGAGGATGCGTAAACGCAGACAGAACCCCCTAGCGCGAGAGATGACGCTGGTCCAACCCGAGGCCCTGGATCTCGAAATGCCCGAGGAGAGCGTCGAAGCTCCCCTGCCTGGGGCGGTGTGGACATTACACCTGGACCGAGAGAAGCTGCTCTACGCTCTCTTCATCGCCCTCGCTTTGGTTATGCGGCTGTGGGACCTGGGGGTGCGGGTGATGAGCCACGACGAGAGCCTGCACACCCAATTCTCCTGGCACCTCTACCGCGATCTGGGCTACCAGCACACCCCGCTGATGCACGGTCCCTTCCTCTTCCACGCCACGGCCCTCTCCTACCTGCTCTTCGGCGACAACGACTTCACAGCCCGATTGCCCGTAGCCCTCCTAGGGGTCGCCCTGGTTGCCCTCCCCTACTTCCTGCGTCGCTGGCTGGGGCGGGTGGGGGCTCTGGCGACCTCCCTGGGGCTCCTCATCTCGCCGGCCATTCTCTACTACTCCCGCTACATCCGCCACGACATCCCCGTCATCCTCTGGTCTCTCATCGTTATCACGCTCACCTTTAGCTATTTGGAGTCTCCCCGCGAACGCAAGCTTTACGGAATAGCGGCCGCTCTCTCGCTGATGTATGCCACCAAGGAGGTCGCTTTCATCTACACGGCTATCCTGGGGCTCTTCCTGGTGGGGCTCTTCCTGGAGCGCTGGTTGCGCTCCGACCGGCAGGTGGCTCTGATGCGCTTTTTCCAGACAGCCGGCATCCTCCTGGTGGGCTTCGTCGCCGTCGTCCTGGTGCTGCGGGTGCTCTACCGCCTCTTCCTGATGGACATCACAGAGCCGGGCACCGTGATTACCATCCAGGGGGGTGCCCTTGCTATGCGCCTTCTGGTTCTGCTCATCGTGGCCGCCGTCTTCGGCCTGCTCGCCCATCGGGCTCTGGCCACCTGGATGCCCCAAGCCCTGAAAGAGGATCCCGCTTTCGACCTCATCATCCTGATCGGCACCTTGATCCTGCCCTGGCTCTCCCCCCTGGTCTCCAAGCTCATCTTCGACTTCAATCCTCTGGACTACAGCGAGATGGGGGTGCTCCGCTCGGCAGGCATCCTCTTCCCCTTCGTTGCCCTGGCCATCGCCATCGGGGTCTGGTGGAACCCGCAGCGCTGGATGACGGCGGCGGCCATCTTCTACGCCATCTTCGCCGTCCTCTTCACCACCCTCTTCACCAACAGCGCCGGCATCGCCAGCGGCCTGGTGGGGTCGCTGGGCTACTGGCTGGAGCAGCAGGGGGTGCAGCGGGGCAGCCAGCCCCCCTACTACTACCTGATGCTCGTTCCCCTCTACGAGTACCTCCCCATCGTGGGGACGCTGAGCGCCTGGTTCGTCTGGAACGGGCGACGACGGCGGTGGGACCTGGTTTACTGGACGGCGGCCCTGCTGATCATCGCCCTCCTCTGGCTGGTTGCTGCCTTCGCCCTCCAGCCGAGCTTTATGTTCACCCGACCGGAACCGAACCCGCTGGTGGACAGGCTTCTGGTCGTGCTGCCGGCCCTCCTGCTCTTCGCGGCCTACCTGCTCTGGCTGAACCGAAGGCGCTTCTGGCCAGAACGGGAGACCGCCGCTCCCCAACCATCTATGCGCCCGGAGGAGAGCCGCTTCGTCGCCTTCGTCCTCTTCTGGACAGCCCTCACCTGGGTGGGGTACACCTACGCCGGTGAGAAGATGCCCTGGCTGACCACCCACTTCGCCGTGCCGATGATCCTTCTCACCGGCTGGACGGTCGGCTCGGTGCTGCAGGGGGTGAACTGGCGGCGGGCCTGGCGCGAGGGGCTGTGGGGCGTTGTCCTGGCCGCCCTCCTCCTGGTGCCGGCCCTCGTCCAGATCCTCCGCCCTTTCTTCCTGGCCCCCGCCCAAAAGGAGCCCTTCCTGGGCCGCTCGCTGGAAGCGCTGCGGGTTACCGGCCAGTGGCTGACCGCGTTGGCCGTCGCCGTGGGAATGATCGTCTGGCTCTATCGCCTCTGGCGCAGGCTGGGGGGAACGGTCATCCGACGGACCCTCTACCTGACCGGGATGGGCCTGCTGGCGCTGTTGACGCTGCGCACCGCCTGGATGTTCGCTTACATCAACTATGACTACCCCACCGAGTACATGGTCTACGCCCACGGCGGGGCCGACGTCAAGCTCGCCCTCCGGCGCATCGAGCAGATCTCGAAGATGACCGTCGGAGACCGGCTCATCAAGGTCGCCTACGGGGAGGATGGCTCCTGGCCCTTCCACTGGTACTTCCGGGAGAGCCAGTACCCCAACGCCGTCTTCTACGGCAAGACCCCCAGCCGGGAGCAGATGGAAGCGCCCATCATCATCGCCGGCCAGAAGGAGTGGAACGTCGTCGAGCCCTACCTGGGGGACAAGTATATCAGCTTCACCTACACCTACCTCTGGTGGCCCAACGAGGGCTACCGGGGGATGACGTGGGACCGAATCCGCAACGCCATCGTAGACCCGGTGATGCGGGCGGCGGTGTGGGACATCATCTTCAACCGGGATTACCGGAAGTACGCTGCGGCCATCGGCAAAGAGGACCTGGTGCTCAGCAACTGGGACCCCCACAACGCCTTCAAGCTGTACATACGCAAGGACCTGGCGGCCAAGGTATGGGACCTGGGGCCGGGTGTGGTCACGGCACCGCCTACAGAGGAGGAGGAGAATCCTTACGCCGGCCTGGAGCGCATCGCCACCGCCATCTGGGTGCGGGGGAGCGAGGGCAGCGGTCCCGGTCAGTTCCGAGGTCCCCGGGGCCTGGCCCTGGGCGATGACGGCACCCTCTACGTGGCCGATGCCAACAACCACCGCATCGTGGCGTTGAACCAGGATGGGGAGTTCCTCTTCGCCTTCGGCTCTCGCTGCGCCCTCCAGGAGGAGGGCACTCCCGGCTGCGTGGACCCCGACGGGGACGGGCCGCTCGCCGTGGGCGACGGTCAGTTCAACGAGCCCTGGGGGGTGGGCGTCGGCCCGGAGGGCCACCTCTACGTCGCCGACACTTGGAACCACCGCATTCAGGTCTTCACCAGCCAGGGGGAGTTCCTGACCAAGTGGGGTGTGTTGGGGCAGGTGACCACGGGCGTCGGTGGCGAGGGCCTCTTCTACGGCCCCCGGGACGTGGTCGTTAGCAGCGCCCGTGAGGTCTTCGTCAGCGACACGGGCAACAAGCGGATCCAGGTCTTCACCACCGAGGGGATGTTCCTGCGCCAGTGGGGCGGCGGCGGTGTCATCGAGGGGAGGATGGACGAGCCGGTGGGGATCGCCTTCAACGCCGATCAGACCGCCCTCTACGTCGCCGATACCTGGAACCGACGGGTACAGGTCTTCCTGCCGACGACGGGGGACTACCTGCGCCAGTGGTCCGTCGCCGGCTGGTACGGGCAGTCCATCGTCAACAAGCCCTACATCGCCGTGGACGCCCAGGAGCGGGTCTACGTCACCGACCCCGAACGCTACCGCATCCTGGTCTTCGACCGGGAGGGAAAGCCCCTGGCCGTCCTGGGGCGCTACGGTTTCGATGAAACCTCCTTCGCCCTCCCCACCGGCATCGCCGTGGACGCCGAGGGGAACATCTACGTCAGCGACGCCGTGGGCAACCGTATCCTGAAGTTCCCGCCGTTGGAAGCCTGGCAGCCGTCTGGTGAGTGAACGGAGAGCGAGCTCGTGGAGGAATGGGACGAGCAGGTCAGTGGGGAGTTGCCTCACCCCTATGACCGAGTGCTGAAGGTCCTGGTGCGGAACTACCCGGAGGGCTTCCTCCAGATCGCCCTGCCGGGGGTATCTGTGCGGCTGGTGGGGACGCTGGAGAACGTGGAGCTGGCGCTCCCGGAGCGGCGGGTAGACTTTGTGCACCGGGTGGTGTACAATGAGGACGAGGAGCGGTTGCTCCACATCGAGTTTCAACTGGGGCATCGGGCGGAAGTTCCCCGTCGGCTCTTCGTCTACTCCGCAGCGCTGACAGAGCAGTTCGACCTGCCCGTCGTCTCGCTGGTCTTCTACCTGACCCGTCGGCAAGCGCCGCTGCCCTCGGCCTATGAAGTCCGGGTCGGCGAGGTCGTCACCAACCGGTTCGAGTACACGGTGGTGAAGCTGTGGGAGTACGAGGAGGAGATCCGGGCGGGGCGCTGGCCGGAGCTGGCCCCGCTCTTGCTGCTCTTCACCGAACGACCGGACGCGACCGTCCTGGCCGAGGAGCGGGCGCTGATCCTCCAGGAGGCCGATGCCCGCAAGCGGGCGGACTTGCTGGCCTGTGCCGTGACCATCGGGAGTCGCTACTTCGACCGGGATTTTCTGTGGCGGTTCTTCCGCGAGGAGGTGGAGATGCTGAGGGAGGCAAGCTTCATCGAGGAATGGCTGAAGGAGAAGCTGGAGGAGGGACGTATGCAGGGGCTTCAGCAAGGGCTCCAGCAGGGGCTTCAGCAAGGGCTCCAGCAAGGGCTTCAGCAGGGGCTTCAGCAGGGGATCCGGCAGGGGCTCCAGCAGGGCATCCGGGTCGGTCGGGAGGAGGGCAAGCGGCTGGAGCGGCAGCGGATCCTGCGGCGCATCCTGGAACACCGCTTCGAGCGCCTTCCCGCCCACCTGGATGATCGGCTGGACCCGCTGTCGCTGGAGCAACTGGACCGCCTGGTGGACGTAGCCCTGAGCGTCGCCACCCTGGACGACTTCGAGGCTGCCCTGACCGAAGTCTCTCACTCTGATAAGCGCAACACGTAACGCGCAAGTATCTATTCAGCCTACCCTCCCGCAGGTCACCGGTCGAGGGCGCTTTCAGCCCCGATGGGCTATTGGAAGCACGGTTTCGCGTCGGAAACGCGCCTAACCTGCGGGAGGGTGAACAGTTACACGCACAACACGTCAAACATCCTGTCAGGAGGCTTTCTGTGAAACTGCACGAGTACCAATCCAAACGGCTCTTCGCCCGATACGGCATCCCCATTCCCGACGGCGACGTCGCCACGACGCCGGCCGAGGCTCGGCAGATCGCCAAGCGGCTGGGCGGACCGGTGGTCGTCAAGTCCCAGGTCCTGGTTGGAGGGCGGGGCAAGGCCGGCGGCATCAAGCTGGCCCGCACGCCCGACGAGGCCGAGGCCCTGGCCGAGCAGATCCTGGGGATGGAGATCAAGGGGCTTCCCGTCCGCAAGGTGTTGGTAGACCAGGCTGCCGACATCCAGCAGGAGATCTACCTGGGGATCACCGTGGACCGGGCTGCCCGCCGGCCGGTGATGATGGCCTCCTCCGAAGGGGGTGTGGAGATCGAGGAGGTCGCCAAAGCCACCCCGGAGAAGATCGTCAAGGTGCACGTGGACCCCTTCCTGGGACTGCGGGACTATCAGGCCCGCCAGCTTGCCCTGGGCATCGGCCTGGGCCGGGAGCAGTTCCGCCCCTTCTCCGCCATCGCCTCCGGTCTCTACCGGACTTTCGTGGAGACCGATGCTTCCTTGGCCGAGATCAATCCCCTGGTGGTGCAGGGGGACGGCTCACTTCTGGCCGTGGATGGCAAGATCGTCCTGGACGATAACGCCCTCTTCCGCCACCCCGACCTGGCGGAGATGCGGGACCTGGACGAGGAGACGGAGGCGGAACGGGAGGCCCGACAGGCCGGTCTCAGCTACGTCAGCCTGGATGGGGAGATCGGCTGTATGGTGAACGGCGCGGGGCTGGCGATGGCCACGATGGACCTGACCAAGTACTACGGCGGATCGCCGGCCAACTTCCTGGACATCGGTGGCGGGGCCAAGGCGGACAAGGTCGCAGCGGCCCTGCGCATCATCCTCAGCGACCCCAAGGTCAAGGCCGTTCTCTTCAACATCTTCGGCGGCATCACCCGCTGCGACGAGGTGGCCCGGGGCATCCTGACCGCCCTTGAGGAGGTCAAGCCCGACGTCCCGATGGTCGCCCGGCTGGTGGGAACCAACGAAGAGGAAGGACGGGCGCTGCTGGAGGCTTCCCCCTACCAACTCATCACCGCCAGCACCCTCTCCGAGGCGGCCCAGAAGGCCGTCGCCGCCGCCCGGGGTGAGGTGTGAAACACGCAACGTGAGACACAAAACGTAAGGCGTGAGAACAAAACGTAAGGCGTAAAAATAAAACGTAAGGCGTGAAACGTGAGGATGGAACGATGAGCATTTTGGTGGACAAGAACACCCGGCTTCTGGTTCAAGGCATTACCGGACGGGAGGGGGAGTTCCACGCCCGGCAAATGCTGGCCTACGGCACCCAGGTGGTGGCCGGCGTGACGCCGGGGAAGGGCGGACAGTGGGCTGTGGACGGCCAGGTGCCCGTCTTCGACACCGTCGCCGAAGCCGTGGAAGCGACGGGAGCCAACACCTCGGTGATCTACGTGCCGGCCCGCTTCGCCCCCGACGCCATCTACGAGGCCGCCGACGCCGGCATCTCCCTCATCGTCTGCATCACCGAGGGCATCCCCGTCCAGGATATGATCCGGGTGCGGGCCTACCTGGACCAGCGGGATGTCCGGCTGGTCGGCCCCAACTGTCCGGGGCTGCTGACCCCCGGCGAGGCCAAGGTGGGGATCATGCCCGGCCACATCGCGATGCCCGGCAACGTCGGCGTCGTCTCCCGCAGCGGCACCCTCACCTACGAGGTGGTCTACGCGATGACGATGCGGGGGATCGGCCAAAGCACCTGCATCGGCATCGGCGGCGACCCCATCATCGGCACCACCTTCCTGGACGTGCTGGAGATGTTCGAGGGGGACCCGCTGACCGACCAGGTCGTCCTCATCGGCGAGATCGGCGGGACCGATGAGGAACGGGCCGCCGACTTCATCGCCACGCGGATGAGCAAGCCGGTGGTTGCCTTCATCGCCGGCCGGACCGCCCCGCCGGGGAAGCGGATGGGCCACGCCGGGGCCATCATCGAGGGGGGCACCGGCACCGCCGCCGAGAAGATCAAGGCGCTGGAGGCGGTCGGCGTCCCCGTCGCCGAGTACCCCGAGCAGATCCCCGACCTACTGCTGGCAGCCCGGTAAGACCATCGGGGGCGCAGCCGGCTGCGCCCCCGATCTCTGTTCCCGTGCGATGCACCGACCCATCCACCGTGCCCTGAACTCCGGCCTTCCCGTCGTCCTGCTCCTGGTGCTCATCGCGGCAGCCCCTTTCCTGACCCGGCCCGGCCTGCCTCGCGGCACCGACGCCGAACTCCACGTCTTCCGGGCCGCCGAGCTGGGCTACAGCCTGCGGGCCGGTGTCCTCTACCCCCGCTGGGCCCCCGACTTCTACTACGGCTACGGCTACCCCATCTTCAACTACTACGCGCCGCTCACCTACTACCTGGCCAACGGCCTCGCCCTGCTGCCCGGCCTGGGGATCGTGGCCGGCGTCAAGGCGGTCTTCGTCCTGGGCTTCTTCCTGGCCGGCCTGGGCAGTTACCTGGCCGGACGCGACCTGACCGCCCGTCCGTCGCCCCTGGCCGGCATCCTGGCCGCCGCCCTCTACCTCTTCTCCCCCTACATCCTGTTCATTGACCCCCACGCCCGGGGGGACCTGGCCGAGTTCTTCGCCTTGGGCCTCTTCCCCCTCGTCTTCTGGGCCTTCTGGCGGCTGCTCCCACCCCATCTCCCCTCAGCCCCTTCCAGGAGGCCCGGCTGGGGAGGCGTCGTCCTGGCCGCCCTGCTCCTGGCCGCCCTCATCCTCTCCCACAACCTGATGGCCCTCGTGGGAGCCGCCGTGCTCCTGGTCAGCCTCGCCTGGACCTGGATTGCCCGGAGATGTCCGCCGGCCTGGGGAGGACGTCTTCTTGCGGCGTTCCTCCTGGGCCTTGCCCTCTCGGCCTTCTTCTGGCTGCCCGTCCTCTTGGAGAAGGATGCCGTCCACCTCTCCCTCGTGGGGCCGGGCCACTTCGACTTCCGCAACCACTTTCGGACGCTGGCGGAGCTGCTGGCCCCTTCGGCCATCCTCGACTTCGGGGCGACGGCCCCCCACTACCGCTACAACCTGGGCTTGGCCCCGTGGATGCTGGCCTTGGGTGGGGTCCTGCTCTTCCTGCGGAACCCCCGCACCCGAGGCCAGGTCGCCCTGGCTCAGTTCCCCGTGGGCGCGGTGCTCCTGATCTTCCTGATGCTGCCGGCCTCCACGCCCATCTGGGAGCGGGTACCCGGCATGGCCTACCTCCAGTTCCCCTGGCGGCTGCTGGGGATGGCCGCCTTCGCCCTGGCCCTCACGGCCGCCATCGGCCTGACGGCGCTGACGGAGCAGCGCCGGGCCTTCTTCCTCACCGGGCTGGCCCTCGTCTTCATCCTGGTGGCTGCCCTGCCCACGATGTTCCCTCCGCTGTGGGACCCTGACTTCGGCCCCACCGACCCCCAGGCGATGCTCGACTTCGAGTTGGCCGGCATCGCCCTGGGAACCACCTCCACGGGCGACTTCCTGCCCTCGACGGTGGAGGTGCCGCCGGGGCCCCAGGAGAGCCTCATCGCCTCCTACCGGCGGGGCGGGCCGGTGGACAAGGTCAATCGGGCCACCCTCCCCCGGGGCACGACGGTGGAGATCGTCGCCCACGGCCCAACCTACGACCGCTTCCGCGTCCGCAGCGCCAAGAAGTTCATCCTCCGGCTCTACACCTTCTACTTCCCCGGCTGGCGGGCGCTGGTGGACGGCGAGGAGGTGCCCATCGAACTGGGCCGGCCCGAGGGCTTCATCACCATCCCCATCCCCCCCGGCGAGCACGAGGTCCTAGTGGTGCTGGGAACGACGCCGGTCCGCCGAGCCGCCACCTTCATCTCGGCCCTGGCCCTGGCCGTCCTCATCTTCTTGTCGCTCCTGGGCCGTCTGCCGTGGCGCTCCGCCGGGAGGCCCACGGTGGGTGAAGCGGTGGACAGGGAGCGTCGGCCCCGGTCAGGACGGCCGGCTCCGGCCCTCCTGCTCCTCGTGCCCCTCCTCTTCTGGGGCTTCAAGGTGGGGGTCGTGGACCCCCGCGATAACTGGTTCCGCATCACCTCGCCGCCGGGAGAGGTGGTGGTGGCCCAACACCGGGTGGAGGCCACCTTCGGGGGGGAGATCGCGCTGCTGGGCTACGACCTGCCCGTCACCTCGGTGCGGGCCGGTGAGAGCTTCCCCATCACCCTCTACTGGCGGGCCGTGCGCCCGCCCTCGGCCAACTACCAGGTCTTCGTCCACCTGGTCCGGCCCGTCTACCGGCTGTGGGGCCAGTCGGATAAGCTGAACCCCGGCGACTTCCCCACCACCCGCTGGCCCACCGACCGCTACGTCTGGGACGACCACCGGGTGCCGGTGCTGCCGGGCACCCCGCCGGGCACCTACCGCATCGCCGTGGGGCTCTACCTGCTGGCCGAGGGGACCCGGTTGCCGCTGCTGGATGAGGCCGGCCGGCCGGTGGCCGACCTCTTCCTCCTGCCCACGCCGGTGCAGGTGGAGCGAGGCCGCCCGCCCGACCCGGCCCGGCTGGAGCCGGAGATGGAGGAGCGGCTGGAGACGACCTACGGGGGGCAGATCACGCTGCTGGGCTACCGGGTGCCCTACCGCCAACTCCGTCCCGGGGACCGGCTCTACGTCACCCTCTTCTGGCGGGCGGAGGTGGACGGCCCGGCTCCCTTCAAGATGCGCCTTCAGGTCACCGACGCCGGGGGGAAGGTCCTTCAGGAAATGGAGCGAGAGCCGACGGAGGGTTCCTATCCGCCGGATCGGTGGCGGCGGGGCGAGATCGTCCGGGACCAGCCCATCTCCCCGGTGGGGGACGACCTGCCGCCGGGCCGCTATGGGTTGCGGCTGGTCGTCGAGGCCGGCGGCCTCCCCTCCGAGCCCATCCCGCTGGGAGCGCTGGAGATCGGGGGCAGGTAGGCGGCGTAGCGGCGCAGCGAAGTTCACCGACGAGGATAGCCCACGGGGATGAGGTAGAGGGGCGTTTCCTCGGCCGGCAGCCCCAGCAGGTCCCGCACCGCGTCATCGTGGAAGGCCCCCACAACGACGCCTCCCAGCCCCAGCGCCGTGGCCTGGAGGAGCAGGTTCTGGGCGGCGTGGCCTGCATCCATCGGGACGTAGCGCTCGGCCCCCCGCCGGCCGTATTTGCGGGTGGTGCGGGCGTAGACGGCGGTGACAACGAAGACGGCCGGCGCGTGGGCAACGCTCTCCTGCCCCAGCGCGGCCTGGCTCAAGGGCAGGCGCAGGTCGCCCGTGTGCCGTTGGTGGCAGCGGTGGCCCTGGGGCTCGTAGTGAAAGACCCCCTCCGGCATGACGACGTAGAACTCGAGGGGGTAGAGGGCACCGGCCGAGGGGGCCGTGTGCAGGGCGTAGCCCCACCGCTGCCCGGTGATGCCATAGGCGGCCCAGAGGAGCTGACCGATCTGCTCCCAGGTGAGGGGCCGGTCGGCGTACTCCCGGAGCGAGCGGCGCCGGGCCAGGACCTCTTCCAGGCTCAGTTCCCCCTTGGTGCGCGGGGGTGGGAGTGTGAGAGTGGACATCGCTGGTCTCCTCCCGCCTACCAAACCGTCAGCTCTCCCTCCGCCAGCCGGCGGGTGAAGGTGCCGATGCCGGCCAGCTCCCGGTCCATCACCGCCATTACCGCCTCCTGCACGTCCTCCAGAGTGACGTCTGGCTCCAGGATGAGCTGGGAAGCGGCGATGAGGGGCTGGTCAATGGGCTTGCCGATCTGGCTGCAGAGCCAGACCGTCACCTCGCGGATACCCTCCACTTCCTCGTAGATCTTGCGGGCCAGCTCGTGGCTGAGGAGGTTGTAGATCTTCCCCACGTGGCTGGCCGGGTTCTTGCCCGCTGCGGCCTCGCTGGTCGCCGGCCGGTTGAAGGCGATGACACCGTTCACCCGGTTCCCCCGCCCCACCTGGCCACAGTCGGCCCCCTCGGCCGAGGTCCCCAGCACCGTCAGGTACATCCCCCCCTCGCCCCGCTCCGGGTCGTCCAGGGTGTTGATGTCCACCGTCACCTGGTCCAGCGTCTGCTGCTGGCGCTCCACAAACTGCTGGAGGGTCTCCTGGATGGCCGCCTTCCGCTCGAAATAGGTCCTGGCGTCAGGGATGAAGCGGTCCACGAAGGCGAGGGCGACGGTGAGCGTCAGGTGGCGACCGAAGCGGTAGCCCATCACCTTGATGTCCTCGCCGGCCTCGGGGTGAGCCGCCTTGAAGGCGGTGGAGTTGAGGTAGCGCTCCGTCGCCAGGACCAGCCGCTCCGTCTCCGTCAAGGGGTAATAGCCGACGCCGGCCGAGGTGTCGTTGGCCCCCACCACCTCCCGCTCGAAGATGTCCACCAGTTCGGGCGAGCCCGGCTTGATCTCGTTCTGGAAGAGGACGTGGACTTCGGGGTCCACGAAGCGCAGATGGCCGCGAATCCAGGCTTTCGCCGTGGCCTCGGCGATCTCGCCGACGGGGATGCGCACTCCCCGGTACTCGTAGGTGGCGCGGTCGCCGAAGACCAGGCGCATCGGCTCGATCACCGTCCCGCCACCCAGCCGGGGGGCGGTCTGGCCGGCCACCAGCAGCCCCTTGTCCAGGTTGTGGTGCAGGATGCGACCAAAGGTGTCCAGGTAGGCACGGGAGAGTTCGACGCTGACCGCTTCCATAATGGCGTCGCAGATGGAGTCGGGGTGGCCGACCCCTTTGCGCTCGACCAGTTCGACCGGCTGCTCTTCCACCGGCAGGTTGGGAACCTCTTCAACGAAGATGTTCCGGGATGGGGCCATCGCACACCTCCTGCTTGCTCGCAGCTTCTGTTCTCCGGGGCTTACGGAGAACTCCTGCCCGGTTCCTGCTTCGTCGAGGCTGCCGGCGTCGTGGCCGGCCTTACCGCCTCTCCACAGGCGTTCGGGGCCGCGCCCCCGGTTCCGGCGGAACCCGCCGTACCGCTGAGGTTTCTGAGGTTGATGGCAGCATTGAGGTCTCGGTCCAACACCGCCCCGCAATGGGGACAAGTCCACTCCCGGTCGGACGGCCTCAACCCTTCGTGGATCGCTCCGCAGCGATGGCAGGTCTTGCTGGAGGGGAAGAAGCGGTCGGCGACGCGGAGTTGGCTGCCCGACCAGGCGGCCTTGTACGTCAACTGTCGGCGGAACTCGTAGAAGCCCACGTCGGAGATGGCCCGGGCCAGGCGGCGGTTCTTCAACATCCCGCCCACGTTCAGGTCCTCGATGACGATCTCGCGCGGCCTCTCGCCATCGGGCTTGGTTCTCGCCACGATGGCGGCGGTGGCCTTGTGGAGGGCGTCCTGTCGGACATTATACAGGCGATGGTACAAACGGGCAAGCTTCCGGCGGGTCTTCTCGTAGTTCCTGCCGCCGCGCTTGCGCCGGGCCAGTTGGCGCTGGAGCCGGCGCAGCTTCCTCCGGGCCTTCTCCAGGGGGCGGGGGGCCTCGAAGCGCCGGCCGTCGCTCAACACGGCCATCGCCCGGACACCCAGGTCAACGCCGAGGGGCTCGCCGGTGGCCGGCCTAACCTCCACCTCTTCGCGCACCTGGACGCTGACGAACCAGCGCCCTGCCCGCTCCGACACGGTGGCCGAGAGGATGTGGGCGTCGGTCGGGATGTAGCCGCGCTCCTTGAGGCGGAGCCAGCCGATGCGCGGCAGCCGGATGCGGTCGTGCTCCACGCGGATGGCCCCATCAACGCGGAAGCGGAGCGGGCTGCGCTTGCGGGATTTGAACCGGGGGAAGCCCGGCTTCTCCCCGCTCGCGGTGATTACCCACAAGTGAGCGAGAGAGTGGTCCGTAGCAGGCCGTCCACGAATTTCTCACCAATGCACGAATGAGGCGGTCCTTAATTCGTGTATTCGTGCCCCATTCGTGGGAGGAAGCACGGGCCGAGTTTTACCGCTTACAGAGCCGTCAGGCCGATGTCCATTGACGAAAACAGAAGTGCCCCTTGGGAAGCGCGGCTTCCCAAGGGGCACCCGCGATCCAAAACCGGCTCCCCTCACGCGCCGAAGAACTCCCGGATCACCTGGACGGCCATCCGGTTCTCCTCCTCGGTCCCAATGGTGACGCGGAAGAAGCCGTCGCTGCCGTACATCTCCGGCTGAGGCCGGAAGATCAGCCCCCGCTCCTGGGCGAAGGCCACCATATCCTTCCCTTTCTTCCCGGCCCCACCCCCGTCGAAGAGGATGTAGTTGCCATAAGAGTGGAAGACGGTCAGCCCCGGCACATCCTTCAGCGATTCCTCAATGTAGCGGACCTGCTGGTTGTTGAACTCGACCCGCTTCCGCAACGCCTCGGTGTCCTCCAGGGCCGCCAGGGCCGCCCAGAGGGAGATCGTCCCCACGTTCCAAGGCAGCAGGGTGGCGGCGATCTGGCCCACCACCTCCTTGTCCCCCAGCAGGTAGCCGAAGCGGAGGCCGGCCAGCCCGTAGGCCTTGGAGAGGGTGCGGGTGATGATGACGTTGGGGTACTGCTTCGTCAGCTTCACCTGGGACCGCTCCAGGCCGGCGAACTCCACGTAGGCCTCGTCCACGACGAAGGGGATCCCCGTCTCGGCAATGCGGACGAAGTCGGCGCTGTCCATAAAGTTGCCGGTGGGGTTGTTGGGGTTGGCGATGACGATGATCTTCGTGCGAGGGGTGATGGCATCGAGGATGGCGTCGGGGTCGAAGCGGAACTCCCCCCCCTCGCGGTCGTAGATCATCGGCACGGAGACGAGCTTGCCACCCAGGACGGCGCACCGCAGCTTGTAGATGCCGAAACAGGGGGTGTGCTGGATCACCTCATCGCCCGGCTGAAGGAAGCTGCGGAAGATGAGGTCGAAGATCTCGCTCGACCCGTTGCCGATGACCACGTTCTCGGGGCCGTCCAGCCCGTTGATCTCGGCGATCTTGGCGCGGACGATGCCCCCCCGGTCGGGATAGCGGTTGGCCATCTTCGCGTACTTGTAGATGGTCTCCAGGACCTTGGGGGAGGGCTCGAAGGGGTTCTCGTTGGACATCATCCGGTGGAGGTCCGGATTCTGCCAGGCCAACTCGATGTGGGGCGAGATGTACATCTTCTGCCCCCGGAGCCAAGGCACGAAGTAGTCTTCGATTCGCTTTTTCATCGCTGTATCTCCTGCGTGATGCTGGCGCGCCACCTAGCCGGTGGGGACGGCCTCCCGCACCAGGGCGATGCGCTCGGCGACGAAGGCTTCCAGGCCGTTGGCCGCCTTAGAGAACTGCTCGATGGTGTAGAGGGTCGCCGGATGCGTGTTGAACTGCTCCAGGGCCATCCCGTTGGGATCGTAGGCCTGGATGGCGTAGGGGATGCGCATCAGCTTGTCCATTACCTCCTCGGGCACCTCCTCCTCGATCTGGGGCCGGAAGTGGAGGCCGTCGCCGATGGCGAAGAGGGGCTCCAGGACGTAGGGTGGGAAGGTGAAGACGATCTCCCCGCCGGCCAGCTTCTCGATGTCCCAGAAGCGAGGCTTCCCCGCCACCACCGGGCCGTGGCGCAGCGAGCAGGCCAGCAGCTTGCTGACCGCGCCCCGGTCCTGGAGGATGCGGTAGGCCCGCCGGAAGACGGCGATGCCGAACCAGTGCTTGTCCTGCCAGGTGAGCTCGATCCCCCGCCGTCGGGCCTGCTCCACCAGCGCCTTGCGCTCGGTCAGCCGACCGATCATCATCGTGATGACGGAGCGCCAGCGGGTGAGGTCCACGCCCTTCTCCTGGGCCTGGGCCACCCCCCGCTCGACCGCCTGGGAGGCGGCCAGGATCTGGGGCAGGGTGAAGCAGGTGGTCACGTTGGTGGAGATGCCCCGCGAGGTCAGGACCTCCAGCACTTCGATGCCCTCCTGGCTGGCCGGCACTTTGATCATCACGTTGGGCTGCAAGGCGGACAGCTCCTCGGCCTGCTGGATCATAATCTCCTTCTCGGTGAAGAGCCGGGGGTCGAGCTGGCCGGAGATCCAGCCGTACCGACCGTTGGAGGCCTCGAACATAGGCAGGAACATCTCCGCCCCCCGCTTCACCACCTCCTTGTAGGTGGCCCAGAAGACCGCCTTCTGGTCCAGGTCGGGATGGGCGCGGATGAAGTCGTCCACCCACCGGCTCCAGAACTCGGGGTCGGCCTGCACCGCCTTCAGGGAGAGGGGCGGGTTGGTCGTGCAGCCTCGGAAGACGCTCCGGGCCGGGTCCTCGACGACGAAGAGCCGGCGGAGCTGCTCCTCCAGCACCGGTCGCCGCTCCGGGGAAGCCGCATCCAACATCTTCTGGGTCCACTGCTCATAGACCAGCGGCGACGAGTCCCACCAGACTTCCATATCGGGGTTTGTCTTCAGCAGCCGTTCGACGGGGCTCTCGATCATTGGGGTCCTCCTGTGGTTGCGTAGTGCGTGTAACGTGTAACGGGATGTGTGTAACGTGTTCTGCGTCTCAAGCGCGGATGCGCTCACCTTGGGGGTCCCAGAGGGGCTCGCGCACCACGACGGCGTCAATCCGCTCGCCCAAAATCTCCACGTCCAGCCGGGTTCCCACGGCGGCGTGCTCGACGGGCAGGTAGCCGTAGGCGATGCTCTTACCCACCGTGTAGCCGTAGCCGCCGGAGGTCACCCAGCCGATGACCTGGTCGCTGCCCCGAAGGCGGATGGGCTCCTTGCCGATCACCACCGCCGTGGGGTCGGCCAGGGTCAGGCAACACAGCTTTCGGCGTATCCCCTCGGCCTTCTGCCGCACCAGCGCCTCCCGACCGATGAACTCCCCCTTGTCCAGCCGGACGGCGAAGCCCAGGCCCGCCTCGAAGGGGGTATCGTCGGGGGTGACGTCGGCGCTCCAGTAGCGGTAGCCCTTCTCCAGCCGGAGGGAGTCGAGGGCCCGGTAGCCGGCCGGCACCATCCCCTCCGGCTCCCCCGCCTCCCACAGCGTGTCCCACAGCCCTTGGCCGTACTCCATCGGGCAGTAGAGCTCCCAGCCCAACTCCCCCACGTAAGTGACCCGCAGGGCCAGGACCGGCACGTAGCCGACGGTGATCCACCGGGCCGTCATGTAAGGGAAGCCCTCGTTGGAGAGGTCGTCCCGGCTGACCCGCTGCAGGATCACCCGAGCCCGAGGCCCCCAGAGCCCCAAGCAGGCATAGACGGAGGTAACGTCCTCGACCAGGACCGAGCCATCCTCGGGCATGTGCAGCCGCAGCCAGGAGAGGTCGTGCTGGCCGAAAGCGGTGCCGGTGATGAGCAGGAAGCGGTCGTCCGCCAGCCGTGTCACCGTGAGGTCGCACTCTATGCCGCCCCGGCGGTTGAGCATCTGGGTGTAGACAACGCTGCCGATGGGCCGGTCCACGTTGTTGGCACACAGCCGTTGCAGGAAGGCGAGGGCACCGGGGCCCCGCACCTCGATCTTGCTGAAGGAGGTCTCGTCGAAGAGGCCGGCCCGCTGGCGAGTGGCTTGGTGCTCCACGCCGATGGCCGGTGACCAGTGGCGGCGGACCCAGCCCCGGGGCTCGTAGCCGTGGTCGGCCACCTCCTCGTGGGGGGCGTACCAGTTGGGGCGCTCCCAGCCGGCCTTCTCGCCGAAGACGGCCCCCAGGGCCTTCTGCCGGTGGTAGGCCGGGGAGAGGCGCAACCCTCGGGCCGACGTGCGCTCCTCGTAGGGGTAATGGATGTCGTAGTGGCGGGAGGCGGACTCCAGGGTCCGGGCCAGGATATAGTCCCGGCTGGCGTAGTTCGGCCCGAAACGGCGCACGTCCAGTCGCCAGACGTTCCACTCCGGCTCCCCCTCGACGATCCACTCGGCCATCACCTTGCCGATGCCGCCGGCGCCGGCCAGCCCGTGGGCGCAGAAGGCGGCGGCGACCCAGAACCCCTTGACCGGCGTGGGGCCCAGCAGGAACTCACCGTCCGGCGTGAACCCCTCCGGCCCGTTGAGCAGCTTGATGATCTGGGCCGTCTCCAGCACCGGCACGCGCCGGATGGCGTTCTCCATCAGGGGGGCGAAGCGGTCCCAGTCGGGGGGCAGCAAGCGGTAGTGGAAGTCGGGCGGGATGCCGTCCACCCCCCATGGGGCGGGATCGCGCTCGTAGCCGCCGACGATCAGCCCTCCCACCTCCTCGCGGAAGTAGACCAGCAGGTCTGGGTCGCGCATGCTGGGGAGGTCCCGGTGGACCCCTTCGATGGGGCGGGTGATCAGGTACTGGTGGGCCAGGGGGATGACGGGGAGGCTCAGGCCGACCATCCGGGCGATCTCGTCGGCCCACTGTCCGGCGGCGTTCACCACCACCTCGGTCTCGATGGTCCCCCGGTTCGTCACGACCTGGTGGACCCGTCCCTTTTTGAGGCGGATCGCCTGCACGCTGGTCTGGGTGTAGAAGCGAGCGCCCTGGGCCTTGGCACCGGCGGCTAGGGCCATCGTCAGGCCGCTGGGGTCCACCCGCCCGTCGGTGGGCAGGTAGACGGCGCCCAGCACGCCGTCGAGGCTCATCAGGGGGAAGAGCTCCTGGGCTTCGCGGGGGCCGATCAGCTCGAGGGGCATCCCGAAGGAGCGGGCCAGGCCGACCAGCCGTTTCAGCTCCTCCATTCGCTCCGGTGACGAGGCCAGCCGCAGGCTGCCGGTCTGATACCAGCCGGGGTCGTGGCCGGTCTCGTCCTTGAGCCGTCGGTAGAGGTCGGTGCTGTAGGCCATCATCCGGGTGAGGTTGACGTCGGAGCGGAGCTGCCCGACCAGGCCGGCTGAGTGCCAGGTCGAGCCGCTGGTCAGTTCGTGGCGTTCGACGACGACGACGTCGGTCCACCCCATCCGGGTGAGATGGTAGGCGATGCTGCACCCGCCGACGCCGCCACCGACGATGACGACTTGCGCGTGGGAGGGGAAGTCGGTCATCAAGTCACCTCGTTTTCTGCTGGGGCTCACGCCGGAGTCCATTATACATCAGCCGGTTCAAACTTGCAAATTTGTCCAAAAACTGCTATAATAGAAAAGAAATCACTCAATCTCGATCATTTATCCCGGTGCTAAGGATGAGCAAATCCCTCATTCCTGCTCAGCGGCGTGAGCGAATACGGGAGTACTTGCAGGTCCACCGTGTGGCCCGCAACGCCGACCTGAGCCAGATGCTGGGGGTCTCGGAAGCCACCATCCGTCGGGACCTAGAGTGGCTGGAGGGTCAGGGATTTGTAGAGCGCACCCACGGGGGGGCCATTCTCAGCCAACGGATGCGCTTTGAACCGGCCTACGCTCAGCGAGCCTGTGTCCATCCTGAGGAGAAGCGGTGGATTGGTGCCGCTGCGGCTGCCCTGATCGAAGATGGGGACATCGTCTTCCTCAGCAGCGGTACGACGACGACCCAGATGATCCCCTACATCCGTCCAGGGGCAGACATCACGGTCGTCACCAACAACGTGAGCGTCGTGTTGGAGGCTCGCGACCCTGGCTTTGAACTGATCTTGCTGGGGGGAACGTTCCGCCCTCAGTCCAACTCCGTCGTCGGTCGCTTCGCCACCGCCGCCCTGCGGCAGATCTACGCCAGCAAGTGCTTCATCGGCGTGGACGGTATCAGCCCCAAGTATGGTTGCACGGTTCCCACCGGTGTTGAGGCCGAGATCATCCGCCTGATGATCGAGCGCACGCGGGGGATGGTCATCGTGCTTGCCGATCATAGCAAGTGGGGGGTAGTCTCCAATTTTGAGGTCGCTTCCCTCGATCAAGTGCACAAACTGGTCACCGACAAGAAGTTGAACCCCAACGCCTTCACTGAGTTGGCGGCCCGCTCCGTCGAGGTTGTTATCGCTGGCGACGACCAGGAATCAGGAGGTTCCGGCCAGCCTGACAGAGCGTAGGGTTGATCCGCGTTGAACCCTGGTTGACACCCCTAATTTCGCATGTTATAATCAGATAACCCAAGGAGATTGCTCCCCCCACCTCTGAGGCTCTAGGCAGATCAGAGGGGAGAAGGGCACAGACCCCTCATGTCCATACCCCCGACGTCCCACGATACCCCCTATAGGAGCCTGTACGCGAGTCGGATGGGCCAACCTTGCGTTCCCGGCAAGGTTGTGGATTTAGACCGCCGTTGTGTCTAAATCGTGGTCGTATGGGCTAGCCTCGCGGCCCCCGTCAGCGAGGTCGGAGCGCCGCTCCGAGTCTGCACACCGAGAGGAGGTCTAACGATGTCGTCCTTTCGAGCCCACCGCCGTCTCGCCGTAGTGATCGCCCTCACGTTGATCCTGGCCATCGTGCTCGGGGCATGCGGGGGGGCAAAGAAGAAGACCAAGGTCGTCATCTATACAGCAAAGGAGAACGAGGAGATCGCCGAGTACATCCCGGTGGCGGAGAAGGCGCTGCCGGACCTCGATCTGGAGGTCCTGCGTCTCTCCACAGGCGACCTCACCGCCCGGCTGTTGGCCGAGAAGGACAACCCGCAGGCCGACGTGATCTGGGGCGTTGCGGCGACCAGCATGCTGATCTTCGAGAAAGAGGGGATGCTGGAGCCCTACGCGCCGAAAGGGGTGGAGAAGATCCTCCCGCAGTTCAAGTCGCCGAAGGACCCTCCCACCTGGGTCGGCGTGGATGCCTATCTGACCGCCTTCTGCGTCAACAAGGAGGTCGCCAAGAAGAACAACCTGCCCACGCCTACTTCGTGGAAGGACCTGCTCGATCCTGTCTACAAGGGGCATATCGTGATGCCCAATCCGGCCTCCTCAGGCACCGGCTTTATGTTCGTCTCCAGCGTGCTGCAGGGCCTGGGTGAGGAGGAAGGGTGGAACTACCTGGACAAGCTGGATGACAACATCGCCATCTACACCAAGTCGGGCTCCAAGCCGTGCAAGCTGGCGGCCGCCGGCGAGTACGGCATCGGCATCTCCTTCGCTTTCGTCGCTGCCCGTCTCATCAAGGACGGCGCCCCGCTGGAGATGGTCTTGCCGGCCGAAGGTTCCGGCTACGAGGTGGAGGCCAATGCCCTGGTCAAGGGCACCGATGTGCCTGAGGCGGCCAAGCGCTTCCTGGACTGGGCCATCAGTGACGAGGCGATGGCTCTGTACGCCAAGTACTTCGCCGTCGTCGCCAAGCCCGGCTTCCCCGTGCCGGAAGGTATGCCGCCGGACACCCCTGATCGGCTCTTCCCGATGGACTTCAAGTGGTCGTCCGACAACCGGGATGCGATCCTGAAGCAGTGGACCGAGCGGTTCGCTGCCAAGACCGAGAAAGACTAACCCTTGCGTGGATCATCCCAAGGAGGGTGGAGGGCCTGCCCCGAAGGCCCATCCCCCTCCCGCCGGGGCCGGTCTCTCAGAGCCCCTTGGCCGGGATGGTCGGGTGCCAGGAGGCCGGCCCCCTAGCAGGAAATCCAAGATGGAACGCTCCAAAGGAACCTCTCCTGAACCCTATCTCCGTATCATCGGTGTGACCAAGACCTTCGGCAACCTGGTGGCTGTGGACGATTTCTCGCTGGACGTGATGGAGGGGGAGTTCATCTGCCTCCTGGGTCCCAGCGGGTGCGGGAAGACGACGCTGCTGCGGATCATCGCCGGGCTGGAGGAGCCCAACACCGGGAAAATCTACCAGGCCGGTCGGGAAATCACCCATCTTCCCCCTCGGGAACGGGACTTCGGCATCGTCTTTCAGTCCTACGCCCTCTTCCCCAACCTGACGGCTGCCCAGAATATCGCCTACGGGTTGCAGAGCCGCAAGCTTCCCAAGGAGCAGATCGCCAAGCGGGTGGCGGAGTTGCTGGAGATGGTGGGCCTGCCCGACGTGGGGCACAAGTACCCTTCCCAGCTCTCGGGCGGGCAGCAGCAACGGATCGCCCTGGCCCGCGCCTTGGCCACTTCGCCGGGCCTGTTGCTGCTGGATGAGCCGCTGTCGGCCTTGGACGCCCGCGTGCGGGTCTCCCTCCGTCTGGAGATCAAGCGGTTGCAGCGCCGGGTAGGGGTGACCACCATCTTCGTCACCCACGATCAGGAAGAGGCCCTGGTGATGGCCGACCGCATCGTGGTGATGCGGGCCGGTCGGATTGAGCAGGTAGGCACGCCGGAGGAGATCTACCGCCATCCGGCCACCCCCTTCGTGGCCGACTTCGTCGGCGTGATGAACTTCCTGCCCGGATACGCCGGGCCGACGCCCAATCGGGTGCGGTGTGGCTCCCTGGAGTTCCAGTGTGCCAACCCCCACGACCTGGCTCCGGACACGCCGGTGATGCTAACCATCCGGCCCGAGGACATCCGGCTGGGCGTTGACGACCTCTCTGCCCCCAACACCACCACCACCCGAGTCGAAGAGATCGAGTTCTTGGGCTCCTTCTACCGCCTGATGCTCCGGCTGGACGCTCTGGGTGACACAACCCGCCTGGTGGCCGAGGTCTCCAGTAACCGGATGCGAGACCTAAAGATCGAATATAAGAGCACCCTCTCGATTCACCTGCCGCCCTCACTGCTCCACGTCTATCCCGCTGAGATGAGCGGGATAGAGGCCAGAGCGTGAGGTCTTGGAGATCGGGTGAAGCCCTATCCCCCGTCGCCTGGACGGCGTCCTAGGGCGCTGGCCGGCGGTGGGAAGGAAGGTCGATCCTATGACGACTCCAGCCATCAGCCCTACTATCCCCAGGCCGGTCGTGGACCGGCGCATCCGTCGGCAGCGGGTCCGCCAGCGATTGGGCAGGGATGAGATCCTGCGCCGTGCCCTTTTCGTCCTGATGGGAGTGTGGCTCTACCTCTTCTTGATCTACCCCCTGTTCCGGCTGCTGATCCGCAGCCTGCAGAACAAGGAGGGAGCCTTCGTCGGCCTGGCCAACTACGCGGCCTACTTCTCCTCGGCGACCACCTCGGCCTCCCTTCGCCACAGCCTCAACATTTCCATCCTCAGTATGGTGATCACGGTCTCGCTGGCCTTCATATACGCCTACGGCCTGACCCGGATGACGTTGCCGGGGAAGCGGTTTTTCCGCATTGTGGCGATGCTCCCCATCTTCGTCCCCTCGCTGGTCCAGGCCCTGGCTTTCATCTACATGTTTGGCAACAATGGCCTCTTCACCCGCATCTTTGGCCTGAACATCGGGTTGTACGGTCCGGTGGGCATCGTGATGTCGGAGGTCTTTTACGCCTTCCCCCACGCCTTGATCATCCTGATGACGGCCCTGGCCCTGGCCGATGCCCGCCTTTATGAAGCGGCGGAGTCGCTGGGAGCCTCGGGCCTGCGCATCTTCTTCACCGTCACCCTGCCGGCCATCAAGTACGGCCTGATGAGCGCTGCCTTTGTTGTCTTCACACTGGCCATCACCGACTTCGGTGCTCCCAAGGTGGTGGGGGGCAACTACGACGTGCTGGCCACGGACATCTACAACAAGGTGATCGGACAGCAAAACTTCGAGATGGGGGCCACCATCAGCACGCTGCTTCTGGTGCCGGCGATGATCGCTTTCATCCTGGACCGGCTGGTCCAGCGACGGCAGGTGGCCCAGATCACAGCCGAGGTCAAGCCCCTCGCCCCCAGGAAGTACCACCCCTTGGTCCAAGGGACGGTCCTCACTTTCTGTATCCTGATCGTCATCTTCATCCTCAGCATCTACGGGATCGTGATCGTGGGAGCCTTCACCAAGTATTGGCCCTACGACCTCTCCCTGACGCTGAAGAACTTCAAGACCTTCTACGTGGCCGGCGCTCAACACAAGAGCGGTGCCCTCCACGTCTTGGGGAACAGCATCCAGATGGCGACGGGCACGGCCATCTTCGGGACCGCGATCGTCTTCATCAGCGCCTACCTGATCGAGAAGGGCCGGGGGCTGCGGTGGGTCCGTTCCGTCCTCTACCTGCTCTCCATTATGCCCCTCTCCATTCCGGGGATGGTGCTGGGCCTGGCCTACGTCTTCACCTTCAACGATCCCTCCAGCCCGCTCAACAGGCTGTATGGGACGATGGCCATCCTGGTCATCTCCACCATCTTCCATTACTACACCGTCCCCTTCCTCACGGCGACGACGGCCTTGAAGCAGTTGGATCCCGAGTTCGAGGCCATCGGGGAGTCGCTGAACGTGCCCTTCTACCGCACCTTCTGGCGGGTCACGGTGCCGATGACGCTGCCGGCCATCATCTCCATCGCGATGTACTTCTTCCTCAACGCGATGGTCACCCTCTCGGCCATCGTCTTCCTCTTCGTCCCCGGCAGGGAGCTGGCCTCGCTGGCGGTGATGCTGCTGGATGATGCGGGGGAGAGTGCCCAGGCGATGGCGATGTCCCTGCTGATCCTGGTGACGGGGCTGGCAGCCCGAGGGTTCTTCTATCTGCTGACCCGAGGGGTCGAGCGCCGCACACAGGCCTGGACTCAGGGCTAAAATCCCCTCAGAGCTTTTCAAAGAAGATTTCTTCCCTTGCCCCTTGACATCCAAAACGTTTTGGAATATAATAGAGTCACTTCCAAAACGTTTCGGTTGGGCGGCTTCCCTTCCCCTGAAGTCCCCGGAGCGCCGTAGATGTAAAAAGGCTGCCCCCGAAACGTGGTGAGCTCGGTAGACGGAGAGCGCCTCAAGGACCATCCTGAGGGTTGTGGGCCGTGCCGTCTACGGGCGCCCGTCATCATTTGTGACGCTTTATGCCCGTTACCCTCCGCGACATTGCCGAAAAGGTCGGTTATTCCATCACGACGGTCTCCCGGGCCCTGGCCGGCTACGACGACGTGGCCGAAGAAACGCGCCGGCTCATCCTGCAGACGGCCCAGGAGATGGGGTACCATCCCAACATCCCGGCTCGGCAGCTCCAGCGCCGACGGACCGACACCCTCGGGTTCGTCATCGCCACCTTCGGGCCACGCTTTTCTGACCCTTTCCTTAGTGAGTTGCTGGCCGGCATCGGCAACGAGGCGGCCCGTCACGAATTCGACCTGCTGGTCGCCACCCACCCGCCTCGCTCGGCCAACGAACTGCACGCTTACCGACGGCTGGTACGGGGACGCCGGGTAGATGGCCTCATCATCACCCGAACCCGGGTCCACGATGAACGGATCGCCTACCTGCTGGAGCAGAAGGTCCCTTTCGCCACCTTCGGCCGTAGCGAGGTCGAAGGCGACTTCCCTTGGGTGGACGTGGATGGGGAGGCTGGACTGGTGCAGGTGACCCGTCACCTCATCCAGCAAGGCCATCGGCGCATCGCCATCATCTTGCCTCCGGCCGATCTGATGTTCTCCCGTTTTCGGGAGGCCGGCTTCCGCCGGGCTATGGCTGAGAGCGAGTTGCCCGTCCAAGAGGCTTGGGTAACCTGGGGGGACCTGACGGAGCAGGGAGGATACCAGGCCGCCCGTCGCCTACTGGGCCAGCATCCCGCGCCCACGGCGATCATCGCCGGCAACGACGTGATGGCCATCGGGGCGATCCGGGCCGCCCGAGAGCACGGCCTGACGGTGGGACGAGAGATCGCCATCGCCGGCTTTGACGACATCCCGATGGCCGAGCACACCACGCCGCCCCTGACCACCCTACGTCAGCCCATCTACGAGATCGGGCGACGGCTCTGTCGTATGCTCATCGCCCTCCTGCGCGGTGAGACTTTGGAGCACCCCCACGTGCTCCTGCAACCGGAACTGGTCATCCGGCAGTCCACGGTCCCCGAAGCGTGAAGAACTAGGGAAAGGAGGTGGTGCCCTCGTCTCCTGCTGCTGAAGTGCCTCACACCCCGATCTGTCGGTGAACTTGCAGTGCTTGTTTGAGTTCACCGCCGACTGGGGACGCCCCACGACTCGCAATCTTGGGTAAAGGAGGTTTCCCATGGAGAAAAGACTCGCCTTGCTGTTGGCCTCGCTGATCATCCTGAGCCTGGTGTTGGGGGCCTGCGCCCAGCCAACCCCGGAGAAGGAGATCGTCGAGAAGACCGTCGTTGTCACCAAAGTCGTCGAGAAGCCCGGTGAGAAGATCGTTGAGACCAAGATCGTTGAGAAGACGGTCGAGGTCGAGAAGCAGGTCGAGGTGGTCAAGCCGGGCGAAACCATCGTCTTCTGGAGCACCGAGAACCAGCCCGCCCGCGCCGAGCGCACCCAGCAGATCATCAATCGCTTCACCGAGCAGACGGGCATCGGCGTCGAGTTGGTGCTGGTGGACGAGAACGCCATTGACAGCTTGATGGCTGCCAACCAGGCCGCCGGCACTATGCCCGATGTGGTCTTCTTCCCGCTGGACTTCGCCGCCACCTGGTACGCCCAGGGCGTCCTGGATGCCGATGCGGCCACCGCCGTCGTCCAGGACCTGGACCCGGCCACCTTCTCCGAGGGCGCGCTGACGATGGTCACGACCGATGACGGCAAGTACATGGCGGTGCCGTCGGACGGCTGGGGCCAGTTGCTCATCTACCGCAAGGACTGGTTCGATGAGCTGGGCCTGGAGCCGCCCACGGACTTCGATAAGATCATGGAAGCGGCCAAGACCATCCAGGAGAAGAAGGGCGTTACCGGCATTATGGCAGGCACCGACCCCGGCCAGGTCTTCACCCAGCAGTGCTTCGAGCACTTCGCCCTGGCCAACGGTGTGCAGCTCACCGACGCCGAGGGGAACGTGACCCTGAACACGCCGCAGATGGTGGAGGCGCTGAAGTTCTACACCGACCTGATGCGGGACTACGGCCCCGGCGACACGGCCACCTACTGGCTCCAGGCTCGGGCCAGCTACTTCGCCGGCGAGGCCGGTATGGTCGTCTGGTCCCCCTTCATCCTAGACGAGATGGCCGGCCTGCGCGACTCGGTGCTGCCCAACTGCCCCGAGTGTGCCGATGATCCCGCCTATCTGGCCAAGAACAGCGGCGTCGTTCCCGCCTTCGCCGGCCCCAGCGGCAGCCCCGCTCAGTACGGCCAGGTCAGCTACATGGGCATCACCACCAACGCCAACACCGAGGCGGCCAAGCAGTTCGTTGAGTTCTGGCTCAACGACGGCTACCTGGACTGGCTGGGCGTCGCGGCCGAGGGCAAGTTCCCCATGCGGCGCGGCACGCCGGATGAGCCCAACAAGTTCCTGGAGGGCTGGGGCAACTTGAAGGTGGGCGTGGACCGCAAGGCCCCGTTGAGCGACTTCTACAGCGCCGAGGTTTTGGCCACCATCGTCGAGGGGGCCAACAACTTCGACCGCTGGGGCTTCGCCCAGGGGCAGGGTGAGCTGGTCGGCGCCATCTACTCCGAGCTGCCTATCCCTCAGGCCATCGCTGACATCATCGAAGGGGTAATGACGCCGGAGGAGGCAGCGGCCGAGCTCCAGGCCACCGTCGAAGAGATCCAGGCCGCCTTGGCCGAGGAGTAGGAGGTGGCCCTGGTCGAGGGATGAGATCTCGCGTGACCAACATGGGTCGGCGTGGAGGCGATCGGTTGATCGTCCTGCGCCCCCAACGGGTTTTGGTCACCCTCAATGAGCTCAGCGGGTAGGGGCGACCAGCAACCGGTCGCCCCTACCTCATCACCCTATTTCAGCAAGGAGGTTCGCCGATGGCCGCACAACCGGGAGCAATCCGGCGTCGAGCTCCTAGTTTGAAGGCGCGGGAAGCCCGGCTGGCTTACACGCTGGTCACGCCGACGCTCATCATCGTCCTCCTCATCGTCGTCTTCCCAATGATCTGGAACGTCGT
>Ga0256830_1000334_pt1 | contig 40132 bp, 34 predicted proteins | sample 128326metaG_FD_190537 | JGI IMG/M metagenome (GOLD analysis project Ga0256830, IMG submission 190537) | Hydrothermal vent microbial communities from Lau Basin, Pacific Ocean - 128-326 | ecosystem: Environmental > Aquatic > Marine > Hydrothermal vents | place: Pacific Ocean: Lau Basin | collected...
GGGTGATCACCATCATGACGGTAATGTACTCCCTCAGGGGAAGGAGCTTCTTTTTCAGTACTGCAAGGCCCAGAAGGGCAAAGACCAGGAGGACGCTTCCCAGGGCCGCCAGGGGAGCAAAGAGCATCCTCACCTTGAGATAGGCCGCCAGGGGTGCCCCTATGGCCACCAGGGGAAGGGTGAAGAGAATCAGATAAAAGGGGTACTTCACCCCTTTGGTTATGGAGGAGAGATCCAGAAAATCGGCTTCCCTCAGGGTCTCCCGAAGATAAAGGGCCACCATGAGGGCCATGGCGGGATAAAGGGGCAGGAGGTATGTACTTCTCTTGGTCTTGGCTATGGAGAAGAAGACGAAGTTGGCCACAAACCACCAGAAGAGGAGGAGAAAGGGCCTTCGCCTCTCCCGGGGCAACCTGAGGCCGTAGATGAGGGCGCCGGGAATGAAGAGAACCCAGGGGAAGGCGTCCAGGGGGAGGTGGTATAGGTAGAATAGGGGACCATGGCGGTGGACCTTGGTGTGTAAGAAGAGGGCCGATGTCTTGTAGTAGATCTGGTCCAGGGCGTATTTTCCTCCCAGCTTGAAACAGGCGGGTACCAGCCAGGCGAAGTAGAAGAGGAAGGCCAGGGGAAAGGCCAGCCAGAACTCCTTTTCCTTCAGGATGTGCAGGTCCCTGGTGTGGATGTGGTAACAGGCCAGGGCCAGTCCGGGGACGGAGAAGGCCACGGGGCCTTTACCCAGGGCCCCTATGCCCACGGCGCTGAACCCCAGGGCGTAGTAGATGAATTTTTTCTTCTTCTCTTCCCTGTCCGCCAGGTTTCCCAGGTAAAAGGCTATTATGGCCAGCAGGACCAGGAAGGTGAGGGGTATGTCCATCTTGGCCCTTCGGGCTTCCCAGGTGAACCAGGGAGTGGTGACCAGGATGAGCCCTCCCCATAGTCCCACGGTGGGGGAGAAGAGGCGGGTGCCCAGGTACATGGTGGCCAGAACGGCCGAAAGACCGGCGAGGACCACGGGGAGCCTGGCGGCCCACTCTTTGACCCCGAAAATCTTGTAGGATATGGCGTCCAGCCAGAAGAGGAGGGGAGGTTTCCTGGTGTAGACCCTTCCGTTGAGGTGGGGCACCAGGTAGTCTCCCGTCAACACCATCTCCCTGGCCACCTCGGCGTAGCGGGGCTCGTCGGGAGACCAGAGCCCCCAGCCCCCCAGGTTGGTGAATAAAAGGAGTCCCGATACTACAGCCACCAGAATCCAGGAGGTCCAGGTTTTCACCCTCAGCCTACCCCCAGTCTGGATTTTTCCGGGGTGAAGGGGAAGGTCACTTCCTCTCCCCTCTCCACCGACTCGTAGGCTGCCTGGATGATCTCCAGGGGTTTCACCCCTTCTTCGTAGAGGGCGAGACCGTAAGGGACGGTGGAGCCGTTATTCAAGATGTACTCCACCACCTTCTGTAGGTACTGGTGGTGGCCAAAGCCGTAAACGTCCGGGGGGTTCTCGTGGTACTTCTCTTTCACTATCTCATCTTCGGGCAGGGGTTCTTCGAAGTTCCAGAGGTTGATCTTGTTCATGGCGAAGCCCCCCAGCTCCACCGTTCCATGCTCGCCAATTATGGTGAGGGAGCCCTCCAGGTCTTTTGGTCTGGCACACACCGTGGCCTCTATGGAACCCAGGGCCCCGTTTTCGAACTTGAGGATGGCCACTATGGTGTCTTCCGCCTCCATGTCGATGAGGCTCCTGTTGGACATGGCGAACACACTCTTCACCGGTCCCATCATCCACTGGAGCATGTCCACGTAGTGACAGGCCTGGTTGGCCAGGACTCCCCCGTCCATGGCCCAGGTGCCCCTCCAGGGATCGGCGTCATAGTAGTCCTGTCTCCTGCACCAGTAAAGGCGGGCGGATCCCAGGACCAGCTTTCCAAACCTGCCCGCTTCCAGGGCCTCTCTGAGCTTCACCACGGGGAGGTTGAAACGATTCTGTACCACGGTGATGAGGTGCAGACCCCTTCTCCTGGCCTCTTCCACCATCTGGTAGGCCTCGGGAAGGAGGAGGGTGATGGGTTTCTCCACCAGGACATGCTTGTTGAACCGCCTCATCACCTCCATGGCCACTTTGCCGTGGGTGCCCGAGGGGGTGAGGATGTCTACTACATCCGTTTCTTCCTTTTCCAGCATCTCTCTGTAGTCGGTGTACCATGAGGCCCCCGACTCCTGGGCCAGGGCCCGGGCCTTCTCCGGGTCCAGGTCACACACGGCCACCAACCGGACCTGGGGTATGCTGGCCAGGATCCTGGCGTGCCGGGATGCGACACGTCCGCAGCCTATGAGGGCGAACTTCAAGGAGTTCATCATCTATCCTCCAAAATTGATGGATTCTCTTTTGCTCTTCCTGAAGAGGGCCATGACATAGGCAGGGATCCCGATAACGAGGGAGAAGAGGAGAATGGTGAGGTGAAGGGAGAATCCCAGGGTGACGGCCTCTTTCCGGGCCATGCCCATGAAGACGAAGGCCCCTGTCCATCCCGCCTCGAACATCCCCAGCTCAGCAAAGGTCTGGAGGGGGAGGGCGGCCACCAGCTCCGAGGCCGTGCTACCCAGGACCACCTTCCAGTAGTTGAGATGGAAGGTATCAGAAGGGAGGAGCTTCTCGGCCATGAGAAAAAAGGCCCCGAATTTCACCATCCATATGGCCAAAGAGAGGAGTATGAGGCCTGCCAGTTTCTTCCCCTGCCACAGGCTTCTGTACTGCTCCTGGGCCTGGACCAGGTGCCCATGGAGTCTCTCTCCCAGGGGCAGGTGCTTCAACAGGAACTGGAGAAGGCCCAGGACATGGGGGAGGGTGAAGGCCATGCCCAGGAATATGAGGAGAAACAGAAAGACCAGGGAGAACCTTGTCAGGGACATATTGAGGAGGAGAAGGGAGAAAAGGAAGAGGGGCCCCAGGCTGCCCAGATCGGCTATCCTGGCACTCACCAGGGTGGATGTGGATATGGCCACAGGGATGTTGTGGAACCTCTTGCAGAAGTAAGGGAAGGTGAGCTCTCCACTCCTGAAGGGAAAGACGTTGTTGGACACAGTGTGGAGGGCCACAATGTGGAAGATGGATGCCAGGGGGAGTCCGTGGCCCAGGAGGAACTGCCATCTTATTGCCCTCAGGAGGTAGGAGGAGAGATAGACCAAAAATGCCAGAAACAGCTGGCCGGAGAGGAGGGTGGATAGGTTCTCTTTGAGGGTATGGATGTCCAGTTGCCAAAGGATAAGGAGAAGCAGGAGAAAGGTGAGAAGGAAAACTCCGTAGCCTTTAATGCCTCTGTTTTGCATGGTCTCCTCCGGGTCTACCAGGGGCTTGCCGGTGGATGGGAGACAAAAGGGCAAGGGCCAGTTTTCCGTGGGGATAGAGGCTGTGACCCCTTTCCAACACCCTCACCTTTCCCTTCCAAACTCGGTATACGGCCCTCAGCTTCTTGGGCCTAGTTACTATAAAGATTCTGCTAGATCCATGGGAAGCCAGGAATTTTTTTAGCGAAGACCTTTTCCTCTCCCGGATCACCCTGTGGTTTGTGTAGAAGACCAGGCTGGGAATGGAAAAGGGGTATGTGACAATGAGATCTCCCTTTCCTATCTCCGACCGGATCTTCCGGGCGAAGGAGGGGGAGAGCTTTCTCTGTTCCAGGCGGGGCACTGTGAAATGTGGAATGGCCGTCAGCAGGACTGCCATGAGAAAGGCCAGAGTGGTGAACCACCTGAGAGGCGCTTTTTCGGTTTTTTGAAACCCCCATATGCCCAGCAGGAGGATGACTCCTGCCATCAGGGATAGGCCTGGGGAGGCGAAGGTTCCCTGGAGTCCCATGAACCCGAGAAGGATGGCGATGATGCCCAGAGAGACGAGGGTCCCCCTCATGGCTGGTCTTAAGTCTCTGTTTAGTCCCTTTTCAACACGCTCTTTTGCCTCCAGGGCCATGGCGAGGGCCAGGGCGGGGTACACGGGCATGATGTAGTTGGGGAGTTTGGTTTTGGCCAGAGAGAAGAGGGCAAAGGAAAAGAGGATCCAGAGATAGATGAAGAGATGGTTCCCCTTGCACTCTTTCGCTCTGCGGAAGAGGTGGTAAAGGGTTTGGAGCAAAAGGGGGGACCAGGGTAACAGAGCCACCAGTAGCACCAGAACGTAGTAGAATGCAGGACCTCTGTGTCCCCCGATGGGTCTCAGGAACCGGGTGACGTTGTGGTAGAGAATGAAGCCCTTGAAAAACTCGTTGTGGGTCTTCACGTCCACCACCACATACCAGGGGAGGGCGATGGCCAGGAAGAGGGAAACTCCCTTGAGAGGGAAGGCTTTTTTAACCTTTCCCTTCCCTTCAGAGAAGAGGAGGTAGAGGAGTTCGGTGCCCAGGGGGATAACGATCCCCAGGGGACCTTTGGCGAGAACGGCCAGTCCTGCCGCCCCGTATCCCAGGGTGGGCTTCTCTGTCAGAAAGAGAAGGAGACTCAAGGTGAGGAAGAAGATGAAGGCGGGATCAGGTGTGGCGGCTCTTGCCACTATGGGGAAGTGGATACTGGAGAGCATGATGAGGGAGGCCAGAAGCCCCACCTCTGTGCCCCATAGCCGGCTTCCGAAGATAAAGACAAGGAGGATGGTCCCCACTGAGAAGAGGACCGAGGGGAGCCTGGCGGCAAACTCGTTAACCCCCAGGAGGCTGTAGGAGGCCATCACGGCCCAGTATTCCAGGGGGGGCTTGTCTGTTCTTAGGCTGAAATTGAAGGTGGGCACAATGGGATCCTTTCTCTGGAGCATCTCCCGGGCGCACTGGGCGTTGCAGGCCTCGTCCCTGTCCCAGAGGGACATGCTGGCCGTCCCGGGGAGGAAGACCACCAGTGCCGTCATCCCCAGGGCCAAGGCAATTATGATGTTTTTATGCCTCAAGGTATTTCTCTATTTTCTGGGGGAGTTTCACTTGATATGCCCACTTTCCTATCACGTATCCAATGACCATGGAGATGAGGACGTCAGAGGGGTAGTGATAGAAGAGGATCACCCTGGATACTGCCACCATCAAGGCCCAGAACAACAGGGGATATTTAGCCTTGGGGAAATAGCGGGAGAAGATGAAAGCCAGGGCAAAGGCGGCGGTGGTGTGGCCTGAGGGGGTGGAAAAGAACCCGTTCATGAGGGTGGGTCCGTGGGGCCAGTAGTGTCCGGATGAGAAGAGGAAGGGCCTGGGCCGTCCCAGGAGGATTTTTATGGCCGATGTGACTATCCCCACCGTGACCAGGCCCAGGAGGCTCCTTGTAAATACCTCTTTTTTTCTGGGTATCTCCATGGGAAGGGCCAGGAAAAGAAAGATGAACAGAAGGAGGGTCTCCCCTGCCCCTAAAAAGCTGATAAAATCAAAAAGGGATCGCAATGGGGCAACCTTGTGGACCTTCAGATAGAAATAGACGTGGGCATCTATTCTACTCAGGTAGAGAAAGGCATAGGCGAAGAGGGCCAGGGTGACGAGCTTCCCATCTCTAGAGGTGAAGGCTCCATCCCTGAGAGGGGTTCTAGCGGGAGACTCTGGCCACCAAGACAAACCTCTTCCCCCTGTTTCTCTTTTGGAATACCAGGGCCAGTTTGGATTTTTCTTTTTTGTCCATTCTCTTCCAGTACCTTGCCCTTCCCATAATGAAAAACTTTTGGGTACTTTTTTCTGTGATTCTTTCCATCTCTTTAGTGTTGGAGATCTTGGGTATATACCTTCGGCCCAGATAGAACTCCAGGGCGGCGTCAAAAGGGCCCATTCTGTAAAGGGGGGCATGGTCTACTACAGCCCTTATCTCCCTGGCCAGGGGCTTGGCCGATCGGTAAAGCCGGTCGTACTCGGGTTGATAGTGGAGAAAGCAAAGGCTGTAGGCGGCAAAAAAGAGAAGGCTCAGAGATACCAGACTCTTCGTCCAGTCCTTCTTTCTAAAAAGATAAACAAGGCAAAAGAGGGGAAGGGCTGCCAGAAAAAGAATAAGGGGATTGGCGGGTAATTTGTAGTAGAAAAGTGAAAAGGGGGCCACGGCCAGGGAGAGGAATCCCAGCCCCATACCCAGATAAATGAGCAGACGAAAGGTTTTGTCTCCTTCTCCTCTGAGGAGTCTGTCTACGGACAAACCTGCCACAAGGGCCAGGGCAGGGGCCATGGGCAGGAGGTAGATCACCCTCTTGGCGGCTGCCAGGGAGAAGAGGGCAAAGGGAAAGAAGGCCCAGATGAGGGGTAGGAGCAGAGGGGATAGGATTTTCTCTTCATCTTGCTTCCAGAGCCAGACCCCGGCGGGGAGGAAGAAGATGGCGGGGGCAAAGGGGATGGGGGTGGCCTCAAAGTAGAAATACCAGGGTTTCTGGTGGTCCAGGCCCTTCAGGCCGTGCTTGAGGTTATGGAGGAGAAAGAACTTCTTGGAGAATTTGGGGGTGACGGCCAGGAACCAGGGGAGGACGATGGCCAGGAAAAGGACGAGTCCGGGCAGGATGCGCAGGTCCTTTATCTCCCTCAAATCCCGACGGGCAGCCAGATAGAGCAGGGCCACACCCCCTGGGATCACTATGGCCACGGGTCCCTTGGTGAGGAACCCCAAACCGGCGGGGATGTAGGCCAGGAGGTAGAAGAGGCCCTTCTTCTCCCGATGCGTGTATCCCTTGTGGAAGAGGAAGAGGGTGAGAATGATGAAGAAGCAGAGGGCCATGTCAGGCAGGCATCTTCTGGCTGTGGTGATGTACTCCAGGGTGAAGAGGAGGGCCAGACCCGATATGAACCCTGCCCTTGCTCCTCCCAGGGAGGTGCCGAAGAGGAAGATTACAATGACCCCCAGGACCCCCAGCAGGGCAAAGGGGAGGCGGGCGGTGAACTCGTTTACCCTCCCACGGTTCAGGAGCTTGGCCGAGACCATGATGAGCCAGTAGGTGAGGATGGGCTTGTCTGCTCTGAGTCTCCCCTTGTAGACGGGGGTGATCCAGTCTTTTGCCTCCAGCATGTTTCTGGCGGTGTGGGCGTAGCGGGGTTCGTTGTTGTTCCAGAGGGATATGGTGCCCAGGTTCACCAGGCATAAGAAGCCGCTGATGAGGATGAGAAGGGCCAGATAGGTTTTTGTGGATCTCAATGCCATTGGCTGAAGAACTTTATGAAGAAGTCCGGTTTGGCCAGGAAGGAGAGGATCCCCACTCCCATCCCCGCCAGAAAGCCCAGGAGACATGTTCTCCATATTCCTTTGAATAGGCCTCTTGTCTTCATGTTTTCCCCTCCCCGACGGAGGATACAATCCCCTGAAGGGGACAATCAACTTGCCATAATGGAAAAAGGGTGAGGGTATGGGAAGGAGAGAAGGCCTTGCTGTGAGAGTTGGAGAGGAGGTGCACAAAAATTTCCCTTCTGGCCAATTCGGTGCACCCTGGGGGTGGAGGGGCTTCCTGTGAGGATTCTTACCCCTTCGTGGGTATTGGAGGCCCGGGGAGATCTATGGTGCCACCAAGTTGGGGCATTGAAACGGGGTAGAAGAATCTTCATGATGGAGAAACTGTGGGAAAGAGAGTCTTCATAGCCTTGTCCTTCCTGGTGGGGGCCCTGGTGGGGCTCTTCCTTATGTTCTACCTCTGCGACGAGTTTCTGGGGAGCCATCTCAATTGGAGCAGGACCACTGTCACCACCTCCAGGTACGAGTTGAAGGTGGAAGGTGGCATCGTCACCCACGCCAAGCCCTTCAGGGTCCACGTCAGGGCTACGGACTTGAAGGTGAACCTTCTCTTTCGTGGCAGGGAAAGGAGCCCTGGGGAGTCGGTGGTGGTGGAGGTAGACAATCTTCCCAGGGGATTCAAAACAGACTACCAGGGTCCTGGATTCCCCTCTCGGGGAGACGGCACCTTCACCGTTGTGGTCCCATTGAGAAAGAGGCCCGTGGTCTCCAGGCTCTCCATCTTGCCCTCTTCCATCCGGATGCCCTTCACCTTCTGGGTGGGAGGAGACAACAGGAAGAGACTGGATATTCTCTTGAGCCTCCTCGGGGAGGCCCGCAGAGAAAGGCCCCTCTTTATAGTTCTGGGGGGTGACCTGGTGTTGAGGGGCCTCTGGTGGCAGTATGAGCGGCTTCTGGAGGTGTTGGACGACTCACCGGTCCCCGTCTTCCCGGTGCCCGGCAATCACGATCTGGAGTTTTGTGGCAGAAGGATCTTCACCAGGTATCTGGCTCCCGGCCATTACTCTTTCAGCTATGGGGATAGCCTCTTTGTGGTTCTGGACACCAATGGCAAAGAGAGGGGCCAGCTTAAGTGGCTGGACGGACTCTTGAGAAATCCCCGCTACCGGCATCGCTTCGTCTTTGTCCACAAGCCCCCCTTCGACCCTCGCCAGGGCCATCACCATGCCATGGGGGACAGGGAGTTTGCCAGGAGGCTCCTGGACCTGCTGGTGAAGAGGCGGGTGGATGTCCTCTTCTGCTCCCATATCCACAGCTTTCTGGAGACCCGTTACAAGGGCTTGAGGATCGTCATCACCGGGGGCCTGGGTGCCCACAGGAAGGAACCTCTGGAGCCTTTCCACTACGTGAGGGTGAAGGTGGGGCCCTCAGGGGTGGAGTTGGGCATGGTGAGGTTGCCTCCTGCCCGGTGAGGGAGGTCTCAGGAAGCCCTCACAATCCCTGTCAGCCCCTGGTCCCACACCTCTTTCAGCTCTTCCAGGGGGACCTCCAGGCTGCCCCCTGGCCACGAGATCCGGAGATTTTCACCTCCTACCCTGCCCAGGATGGAGAAGGGCACCCCATACTGGGCTGCCAGGGCTTCCACTTCCCCGGTTTGGGGAGGCTCCAGGGAGATGACCACCCTGCCCTGGTCCTCCCCGAAGAGGAGGGCATCGGGGCGCATTTTCTCCTTCAATTCCACCGTGGCCCCCAAGGTGGCCTCACCGGAAATGCAACACTCCGCCAGGGTCACGGCCAGACCCCCGTGGGAAACGTCGTGGGCGGACTTTATCAGTTCCCTGCGGGCCAGCTCCACCAACAGACGGTGGAGTCTCTTCTCGTACTCCAGGTCCACGGGGGGAGGTGCTCCGGCCACCCTGCCGTGGACGTGTTCCAGGTACTCCGTACCCCCCAGGTGCCCTCTGTTACTTCCCAAGAGGGCCACCAGATCTCCTGGATCCTTGAAATCCTGGGTGACCCGATCCTCCACCCGGTTCAGGATGCCCACCATGCCAATGGTAGGGGTGGGATAGACCCCCTTTCCCATGGTCTCGTTGTAGAAGCTCACATTACCCCCTGTGACGGGGGTCTCCAGAACCTGGCAGGCCCGGGCCATGCCTTCCACCGCCCGGGCAAAGGTCCACATCACCTGGGGTTTTTCCGGATTGCCGAAGTTGAGGCAGTTGGTGATGGCCCGGGGCAGAGCCCCCGAGCAGGCCACGTTCCTGGCGGCCTCGGCCACGGCCTGTTGGGCCCCCATGTAAGGGTCCAGATAGCAGTATCGGGGATTGCAGTCGGAGGAGAGGGCCACGGCCCTGCCCGTCTCTTTGATGCGGATAACGGCGGCATCGGAGCCTGGCAGGACCACGGTGTTGGTCTGGACCATGTGGTCGTACTGGCGGTAGATCCATTCCTTGCTGGCTATGTTGGGATGGCCCAGGAGTTCCAGAAGCACACCTTTCAGATCCCGGGGCACGGGGACTTCCCCCAGGTCCAACTGCCGGACTTCGTCCAGATAGGCGGGTCTCTCCTGGGGTCTGTCGTAGACAGGGGTGTCTTCCGTGAGGCACATGGCGGGCACCTGGGCCACCACCTCTCCCCTGTGCCACACCCGGACCAGACCGTCCCCGGTGACCCGGCCTATGACCACGGCGTCCAGGCCCCACTTTTTGAAGGTGCTGATCACCTTGTCTTCCGTGCCTTTCCTGGCCACAAGGAGCATCCTTTCCTGGGACTCGGAGAGCATGATCTCGTAAGCCGTCATGCCTTCCTCCCTCTGGGGCACCTTGTCCAGGTCTATCTCGACGCCCACCCCTCCTTTGGAGGCCATTTCGCTGGTGGAACATGTGAGGCCCGCCGCTCCCATATCCTGGATGCCCACGATCCAGTCGTGCTGGAAGGCCTCCAGGCACGCTTCCATGAGGAGTTTTTCCGTGAAAGGGTCTCCCACCTGGACGTTGGGCCTCTTCTCTTCCGAGTCTTCGCTGAACTCCTCCGAGGCCATGGTGGCCCCATGGATGCCGTCTCTCCCCGTCTTGGATCCTACGTAGATGACGGGGTTCCCCACCCCTGCGGCCTTGGCCTTGAAGATCCTGTCCCTCTTCACCAGGCCCAGATTGAAGACGTTCACCAGGGGATTGCCGTCGTAGCAGGGGGCAAAACTCACCTCTCCTCCCACGGTGGGCACGCCGATACAGTTGCCGTACCAGGCGATGCCCGAGACCACCCCTTCCAGGATGTACCTGTTCCTGGGCTTGTCCAGGGTGCCGAAGCGGAGGGAGTCCAGAGAGGCCATGGGCCTGGCTCCCATGGTGAAGATGTCTCTAAGGATCCCCCCCACCCCTGTGGCTGCTCCCTGGAAGGGTTCAATGTAAGAGGGGTGGTTGTGGCTTTCCATCTTGAAGGCCACGGCCCAGGTGTCGTCCACGGCTATGACCCCGGCGTTCTCCCCAGGTCCTTCAATGACCCAGGGGGCCTGGGTGGGGAGTTTTTTTAGGTGGAGGCGGGAGCTCTTGTAGGAGCAGTGCTCGCTCCACATGACGGAGATGATGCCCAGCTCCGTCACGTTGGGTTCTCGTCCCAGGATCTCCACGATCCTATGGTACTCTTCCATGGTAAGGTTGTGTTCTTTAATCACCTGCGGGGTTATGGACCCTTGCATATTATGGTCCTCCAGCCATAGATTATGGTAGCGTCAAGTTGACTCTCTTTGTAATGCCCTGTTGGCTGTTGTTCAAGAAGAAGGAGGTGGGAATTATGGGAGGTGAGGATCTTGTGAAAGACTTGGAGGCCTGGGTGGCCCGGGTGAAGGAGAGGGGTGCCTCGGCTTTAGAGATAACCCGGCTTAAGCTGAGAAAGAGCGGCCTGGAGAAGGGGATCTCCCGCCTCCATACCCGGTTGGGGGAGAGGATAGAGTATCTCCTGGATCTGGGTAGGGAGCACGTGGAAGAGGACGAGGTGGTGAAGGGATTTCTTCAGGAGATCCGGGACGTGAGGAGGGAGATCCGGGAGATAGAGGAGAAGATGGAGGCCCTGAAGGAGGCGGGCTCCATGGCCCAGAGTGAAGGGGCCTTCTCCCGGGGGGAGGAGGCTTCTGGAGGGCAGGAGAGTTAAATGGCCAAACCCATTCTCACCTTTCCCCATCCCCTCCTCTATAAAAAGAGCAGAGAGGTGGAGGAGTTGAACGGGGCCCTGGCCCGGCTGGTGGAGGAGATGCTGGAGACCATGTACGGGGCCCCGGGTATAGGCTTGGCTGCCCCTCAGATAGGAGAGAACATCAGGCTCATCGTCTTTGATCTCTCGGATCCTGAGGCCCCCGAGAGGAGGCCCCACCACCTGATAAACCCTGTCATCACCGCTTTGGAGGGGGAAGTGGTGGGGGAAGAGGGATGTCTCAGCGTGCCGGGGGTGAGGGAGAAGGTGAAGCGCTACGCTCGGGTGGAGGTGAAGGGGTTAGATCTCCAAGGCAGAGAGAGGATCTTTGAGGCCCAGGGGCTCCTGGCCCGCATGTTTCAACACGAGATAGATCACCTGGACGGCGTTCTCTTCATAGACCGCCTGGGGCCGATAAAGAGGCGACGGCTCAAAAGCCTGTTGCTGAAAAGGGAGAGGGAGGGATGAGGATAGCCTTTTGCTCGTCGGAGATGGCATCTCTGGCCAAAGTGGGTGGCCTGGCAGATGTGACGGAGTCTCTACCGAAGGCCCTGGCGGGATTGGGAGAGGATGTATGGGTCTTCCTGCCCCTTTATAAGCAGATATGGGTGGAGCGCCAGAAGGACTTGGAGGATACAGGGGTGAAGATCTCCATTTGCATAGACGGCCAGGAAAGAACGGCCGCCCTGTGGAAGACCTCTGTCCATGGCGTGACCGTCTACCTGGTGGATTACAGGGAGTATTTTTACAGGGACCATCCTTACGGAACCCCTGAGGGGGACTATCCCGACAATCCCTTTCGCTTCGCCTTCTTCTCCCGGGCGGTACTGGAGGCTATAAAGGCCCTGGGATTGGGCATTGACATCATTCACTGTAACGACTGGGAGACGGCCCTGGTGCCCGTTTATCAGACCCATCTCTACAGGGAAGATCCCCAGTTGAAGGATGTGGGCACCATCTTCACCATCCACAACCTGGCTTATCAGGGGGTCTTCGACAAAGAGGTGTTGCCCAAGATAGGCCTGGATTGGTCCCTCTTTCACATGGAGGCCCTGGAGTATTACGGCAACGTCAACTATCTCAAAGGGGGCATCGTATTCTCTCATATAGTGAGCACGGTGAGTCCCACCTATGCCAGAGAGATCCAGACGGAGAGGTTCGGTTACGGCCTGGACGGTGTTTTGAGGAAGAGGAAGGACCGGTTGTTCGGTGTCCTCAACGGCATAGACTACGACGAATGGAATCCTGCCACAGACCCCAAGATCTACGTCAACTACGATAAGGAGCGCCTGGAGGCCAAGGGGGAGAACAAGCGGCGCCTTCAGGAGGACAAGGGTCTTGAACCCATGGAGAGCCCTTTGGCGGGTATGGTGGGGCGTCTGGTGGAGCAGAAGGGTGTGGATCTGGTCCATGCTGTGGTGGGTGACATGGTCTCCATGGGCATGCAACTCATAGTTCTGGGTGCGGGAGAGAAGCGCTATCACGACATGCTCTTGGAGCTCCAGGAGAAGTACAGGGGTATGGTCTCCATCAACATCGGATACAGTGACGAGCTGGCCTCCAGGATATATGCGGGGTGTGACCTCTTCCTCATGCCCAGCCGCTATGAGCCCTGTGGTTTGGGTCAGATGATCGCCCTGCGCTACGGTACCATCCCCGTGGTGAGGGCTACGGGGGGTCTGGCCGATACCATCACGGAGTACAACCCGGAGACGGGGGAGGGCAACGGTTTCGTCTTTGAGGCCTTCAAGCCCGGGGAGTTCCTGGCCGCTCTCCAGAGGGCCCAGGGGGTCTACAGCTATGGGGAGAGGTGGCAGACCCTGGTGAAGAGGGCTATGGAGTGTGACTTCTCCTGGGGGGCTTCGGCCAGGAGGTACATGGAGATCTACGAGCTGGCCAAAGGATTGGCCTCCTCGGGTTAGATCTTTTCCTCTTGAAAGATGGGGTCTTTACCTTTATCTTCTTCTGCCGATCCCGTTGAGGAAAAAGGAGGTAAGAACATGAAAGAGGGGATTCATCCCGATTATCACGAGGTGGAAGTGGTTTGCGCCTGTGGAAACACCTTCAAGACCCGGTCCACGGTGAAAGGAGACACCCTTCACGTGGCTGTCTGCTCCCAGTGTCACCCTTTTTATACGGGTAGGCAGAGGACCAGAGAGGTAGCGGGCCGGGCTGAGAGGTTCAGGAAGAAGTACGGCCTGGACAAGTGACCCGGACTTCATGGAGGTAGTTCTTCTGGCCTACACCCCCGATCCTGAAGGGGTGGTCTATACCGCTGCCCGCCTCTGTTACTCGTCCAAAGGGATCAGGGAGCTCATGGGGGAGGAAGGGGTATCACCCATGAGGCTCATAGAGCAGATCAAGGCCTCTGGTCACCATTCGGTCTTGGAACACGCCTCTTTCACCTTTGGCATAGAGGGTATCTCCCGGGTCACCACCCACCAGCTGGTGCGCCACCGCATCGCATCCTATTCTCAGAAGAGCCAGCGCTACGTCACCGAGGAGGCCTTCCAGTATATCCTCCCTGCCACAGTGGCGGAGAAGGGGGAGGCCCGAGAGCTCTTTCTTCGGACTATGGATACTTGCAGGGAGGCCTACAACCGCCTCCTGGACATGGGAGTACCCAAGGAGGATGCCCGTTATCTTCTCCCTTCGGGATGCGAGACCAAGATTATTGTCACCATGAACGCCCGGGAGCTTCTCCATTTCTTCTCCTTGAGGTGCTGCAGGAGAGCCCAGTGGGAGATTAGGGCCATGGCCAAGGAGATGCTGCGCCACTGCAAGAGGGTGGCCCCTGTTATATTTCAGGATGCCGGGCCTCCCTGCCTCCGGGGCCCCTGTCCCGAGGGGACCTTCAGCTGTGGCGAGATGGAAGAGGTGAGGGAAGAGTTCGCATGGACCAGGTGATTCTCCATAGGCTCGAGGAGATAGAGGAGAAGTTCCGGGAGCTGGAGGAGAGTCTGGCCGATCCCCGGATCTTCTCCCAGCCCGACAGGTATCAGCACCTGGCCAAGGAGCACAAATCCCTCTCTCCCCTGGTGGCAGCCTTCAGGGAATGGCGGGAGGTGGCCAGGAGGGAGGAGGAGGCCAGAGAGCTTCTGAAAGAGGGGGACGAGGAGATCAAGGAGCTGGCCCAGGAGGAGATCAAGGAGCTGGAGACCCGGGCCCGGGAGTTGGAGGATCGGCTGAAACGCCTCCTTTTGCCCAAGGATCCCAACGACGAAAAGAACATCTTTCTGGAGATCAGAGCGGGGGCGGGAGGAGAGGAGGCGGCCCTCTTTGCCGCTGATCTCTTCAGGATGTACCAGCGCTACGCCGAGCGGAAGGGCTGGAGGTTCACCCCTATGGACCTCAATGTGACAGGACTGGGGGGGTTCAAGGAGGCCATTGTTCTCATTGAGGGGCGGGGGGCCTATTCCCGCCTGAAGTTTGAGAGTGGGGTGCACCGGGTCCAAAGGGTGCCCGAGACGGAGTCGGGAGGGAGAATCCACACCTCTACCGTCACCGTGGCCGTTCTCCCCGAGGCCGAGGACGTAGAGGTGGAGGTGAACCCGGAGGACCTCAAGATAGATGTGTATAGGGCCAGCGGCCCTGGCGGCCAGCACGTGAATGTGACGGACTCGGCGGTACGCATCACCCACATCCCCACAGGCATCGTGGTCCAGTGCCAGGACGAGCGTTCCCAGCACAAGAACAAGGAGAAGGCCATGAGGATTCTGCGGGCCCGGTTGAAGGATATGATGGAGAGGGAGAGGGCGGAGAGGATTGCCAGGGAAAGGAGGTCCCAGGTGGGCACGGGAGACAGGAGCGAGAGAATCAGAACCTACAACGTGCCCCAGAATCGGGTGACGGATCACAGAATAGGATTGACTCTCCATAAGTTAGAGGCCATATTGGATGGCGACTTGGATGAGATTATAGAGGCCTTGATCGCCCGAAGTCAGGCGGAGGAGTTGAAAGGGCTGGGCATGGAGTGAAGGAGGGAGAGATGATCAAATCTGACATCATAGCTAGGGTCATGGAGGAGTTGGGATATACCAGGGCCCAGGCCGATAGGGCCGTGAATACCGTCTTGGAAGAGGTGATCGATGCCCTAAGCCAGGGAGAGAACGTGATCATCAGGAAGTTCGGCTCTTTTGAGGTCTATCAGTCCAAGAGACGCAAGGGTCGGAACCTCAAGACGGGGGAAGAGGTGCCCATTCCCCCTCAAAGGGTGGTGAGGTTCAAGCCCAGCAAGAAGCTGAAGTTTGTGGAAGAGTAGTTCCTGGGTCCCTCCGGGGTTTTCCATGGGCGGAGGACCCTGCCGGAAGGTGGCTTGAGGGAAACTGTTTGAAGGCCTAGCCGGTGGCTTAGAGTGAGTAGAAAAGGGAGACTCCTTCTGGTGGGGAGCCTCCTTTTCTTTTATGCCCTCTCTTTTGCCAGGGTCTACCGGGCCAGGACCCGTCTTGAAGCCCTGCGCACTCTCCATCCCCGGGGAGCCCTTGTGGCCTTCAGGGGCACCGTGGTTTCTCTGCCCCTGAAGGGGGGGAGAGGCTACAGGGTGGAGGTGGCCGTCCCCTACAGGGTGGAACTCCACGGCAGGGGGGAGGCCCCAAGGGCGGGGGACCTCATCCGGTTTAAGGGGCGGGTGCTCCCGGTGAAGGGGTTCAGGAATCCCTGGGGCATGGACAGGGAGGCCTGGTACAACCAAAGGGGGGTGGTTTTCCCCCTCTATGCCAGGGAGTGGACCCTCCTGCGGGCCCGGGTCCTGCCCTTCTACCGCCAGTTCCCTCTGGACTTTGCGTCCTGGGGAGTGGCCCGTCTCAAGGGGGATCTGGGCCCCGAGGCGGGGGCCGTGGCCTCTTCCCTGGTCCTCGGTTTCCGTCAGGGTATGGATTGGGAGACCCGGCATCTCTTCACCTCTACGGGTTTGGGGCATCTCCTGGCCGTTTCCGGTTTTCACATGGGCGTGGTCTTTCTCTTCTTTTACACAATTGTTAGATTGTTTTTAAAAACAAAAGCCCTTTTGCGGCCTATCCGGGACATGGGTGAACTGCCTTCCAGGAGGGCCCTCGTGCCTGCCCTCTTCCTTCTCTTTTTCTACCTCTTGGTGACGGGTGCTCCCCCTTCGGCCCTCAGGGCCTTCATCATGATCGCATGCTGGGTGGCGGCTCGATTCCTGGATCGGGACAGGAGCCTGGAGGGGGCCTTGGCTCTGGCCTTTCTCCTCATGACCCTGGCGAACCCCCTGGTGGTTCTCAGGGTGGGTTTCCAGCTCACCTTCGCCGCCATGTTGGGAGTGGTGGCGGTTTTGAGGCTGGTGGAGCCCCTGGAGGGCTGGAAGGCGGCCCTGGGAGGGTATCTTGCCATGGCCTTTGTGGTTCCCTTTTTCACCCTTCCCTTTCTCCTCTTTCATTTCCACCGCTTCTCCCTCTATGCCCCCCTGGCCAATATCCTTTTCATCCTTCCGGCGGGTCTTCTTGTGGTGTCGGGCCTTCTTCACCTGATGTTGGCGGCCTTCTCTCTTCAGGGTTGGCTGGTGATCCTGGAGAGATGGGCCGTCTCCCTCTTTCTCAAAGGCCTCACCCTGATCTCTGCCCTTCCCGGGGCCAGCCTGTGGGTCACCAGGAAGGAGGCCTGGCTCCTCTCTTCCCTGGTGGTACTGGTGCTCATCGCCGTCTATATGGTGAGGAGGGGCAGAAAGTGGGCCCTGGTCTTGCCCCTCCTGTCCCTTTCCCTCCTTTACCTCCCTCAATCCCGGGGTTTCATGGTGTTGGATCTGGGTAGAGGGGGCCGGGCCCTCCTCTTTCAGGGCGGGGAAACCATCCTGGTGGACGCAGGGATAGTGAGGGGCAGGGGGGCCTGGGGCTCCCTGAGGGACGCCCTCCTGGGGCGGGACACCAGGACCCTGGACGCTCTTGTGGTGAGCCGGGTGATTCCCTCCCGGGCCTCCCTGGTGCCCCGGGTGCTGGAGACCTTCAGGGTGGAGCGCCTCTATCTTCCGGGGCAGGCCGAGAGGGGGGATCTGGAGGCAACCATCCTCGATATGGCCCGGATGAGGGGAACAGAGGTGGTGCGGGTGGGAAGGAGGATATCCGTGGGCCCCTTCACCCTCGTGCCCAGGGGCAGAACCCGGCTGGGGGTGGAGGCCATGGCCCTAAAGGAGGGATCCCGGGGTTGGTTCTGGAAGGGAAGGCTCCTGAGGACCTGGCAGCGGGGGGCTGTGGAGATCACCTTTTAGGCCTCCGGGAGCACCTCGCCCCTTCAAAAAGCTTTTCCTTTGTAGTAAGTAGCCTTCTCGTGCATATTGGGAAAGGGGGCGTGATATGGAGAGGGTGTTGAGTGGAATGAGACCAACCGGGTTGCTCCATCTGGGCAACTACCTGGGGGCGTTGAGGAACTGGGTGGAACTTCAGGAGGAGGGTTACAGGTGCTTCTACTTCATTGCCGACTGGCATGCCCTCACCACGGAGTATGCCGATCCTTCCCAGGTGGCCCACTACTGCCGGGAGGTGGCCATAGACTGGCTGGCGGCAGGTCTCGATCCTGAGAAGAGCGTTCTCTTCCTCCAGTCCCAGGTCCTGGAACATGCCGAGCTCCATATTTTCCTTTCTATGATCACCCCCGTCTCCTGGCTTGAGAGGAATCCCACCTACAAAGAGATCCGCCAGGAGCTCAAGGACAGGGATCTGGCCACCTACGGCTTCCTGGGTTATCCCGTCCTCCAGGCGTCGGACATCCTCATTTACAAGGCCCATTACGTGCCCGTGGGAGTGGATCAACTGCCCCACCTGGAGCTCACCAGGGAGATCGCCCGGAGATTCAATTACCTGTACGGTCCCCTCTTTCCCGAGCCCAAGCCCAAGCTCACCCAGACCCCCAAGGTCCCCGGGGTGGACGGCAGGAAGATGAGCAAGAGCTACGACAACGCCATCTACCTGGGCGATTCTCCGGAGGTCGTCTGGGAGAAGCTCAGGCCTATGGTGACCGATACCCAGCGCAAGAGACGCACAGATCCCGGAGACCCCGAGAAGTGCCCCGTTTTCGATCTCCACCGGGCCTTCACTCCTTCAGAGGTCCGGGAGGAGGTGGTGGAGAATTGTAAGAAGGCGGGTTTCGGCTGCATAGACTGCAAGAGGATCCTCTACGGCCACCTCATGGATGTGATGGGCCCCATCTACGAGAAGAGGAGGGAACTGGCGGCCCGGCCCTCTCTGGTGGACGAGGTGATCCTTGATGGTTCCCGTAGGGCCAGGGAGACGGCCAGGGAGACCATGGTGGAGGCCCGGACCGCCGTCAGGCTCTGGTGTCCCTTAGCGGAAGGGGGAGCTGAATAGGCGGTATATGAACCTGGCCCGGATTCTCAGCTCCTTGTCGGGCCAGTCCGGGGGGAAGGGGCCGAAGGGAGCGGCGGCCCGCAGGGCTCTCTCGGCTTCCTTGTCCAGGATGGAGAATCCCGAACTCTTCAGGAGCTTCACCTCTTTCAGTTGACCGCTCCGGTCTATGACAAAGAGGATGTAGGCCATTCCCTGGATGCCGCTCATCCTTGCTTCCAGGGGGTAGCGCCACACCAGGTAGAGCTTGTCCCTGATGTGCTTGAAGTAGGAGATGTACTTGGAGTTGGTGGTGTCCAGGGAGATCTCCTGGGATTGTCCTTTACCCATCTGGGGTACAATCTTGTTGGATTGCTCGTTGATGAGGAAGGGATCGAAGAGAGGGATCTTTCTCCTGGGAAAGGGAGGTATGATCTGGGTTTGGGGGCCTGTCTGGGGCATTACCCGAACGAGCTTTTCCCTCTTCTGGCCTTTTGAGGCTCTTTTGGTTTTGCTCGCTTTTTTCTGGGCCCTCTTCTTTAGGGACTTCTGCCCTTCCTTTTTGGCCAGCTTCTCTCCCTTTGGGGCCTTGCCCTTCTTCTGCCCCTTGGCCTTCTGGGGAGGAGGAGTCTTCCTTTCCCCCTTTTTGGCCACCTTGGTCTTCTTCTGGGCCTTTTCTCCCTTGCCCCGGGTCCCCTTCTTGGCCTCTAGCTTGGGGGGTGATAGGGGCTGCTGGCCCGGGACCAGGGTGATGCGGGGCTTGGGGGGAGTGATGGGCAGACCGGGTCTAAAGTTGAGGGAGCTTGATTCTCCCGAGATGGAGGAACGCTCTTGCTTCCCCCGGGGCCCCTTCTTCTTCATGGAGTACTGGGCGATGATGTGGGCCTTCTTGGGTTTCTCCTCCTTTGGGGGCTTGGGGATGTTCAGTATCTTGACGTAGACCAGCTTCTCCCGTTCCTTCTTCTTTTCCTTCTTCTTTTGGGTCTTCTTTTTGGCGAGAGGTTTCTCCTCCCTCTTTGTGGGGATTAGGAGAGGGGCCTTGGAGGCTGTCCAGCTGGCTGCACCCAGGAAGAGCCCGTGGAGGATGAGGGAGAGGATGAGGAAGGGCACCAGGTTTTTGGGTGTATGGCCATGGGGCTTCTCATCCCTGCTGTGGAGTTTCCATGGAAAAGGGATCTTCATTCTACCACTTCCACGTCTCCCGCCCCCACCGATAAGAGGGTCCCGCCCTGGGTCCTCACCAGGAGGGAACCCTGGGGTGTGATGCCTACGGCCCAGCCTTCCCTGCCGTCCTCGAGGTGCACCCTGCGGCCCAGGGTATAGTTGTACCTTCTCCAGTAGGCCAGGAGGGCCTCTCTGTGGCCTTCCCTCAGGTCTCGGTACCACTCCTCCAGGGTCTCCAGGAACCAGGCCAGGATCTGGGCCCTCAGGAGCCTTTTGCCCCCCTCCATCATGAGGGATGTGGCCCGGGTAGAGATCTCTGGGGGAAAACCCCCTGGCGGGGTGTTGACGTTGAGACCCACACCCACCACCAGGAACTGGGGCATTGTTCCTCGACTCTCCATCTCCACCAGAATTCCCGCCACCTTCTTTCCCTTAATATATATGTCGTTGGGCCACTTTATCAGGGCCTCCAGGTGGAGCCTCTCCCGGATCACCTGGGTGAGGGCCACGGAGGCCAGGAAGGTGATGTGGGAGACCTCCAGGAGGGAGATGGGGGGCCTGAGGATGAGGGAGAGGTAGAGGTTCTCCCCCCCGGGGGAAAACCAGGAGCGCCCTTGGCGCCCTTTGCCCCTGGTCTGGCTCTCGGCCACCACCAGGGTCCCTTCTGGAGCCCCTTGACGGGCCAAGTCCCGGGCCACCCTGTTGGTGGAGTCCGTCTGTTCCAGGTAGTGGTAGGGCCTACCCAGCTCCCGGCTCTCGAGGAGAGCCAGGAAGAGGGGGGGGACCAGGAGGTCGGGTATCTCTTCCAGGAGGTAGCCCTTTCTGGGTATAGAGACCAGGGGGAAGCCCATGGCCTTGAGGGCTGCCATGCGGTTGTGGAGGGCCACGCGGCTCACTCCCAGTTTCCGGGCCAGGGTCTCACCGGACACCGTCTCTCCCAGGTGGGTCAGGAGGTGCCTTACTATTTGGATGTCCCTCTCCGCGGTTCCCCTGTGGTTCTTCATCCTTGGTCTCTGGCCTTTCTTATGGCTTTCACCTTGAGCTGGAGGGTTTTGGTCCCGTTCCATAGGTTGAGCTCCGGTGTGAAGGCCAGATCCACGGGGCCGTTGGTGGCCTCCCGGGCCATTTCTCCCAGGCCAAAGGCGATGGCCTCTACCCCTATTCGGTCTTTCACGGCGATGAATTTCAGGTGGTTGTCGTTGCCCACCCTTCTCACCCTCTGGAGGGTGACCTCCTTTAAGAGGAAGAGGGGCTCCGGATGTCCCTCGCCGAAGGGCTCCAGGGCCTTGAGGCTCCTGAGGAGGGCGCCGTTGAGCTCTTCCATCTCCACTTCTCCTTCGATCTCCAGGGGTTGGGGGGGGATGGGGTAGGGAATGAGACGCCGGGTCTCTTTCCATAGGGCCTCTCGGAAGGCGGGAAGCCTTTCTTCCTCCACGGTGAATCCCGCGGCGGCCCTGTGTCCTCCCAGGCCCGTGAGGAAGGAGGAGCAACGGGTGAGGATGGTGTAGATGTCCACCTGGCCGTAGCTCCTGGCCGAACCCCTCCCCGGTCCCTCCTCGGGAAAGGCCACCAGGGCGGCGGGCCTTCCGAAGCGCTCGGCCAGCTTGGATGCCACGATGCCGATGACTCCCGGGTGCCAGCCCTTTTTGCCCACCAGGATGAAGGGGCCCGCCTCTTCCTTTCCCAGGATCTCCAGGGCTTCTCTGAGGATCTCTTCCTCTTCCCTCTGGCGGCGCTGGTTCTCCCGTTGGAGTTCCCGGGCCAGGGTCTGGCATTCCTCCTCCTCCTGGGAGAGGAGGAGGACCAGGGCCCTTTGGGCCTCCCCCATGCGCCCCGCTGCATTCACCCTGGGGGCCAGGAGGAAGGAGATCTCCCAGGGGGTGATGGCCCTGTGCCGGCATCCCGCCACCTCCATGAGGGCTGCCAGGCCGGGACGGGGGCTCTTGGTCATCTTCTTGAGGCCGAAGCGCACGTAGAACCTGTTCTCGCCCGTGAGGAGGGCCATGTCGCCCACGGTACCCAGGGCCACCAGGTCCAGATAACGGTGCCACACCAGGTTCCGCCCCTCTTCCCCTTCCCTCCTCAGGGCCAGGGCTTCCACCAGTTTCATGGCCACTCCCACCCCTGCCAGGTCTCTGAAGGGGTAGGGATCCAGTTTGGGATGGAGGATGGCCGTGGCAGGGGGGAGGATGGAGGGGGGCTCGTGGTGGTCGGTGATGATGACGTCCATGCCCAGCTTTTGGGCCAGTTCCACTTCCCTGTGGTTGGAGATGCCGCAGTCCACGGTGATGAGGAGGGTCACCCCCTGGGCTGCCAGTTCCTCCACCAGAGGTGCTTTCAGACCGTAACCCCATCTTACCCGGTGGGGAATCTGGTGGATCACCCGGGCTTCCCTGGACTGGAGGTAGTCCACCAGCAGGGCCGTGGCTGTGACCCCATCGGCGTCGTAGTCGCCGTAGATCCCTATCTTTTCCCCCTTCTCCAGGGCCTGCTCCACCCGGGTGGCCGCCTTCTCCATATCCTCCATCTCCCAGGGGGAGACCACGGAGGAAAGGGGTGAGTGGAGGAACAGCCGGGCTTCCCCGGGGTCCTGGAGGCCCCGGTTCACCAGGACCGAGGCAACGGCCCTGGGTACCCCCAGCTCCCTGGCCAAGCGGAGGACCGTTGGAGGGTGGGGACGCTTTATGAGCCACTCTCTGTCTGTCATGCCCTCTCCTTCGCGGGTGTTGTGCCCTGTTCCGGGTTCGGGATTCCCGATCTATCCAGAACCATGGCCGGTTCCTTCTCTCCCTTCTCTTTCCTCTCCCAGCATTTCCGCCGCTTCCCGGGTGTAGACCCCGGGGGAGGAGTAGATGAACAGGGGGGGCTCCACCCGCACCTCCCCCTCTTTGCCCCCCTTCACCCCTTCAAGGAAGATGCTCTGGGCCTCTTCTCCCGGGTAGGGGTGGACGAAACGGATCCTCTTGGGCTCCACCCCGTGGATACGGCACACGTGGAGCAGGTCCACCGTTCGAGTGGCGGTGAAGATGATCCCCAGCTTCCCCTTGGGTACCAGGGCATAGTGGGTGGCCCTGAGTAGGGCATCCAGTCCTCCATGCATCTCGTGGCGGGCGATGGCCTTCTCCTCCTGGGGATTGAGCCTCCCTGTGCCCACCCTCCGGTAGGGGGGGTTGGTGATGACGTACTGGAAGCTGGCCTCGGCCACCAGGTCCTCTATGTGGGCGTAGGAGCCTTCCAGGATTTCCATCCTTTCCTCCATGTCGTTGAGGGCCACGTTCTTCCTGGCCCTCTGGGCCAGTTGGGCCTGGATCTCTACGCCCGTCACCGTGATACCCGGATGGCTGCGGGCCAGGATGAGACCCACAATGCCGCACCCCGTACCCAGGTCCAGGATCCTCCCTCTGTGGGGTGGATGGGCCAGAGAAGCGAGGATGAGGGAGTCTATGGAGAACCTGTAGCCCCTTGCTCCCTGGATGATCTTGAGGTTCCACTTCCTCAGGATATCCAGGGTCTCGCTATGGTGGGGAGAGTTCACGGACAAGCCTTTCTCCATGGTCTAATACGCTTTCCACCTCGTGGAGGGAAGCCCCTTCGCAGTAGAGGCGCAAGAGGGGCTCGGTGCCCGAAGCTCTGAAAAGGAGCCATCCCCCGCTGGTAAAGAGGAGCTTCACCCCGTCCAGCACCTTCACCCTGTCCACCGTGGCCGGTCCCACCTCCTGGGGGGGATGGGCGGCCAGTCTCTCCACCACCCTTCGGGCCCTCTCCTGGGGAATCTTGAGATCCCTGCGGCGATAGACGTGGGGGCCGTACCTCTCTTCCAGTTCTTCCACCATGGCTGCTAGAGTCTTTCCCTCCCAGGCCATCTTCTCCAGGACCAGAAGGGCCGAGTATATGCCGTCTCTCTCGGGGATGTGTCCTTTCACTCCAATGCCTCCGCTCTCTTCACCCCCTATGAGGATGTCCCTCTCCAGCATGAGGGGTAGGATGTACTTGAAGCCGATGGCCGTTTCGTGAACGGTGACGCCGAACTCCTGGCCCATTTTATCTATCATGGAGGAGGTGGAAAAGGTCTTCACCACTTCCCCCTTCATGCCCCGGTTGCTGTGGAGGTGATCCATTATCAGGGCCAGGAGGCGGTGGGGAGATACAAAACGCCCCTTTTCGTCCACCATGCCTAAACGGTCGCCGTCGCCGTCGTTGGCAATCCCCACGGCCCTTCCTCCCAGGGCCTTCACCCTCGCCATGAGGGGGGCAAGGTTCCTTTCTATGGGCTCGGGCTCCCGGCCTCCGAAGAGGGGATGGGGTGTCCCTGCTATCACTTCCACCTGGAGGCCTCGGGGGGCTAGGATGCGCTTAAAGAGGTCCCCTACGGCCCCGTGAATGGGATCTGAAACCACCGAGAAGGGGGCTCTGCCTATGCTGGTCAGGTCCACGGCCTTCTCCAGCCATTCCAGATAGGGGAGGACCAGGTCCTCTTCCGTGACCCGGGTCCCGTTGAGGGCGTCCTGGTGGAAGGGATTCCCATCCACCAGCCTCTCCACCTCCTTGGTCACTGGGGGAGGAGCAGAGCCACCATGGGGGGACTTTATCTTGAAGCCGTTGAAGATATAGGGATTGTGGCTGGCGGTGATCATGATGCCTCCCCCCGTGGCCATCCTCTTCACGGAGAAGGAGAGGATGGGGGTGGGCAGGGGAGACTGGGAGAGGGTCACCTCTATTCCCAGCTCGGTGAGGACCCGGGCCGTGAGTCTGGCCGCCCGGGGGGAGAGGAAGCGGGTGTCGTAGCCCACTACCGCGCCCCTGTCCCGGGCCTGCCAGTGGTGGACCATGAAGATGCCCGCCGCCAGGGCCACCCTCTGGAGATTGGCGAAGGTGAAGTCCTCGGCGATGATGCCTCGCCAGCCGTCGGTTCCGAAACGGATCTTCCCTGTCATGGCTATCTTCCCTATCACAAGGCCACGAATCCCATCAACGGGAATGCCCCGTTGACTTGCCTCACCCTTTCCCTATAGCCTTTTTCTGAATCTGGAGGGTGGGGAACACATGGAGCCTTTGCATCCGTCTCAGCTACGCTGGGTATGTCCTTTGGAGGATGTGGGACCTCAGGAGGGAGAGGTCCCTTTCATCGGTCAAGACAGGGCCCAGAAGGCCTTGGTCTTTGGCCTCTCCATGGCCTACGACGGTTACAACGTCTATGTGGCCGGGCCCGAGGGCCTGGGCAAGACCACCTATGTCATGGAGCTTCTCCAGACCCTATGCAAAAACAGGCCCATTCCCCCTGACTGGTGCTACGTCCACAACTTCCTCAACCCCCAGAGCCCTGTGGCCCTCAGCCTTCCTCCCGGTAAGGGGAAGGAACTCCAGCAGGAGATGGAGCTCCTCATAGAGAACCTCAAGAGGGAGGTGCCCAGGGCCTTTGAGAGCAAGGACTTCGAGGAGAAACTCCAGGAGGTTACAGAGAGGGGCCGGAAGGAGAAGGAGGAACTCATGGCACGGCTCGCTTCCCTGGCGGAGGAGAAGGGGTTTTCTGTCAAGTTCTCTCCCGCCGGGGTTGTGGTGGTTCCCCTCATCGGGGGCAAGCTGGTGTCGGAGGAGGAGATCCTCAAGAACAATTACCTCAGGGAACTGGTGGAAGTCCGGCGCAGGGAGTTTGAGCCCCTCTTGAAAGAGTATCTCCGTAAGCTACGACAGGTGGACAAGGAGATTCAGTCCAGGGTGGCTCAACTCCGGGAGGAGGTGGCCCGTTTCGTGGTGGGCCACAACATGGAGGACATGCTGGAAAAGTACCGGGACCTCCCCCGGGTGAGGGAGTACCTGGAGGCGGTCAAGGGGGACCTGGTGAAGGGGGCCGACCTCTTTCTCCAGTTTCCCGCCGCCCAAGACAATCCCCTTCTCCTCCTTCAGCTGGAGAGGAATCTGGCCAAGTATAAAGTGAACGTGGTGGTGGACAACGGGGGACTCACCTGTGCCCCTGTGGTCTACGAGACCCACCCCACCTACACCAATCTCTTCGGCAGAATAGGGGTGAGGGCCGAGCTGGGGGTCTACGTGGCCGATTTCCAGCAGATCGTGCCTGGTTCCATCCACAGGGCCAACGGGGGCTATCTGGTTCTCAAGGTGCCGGAGCTCTTTGCCGGCCCGGGGGTGTGGCGGGCCTTGAAGAGGGCCCTCGTCCATAAGGAGATTGCCATCCAGCCCCTCATGGATGAGCTGGGCCTGCCCCATCCCGTCACCACCCTCAGACCCGAGGCCATCCCTCTGGACGTGAAGGTGGTCCTTATTGGAGAGCGCCTTCACTATCATCTCCTCATGGCCCTGGACCCCGAGTTCGAGGAGCTCTTCAAGGTGAAGGCCGACTTCGATACCCAGGTGGACAATACCCCCGAGGTGAGGCAGGCCTACAGGCGCCTCCTGGACGGGCTGGTGGAGAGGGACCGGCTCCTGCCCCTCACTCCGTCGGGGGCTGCGGCCATGCTGGAGTACACCTGCCGTCTGGCTCAGGACAGGAAGAAGCTCTCCCTCCAGATGTCCAGGGTGGTGGGGATGCTGAGGGAGGCTAACTACTGGGCCAGGAGCCGGGGCAGGGAGGGTATCGAGGCCCAGGACGTGGAGAGGGCTCTGGAGGAGAAGATCTACAGGGCCAACCTCTTGGAGGAGAGGCTTCGGGAGCTCATCCAGAGGAACATCATCGTGGTCCAGACCCAGGGGTACGAGGTGGGCCAGTGTAACGGACTCAGTGTGGTGGATCTGGTGGACTACTCCTTTGGCCGCCCCCACCGCATCTCTGCCCGGGCCTTCGCCGGGGAGAAGGGTATAGTGAACATCGAGAGGGAGGCGGAGCTGGCGGGGAAGATCTTCAACAAGGCCGTCCTCATCCTCTCGGGATACCTGGGCCACCAGTACGGCCGGGGCCGTTCCCTCTCCCTCTCCGCTACCCTGGCCTTCGAACAGTCCTACTCCACGGTGGAGGGAGACAGCGCCTCGGTGGCTGAGCTTATGGCCCTTCTTTCGGCCATTGCCCAGGTGCCCCTGACCCAGGATCTGGCTGTCACGGGCTCGGTGGACCAGAGGGGCATGGTCCAGGCCGTGGGAGGAATAAACGAAAAGATCGAGGGGTTTTTCCACTGTTGCCGGGTGAAGGGCCTTACGGGTCGCCAGGGGGTGGTCTTTCCCGGCGCCAATGTGGACCATCTCCAGCTCTCTCCCCACGTGGTGAAGGCCGTGGAGAAGGGCGAGTTCCATCTGTACCCCGTCACCCATGTGGACCAGGTGATCTCCCTCCTGACGGGTATGGAGGCCGGGGAGAGGGACCAGGAGGGACGCTTTCCTCCGGACTCTTTCCACGCTGCAGTGGAGGCCAGGCTGGAGGAGTTCCGGAGGGCGGCCAGGGAGGAGAAGGAAGGAAAGGGTGAGCAGGGAGGCGACTGATCCCGTGGTGGCCATAGACGGGCCAGCGGGCTCGGGAAAGAGTACAGTGGCCCGGGCCCTGGCCCGATCCTTAGGCTGGACCTACCTGGACACAGGGGCCATCTATAGGACCCTGGGGTGGCTGGCCCACCAAGAGGGGGTGTCCGTGGACGACGAGGAGGCCCTGGTGAAGCTCTGTGGCCGCCTCCAGGACCTCTCCTTCAAGTGGGGTGAGGATGGTGTCCTTTTGGTATTCCTGGGGGACCGGGACGTTACCGAGGCCATCAGGGGGGAGGAGGCGGGACGCTGGGCCTCGGATGTCTCCCGTCATCCCGGGGTTAGAGCGGCCCTTTTAGATCTTCAGCGGTCCTTTGCCAGGAGGGGTCACCTGGTTACCGAGGGACGGGACACGGGCACAGTGGTCTTCCCCCGGGCCCGCTGGAAGTTCTTTCTCACCGCTTCCCTGGAGGAGCGGGCCCGGCGGCGTCTCAGGGAGATGGGCATGGAGGAGACTCCCCGAAATCTGGCGGTTGTGATGGAGGCCATGAGAGAGAGGGACCTCCAGGACTCCACCCGCCCCGTGGCCCCCCTGAGGAGGGCCGAGGATGCCCTGGAGGTGGATACCACGGACCTCTCACCGGATGAAGTGTTGGCCCATATTAAACAAATCGTGGAGGGGGAATGATATGGTGAAACGGCTGGGTGTACTGGTACTGGCTCTTTCCTTCGTGACGGGAGTGGCCTGGGGAGGGGTCTCCGGGTACAGGGGCCTGGTGAAGTTCCTGACCGACCTTCCCGGTTGGGCGGGGGAGAAGCCCGACGGGATGACCATGGACAGCCCCCAGGGGAGAATGATCACCGCCACCAGGAACTACAAGAAGGGGGAGAAGACCTTTTCCCTGGCCATCTTGGTGGGCGGTTCCGCCACCATGGCCATGGCCCCCATACAGATGGGCATGAGCATGGAGACCCCCGAGGTCCTCATGAAGACCATCTCCTTTAAGGGGTTCAGGGCTGGTGTGAACTACAACAAGAAAGAGAGGGAAGGGGGCATTGTGGTGCAACTCTCCACTCAGAACCCCCCGGCGGCTCTGGTGGTCAACTTCCATGCCATGGACTACAGGGATGCCCTGGACCTTCTGGATCACTTCGATGTCAAGGGCATGGCCTCCGCTCTCAAGTGAGGGCCTTTCTTCAGGATAATCACCTGGTTCTTCAGGGCCTTCACCGTCAGGTTGAAGAGATCTCTTAGCTGGCCGTAGAGCCTGACGGGTATGAAGGCCCTTTTCAGCTTCAGGAGGCTGTGAAACTCCACCCTTCCCTCTCCTTTCTTCCACGAAATCCGGAGGGAACCCACCCGGTTTTTGAAACTGTAGTCCTCGGGCAGAAGGTAGATGGTGTAGCCCTTGGGGATTTCAATAGTCGCCCGGGACTCCTTGGACATCCTGTAGCCCACCACATAGGTATAGCGTCGCTTCTTGGGAGCCACCAGGCCGGCCAGGCGACCGTAGCTGGGCACGGGGGGATGGAGGATGAGGAGGTGGGCCGTGGGTGTGGCGTAGAGGCGGTCCCTGCCTTTCAGTGTAATGGAGATCTCCTCGTGGTCCAGGTCCCGATAGGGGGAGAGGCGGTACTCTTCCACGTCGAAGCCCGGGGAGATGGAGGTGGCCAGGCCTTCCACATGGCGCTGGACGGCCTGGGGGGTGGAGGTGATGAGGAGGTAGCGCTCCATGCCGGCGTAGAGGCCCTTGTAGTAGAACTCCATGGTCCCTGACAGGTCCCCCCGGGGGGAGAGGACAAAGTGGCCCCTGTAGCCCTCCACGTTCTTCTCGGGGGGGAAGAGGGGGGTCCTGGCCAGGAGGGCCTTGCCGCCCTTCACCACCAGGACCCGCCTGTCCTGGTCCCCGGCGGGCAGGTCCCCCAGGGGGGTCACCTCGGCGGTGGTGTCCATGAAGAGGGGTCTCCCTTTCACTTCCATGGCGGCGATCTCGTGATTGAAGGCCGTGGGCCTGGGCACTTCAGGGTCCAGGTTGGCCACCTCCTGGGTGGGGATGAGGACGGGATAGGCCTTCACCCCTATCACCCGGAGCATGGCGATGAGGAGGGTGGCATGGTCCTTGCAGTCGCCGTAGCGGTTCTCCAGGATCTCCCCGGCCTTGTGGGGCTTGTAGCCGTTGATGCCGAACTCCATGCCCACGTAGCGGATGTTCTGGGCCACGAAGTCGTAGATACGACGGATGGCCTCCTCTCTGCTTCTGGCACCTCTGGTGATCTCCGCCACGGTCCTTTTCACCCGGTCGTCGGGCTTCAAGGCCTCTTGGGCCAGGGACTGATACCACCGGGCCACCTGGTCCCATGAGGAGAGAGAGGTGATGGCCACCTTTTTGGCAAGCTCGTCCCTGGGAGGCATGGAGGGTTCCCCTTCCAGGGCGGGTGCATGGGTCACCTTCCATTTGTAGACTACGTAACCCTTCTCTCTGGTGACCTGGGGTTTCACTCTCATGTGGTAGGACTTGATCTTCACTTTGCGGCCCACGGGGATCCGGGCCACCATGGAGGATTCCTCCACGGGGTAGCGTTCCTGGAAGTAGTTGGCGGCCCAGAAGTGGCCCTTCATGTAGGGCTTCACCGTCTTGAGCTGGAATCCGTAATAGATGGTGGCTCCCGGGGTGACTCCGGGCATGGAGATGGTCTGGTACTTGAGATCGGAGTAGATGGGGGCCTGGGACTCGAAGGGGGGAGAGACAATGTTGTAGGCCTCCTTGGTGGGTTTCAGCTTCTGGCCGTTGGGGAGCCTGGTATATGCGTAGAGAACCTTGAGCTTCTGGTGCTTGGTGGAAAAGGGCAGGACCACCTCTCCCTGCTCCTTGACGCCTTTCATGTTCAGGACCTTCACGGCCCGCTCCTCCTTCCAGATCTGGCGGCCGTCGTTGAAAAAGGTGACTTCCACCCTGTCGTAGAGAACCACCCCACCCTCCCGGCTGGCTCGAGCCAGGGGTGCCAGTACCAGGATCATCAGGACAGCGGCTAAGACTCTTCTCATCTATCCTCGCTCCTATAGGCTTTTCCCACACTATGGTCCTCCTGCAGGGGCCAAGTCAAATCCTCTCCCCAAGGAGGATGTAATAAATTTTCCCTAAAATTTATCTTCTGAGATCCGGGGCTTTCTGATAAAGTAAGAAAAAGAGGTTGTCTCCCTCAGAGCAAAGGAGGTCTCCATGAGAAAGTTGCCCAAACAGAAGACTCGAATAGTCTGCACAATAGGCCCGGCCTCGGACTCGGTGGAGACCCTCCAGGAACTCCTGAAAGCGGGCATGAATGTGGCCAGGCTCAACTTCTCCCATGGGGATTTCACCTACCATGCCACCCTCATTGAAAGGATTCACCTGGCCTCTGGGAGGGTGGGGATTCCCGTAGCCGTTATGGCCGACCTGCCCGGTCCCAAGATGCGCATCGGCGAGCTAGAGGATGAGCCCGTGGAGCTCCGAAAGGGCCAGAGGTTCGTTCTCACCGCCAGGAAGGTGAAGGGCAATGAGGAGGTGGTTTCTGTCACCATGGCCGGTCTGCCCAAGGTGGTGAGGAGGGGAGACACCCTGTACCTGAACGACGGCCTTATCCAGCTGGTGGTGGAGGAGGTGAGGGGCCAGGACATCCACTGCACCGTGGTGATGGGGGGAGAACTTCGCTCCAGGAAAGGCCTAAACCTTCCGGGAGTGGACTTAGGAACCAAGGCCTTCACCGAGAGGGACCGGGAGTGCCTCGCCTTCGCCCTGGAGCATGGGGTGGACGCTGTAAGCCAGTCCTTCGTCGGGGATGCTTCCGACGTGGAGGATGTAAGGAGAGCCGCCTCTGTCATGGGGTTCCAGCCCTTCATCATCGCCAAGATAGAGAGAGCTTCCCTGGTGGACAAGATGGACGAGATTATAGAGGCCGCTGACGGCATCATGGTGGCCCGGGGGGATCTGGGGGTGGAGATGCCTATAGAACGCATCGCCTTGGCCCAGAAGTCTATCACCAGAAAGGCCCATCGCCGGGGAAAGCCCGTCATTACCGCCACCCAGATGCTGGAGTCTATGGTCAGGAACCCCAGGCCCACCAGAGCCGAGGCTACGGACGTAGCCAACGCCATCCTTGATGGTACCGACGCTGTCATGCTCTCCGAAGAGTCGGCTACGGGGGAGTATCCCGTGGAGGCCACCCGCATGCTGGCCCGGATTGCCCGGGCCGTGGAGCCCCACCTGGAGAGGGAGAGGTTCAAAGTGGGCTCGGAGGAAGGAGGCCCTGGTTCCAGAATGGTGAATCTCATTGCTGAGAGCCTGGACAGGATAGTAGGGGATCTGGATGTGGCAGCGGTGGTATGCCCTACGGAGAGTGGGGCTACAGCCCGGAACATTACCAGATTTCGCCTTCCCTGTTGGATCCTGGCTTTGAGTGGTTCCAGGAAAACCTGCCAGGGTCTCCTCTTCTCTTACGGCGTGTGGCCCATCCTTTTTGAGGAGCTTCCCTCCCGTCGGGTGGATACGGCCAGGAGGCTGGTTAGGGAGTTTGGCCTGGAAGGAGAAGCGCTACTTCTAACCCAGGGTCCCTCCAGGGACCGTCCAACGGCGGAGCACGGGCTGGAGATCATAGGGCTTGGATCCTGAGCCCTTGAAAGGAGAAAAGGAGATGGTTGGAAAGGATCAGGAACCGGGCGGAAAAGAAGGACCTTCTACCTCCAGGGCGGAGGTGAGTGAGCTCAAAAGGGCCTTTGCCTACAATCTTTTCTACCGCCAGGGGAAACCTGTGGAGACGGCCACCCTCAACGACCTGTACATGGCAGTGGCCTATACTATTAGGGACAGGATGCAGCACCTTTTCATGAACTCCGTGGAGAGCCTCATGGCCAAGAAATTCCGGATTGTCTGCTACTTGTCTGCTGAGTTCCTCCTGGGCCCCCACCTGGAGAACAACCTGGTGAATCTAGGCCTGTATGAGAAAGTGGAGAGGGCCTTGAGGGAGACAGGCCTGGACATGAGGGAGATAGCTGATCAGGAGCCTGAACCTGGCCTTGGGAACGGGGGCCTGGGTCGTCTGGCCGCCTGCTACCTGGATTCCCTCTCCACCCTTCAGTTCCCCGCCATAGGTTACGGCATCCGCTACGAGCACGGCATGTTTCACCAGGCCATAGAGGATGGATGGCAGAAGGAACTCAGCGACCAATGGCTTCATCTGGGCAACCCCTGGGAGATCAAGAAGCCCGACCTTTCTTACAGCGTGGGTTTCGGGGGCCGTACCCAGGCCTACACCGACGAAATGGGCTGCTTCAAGATGAGGTGGGTACCCGCCCGCATGGTGAACGCAGTGGCATACGATACTCCTATTCCGGGTTACCGGGTGAACAACGTGAACATCTTGCGTCTCTGGAGTGCTGAGGCCGTGGACTCCTTCGACTTTGAAGAGTTCAATTTGGGCGACTACTATGGAGCCGTGGAGGAGAAGGTGAAGGCCGAGACCATCTCCAAGATCCTCTATCCCAACGACGAGCCCTTGGCGGGCAAGCGCCTCCGTCTGGAGCAGCAGTACTTTTTCGTCTCTGCCTCCCTCCAGGATATGATGCGCATGCACCTCCTGAAACACCCGGGACTGGAAAACTTCCATGAGTTTTTTGCCCTCCAGCTCAACGACACCCATCCCGCTGTGGCCGTGCCCGAGCTCATGCGCCTTCTCATGGACGATCACCAGATGGGTTGGGAAGAGGCCTGGGACATCACCACCAGAACCATCTCCTACACCAATCACACCCTCCTCCCCGAGGCTATGGAGCGGTGGACTCTGGATCTCTTTGGTACCTTGCTGCCCAGGCATCTGGAGATCATTCTGGAGATCAACCGTCGCTTCCTGGAGGAGGTGGAGGCTCGTTTTCCCGGGGACACGGAGAGGCTACGTCGCATGTCCATCATTGATGAAGGGGGCCCCAGGTTCGTACGCATGAGCCACCTTGCCTGTGTGGGCAGCCACACTATCAACGGAGTGGCCCGGCTCCACACCAGACTCCTGAAGAGCCGGACCCTCAAGGACTTCCAGGAGATGTGGCCAGATAAAATCATAAACATCACCAACGGCGTTACTCCCCGACGATGGATGATGGTGGCCAATCCCAGGCTCAGCCGCCTTATCACCCAGGCCCTGGGGGAGGGATGGGTCACGGATCTCTCCCGACTCCAGGATCTGGAGAGGCTGGCCGAAGATAAGACCTTCCGGGAGGAGTGGCTAAGGGTTCAGGAGGCCAACAAGGGAGAAATCGGGGCCAGAACCATGGCTTGGCATAAGCCCGTTGACCCCACCTCCATGTTCGATGTTCAGGTGAAGCGTATCCATGAGTACAAGCGCCAGCATCTCAATGTCCTCCACATCGTCACCCTCTACAATCGTCTCAAGGCCAATCCCAATCTGGAGGTGACTCCCAGGACCTTTCTCTTTGGGGGCAAGGCGGCTCCCGGCTACTACATGGCCAAGCTCATCATCAAACTCATAAACTCGGTGGGCCGGGTGGTGAACGGTGACCCTCAGGTTAGAAAACACATCCAGGTCTTTTTTATCCCCAACTACAACGTGAAGACAGGCCACCTGGCCTACCCCATGGCCGACCTCTCGGAGCAGATATCCCTGGCTGGCAAGGAGGCTTCTGGTACGGGGAACATGAAGTTTTCCATGAATGGTGCCCTTACTATAGGCACCCTGGACGGTGCCAACGAGGAGATCAGGGAGGCGGTGGGGGAAGAGAACTTCTTCCTGTTTGGCCTCACCGTGGAAGAGGTGGTGGCCCTCAGGGCCTCGGGCTACCGACCCATGGACTACTACGAGAGAGACGAGGAGCTGCGGGCAGCCCTGGACCTCATCGCTTCGGGTCACTTCTCTGGGGGAGACACCCAGCTCTTCCGGCCCTTGGTGGAATCCCTTCTATACCAGGACGAGTATATGCTCTTGGCCGACTATCGTTCCTACGTAGACTGTCAGGACAGGGCAGCCCGGACCTACAGAGATCAAGATGAGTGGACCAGGATGTCCATCCTCAACACGGCCCGGGTGGGCAGGTTCTCCTCGGACAGGTCCATCCGGGAGTACTGTCAGCGCGTCTGGAGAGTCTCTCCCGTTCCTGTGGAACTCCAGTGGGAACACATCCCCCAGGAAGGCTTTGTCCTGAAAAGTTAATTGGGGTGACGGAGAGGGGATCTTAAAAGTTACTCCGAGTCTCCTCTCGGGGAACGTTTGTGTGATTTCAGTTCCAGGGGCGCAGGGAAGAGATCGTGGGTGTCTCCGGGGAGAGATGGATGGAGGGAAGTGAAGGCCCGGGTGGACCCTGCCCAGCTGGACAGGGTAGCTGGTACACGGGTGAGGAGGGAAAGGGGGCACGTGCCCATTCCCCGGCCGCTTCGGGTGATTGACCATGGCCCTCTTCCAGTTTTAATTTCTTGGCAACAAAACCAGGAGGTTGGAGAAATGCTCAAAAGAATCCTGGTACTCACCCTTGCCATTGTTTCTCTCTCGGCTACCGCCCTTTGGGCCCAGCACGGTGCATGGGAAGGATGCACCCTCAAGGGCATGATGGCGGGATACACGGATCAGCAGATGGGTGGGTTCCTCCTCCACGACTCCGCCACCCTGGTGAAGGAAGCCTCCCGAGCCCTTGCCAGGGCCCGCACCCCGGAAGAGAGGAGGATCCTCTCCAGCCTCCTCTCCAGGGCTTCTGGAGAAATGGAAGAGATCTCCATCCGCATGAAGGAGAAGAGGCTCTCCCGGAAGGACATAGAAAAGTTCCACCAGGATCTGGGCAGGCTCAGGAAACAAATTCAGCGAATATCTAGGTGAGAGGACGGGAAAGGTGAAAAGCAGGCCATTTGGGGGCATCATCTCAAAAGAATCTTGGTTAACTCTCTATTGGCAAAGGGTTCTCCTCCACCAGCCCGTATAGCCCGTCGATTTCCTCCTGCAGTTCAAGGGTGCGGGCCAGGGCCGTGATGATGCGACAGTAGGTGCGAATCTCGTCCAGGGTCAGCTACCGATCTCGCCGATCTTTGAGCCACTTGGCAGCCACCTGGTAGCCACCGATGGTGTACTCCCACACTTCCAGGGGCCCAGGAGCAAAGTACTGGTTTTTATTGACGTACACCCGTCCCGTCCGAACGTCGTAGAGAAGACCCTCCTTTTTGCTTTTTGCGACACGGTTGTCTCCTCCTCTCTCGAAACGGGCCAGAGGCGGATCTAGTTCCGCTGAACAAAGGAGGTGTAAATTCACCAGCCGCTGGCCCAAATCGGCCAGCACAGGGTAAAAACTCTCCTCCCGGGCATCACCGGTCCGAATTATCCCTGTCAGTTTTTTGAGATACTCTTTAAAACAGGTCATGGTTACCCCATATTCCCCGCTGTATCAGAGCCTGACACCCGAACCTAGTGGTGAATAAACATAGTGGCATCCAAACAAAAACAAGAATCCGTGAACGGTTAGTCCACAAGAAGAATGATCTGCTATGCAGATTCTCTCTCTTGCTTTATCTTTTCTGAAATCCACAAGTTTACCAGTGTCTCGGGAGATATGCCTCTTTTCCTGGCGAGTTCTATAATGTTATTCGATAGCTTGATATCAATTGGATAGTACATCCGCTGTGCTTCTATATCCACTTCAAACTGGGCCGGTTTTGTTTGAACCCAGAATTCGGACAAATCATGGGAATCCCAGAACTCCCCTATTTCTCGATATGAAGATTTTTTTGAAATTGACGTCTTATTTCTGCTCATAAAGCCTCCGTTCAGACCTTGTCATGTCCCTTGCTGAGATGATCAATGCCTGCCCATTTTCAGAGCCTCTGTCAAGGGCACGGCCCGGGGTAAACCCTTTGAAATATAAAGGACTGGGGAGTTAGATGCCGATTCATCGGCCACCCTGTACATCCTGTGGCCGGGCCTAATCCCAGAGAAGGGTATAAATGTCCCCAGGAGCCAGCGCATAGGTGACTCTTTAACCCCAGGCCCTTTCCAATAGACCCTTGGCCAGGCGGCCCTTGACCCCCTTGGTCTGGCTGACGGGTTTCCTTTCTCCCCTTCACTTGACAATTGGATTGTTAGGTCATATTTATCCTCAGGTTTCAGGAGGTGGGTATGGAGGACAGGCCCGTTTATCCCATTGGGGTGGTGAGTGAGATGCTGGGGGTCCACCCCAGGACCCTGCGCATCTACGAGGAGGAGGGGCTCATCTCTCCCCGGCGCATCGGTGGGAAGCGTTACTACTCGGAGAGCGACCTCCACCGCCTCCGCTGTATCCGGGCCCTCCTGGAAGAGGGGGTGAACATTGCCGGCATCAAGCGCCTCTTCTCCCTGGCCCCCTGCTGGAGGGTTCTCAGGTGCCCCGTGAAAAAGAGGGAGCTCTGCTCCTGGTACAAAATACATGGGAGGTGGAAGATGAGGATAGCCTTTGCCACAGAAGACGACAGGGGTCTGGAGGCCCGGGTGGCCCCCCATTTCAGACGTGCTCTCTATTTTACCTTTGTGGATCTGGACCCCGACGGGGAAGTGGTATCCGTGGAGGTGAAGGAGAACCCCTTTGCCCAGGTTCACGGTCCCGGCCTTGTACCCGGTTTCATCAAGGACCAGGAGGCTGACGTGGTGGTGAGCGGGGGCATGGGCATGAGGGCAGCGGAGGTCTTCCGCCGGTGGGGAGTGGAGCCTGTCACCGGGGCCCAGGGGCGGGTCCTGGACGTGCTCAGGGCTCTCCTGGCGGGAGAGGAGTTCCAGGGGGGTCTGTGCGCGCCCCACGAGCACGGCGAGGGATGCAAAAAAGAGGAAGGATGAGGGGCCTCGGGTTCCGAAGGTTGAACTTGGAACCTAGAACCGCCTTTAGGGAGGTATAGAGATGAAGGTATGTGTCACAGCCATGAGTGCTGGCTTGAACGCCCAGGTGGATCCCCGGTTTGGCCGGGCGGCCTATTTCGTCTTCGTGGACACGGACACCATGGAGGGCGAGTCCGTGGCCAACCCCAACGTGAGCGCCGTGGGAGGGGCGGGCATACAGTCGGCCCAGCTGGTGGCCGAGAGGGGTGCCCAGGTGGTCATCACGGGCCATCTGGGTCCCAACGCCGCCTCGGCCCTGGCAGCGGCGGGAGTGGATGTGATCCTGGGAGTCCAGGGTATGACGGTGAAGGAGGCCGTGGAGGCCTTTAAGGAGGGCAAGCTCCAAGCGGCTCCCGCCCAGGCCACGGGTCCCGCCCACATGGGCATGGGTCCCGGCGGTGGCATGGGTCGGGGTATGGGTGGCGGTGGCGGCATGGGTCGAGGCATGGGACGCATGGGAGGCTTCGGCACCATGCCTTCCTCTCCCGGGTTCGGCAGCAGGGAAGAGGAGATAGCCGCCCTGAGGGAGGAGATGGAGTTCATCAAGGGGCGCCTGGAATACATCACCAGGAGGCTCCAGGAGCTGGAGAAGGGAGGCACCAGGAAGTGAGCAGATCCTTTGGGGTAAAGGCGAAATGACCATCACCGTAGCCAGCGGTAAGGGGGGAGCAGGCAAGACCAGCGTGGCCGTGAGCCTGGCCCTGGCAGCGGGCCAGGCCGTCTATGTGGACTGCGATGTGGAGGAGCCCAACGGCGCCCTCCTTCTCCATCCCCACCTGGAGTGGGAAGAGGAGGCCACCCTGCCCCTGCCTCTGGTGGACGAGGAGAAGTGCGACTACTGCAAGACCTGCTCCCAGGCCTGCCAGTTCCACGCCATCATGGTGCTGCCCCATAAGGTGGTGGTCTTCGACCGTCTGTGTCATGGCTGTGGCACCTGTTCTTACGTGTGTCCCCAGAAGGCCATATCCGAGACCACCCGTTCCATTGGTCTCATCCAGGGGGGCAGGAGGGAGGATATCGTGTATCTGGCGGGGAGGCTCAACATTGGAGAACCCATGGCCCCGCCCCTCATCCGCCAGGTGAAGGCCAGGATTCCCCGGGAAGCGCCCCTGGTCGTCATTGATGCTCCCGCTGGGGTGGCCTGTCCTTTCGTGGAGACCCTTAGGGGGTCCGATTTCTGCCTGGTGGTGGCCGAATCCACCCCCTTCGGTTTCCACGACTATCTCCTGGTGGAAGAGCTCCTCCTGGACCTGGACCTTCCCTTCGGGGTGGTGGAGAACAAGGCGGGTCTGGGGGACGACAGGTTGAGACGCCATCTGTTTGAGAGGGAGATCTCCCTCCTCTTCACCCTGCCCTACAACGGCGACTGGGCCCGGGCCTACTCCCTGGGGGTGCCCCTGGTGGAGGTCGAGCCCTCCCTTTCGGAAGGCTTCCTGGAGCTCCTGGCCACCCTGGAGACGGCCCACGAGAGGAGGGGGTCATGAACAAGGGGTTCAGGGAGATCCTTGTCATCAGCGGCAAGGGGGGTACGGGAAAGACCACCCTGGCCTCTTCCTTCGCCCTTCTGCCCCCGGAGAAGGTGGTGGTGGACGCCGACGTGGACGCCCCCGATCTCCACATCATCCTCAAGCCCCAGGTACTGGAGGCCCAGAGGTTCATGGGGGGCAGGGTGGCCGGAATAGACCCTGACAAGTGCGACGGCTGCGGGCTTTGCCGGGAGCTGTGCCGCTATGATGCCATAACCCCCCATTACCGTGTGGATCCTCTGGCCTGCGACGGGTGTGCCCTCTGCTACTTTGCCTGCCCCCGAGAGGCTATAACCTTGAAGGAGAAGGAGGCGGGCATGTGGTTCCTCTCTCGCTCCAGGGGAGGTCCCATGACCCATGCCCGGCTCTATCCCGGGGAGGAGAACTCGGGGAAGCTGGTGACCGTTATCAGAAACAGGGCCAAGGAGCTGGCCCAGGAAGAGGGTCTGGAGCTTATCCTTATTGACGGACCCCCGGGTATCGGCTGTCCCGTCATCTCGGCCATGACAGGGGTGGATCAGGTTCTGGTGGTGACGGAACCCACCCCTTCGGGGCACCACGATCTGGAGCGTGTGGTGGAGCTGGCCTGGGGTTTCCAGGCCCGGGTCCAGGTCTGCATTAACCAGTGGGACATCAATCCCCAGCGTACCGAAGAGATAGAGAGATGGTGCGGAGACAGGGGTGTGGAGGTGATAGGCAGGATCCCCTTCTCTCCGGAAGTGCCCCGGCTTCAGGCTCAGAGCAAGGCCCCAGTGGAAGAGGAAGGCCCTGGGGCGGAGACCATTATTGAAATCTGGAAGAACCTGTTGGAGGTAGAGTGATGGCGGAGTGCAACGAGAAGAAGATCTGTTCCAGCTGCGACAAGGCCTCGAGCTGCAACACCCAGGAGCAGATGAGGCATCAGGAAGAGCTCCTGAGGGAACGCCTGTCCAGGATAAGGCACCGGATCATGGTCATGAGCGGCAAGGGTGGGGTGGGCAAGTCCACCGTGGCCGCCAACCTGGCCTGGGCCCTGGCCCTAAGGGGTTACCGAGTGGGCCTCCTGGACGCCGATCTCCACGGGCCCAACATTCCCCTCATGCTGGGAGTGGAGGGCAGGAGGCTGGCCATGAGCCCCGAGGGCATAGAGCCCCTGGAGGTGAGGACTGGGTTAAAGGTGGTTTCCATGAGCTTCCTCCTTCGGGATTCGGACACCCCGGTGATCTGGAGGGGTCCCCTGAAGATGAGCGCCCTGCGTCAGTTCTTGAGCGAGGTGAACTGGGGAGACCTGGACTTCCTCCTGGTAGACCTGCCCCCGGGAACGGGAGACGAACCCCTCTCCATGGCCCAGCTCATAAAAGAGATGGACGGCTCCATCGTCGTCACCACCCCCCAGGATGTGGCTCTCCTGGATTCCAGGAAGAGCGTTAACTTCAGCAAGAAACTGAACGTTCCCGTCCTGGGTATCGTGGAGAACATGAGCGGCTTGGTGTGTCCCCACTGTGGAGAGGTGATCTACATCTTCAAGGAGGGGGGAGGGGAGAGAGCAGCCAAAGAGCTGGG
>Ga0256830_1000335_pt1 | contig 40097 bp, 36 predicted proteins | sample 128326metaG_FD_190537 | JGI IMG/M metagenome (GOLD analysis project Ga0256830, IMG submission 190537) | Hydrothermal vent microbial communities from Lau Basin, Pacific Ocean - 128-326 | ecosystem: Environmental > Aquatic > Marine > Hydrothermal vents | place: Pacific Ocean: Lau Basin | collected...
GCATCCGCCGCCATCTCGACCCCGCATTCAGCCTGCCCGCGATCGGCCAGGGCGCGGTGGGCATCGAATGCCGCAGCGACGACCCGTACATCAACGAACTGCTCGCGCCACTGAACCACGCGAAGACCGCGACCTGTGTGCGCGCCGAACGGGCGATGAACAACCGTCTCGAAGGCGGCTGCCAGGTGCCCATCGCCGGCTTTGCCGAACTGGACGGCGACACCCTGCTGATGCGGGCCCTGGTGGGCCGGCCCGACGGCAGCGAGATGGTGCGCGGCGACATCGCCGGCAACGCTGCGGAGGCCGAATATCTCGGCACCACGCTGGCCAACGATCTGCTGGCCCGTGGCGCCGGCGAGATCCTGAAGGAAGTCTACGGCCGTGCCTGAGCGGCGACTATCGTATCCGCCGGGGTCGGGGTGTCGCTAGACGGTATCACCGCGGTGGTGACGCGCCCGGCCCACCAGGGCCGCGCACTGTGTGCCGCCATCGAGCGCCGCGGCGGAAACGCGATTGCGCTGCCGGTGATCGACATCCAGCCACCCGCCGACGAGGCCCGGTTCGCCCGCGAGCTGGCCCGGCTGGCGGACTTCGATATCGCCATCTTCACCAGCGCCAATGCCGTGGATGCCGTTGCCGAGGCGTTAGGGAGTGCTCACCCCTGGCCGGAACGGACGGTGCTGGCCGCGGTGGGCCGGGCCACCGCGAACGCACTCACGCGCCACGGCCTGCCGGTCACCCTGGTGGCACCACCGCCGTTCAGTTCCGAATCCCTGCTGTCACTGCCGGCCCTGCAACGGGTCGCCGGAAAACGGGTGGTGATCTTGCGTGGCCAGCAGGGCCGGGCATTGCTCGGCGACACACTGCGACAGCGGGGCGCCGAGGTCAGCCACGTCGAAAGCTACCGGCGCATACCGGGCCGGCCGGACCCGGCCCCGCTGTACCGGGCCTGGGAAGCGGGGTGTCCGGTGTTCATCGTGGTCACCAGCAACGAGGGGCTCGAGAACCTGGTCGGGCTGGTGGACGCGCCGTACCATCGGCAACTGTTCAACACGCAACTGATAGTCGTCAGCCAACGGGCACTGCCGCTGGCGGCCCGCCTTGGCTTCGTACACCCGCCATTGGTTGCCAGCGAGGCCAGCAACAATGCTATTGTGTGCGCGATGGAGGACCAGATTCAGCAACGGGCGCAGCGAGGGCCCCGGCCATGAGCGACGAGCCGAACACAGACAACACCAGCGGTAGCAACGACCCCGCGTCCACGCCGCCCGCCACGGAGCGCAAACAGAAGTCCGCCGCCACGAAGCCGCCGGCCAAGCCGGAAAAATCTGCCACCGGCGGTTCCTCGAAAAAGAAAAAGGCCCCGAAGAAGCCGCCGGCGACACCGCGCGACAAACGATCCATCTCCTGGCTTGCACTGCTGTCGCTGTTGGTGGCGTTGGGCGCACTGGGGCTGGCCGCGTTCATCGGCTATCAATTGGACCGCGACCACCGGCCCCGGCTCGACCGACAGGCCCAGGCCCTGGGCGCGCAGCAGGAACGGCTGGGTCAGCTTGCCGATGCGCAGCAGCGCGGCGACGCGGCACTGGCCGACGAGGTCCGCGCGCGCGAATCGGCACAGGCCGAACATCGTGCGCTGTCGGTGGCCATGGACGCACTGCAGGCGAAACTCGGCCGCACCACCCTGGCCTGGCGGCTGGCCGAGGTGGAGTATCTGCTCACCGTGGCCAACCACCGCCTGACGCTGGCCCAGGACGTGGATACCGCCATCGCGGTATTCGAAACCGCCGACGACCGCCTGAAGGCCCTGGGCGACCCGGCGTTGCTGCCGGTGCGAAACATGATCTCCAGCGAGCTGATCGCGCTGCGTTCCGTGCCCCACCCGGACCTCGCCGGCATGGCGCTGGAACTGGGCAATCTCGAAAAACAGGTGCATCAGCTGCCGCTGATCGACAAGGAACGGGTTGCCACCGCGACCGGGAGCAGTCGCGGGTCCGGCGAGCCGCTGGAATGGAGGGACATCCCGCGCGCCGTATGGCAGGACCTGAAAGGACTGGTCACGGTGCGCCGCCACCAGCAGCCCACGGAGCCGCTGCTGCCGCCGGACCAGGACTGGTTCCTGCGCGAGAACCTGCGCCTGAAACTGGAGCAGGCCCGGCTGGCCCTGCTGCGCACCGATACTGCGCTGTTCCGCCAGCAGCTCGACGAGGCCGGCGCATGGATCGGAAGCTATTTCGACGCCGGGTCCGCCGCGGTGAGCAACCTGCAGGACAGCCTGTCCCGCCTTGCCGGCGAGGAACTGAACCCGGAGATCCCGGACGTCAGCGGCTCGCTGAAGGCCCTGCGCAAGCGGCTGTCCGCCCGTGAGTGGTCGTCGGAATCCGGGCCGGCGGCGCAATGAAGATCCTGGTCTTTGCACTGCTGACACTGATCGCTGCGGTATTCGTGGCGTTGCAGGCCATGGAAGACCCGGGCTATGCGTTGTTCGCGGTCGGCGAGTGGACCCTGGAGACCACGCTGGTGCTGGTGGTCGTGGTGATGCTGCTGCTGTTCGCGGCACTGCATGTCGCGCTCCGCTTCCTGTCCCGGCTGCGCGCAGTACCCGGTGGTGTCCGCCGCTGGCGGGAGGGGCGTCGTGAACGCCAGGCGGTGGATGCGCTGACCCGAGGCCTGATCGAACTGGCCGAGGGCCACTGGGCCATGGCCGAGCGCCGCTTGCTGAAACAGGTGCAGCGCAGTCCCGCGCCGCTGCTGAATTACCTGGCCGCGGCCCGTGCCGCGCAGGCCCAGGGCCACGACGGGCGACGCGACCGTTACCTGAAACTGGCCCACGAGAGTGACGACAGCGCGGACATCGCAGTGGGCCTGACCCAGGCCGAGCTGCAACTCGCCCAGCATCAGTACGAACAGGCGCTGGCCAGCCTGCGGCACCTGCACCGGCTGGCCCCGAAGCACGCCCAGGTGCTGAAGGCACTGGCGCAGCTGTATCGCCAGCTGCAGGACTGGGAGCGACTGCTGGAACTGTTGCCGGCGCTGCGCCGCCACAAGGTGGTGGATACCGAGGCCGAGGAGGTCATGGCCCGCGAGGCCTACCTCGCGCTGCTGGCCGCCGCCGACGATAGTGTCGATCTGTCCAATACCTGGGCGCGCATCCCGCGTCGACAGAAAGAGCAGCGCGAGCTGATGATCGCCTACGTGCAGCGACTGATCGCCCTCGGCGAGAGCCGGCAGGCGGAGCCACTGCTGAAGGCGGCCCTGCGCCGCGAGCGGGACGATGCGCTGCTGCGCCTGTACGGGCTGGTGGACAGCATCAACCCCAGCCAGCAGCTGGCCACGGCCGAGTCCTTGCTGGAAGGTTTCGAGACCGACGCCACCGGCCTGTTGACCGCGGGCCGGCTGTGCCTGCGCATCGGCCTGTGGGGGCGGGCACGGGACTACCTGGAGGCCAGCATCCGGGCCCGGCCGAGCACCGAGGCCTGCAACGAGCTCGGCAACCTGCTGGAACACATGGAAGAGCCCGAGCAGGCGCTGAAATGTTACCGCGCCGGTCTGCGGCTGGTGCCCGGCATGGCCGAGGTCCCGGCGCTGGAGGCGCTGGACCGGGAGCGCCGGGCCCACCGGCTCGACGCACAGGACAGCGCCGAACCACCGGTGATCTCCGCCGCGGCGGAGCGGTCAACCGTTTGAATCAGTCCACCGGGTCCGCCGGACGCTGGAACTCGAACGCGTCGGAGAAATAGCGGTCCTGCGCCATGCCATGCCGGCTGAAGGCGTCGAAGCCCGCGCGCACCATCGCCGGCGGGCCGCTGGCGTAGATGTCGTAGTCTGCCAGGCCGGCCGGAAAATCCTCGATCACCGCCTCGTGCACGTAGCCGGTGCGTACCCCGCCTGCTGACGGAGCGGAAGGTTCGGAGAACACCGCGTGAAACCGGAACCGGGGCAGCTGACTGGCCCAGCGGCGGGCGAGTTCCCCGAGATACAGGTCTGGCTCGTCGCGCACCCCCCAGTACAGGTGCATGGGCTGGTCCATGCCTTCCGCCAGCGCATGCTCGATAATCCCCTTGATCGGCGCGAAGCCGGTGCCGCCGGCCATGAAGATCAACGGCCGTTGCGCCCCTTCGCGCAGGTAGAAATTGCCGTGCGGGCCTTCGATACGCAGGATGTCCTTCTCCTTCAGCGTGTCCGTGACATAGCCGGTGAAATCGCCGCCCTCGATGTGGCGGATGTGCAGCTCCACCAGTGCGTCGTCGTGGGGCGCGTTGGCGATGGAGAAGCTGCGCCGGCGGCCGTCCCTGAGCAGGATGTCCACATACTGGCCGGCGAGGAACTGCATGCGGTCGCTGTCCGGCATCTTCAGGTACAGGCGCACCACGTCGTCGGCCAGGAATTCCTTCTTTTGCACCTTGGTGGGGTGCACGCGAATCTCCACGTCGCCGGCCCCGCCGACCTCCTTCACCTCCACCTCGAGATCGGAACAGGCCCGGGCCTGGCAGAACAGCGCCAGGCCCTGTGCATGTTCGTCGGCGCTCAGGGCAGGCGGCAGATTCGTGCCATAATCCAGCTCCCCGGACAGCAGGCGGCCCTTGCAGGCGCCGCAACCGCCGTTGCGGCAGCCGTACGGAAACGCGTAACCCTGGCGCAGCGCGGCGTCCAGTACGGACTCGTCGTCGCGAGCGAAAAAGGTATGCCCGCTGGGCTGGATGCGAACGGAGAAGGACATGAGCGGCGCCACCGATTTTCAACAAAGGGCCGAAAGTATGCGGCAATCCACGGGTCGTAACCACCCATGAAAACTGTGCTTATTGTCGGCTGCGGCGACATCGGCGAGCGCCTCGCCGGCCTGTGCCGGCAGCGGAATCTGCCGGTGACCGGCCTGGTGCGCAGTGCCGACGGCGTAGCCCGTCTGCGGCGCGCCGGCATAGAGCCGATACGGACCGACCTGGCGCAGGCCGACGCCATCGACACGCTGCCCACGGCCGGCGCGACGGTGTTCCACCTGGCCCCACCCCCGCGCGACGGCGAGCGAGACCCCCTGATCCGGGGTTTTCTGTCGGCCATCGACGGCGACGCGCTGCCCGAAAGGCTGGTGCTGCTGAGTACCACCGCGGTGTACGGCGACTGCGGTGGTGACTGGATCGACGAGACCCACCCGGTGGCCCCGCAGACCGCCCGCGGCCTCCGTCGGCTGGACGCGGAACAGGCCGCCCGGGACTGGTCGGCGCGGACCGGAGTGCCGCTGGTGATCCTGCGCGTGGGTGGTATCTATGGCCCGGGCCGGCTGCCCATTGCGCGGATCGAAAAGGGGCTGCCCATTCTTCGCGAGGCCGAGTCGCCGTTCACCAACCGCATCCACCAGGACGATCTTGCGCAGGTGTGTCTCGCCGCCGCCGAGCGGGGTCGGCCCGGCGAGGTGTACAACGTGTCCGACGGTCGGCCGGGCACCATGTCGCGCTATTTCAAGGACATCGCCCGCGCCCGTGGTCTGCCGTTGCCGCCGGAGGTGAGCCTGGCGGAGGCGGAGCGGGTGATGAGCGCCGGCATGCTGTCGTATCTGAAGGAGTCGCGACGACTGGCCAACGACAAGATGTTGCGGGAACTGGGCGTGGTGTTGCGCTACCCTGACCTGGCCGCGGGGCTGCGCTGACCCTGGGCCGGGTCGGCGCGGGTGCCGTGTCAGTTCCGCGGTCCCAGTCGCGCGGCAATGATCTCGATCAGTTGTCGCCCTAACACGGATTTGCGGGCCTCGGGCAGTTGCTGGCGGTCGTCGGCGGTCAGAATCAGCAGTGCATTGTCGTCCACTTCGAAGGCGGTATTTGCTCCCACCTGGTTGGCCGCGATCATGTCCAGCCCCTTGCGTTGCAGCTTTTCCCGCGCGTGGGTTTCGAGGGCTTCGGTCTCCGCGGCGAAGCCGACCGTGAACGGGCCGCCGTCCAGCGCGGCCACCTCGGCGAGGATGTCCGGGTTGCGCTGCAATTGCAGTGTCAGCGTATGTTCGGTCTTCTTGATCTTGTGCGGCGCGACCGCCACCGGCCGGTAGTCGGCCACCGCGGCGGTGCCGATGAAGATGTCGCTGTCCGCGACCCGTTGCATCACCGCGTCGCACATCTGCCGTGCGCTCTGTACGTCGATGCGCTGCACGCGGGGCGGCGTATCCAGGGCCGTCGGTCCGCTGACCAGTACCACCGTCGCGCCGGCCTCGGCCGCGGCCTCGGCGATCGCATAGCCCATCTTGCCGGAGCTGCGGTTGCTGAGATAGCGCACCGGGTCGATGGCCTCCCGGGTCGGGCCGGCGGTGATCAGCACCCTGCGCCCGGCCAGTGCGCCGGTCTCGAAGAGCCCGGCCACCCGCTGCGCGATCTGTTCCGCCTCCAGCATGCGACCCGGGCCGGTCTCGCCACAGGCCTGATCGCCGTCGGCGGGGCCGAATTGGGTGATTCCCCGGTTCGAAAGCCATTGCAGGTTCTCCCGGGTCGCCGCGTTGGCCCACATCTGCTGGTTCATCGCCGGTGCGATCGCGATGGGTGCCGCGGTGGCCAGGCAGATGGCACTGAGCAGGTCGTCGGCCCGGCCCTGCGCGAGCCGCGAAATAAAGTTGGCGCTGGCCGGCGCGACGACGACCGCATCGGCCCAGCGCGCCAGTGCGATATGGCCCATTGCGGCCTCGGCCTCGGTGTCCAGCAGCTCGGTGTGCACCGGGTTGCCGGACAGGGCCTGGAAGGTCAGCGGGGTCACGAAGCCGGCACCGCCGCGGGTCAGCACCACCCGCAGCTCGGCGCCGGCATCGCGCAAACGGCGCACCAGCTCGGCGGACTTGTACGCGGCGACCGAGCCGGTGACCCCGAGCAGGATGCGTTTGTTGTTGAGGCTGATCATGGTGTCGGGTCGGGACTCCCCTTGCGGGCCGGTGTGCATAGTGCCTGTTTCGACCGCGCCGAACTGCTATTTTTGGCCGGTGCCAGAGGCCGGCAGTTTAACCGAATTGCGCGGCCAGGGATAAAGGCACCGGACCCGGCACCACGACAAAGGGATTTGAGCATGGCGATCACGGATTGGCCGAAGCAGGAGCGGCCGCGGGAAAAACTCCTGCATCGGGGCGCGGCGGCGCTGTCGGACGCCGAGTTGCTGGCGATCTTTCTGCGCACCGGTGTGCCCGGACGCACCGCGGTGGACCTGGCCCGCGACCTGCTGGCACGCTTCGGCAGCCTGCGCGCACTGTTGAGCGCGGACCTGAAGCAGTTCTGCGAGGGCCAGGGACTGGGCGAGGCGAAGTTCGCGCAGCTTCAGGCCACGGTGGAGATGGCGCGGCGCCACCTGTTCGAGAACCTGCAGCGGGGCGAGAGCCTGCTTTCCAGCGACGACACCCGAAACTTTCTGCGCGCACGTCTGCGCGACATACCCAACGAGGTGTTCGCGTGCCTGTTTCTGGACAACCGGCATCGGGTGATCGAATTCGAGGAATTGTTCTTCGGCACCATCAACGGCGCCAGCGTGCACCCGCGCGAGGTGGTCAGAAAGGCCCTGGGTCACAATGCCGCGGCGGTGATCCTGGCGCACAATCATCCGTCCGGCATCGCCGAGCCCAGCGAGGCCGATCGTCACATCACCCGTACCCTGGTGGATGCGCTGTCGCTGGTGGATGTGCGGGTGCTGGATCACCTGGTGGTCGGTGATGGCGAGCTGGTGTCCTTCGCCGAGCGCGGCCTGATCTGAGCGAGCGGGTTACTTCCCGCCGGAGGACTGCATGCGCCCGATGGCCTGGTCCAGTGCCTCCAGCGTGTGGTCCAGCTCGTCCTTCTCCACGACCTTCTGCTCCGGTTCATCCGCCTCATTGGATATCCAGCGCAGCGCGATCAGGCTGATATTGTCCGCGTCGGGATAGCTGCGAAACTCGGCCTGGTAGGCCAGCCGTTCCACCGCCTGCGGCAGGGTGTGCTCGCTGAGGGTGTCGGCCAGCAGCTCCTCGCTCAACGGATCCCACAGGCCATCGGTGGCGAGCAGTAGCATGTCGTATTTCTCCAGTGGGGTGGGGTCGCTGATACTGGGGATCGGCGGGTGTTTCTGGTAGCCCACGCAGCGGGTCACCAGGTGCCGCTGCGGATGGCTGGCCATCTCCTCCTCGCTGAGTTTTCCCTTGCGCCGCAGCTCCTCGATCTTCGAGTGGTCCGTGGTCTTCAGAAACGGCTTTCCCTTGCGGAACAGGTACAACCGGCTGTCACCGACATGGGCCCACTGGGCGATGCCTTCCTGAATCAGGCACACCACGCAGGTGGTGCGGGGTTCGATGGGCGGGTATTGCTCCTGCCCGGCGCGCAGCACCGCGAGGTGGGCGTCGGAGATCAGGTCCTTCAGGAACGCGGCGCCATCCGCGGTCGGCAGCTTGCTGCGCTGGAACTGCCGGATCACGCGGTTCACCAGTGCCTTGGAGGCCACCTGCCCACCCCGGTAGCCGCCCATGCCGTCGGCCAGCACCAGCAGCACCGCACCGTGGTATTCGGCGATCGCGATGCGGTCCTCGTTGACCACGCGGTTGCCGAGCCGGCTGGTTTTGCTGACCTGGTATTTCATCTCAGCGCCGCCACGGTAGGCTGTTCACCAGCCGGCCGAAGATGTCGTCGTCCAGCTCGTTGACCTGAAGCAGGGGTTCCATGAATTCGTTCACGGACTGCGGCCGCAGCAGCGGATCCAGTTCCATCGCCCAGTCCAGCGCCTCCAGCAGCTCCGGAGAGTAGCGGCGCCTGTACAGCTTGGCCGCCGGGCGCAGTTTATCCTGCTCCTGTCGGTCCTTCGCGGACAGCGGCGCGGTACCCTCGATACAGGCGCGCATGGTGGCGCCGATGGCGTAGATGTCGGTCCACGGGCCCACGTATCCGCTGAGGTCGTATTGTTCGATCGGCGAGAAGCCGGGTGTGACCACCTGGGTGATCTGCAGTTTGCGGCTCGCGCTGCGCGGGTGCACCGCGCCGAAGTCCAGCAGCAGCGGGATCCCGCCGGGGCAGATGTGGATGTTGCCCGGCTTGATGTCCAGGTGCAGGAAGCCGGTCTCGTGCACCAGCCGCAGCCCTTCCAGCAGTGGCGGAAAGATGGTGCGCAGAAAGGTTTCGCTGAGGCCGCCGCTGTGCTTGCCGATGTAGCGTTGCAGGTTCTTGCCCGGACGGTATTCCATCACCATGTAGGCGGTGTCGTTGGCGCGGAAGAAATTCAGCACCCGCACGATGTTCGCGTGCTTGAGCTTGATCAGCGCCGCGGCCTCCTGCAGGAACAGCCGCATGCCCTCGTTGTGGTGCTCCGCATGTTGCTCGCTGCGCGGCAGCACACCGCCATCGGACAGGCGCTGGGCCAGCTTGTTGGGCATGTATTCCTTGATCACGATCTGCATGTCTCGTTTCAGATCGTGGGCCAGGTACACGATACCGAAGCCACCGGCACTGAGGGTGCCGTCGATGCGGTAGTGTTCCAGCTCGGTGCCGGCCGGCAGCGCGACGTTGTTGCCCTTGTCCTTCATGGTGGTGGGTGGCCTTGGACGGGCGGTGTTCCGGTGCGCTGAATGAGGTTAATATGCGTGGTCATTTTCACGATTCAGGTTTCGACACAAGGTACGCGCGATGATACGCAGCATGACGGCCTTCGCCCGCAAAGAGGGCGCTACCCAAAATGGCCTCCTGGTATGGGAATTAAAATCGGTCAACCATCGTTTTTCTGAAGTCAGCCTGCGCCTGCCGGAGGAGCTGCGCGCCCAGGAAATCCGGTTGCGCGACCGGGTGGCCGGGCGTATCGGTCGGGGCAAGGTCGAGGCTAACCTTCGCTTTCAGCCGGTGGAGGATGCCGGGCAGCCGGTGGAGATCGACCGCGAGCTGGCGGACCGCCTGGCCCACGCCACGCGCGAGATCGATCAGCTGCTGTACAATCCAGCGCCGGTCAACGCGATGGACGTGCTGCGCTGGCCGGGGGTGATCAAGACCCCCGAGCGGGACGGCGACCGTCTGCTGGCCGACGCGATGGCCTTGCTGGACGCGGCGCTGGACGAGCTGGTGCAGACCCGGGAACGCGAGGGGGAGAAGCTCAAGCGCATCGTTACCGAGCGCCTCGACGCGATCGAACTGCAGCTCGCGCGGGTGCGCGAGCGCCTGCCGGAGATCCTGGCGGGTCTGCGCGAGCGCCTGGAAGCCCGCTTGCAGGAGCTGCAGGGGGAACTGGACGCGGCGCGGGTGGAACAGGAGATCGTGATCCTGGCCAGCAAGGCCGACGTCGACGAGGAGCTGGACCGGCTCGCCACCCACGTTGCCGAGGTGCGGCGCGTGCTGGAGCAGGACGAGCCGGTGGGCCGGCGGCTGGATTTCCTGATGCAGGAATTCAACCGCGAGGCCAACACCCTGGGCTCGAAATCGGTGCATGTGGACACCACCGGCGTGTCCGTGGAACTGAAGGTGCTCATCGAGCAGATGCGGGAGCAGATACAGAACATCGAATGACCGGCGCCGGCGGCGACGGCAGAACTGGAGAAATGGCATGACACAGACCGGCGTGACCCAGCCCGGCGAAGATCGCGGAACCCTGTTCATCCTGTCGGCCCCGTCGGGCGCCGGCAAGACCAGCCTGGTGAAGGCGCTGCTGGAGGCCATGGAAGGCGTCGCGGTATCCGTGTCCCACACCACGCGGGCCCAGCGCCCCGGCGAGGTGGACGGCGTGGACTACCATTTCGTCACCACCGAGGTGTTTCAGGCGCTGCTCGGCGACGGGGCCTTTCTCGAAAGCGCCCAGGTGTTCGACAATTTCTACGGCACCTCGGAGCAGGCGGTGCTGGACCAGCTGGCCGCTGGCCGGGACGTGATCCTGGAGATCGATTGGCAGGGCGCGCAACAGGTACGCCAGCGCATGGAGGGCTCGGTGAGCGTGTTCATCCTGCCGCCGTCGAAACAGGCCCTGCGCGAGCGTCTGACCCGGCGCGGCCAGGACGATGAGCAGGTGATCGAGCGCCGCATGCGCGACGCGGAGGCGGAGATTTCCCATTTCGCCGAATTCGACTACGTGGTGGTCAACGACGATTTCGACGTTGCACTGGGCCAGCTGCAGGCCATCGTCACCGCCTGCCGGCTGCATATCCGGCGGCAGGGCCCGGCGCTGGCCGGGCTGACCGCCGAACTGCTGGCCACCGACTGATCCGGCGCGAAACCGCCGGTGGCATCAAGTGGCGGAATTCTGTACAATTTTTCGCCCCTGCCGATAGCCGCCCCCAGACCGGGCGGTGGCATACTGAAAATCATCATCTATACCTGAATATCAGGAACTCACAGGAGCCTCGCACATGGCACGCGTTACCGTTGAAGATTGCCTCGACCACGTGGACAACCGTTTTGAACTCGTACTGCTGGCCAGCAAGCGCGCCCGCCAGCTGGTTGCCGGCAAGGAGCCCAAGGTGGAGTGGGACAACGACAAGCCCACGGTGCTGGCGCTGCGCGAGATCAGCGAAGGCAAGATCTCCAAGCAGATCCTCGAGGACATGGCCGCCGAAGAGAAGCGCGCCCGCGAGGAGGCCGCCGCTGCGGCGATGATACAGGCCGCCTCCGAAGAAGAACAGGGCGACGCGGTTTAACCATCCACACGCAACCGGGCGTCGTCGTCACGGCCCGCCCCCCGGCAACCCCTTCCGGCACGGAACGGGGTCGAGTCGTTTTTCATAGAGATCCCGCGGAGGACCGGTGTTTTTGATCCATGACCTGTGCACAATGCTCGAGGGTTATCTCGATCCGGAGCAGGTCAAAGAGGTCTACCGCGCCTACCTGTTCGGCGCCGAGGCGCACGAGGGACAGGTCCGTCTCAGCGGTGAGCCGTACATCTACCATCCCTTGGCCGTCGCGCGCATCCTCGCCGAGATGCGCATGGACTACCAGACGCTGATAGCCGCGATGTTGCACGACGTCGTCGAGGATACCGCGACCACCAAGGAGCAACTGGCCAGCGAATTCAGCGACGAGGTCGCGGAGCTGGTGGACGGCGTCAGCAAGCTCACCCAGGTAAAGTTCGGCAGCAAGGCGGAGGCCCAGGCCGAGAACTTCCGCAAGATGATCCTCGCCATGGTGCAGGACATCCGCATCATCCTGATCAAGCTGGCGGACCGCCTGCACAACATGCGCACCGTGGGCGTGATGCGCCCGGAAAAACAGCGCCGCATCGCGCGCGAAACCCTGGAAATCTATGCGCCGATCGCCAATCGGCTGGGCATGAAGGCCATCTCCCTGGAGCTGGAAGACCTGTGCTTCAAGGCGCTGTACCCGATGCGCTACCGGGTGCTGGACGAGTCGGTGCGCCAGGCCCGCGGCAACCGTCGCGCCATCGTGGAGAAAATCCGCTCCGGTCTCGAACAGCGGCTGCGGCAGGAGGGTATCGACGCGCCGGTGGTGGGCCGCGAGAAGCACCTGTACAGCATCTACGAAAAGATGCGCAGCAAGCACCTGAGTTTCTACGAGGTGTTCGACGTGTTCGCGTTCCGCATCGTGGTGGACAAGGTGGATACCTGCTACCGGGTGCTGGGCGTGGTGCACAACCTGTACAAGCCGGTGCCGGGCCGTTTCAAGGACTATATCGCGATCCCGAAGGCCAACGGCTACCAGTCCCTGCACACCATCCTGTTCAGCCCCTACGGGGTGCCCATCGAGGTACAGATCCGCACCGAGGACATGGACCGTGTCGCGCAGGCCGGCATCGCCGCCCACTGGCTGTACAAGACCGGCGACGCGACGCCCGGCCATGCCACCGAGTGGCTGAAGAGCCTGCTGGAACTGCAACAACACGCTGGTAACTCCGAGGAATTCCTCGAAAACGTCAAGATCGATCTGTTCCCGGACGAGGTCTACGTGTTCACTCCGGAGGGCGATATCATGACCCTGCCCCGCGGCGCCACGGCGCTGGACTTCGCCTACGCGGTGCACACGGACCTCGGCAACACCTGCGTATCGGTATCCATCGACCGCCACCTGTCGCCGCTGCGCACCGAACTGCATAATGGCCAGACCGTGGAGATCATCACCGCGCCGGGGGCGAAGCCAAACCCGGTATGGCTGGATTTCGTGGTCACCGGCAAGGCGCGGGCCAATATTCGTCACTTCCTGAAACATCTGCAGCGCGACGAGGCCGTCGGCCTGGGGCGGCGCATGCTGGAAAAGGCGCTGGCCGCGGTCGATCTGTCCCTGGACAAGGTGCCGCCGGTGGTGATGGGCAGCCTGCTGCAGAAACTCAAGGTCAAGACCGTGGACGACCTGTTCGAGGAGGTCAGCCTCGGCAAGCGGGTGGCCTCGTTGCTGGCGCGGCAGATCGCCGATCTGAGCAGCGATGTATCGGGTGCGCGCGGTGATGCCGCCGCGTCCGGTGTGAAGGGCATGTTCGGCCGCTATGTGCCAGGCTGGCTGAAGGGCACCGGCAGTCGTTCGGCACGGCCGCTGGCCATCAAGGGCACCGAGGGTTCCGTGGTGACCTTTGCCAAGTGCTGTCATCCCATTCCCGGCGACCCGATACTGGGCTTCGTCAGTGCTGGCCGCGGTATCGTGATCCACATTCGCGGTTGCAAGAACGTGCGGGAATTCCGCAACAGCCCGGAGCGCTGGGTGGACGTGCAATGGGAAGAGGACGTGCAGGGTTCCTACCCGGTGGACGTGCGGGTGGACACCGCCAACCAGCGTGGCGTACTGGCCACGGTGGCGGCCGCCATTGCCGAGGAGGAGGCCAATATCGAAAACGTGTCCATCGAGGAGCGTGACGGCCGGCATTCCCGAATGCTGTTCACCATATCGGTCAGGGACCGGGTGCATCTCGCACAGATACTGCGCCGCGTGCGTGCCATCGACAGCGTATTGAAGATCAGCCGGACGAAGTAGTGCCGGCCCACCGAACAGACAGGAGACCAGCCATGCCCAACAAACGCCAGGTGATTTCCACCGAAGCCGCCCCCAGCGCCATTGGAACCTACTCGCAGGCCGTTCGCATCGGCGACACCGTGTACCTGTCGGGGCAGATACCACTGCAGCCGGAAACCATGACCCTGGTGGAGGGTGACATGGAGGCACAGATTCGTCGCGTGTTCGACAACCTGCAGGCCGTGGCCGTGGCCGCCGGTGGCAGCCTCGCGGACATCGCAAAGCTCAACATCTTCCTCACCGACCTATCACACTTTGCATTGGTCAACGAGGTCATGGCCGACTATTTTCAGCAGCCCTACCCGGCCCGCGCCGCGGTGGGCGTGGCCAGTCTGCCCAAGGGGGCGCCGGTGGAGATGGACGCGGTGATGGTGCTCGGCTGAAGGCTCGACCAGGCGGCACCGGCCCGTCAGTTGTTCTTCGCGCCCTGATCGATCCACTGCCGGATCATCTGGATCTGGCCGGGTGACAGTGGCTGGCGATCGCCGTGTGGCATCTTCAGCGACGGGTCCGCGCGACCCTCGATCAGGATCACCAGCGTGCTGGACAGGCTGTCGCCAGGTTTTACCACCGGGCCAAACCTGGTGCCCTTCATCAGGTCCGCGTAATCGTCCAGGCGCAGCCCCGAGGCCACTTCGCCGTCTCCCCCGGGTCGGTGACATTCCAGGCAGTTCTGCTCGATGATCGGCGCGATGTCGCGGGCATAGCTGACCGTGGGGGCCGGCTTCTCGCCGCAGGCGGTCAACAGACCCGCCAGCGCCAGCCCGGAAACGAGGCGAATGGTTGTGGTGGTCATGCTGTATCTCTCCCTAACGCTCATTGGTGAAAAACGGGAACGTTTTTTTCGGTAGTGCCCGGATACCGCTCCGGACAAAGAAAAAGAATCCGCCGTCATGATTGCATATCAGGCTATGCTTATATAGCAATCCTGAAGCATTGCACCGCCGTTGGAAAGCAAAAAAACCCGATGACGGCATGAAAAAAATCAGTTGCCCGCATCCGCCGATCAGGGCACTGTCGAAGGGGAGCCGTCGGAAGCCGGCCATTTCCGTCCCACGCCGCGAATACGCCGGTACTCACAGAAGGAGTTGAACCATGAAAATAATCGTATTCTCCGTCGCGTTGATCATGATCTCGGGCGCGACCCAGGCAATCGCGGGTGACCCCGTGGCCGGTAAGGCGAAGAGCGCGAGCTGCAACGCTTGTCATGGCGAGAACGGCATCAGCACCAGCCCGACGGTGCCGAACCTGGCCGGCCAGAAAGAAGCATACCTGGTGGCCGCGACCAAGGCCTACAAGACCGGTGCCCGCAAGGACGGCATGATGGGCGCCTTGGTGGGCGGCCTGTCCGATGCCGACATCGCGGACATCTCGGCCTACTACGCCGGTCTGAAATAGCCCGCCCGGCGCGGCGGGAGACCGGGCCGGCAGCTAGCAGCCGGCGCTTTTGGTCGGCGGGCGTCGACCTGTACAATTCCCGCACATGTCTCCTAGCGCCGCGTCCGTCCGCCCGTCGCCACCCGGCAGCCTGCTGGCGCTGCGGGGCGTGGGTCCCAGCGTTGCCGAAAAGCTGGCGCGCATGGGCATCACCCGTGTGCACGACCTGCTGTTTCATCTGCCGCTGCGCTACCAGGACCGCACCCGCATCGCCGCCATTGGCAGCCTGCGCCCGGGTGACGAGATCAGCGTGCGCGGCGAAGTGCAACTCACCGAGATAAAATATGGCCGACGGCGCATGCTGCTGTCCCGCATCAGTGACGGCACCGGTTTTCTGACCCTGCGATTCTTTCACTTCAGCGCCCGCCAGCGCGAAGGCCTGGCGCGCGGCGCACGGGTGCGATGCTTCGGCGAGGTGCGCGCAGGCAGTGGGGGGCTGGAGATGGTGCACCCGGAGTACCGCCTGGTGGGTGACGCCGACGAATCCCCGGCGGAGACCGGCCTGACCCCGGTGTATCCGGTGACCGAGGGCCTGAAACAATTGAAAATTCGCGGGCTGGTGGACGCGGTGCTGACGGATCACGGCTCGCTGGCATCGCTGCTCGAAGACTGGCTGCCACCCCACTGTATCGCGAACCTGGATCTACCCGGCCTGCTGGACGCGGTGCGCTACGTGCACCATCCACCGGCAGACGCGCCGCTGCGCGCACTGCAGGACGGTGTTCACCCCAGCCAACAGCGCCTGGCCTTCGAGGAACTGCTGGCCCATCAACTCAGCCTGCGCCGACTGCGCGCAAGTCATCAGCGTCACGCGGCGCCGTCGATGGCTGGCCGGCGCGAGTTGAGCGAGCGCCTGCTGGCGTCCCTGCCGTTCGAACTCACCGATGCCCAGCGACGGGTCACCGCTGCCCTGTTCTCGGATCTCGACCGAACCGAGCCCATGCAGCGCCTGGTGCAGGGTGATGTGGGCTGCGGCAAGACCGTGGTGGCGGCGCTGGCCGCGGCCCACGTGGTGGAGGCCGGTTACCAGGTTGCGGTAATGGCGCCCACCGAGCTGCTCGCGGAGCAGCACCGGCGTGATTTCGAGCAGTGGCTGGAGCCGCTCGGGGTCACGGTGGCCTGGCTCACCGGTCGCGTAAAGGGTCGCAGCCGCGACCGCTCCCTGAGTGCCATCGCGGACGGCAGTGCCGCGGTGGTGGTGGGTACCCAGGCCCTGTTTCAGGACGACGTGGTGTTCCATCGGCTGGGGCTGGTGGTCATCGACGAGCAGCACCGCTTCGGCGTGCACCAGCGCCTGGCACTGCGCGAAAAGGGCGCGCGGGGTGATGCCGGCCGGCGACGACACCCCCATCAGCTGGTGATGACCGCGACCCCGATCCCACGCACACTGGCGCAGACGGCCTATGCCGATCTCGACGTATCGGTGATCGACGAGCTGCCTCCCGGCCGCACCCCGGTGGACACGGTGGTGGTGTCCGAGCAGCGTCGTGACGAGGTCGTGGCCCGCGTGCACCGGGCCTGTCTAGGCGGCCGTCAGGCCTACTGGGTGTGTCCGCTGGTGGAGGAGTCGGAAAGCCTGCAATGCCAGGCCGCGCAGGAAACCGCCGAGCAGTTGCAGCAGGCCCTGCCGGACCTGAGGGTCGGCCTGGTGCACGGGCGGCTGAAGTCCGCGCAGAAGGAGGTCGAGATGCAGCGCTTCAAGGACGGCAACGTCGACCTGCTGGTAGCCACCACGGTGATCGAGGTGGGGGTGGACGTACCCAACGCGACCCTGATGATCATCGACAACGCGGAGCGGCTGGGGCTGTCGCAGCTGCACCAGCTGCGTGGCCGGGTGGGCCGGGGCGCCAGCAAGAGCAGCTGCGTACTGGTGTACGGCACCCAGCTGTCGAAGCTGGCCCGCGAGCGCCTGGCCATTCTGCGCGAGACCAGCGACGGTTTCGTCGTTGCGCAGCGCGACCTGGAGCTGCGGGGCCCGGGGGAACTGCTGGGCACACGTCAGACCGGGCTGGTGAACCTGCGCATCGCCGATCTCCAGCGTGACCAGCACCTGGTGCCGGCGGTCGCGCAGTGCGCGGAATTCATGCTGCGGGAACACCCGGAACGGGTGAAACCCCTGGTGCGCCGCTGGCTCGGGGAGGGGCTGCTCTATAGCGACGTGTGAACCGGCGGTTACCGATGACCGCCCTCGGGGATTCCCCAGTGATTTGCTTGACTATAGGAATATCAGTGTCTACAAATATTATTGAACCACCCCATTTCCTCCCTCTCAAGTGGTGGTTTTCTTTCACGGCCTTTCCCCAAGGCCGTTTTTTTTGCCGGGCTCAACCGAGTCCCTGGTTCTTCAGCAGGGCCTCGATGCCGTCCTGGTCCGGGATCACGCAGGGTTCGCCCTCCACCCGCACATAGGCCAGCGCCAGCGGCAGCTCCTGCGCCGGCGCCGGATCCTCCGACAATTGTTCGCGATCCACCGTCAGCAGCCGGGGGATACCGGCGGCGAGGATGGCGTAGAACGGCAGGGTATCATCGCCGGACAGGCCGTTGACGACGACGATGCGGGCGCCGCGGCCCGGCTCGGCGTTGCCGGCATCGTTTGCGGCCTCGAAGGAGATCACCGGGATGCGTTCGCCACGCCAGTCCATCGTACCCAGCAGCCACGGCGGTGCGTCGTCGACGGGCTCGGGCGGCTGGTGGGTAACCACCTCCGCGATGCAGGTGTTGGGCAGCAGCAGGCGGAGCCCGTTGAGGGGCACGGACTGGCTGCGTACGCTGTTCGGGGTCTGTTCCATGATGTGGTCCTTGTCCGGGCTCGGCCCGCTCAACGGGAGAGCGCGGTAAGCTCGTGTTGAAGATAGTCGTGAAGCCGTCGGGCCAGGGCCTGGGGCTCGGCGCTGAAGGTCACGGTGCCGGTTCTGCGTGCCTGGTCCGGCATGCTGCTGATCACGCAGCTGGCCACGTCCTGTGCCCACACGATGCCGCGGCATCGCGCCATGACCTCGCAACCGCGGGCGCCGTCATCGCCCATGCCGCTGAACACGATGGCCCCGGCGTTGGCGCCGTAGCGCTCGGCCACTGCGGTGATGGTGTCGTCGATGGATGGCGAATACATCGCGTCCGCCGGCGCGGGGGTCAGCGCGACACGGCCGTCGTCGGTGATGGACAGGCGCTGGTCCGCCGGTGCCAGCAGCACCTGGTGATGCCGCAGCAGGTGGCCGTTGCCGGCCGTCAATACCTTGAAGCCGGTAATGCGGTTGAGCTGTTCCGCGAGCAGCGCGATGTGGTTGGCGCCTATGTGCTGTGCCAGCACGAAGGTCACCGGCAGGCCGGGCTCCACCGCCGCGAGAAACTGGCGTACCGCCTGTGGTCCACCCAGCGATGCGCCCAGCACCCAGACGTTGGTTGCGGCACCTTCGGGCCCGGCTTCGGGTTCGTGGCCGGGGGGTGTCACCCGGTCGGTGTGCGGCGCGGGGTCCACGGTCGCCGCGGCTGCCTCCGGCGGCTGGGCTTGGCGTTCAGTGGCGAGCCGGGCGATGGCCGTGAGTTTTCGCGCCAGCTTCTTGGCCCACAGTGCGTCGGTGCCGGTTCCCGCGGCGCTGCTGTCGTGGTACAGCACCGGTAGGTCGTCGTACTCGAGCAGTGAGTCGATGATCGTGGTCTGCGCCTCGCTGTGCTCGCTGAGATCCACCAGCAGCACGTCGATGGCCTGTGGATCCAGACCATGCAGGAGGCCATCCGCGCCGGGATCGTGCTGGATCGCGGAGAGCCCGGCGCCGCGCAGCAGATCCGACAGGCGCCGGCCCCGTTGCTCGCTGCCGCTGACGATGGCGACCCGGATCGCGGACCCGGCCCCGGCACCGGGTGTGCCGTCACCGATGGCGGGGTTTGGTTCTTTATCCAGCATCGGCGTACCCGTGTGCTATTGGACGGTTTCGCCGGTGAACGACCGTATGTTGGCGATGAGTTCCTGCTCCTGGTACGGCTTGCCCATGTACATGTTGACGCCGATGTCCAGCGCGCGCTTGCGGTGTTTCTCCCCGGTGCGCGAGGTGATCATGATGATGGGGATGTCCTTCAGGCGCTCGTCGTTGCGCATGGTGGTGGCCAGCTCGTAGCCGTCCATGCGGGGCATTTCCACGTCCAGCAGCATTGCGTCGGGGATCTGCTCCAGCATCACGGTGAGGGCGTCCACGCCGTCCTTCGCGGTGATGACGTTGTAGTCGTGGCGCTTGAGCAGGCGCTCGGTGACCTTGCGCACGGTGATGGAGTCGTCCACCACCATGATGGTCGGAACCCTCTCCTCCTCCGTGGCCTGTTCCATTGCCGGCAGCAACGGCTCCGCGGTGCCGTGCTGCTGGGCCAGTGCGGAGCGCACCAGGTTGGCCATGTCCAGGATCAGCGCCACTTCGCCGTCGGGCAGGATGGTGGCGCCGGACAGCACGCCGACGCTGCTCAGTTGCGGACCAACGGACTTGATCACGATCTCCTGGCGCCCCAGCAGGGTGTCTACATGCAGGGCCACGCGGTGGTCGCCGGTGCGGATCAGCATCAGCGGCACGCGGCCGCGCTCGGCAGGCACCTGTGGCGGGAGCCCATGCAGCACGGTGCCCAGGTTCAGGTACTGGTAGGTGTTGCCGGCGTATTCCAGCGATGGGGTGTCACCGTCTATCAGCGACTGCAGTTCGTCGTGGCCGAGGCGGATCACGTGCTCCACGTTCGGCAGCTGGATCGCGTAGGTGGATTCCGCGACCTGTACCAGCAGGGCCTGGTTGACCAGCACCGTGAGCGGCAGGCGCAGGATGAACTCGGTGCCCTTGCCCACCTCGGAGCGCATGTGCAGCGTACCACCCAGTTGCTTGACCTCGGTGTTGACCACGTCCAGCCCGACACCGCGGCCGGAGATCTGCGTGACCTCGGTGGCGGTACTGAAGCCGGATTCGAGGATGAATTCGAGGATTTCCTGGTCGCTGAGGTTCGCATCGGCTTGCATGCGGCCCTTCTCGACGGCCCTTTCGCGCAACTTGTCGATGCTGATGCCGGCGCCGTCGTCGGAGATGCTCAGCACCACCTCGGAGCCCTGCTGCGTGAAGTCCAGGTGCACGCTGCCGGTGGCGGGTTTGCCCAGTTGCTCTCGCTGTTCCGGCGCCTCCAGGCCGTGGTCGACCGCATTGCGCAGGATGTGCTCCAGCGCCGGCACCAGCCGGTTGAGCTGGGTGCGGTCGAGTTCCCCCTCGGCGCCAGTGACCTTCAGTTCCGCCTGCTTGCCGGTCTCCTTTGCGGTCTGGCGCAGGATGCGGCGAAGCCGCGGCAGCACCGTCGAGAACGCCACCATGCGGGTGCGCATCAGGCCCTCGTGCAGCTCGCCGGTGATGCGGCTCTGCTGCAGCAGCAGAACGTCGGTCTCGCTGGACAGGTTTTCCAGCATCTGCTGGATGCTGACCAGGTCACCCAGGCTCTCGACCATGCCGCGGGACAACTGCTGCATGGTCGAGAAGCGGTCCATCTCCAACGGGTCGAAATCGTCCTGCCCGGGACTGATGGTGGTCTCGTGGCGGTACATGATCTGCGCCTCGGTTTCGATCTCGAACTTGCGCAGCTGCTCCTGCAATCGAAGCACCGTCTGCTGCAGTTCCGCGAGGTTGAAACGGGAAGCGCCGAGCTGCTGGGCGATGCGGGAATTGTAGATGTTGATCTCGCCGGAGAAATTGACCAGCTCGTTGAGCAGGTCGGCGCGCACACGCACCTGCTCGTCGCTGGTTTCGGCCTTCTTGGTCTTGACCGTGGCGCTGGTCTCCGGCGCTTCGAAGGCGATTTCCTCGGTTTCCACCGCCGCTTCGGGCATCTCCGGCGCTGCCGCCGGTTCGGCCGCGGGCTCGACGGGGGGCGCGATCTCGGTGTCGGCGGCGGGCGTGTCGGTGGCGGCCTCGGGCGCTGGACTGGCGACATAGGTCTCGCCGCGGATCGCCGCCTCTATCTGCGCCACCAGCTCCGCGGGGGTCTCGGTGGGCAGCAGTTGCTTGGCGCGTTCCAGGCCGCCGGTCAGCCAGTCATGGCAGTTCTGGATCAGCTCCGGGTATTCTGGTGACGGTTGCAGGCGGCCCTCGGTGACACGTTCGAGCAGTGATTCCATTGCGTGGGCCAGGTCGCCGACGGCCACCACGTTGGCCATGCGTGCACCGCCCTTCAGCGTGTGCAGCAGGCGTTGCAGCTCTGCAATGTGTTCGAGGTTGTCCTGTTCGCCCTTCCAGTTGGCGATCACGCGTTCGGTGTTCTCCTGGATCTCTTCCGCCTCGTCGAGGAAGATCTCCAGCAGGTCGGGGTCGTATTCCGAGGAGACGGCTTCGGCAGCGGGCTGCTCCGCGGGCTCGGCGCCAAAATCGACGCCGATGTCCTCGAACTCTTCCGGCGCTTCCGTCTCTGCGTCGGGCGCGGGGGTCTGTTCGGGTTCTGCGACGACCTCCTGCTCGGCCGCGACCTCCGGCGACGGCTCGGGCCGCGTTTCCTCGTCCTGCGGTGCGGCCGCTATGGCCGGCTCTTCGACGGGCAGATCGGGTTCGGGCGCGGGCTCTGCTGCGGGCTCCGCTTGGTCTGAAAGCGCGATCTCCTCGGCCTCCGGCGGGGCCTCGGTTTCAGGCATCTCGGCCGATGTTTCGTCGGTGGACTCCGCGGGTGGAATGGCCTCCGGGGCCTCGGGCTCGAAAACGGCTTCCTCGGGCGGCTCGTCGGCCACCCCGGCATCAGCTTCCGCCGGGCCCTCGGTTTCCGCCGCTTCGTCCGGCATCTGGATGGCGATCTCCTCCATCCCTTCGCCGGGGCCGGTTTCTTCCGGGACCGTGGGCGCTTCCGGTGCCGCGGCCAGGCTGGCAATGCGCTCCATCAGCGCGGAGGCGGGCTCGATGGCGGCGCCGGCACGTACCTGTTCCGTTGCATTTGCGAGCCAGTCCATGCCCTGCTGAACCAGGTCGGGCAGGTCCTCGTCCGCCTCGCGCCGACCCTCGACCACGGCCTCCAGTACCGACTCCAGCGCGTGGGCGAGGTCGCCGATGACGGAAAAGTTCGCCAGTCGTGCCCCTCCCTTCAGGGTATGCAGTGCGCGCTGCAACTCGGCGATGACGGTCCGGCTGTCTTCCTCGCTTCGCCAGGCCTGCATGTGGTTGTCGATGTTGCCGAGGATTTCATCGGCTTCTTCAAGGAAGATTGCGACCAGTTCATCGTCGACTTCGACGCTCTCGAAATCGGCGCCGGGTTCCTCGTCGGGCGCTTCGGCCGCGGACGGGGCCTGCTGGGCCTGGTGGAGCAACTGCGTGATACCGGTGAGCAGCGCGCTGTTGTCGGCAGGCGCCGCGTCGGGCTGGTCGAAGTCTGCCGCACGTTCTTCGACCACCGCGGTAAAGGAATGAAGCAGGGACAGGGCCTCGGTGTCCAGCGGCAGCGCCTTCTCTTTCAGGGTGCGCACCAGTCGGTCCATGGGTTCACTGAGGTCGGCGATCTGGGTGACATTGGCCATGCGCGCGCTGCCGTGAAGCGTGTGCAGTGCCCGGTGCAGGGCGTCGTCCACCGCCGCCGAGGATTCCCCATCATGGGCGGCGAGAAAATCCTTGATTGCGCGCAGGTGGTTGGCCGTTTCGTTGCGGAAGACCTCCGCCAGTAGCGGGTCGAAGCGAGGTGCCGGCTGCTCGGGTGGCTGATCGTCCTCGGCCGTGCCTTCCACGGTGGGCTGTTCGGTTTCGATGCCTTCGTCGACAGCCTCGATGTGTTGTTCGTCGGCGCTCGGCTGCGCGGCCTGTTGCTCCTCGGCCGTGTCCGCCGCTGCGGGCGGCGAGGCCTCGTGGTCGGGCGCCGGGGTGTCGGTCACGGGCGCGGCCGGCAGCGTGAAAATCTCGCTGGCATCCAGTATCTCCCCGGCGGCCAGCGCGTCGGCCTGGGCACTGAGGACCTTGACCGGCGGGCGCTTGGGGGCCTCGCCCTTGAGGTGCGCGAGTAGCCCGTGCAGGGTGGTTTCGGCACGTTCGAGCACCTTGAACAGCGCGGGGCTGGGTTCGATCTTGTTTTCCAATACGCGGTTAAGCAGGTGTTCCAGCGCCCAGGCAAAGTCGCCCATGACCACGGCGCCGGCGAGTCGGCCGCTGCCCTTGATGGTGTGGTACGAGCGGCGCAGGGTTTCGAGGGATTTCTGGTCTTCGACGTTGGCGCGCCATGCGTGCAGGCAGTCGGTCATGGTGCCCAGCACTTCGTCCGCTTCCTCGATGAAGATTTCGAGGATTTCCTCGTCGATATCCTCCTCGGGGAAGACCTCTTCCTCGCTGGCTTCCGTATCAGGCTGTGATGTTTCGGCCGCGGGTTCGGTTTTCGGTTCCGACTCGGCTTCCGGTTCGGGCTCGGGCTCGGGCTCGGGTTCGGGCTCGGGTTCGGGTTCGGGTTCGGGCTCGGGTTCCAGGTCTGGCTCGGCCTCGGCCGCTTCGCTGGCGCCAGTAACGGCGTGGGTATCGGCGGGCGCGAGGCCGGGGGCGTGGCCGAGCTGCTCGACGCTGATCGCGGCGACGGCCAGTACGCCTTCGGGGTGGCTGCGGCCCTCCTGCACGGCCTCGAGGAAATACTCGATACTGGTGATCGCATCGGCGAGGGTGTCCAGCTGGGTGATGTCGGGCGCGGCCTGGTCGGCGAGCACGTCCTCGCGGATGTAGGCGATCGCGGCACCCAGCAGTTCCGCGGCACGGGTGAAGTCCATCACCGCCAGTGCTCCCTGGATCTGGGCCAGCTTTGCGGGTGCTTCTTCGATTGCGCTGAATTCCTCGGGCTCCACCGCGAAGGTGTTGAAGCCTTCCTTGACGTCCGCGAGCACCTCTCGGGCCTCTTTGATCACGAGGTTGGTGATCTGGCTCTGTTCGCTGGCCGGCAGCAGTACGGCGCTGGGCTCGTCGTCGCCATGCACGGACAGGTCTGGCGCCTCGTCTTCATCGTGGCCGCGCTGGGTTTCCGCGACGTTGTCCAGCGATGCCTCCACGTACAGCAGTGCGCTGGCGATCTCCATCAGCGTGTTGTCGTCGGGCTTGTCGCCGGCGGTGACCAGGCGCTCGATGTTGCCGGCCTGATCCTGAATGACCTTGCGCAGGTCGCCAAGGCCGAGCATGGCCAGGGTATCGGCGGTGCGCCCAAGGCTTTCGCCGAGGGGTTGCAGCTCGGATACGTCGCGGTCGCTGTCGCGCACGAAGATGTCCAACTGATCCTTAACGTGCAGCAGGTCGTCCTTGATGACACCGGAGACGTTTTGCAGGATGTCGGCGGTGGAGCCCTTCATGTCGTCCATGGCCTGGTCCATGGAGCCGCCGTAGGGTAGCAATTCGGCGAGGTTGAAGGCCTGTTTCAGGGCCCGTGCGCGGGGGCCGTTGGATGAGCTGCTGCCGACGTAAAAGAGGCAGTTTTTCAGCAGCTCCGAGCGGGGTTCCGTGGTAAGCACCTGCTCGCCGTTGTCGATCAGGCGCTTGATTTCGCGGTCCACCTGCCCGAGCAGCATTTTCACCGAGCCACTGATCTCCAGCCCTTCTTCCAGCAGTGCCTCGACGATGCCGCCGGCAACCCACCACAGGCGCTGCGCGCCTTCGCTGTCGCAGGCGTTCTGCAGTTCACGCAGTACCGCGGCCAGCTTTTTCAGGCTGCCGGGAACGTCTTTTTCACGGAACAGGCCCAGCAGCGAGACCTGGAATATCGGGCGCAGCTTGCGCGCATAGGTGGATGGCTCCGGGTAGCTCTTGCCGGGCGAGGCGGGCTTGGGCGGCGGCGGCACGTCCAGGTCCGGTGAGAAGAAGGCGTTTTCACTGAGCAGGGGTTCGCCGCGCGAGGCGCGCAGGTCGTTCAGCAGCGGGGTCAGCACCATCGGGATGTCGGCCTGACCGCGTTCCAGGGATTCGAGGTAGCTGGGCAGCTGAATCACGGCCCGGATCAGCACCTCGTAGGCGTCTTCCTTTTGTGACACCTGGTCGTTGAGCAGGGCGTTGGCGACCTTTTCCATTTCTTCGGCCAGCAGCGCGGCACCGTAGATCTCGACCATCTGCAGGGTGCCGTACACCTGGTGCAGGTAGGTCGCGCAAAAACGGATTTGTGTGGTGTCGCTGGGGTCTTCGATGAACGCTTCCAGGGCCTGTTGCGTCTGGTTCAGGCTTTCCTGGATTTCGTCTTTGACCCACTTCAGCGTGGTGTAGTCGAGTTGCTCACCCATGTGTGTTTTCCATTGTGCCCAATTTCAATTGATCCCGGCGCTGCGTTTCATCGGCGGCTATTGGCGTTGAAATGCCAGGGTGTTCGCAAAGTGGTAGCGCTCCATCCGCGGGTGCGTCCAGTTGAGCAGTTCGCCGACGCCGAGCATCAGTATCCCGCCGGGCAGCAGATGGTCGGCCAGCGTGTCGGCGATCTGGATGCGCTGCTCCTGATCGAAGTAGATCAGCAGGTTGTGGCAGATGATCAGGTCCATCTCGCCGATGGGTGCGCCATCCATGTCGAGGATGTTGAGCTGGTTGAAGCACACGCGCCTGCGCAGCTCGTCGACCACCTGGTAGTCGCCATCCGGCGTCGGTGTGAAATAGCGCTCCCGCCAGGCCGGGTCGATGTCCTTGATGCGTCGCTCGCTGTAGATGCCGGCCTTGCCCCGGGCGATGGCGTCGCGGCTGATGTCACTGGCGATGACACCCAGGTAATACTGGCAGCCGAGTTCGCGCATGTGCTGGTCGATGGCCATGGCCAGGCTGTACGGCTCTTCGCCGGTGGAGCAGCCGACGCTCCAGGCGTGAATCGACATGGGTTCGCTCGGGCACTGCTCCGGCGATGCCGGCAGGTAGCGCTCGGTGATCAGCGCCAGGGTGCTTTCGTGGCGCAGGAAGCGGGTTTCGTGCACGGTCAGGTGGTGTATCAGCCGGTCCCATTCGATGGCGCCCCGGCGCCCGCTCTGCACGTATTCGAAATACTGCTGGTAGTCGTTGATGCCCAGCGCGCGCATGCGCATGCCGAGGTTGGTGACCAGAAAGGAAATGCGATTGTCGGGCAGGCGCATGCCGGTGCGCCGGTTCAGCAGTTCGGCCCACTGCTGGAACTGTTCGCGCTCCATCTGGGGAAGGCGCCCGATGGTAAAATCGTCAGGGCCCGACGCTTGTTCCATGTTCACCTTCATCTCTTTATCAGCCGTGTGCGCTCTGTAGTTTGCGGTTGCCAGTGTCATTGGTTGCCATTCGCCGGGCGGTGGTGTGGCGGCGATGTCCGGATAGCGTCAGGCCCGCCGCGGGTGGCCCCGTGGCCGACCTCGCACCGCGATGTGGTGACGGTCGGTGCGGGATCCCGGGCGGGCCGTGGCGATCTATTCCGGCAACTTGAAGCCGGCCACCGACTTGCGCAGCTCGTTGGACAGCTCGGCCAGGTTTCCGATGGAGGCCGAGGTCTCGTTGGTACCGGCGGAGGTCTGCGTGGTGACTTCCTGGATCACGTTCATGCTCTCCGAGATGCTGGATGCCGCCGCGGCCTGCTGCTGCGCGGAATCGGAGATGGACTGGGTGAGTTCGGCGAGGTGCATGGACACGCTTTCGATCTCCTCCAGTGCCTCGCCGGCGTTCAGTGCCAGCTTCGCACCACTCACCACCTGGGCGGTGGATTGTTCCATCGAGGACACGGCTTCGTTGGTGTCGGACTGGATGGTCTTCACCAGCGCTTCGATCTGCTTGGTGGCGTCGGTGGATTTTTCAGCGAGTCGTTGCACTTCGTCGGCAACCACCGCGAAACCACGACCGGATTCACCGGCCATCGCGGCCTGGATGGCGGCATTCAGTGCGAGGATGTTGGTCTGGTCGGCGATGTCGTTGATCAGCTCCACCATGTCGCCGATTTCCTGCGAGCTTTCACCCAGGCGCTTGATACGTTTCGAGGTTTCCTGAATCTGCTCGCGGATGGTGTCCATGCCGCGGATGGTGTCCTGCACCGCGCGGGTACCGCGCTTGGCGATCTCCACGGAGCGGTTGGCCACCTTGGAGGACTCATCGGCATTGCCGGACACGGTATCGATGGAGATGGCCATTTCGTTGATGGCCGCGGATGCCGCGGTGATCTGCTCGGCCTGATGGTCGGAGGCCTCGGCGAGATGCATCGCGGTGGCCTGCGTTTCCTGTGCGGCGGACGACACCTGCACGGTGGTTTCGTTGATGGTCGAAACCAGGATACGCAGCTGGTCGATGGTGTAGTTGATGGCGTCCGCGATGGCGCCGGTGATGTCTTCGGTCACGGTGGCGGAGGTGGTCAGGTCACCGTTGGCCAGGTCGCCGATTTCATCCAGCAGCTTCATGATCGCGTCCTGGTTACGACGATTGTGCTCCGCGGTCTCGGTGAGTCGGTTGCGGGTGTCGCCCTGGATCTTCACACCCAGCCAGATCAGGATCAGCAGCGCAATGGCACCGGCGAGGTTACCGGTGGTACCGGTGATCAGCCGGCTGTCGCCGAGGTTGCGGTAGGCATCCATCAGCTCGGTGGTGCGGGCCAGCAGCGTGTCACTGTTCTTCACCATCGACTCGGAGGCCTCCTGCGCCTTCACCAGGTTGGGCTGCTGCTCCAGGATGCGGCCGACCAGTTCGTGCACGGTCTCGAACTGCTCCGATACCTCGGCGAGTTTCTCGCGGGCGTCCGGATCGTTCACGCGGCGGATGTTCATCTTGCGGTTGCCCTTTTTCATGGCCTCCAGTACGCGCCCGAACAGCGCGGCGTCACGACCGAAGCGTTCCGCGGCGGCGCTGGCGCCGGGGCCACCGGCCAGCACCTTGTTGGCGTTGACCGAGATACGCGGCACCAGCATCAGCTGGCGGCTGGCGACGTAGACCTGGCCGGCACTGGCACCGGACTCGATCATGATGCTGACTACCTCGTCGGACAGTGCCAGCAGGTTGGGCATGGTTTCGTTGATGGCGCCGACGAACTCACTGAGCATGCGGATGGTGCCTTCGGCGCCGAGGATGGTGTCTGCGTCCTTACCGAAGTCCTTCCAGACCTTTTCCACGGCATCCAGCCGGTTCTTGACTTCGGGCGGGGAGGCCGGCAGCCCGGTCTGGGTGTTGCCGTTGCGCAGCAGGTTGAGGTTGTTCTCGAAAGCGTTTCGTGTCTGCTTAAGGAGCTTGAACGCGGACACGTTGGCCGACGATGCCTCCTGCGCGTTCTTCACGATACTCTGCGACAACACGCGCTGCTCACCAGCGAGACTGATGTATTCCTTGTCGTAGTTGGCCTGGGTATCGACGTAGAAGAAGATCGCTACCGCGGTTACCAACAGGATAAGCAGCGCCGCGCCGAGAGCCAACAGACCCGTGTCGGCTGAGAATTTGGTATTGGATGCTATTTTCATCGGTGGTTGGCTCCTAGCCCTACGTTATTTTGCGGAAGATTTTTGTATCGGGATTCATGCGGCATGTACTCCATCAGACGGCGACCTTGTAGAACTGGGGGTCCTGGGTCAGCACGGTCATGTCGAACAGGTGCCAGACCTGGTCGTCCTGCTGGAAGGCACCGCGTATATACGGTTTTACCGCCGGGTCGAGTTTGCGGATTCGGGTCACTCGCTGTTCCGGCTCGAAGTGGCGCAGGCCCAGTACCTCGTCCACCAGCAGCCCCACCACGAGTTCGCCCTGGTCGATGACCAGGATACGGGACTGGGGGTTGATCTGGATCGGCGCCATGCCGAGGAACACCTGCAGATCCACCACCGGGAGCAGGGTGCCGCGGATATTGGCAAGGCCCTTTACCCAGGGCAGTGTGCCGGGTACCAGGGTCAGCTTGGGATAGTGCAGGATCTCGTTGACGTGGTTCAGCGGCGCCACCATGCTGATGCCGCCGGCGCGGAAAGCAATGCCGTTCCACAGCGTGGTCTGTACCGTTTGCTGCGGTAGGCCCCGGGCGTTTTTCTTGCTGCGAGCCTCCAGCTCCAACAGCAAGTCGATGGGATCTTTTTGTTTTTTTGCCATCGTGAGTTCCCTGTTCGCGCTCTGGGTTCAAGTTCCTGTTCGATCGTCGGGTCGTTGCCTGTCACGACCCCAGCAGGGCGTTGATCTTGCCAATGAGCTCGGCCTCGTTGGCCGGCTTGGTCACGTAGTCCTTGGCACCCTGGCGCAGCCCCCACATCTTGTCGGTCTCCTGGTCCTTGGTGCTGACGATGATGATCGGGATGCTGCTGGTCTCCGGGTCGGAGGAAATCTGCCGCGCGGCCTGGAAACCGTTCATGCCCGGCATCACCACGTCCATCAGGATCAGGTCGGGTTTTTCGGTCTTGGATTTCTCCACGCCTTCCTCGCCGCTATTGGCCGTGATGACCGCGAAGCCGTGTTTCTCCAGCATGGTGCTGGTGACGTAGGTCTCGGTGGGTGAGTCATCAACTATCAGAATGTTTGCCATGGACTGCCTCTCTCAAGAATTGCGCAATGGGTCGGTGTCGATCCCGGAAAAAATGTCGTGCCGCAGACCCTGCCAGGTCTGCGGAGCTGGTTCGATATATAGCGGGTTATGTCAGGTGTTCCTTAATGGCTCCCAGTAGTTCGTCCTTGGTGAACGGCTTGGTCAGATAACGGTCGGAACCCACGATGCGACCGCGGGCGCGATCGAACAGGCCGTCCTTGCTGGTCAGCAGGATCACGGGCGTGTTCTTGTAACGGTGATTCTTTTTGATCAGCGCACAGGTCTGGTAGCCGTCCAGTCGTGGCATCATGATGTCCACGAAGATCACGTCGGGGTTCTGGTCGGTGATCTTTGCCAGCGCCTCGAAACCGTCTACTGCGGTTACCACGTTGCAGCCGGCCTTTTTCAACAGTGTCTCTGCGGTGCGGCGAATGGTCTTGCTGTCGTCAATGACCATGACCAGTACGCCTTCCAGGCTGGATTCTTCGGTTTCGCTTGTCACCACATTGCCTCGTTCGTCGGTTGTGCTATGTCGGTTGTTATTGGTGGCCGCCCTGGTCGAGGGGGCGCCCCGTCAACGACTCGGGGAGCAGGCTCGACCGGCATGGTTGCCGGCGCATACAGACCTGTCGCGAAGCGAATACCGCCGCGCGGACCCATGCCTGACCGGGGTGGAATGCAAACTGGCCTGTGAAATCAATGGCATCGAACTGGTTAATTATCACATTATTCAAGTACAATCCATAAGTGCCTGCTGGCCTTAGGTATATCGGGCAGCCGAAATCTCTCCCACGCTATCGGCCGCAGGGTCGAATAACTTAAAGGCCAGCTATATCTTTTTTCGGAAACCGTAACCGGTGAGCGAAGCCGCAACGGCGTGAGCGGGTTTTCGCCACCTGCCGAGGCTTGTTCCACCCTGGTCCCTACCCCGCGAGACGCCGCCGACATGACCCAGCTTGGCCTAGTGATGGATCCCATTGCGTCCATCAAGATGCACAAAGACAGCAGCTTCGCGATGGCGCTGGCGGCCCAGGCCCGCGGCTGGTCACTGCAATACATGGAGCTGGGCGACCTGTTCCTGCGTGACGGCATCGCCTGTGCACGCATGCGCACGCTCACCGTCGCGGACGACCCCGATGCGTGGTTCACGCTGGGCGAGCCGCAGGATCGCCCGTTGTCCGATCTGGACGCGGTGCTGATGCGCAAGGACCCGCCGTTCGACACCGAGTACCTCAACGCCACCCAGCTGCTGGCCATCGCCGAGGACCAGGGCTGCCTGGTGGTCAACCGTACCCAGGCCCTGCGCGACGCCAACGAAAAGCTGGCCTGTGCGTGGTTTCCGCAGTGTGCCCCGCCCACGCTGGTGACGCGTGATGCCCACCGGCTGCGCGCGTTTCTGGTCGAGCACGGCGACGTGATCCTGAAGCCGCTGGACGCGATGGGCGGCGCCTCCATCTTTCGTCTGCGCACCGACGACCCGAACATCAGCGTGGTGTTCGAGACCCTGACCGAGCAGGGCCAGCGTTACACGATGGCGCAGCGTTTCATTCCGGAGATCCGCGACGGCGACAAGCGCATCCTGCTGGTGGACGGCGAGCCGGTGCCGTACGCGCTGGCGCGGGTGCCGGCCAAGGGCGAGACCCGGGGCAACCTGGCCGCCGGCGGGCACGGCGTGGGCGTGGAACTGAGCGCGCGGGACCGCTGGATCTGCGAGCAGGTGGCGCCGCGGCTGAAGGCCATGGGGCTGCTGTTCGTCGGGCTGGACGTGATCGGCGACTACCTCACCGAGGTCAACGTCACCAGCCCCACCTGCATCCGCGAGTTGGACGGCCTCTACGGGCTGGATATCGCCGGCCAACTGATGGGCGCCATCGCGCGTCGCCTGCCGGCATGAACGTGATCACGGCGCGCCTGCTGACAGCCCTGCTGCTGGTATCGCTGGTGGCCTGCGAGCGCCGTCCGCCGGAATACCACGAACAGCTGCTGGTGTTCGGCACCGTGGTGGACGTCAAGCTCTACGGTGTGGACGCCAAGCGCGGCGCGCCGCTGGTGGCGCAGCTGGCCGAAGATTTCGAATACATGCACGAGACCTGGCATGCCTGGCATCCGGGCTCCCTGGGGCGGGTGAATCAACTGCTGCCATCGGGCGCCACGTTCGCGGTGGGCCCGTCACTGTTGCCGCTGATCAAGCGCAGCCAGGAGCTGTCGGCGCGCAGCGGCGGCCTGTTCAATCCGGCCATCGGCAAACTCATCGCGCTGTGGGGCTTCGCCAGCGACGAGCCACCCAGCGGCCCGCCGCCGACCGAGGCGCAGATCCGCGCCATCCTCGACAGCAAGCCGGCCATGACCGATCTGCATCTCGACGGCATCAACATCCGCAGCGACAACCCGGCGGTGAAGCTGGACTTCGGCGCCTTCGCGAAGGGCTACGCGGTGGACCGCGCCATCGAACGCCTGCGCGAGGCCGGCATCGTCGATGCGGTGGTCAATGCCGGCGGTGACCTGCGCGCCATCGGCCGCCACGGCCAGCGGCCCTGGCGCATCGGCATCCGCCACCCGCGAGGCGAGGGCATCCTCGCGTCGGTGGAGGTGGAAGGGGACGAGAGCGTATTCACCTCCGGCGACTACGAGCGCTACTTCGACTGGCAGGGCAAGCGCTACGATCACATCATCGACCCGCGCAGCGGCCGCCCGGCCAAGGGCCTGAGTTCGGTCACCGTGTTTGCGGATCAGGCCGACCTCGCCGATGCCGCCGCCACCGCATTGTTCGTGGCCGGCCCGAAAGACTGGCTGCCGGTGGCGCGCGCGATGGGGGTGAGCGGCGTGATGCTGGTGGACGACGCCGGTAACGTGCAAATGACCCCGGGCATCCGCGAGCGCATCCACTTCGAGATGGACGAGCCGCCGCCGGTGGTGATCAGCGAGGCCCTGTGAGCGGCGCCAATGGGACACGGGATTTCGACCCGGCGACCCGCACCCGCGGCGACCGGGTGGTGGTGATCGTGGCGCTGCTGCTGCTGGCGACCCTGTATGGCCTGTTCTGGCGGGGCGATGGTCACGGCGCCGAGGCCGTGGTGCTGGTGGACGGCAAACGCTGGGCGCGGTTGAATCTGTTTCAGGACCAGGAGCTGCGGGTGCCCGGCGCCCGCGGCGAGAGCCTGATCCGGGTGCAGGACGGCCAGGTGCGGTTCGTCGCATCCCCGTGCACCACGCAGCAGTGCGTGCACCAGGGCTGGTTGTCGCAGGGCGGGGAGGTGGCCGTGTGTCTGCCCAACCGGGTCAGCGTGCGCATCCTGGCCGACGATCCCCGTTTCGACGCAATCAATTTTTAGCCTGGGCCGCCCACCCCGACCTGCTGCCTGCTTATATATGGTTTCAATACCCACGCCACCGCGAATCATCCAGCCCACCCGCGACGACCGGCTGGTGGCGGCCTTTGCGGCGCTGGCCATCACCGTACACATCGCCGAAAGCGCGCTGCCCAGCCCCTTCCCCGGGGTCAAGCCGGGGTTGGCCAACGTGGTAACGCTGCTGGTGATGTGCCGCTTCGGCTGGCGCATGGCGGCCTGGGTATCGCTGCTGCGGGTGCTGCTGGGCAGCGTGCTGATCGGCACGTTTCTGTCGCCGGCGTTCTTTCTGTCCGCCGCCGGCGCGCTGGCCAGCATCGGCGTGCTGGGCGGCATCCACTGGGCCAACCGGCACCTGGGGGGCTGGGCGGTGGGGCCGCTGGGGCTGGGCATCGCCGCGGCACTGGCGCACATGTCCGGCCAGTTCTGGGTGGCCTTCGCGTTGTTCGTGCCTCACGCGGGCCTGTTGCCGGTGTACCCGCTGCTGATGACCCTGGCCGCCGGCCTGGGCGTGGTCAGCGGCTTGTTGACCCGCGGGGTACTGGCACGGTTGAATAGTGTCTCCACGGCCACCCGGCCCGCGGATGGTTGAACCAATCGAACGGCCGGCAAACAAAACATCCATGGCGACGTTAACCGCAACACGACCCCAGATAGGCTCCGGTGACCGGCTCGGGCTCACGATATTCTTCGTGACCGTGCTGCACAGCCTGGTCATCTTCGGCCTCAGCTTCGAGGGCGAGGACCGTCCGCAGCCGCGACAGAAACTGCCGGGGCTGGAGGTCACGCTGGTGCAGAGCCGCACCGACAAGGACATCGACGACGCGGATTTCCTCGCCCAGGCCTCGCAGGAGGGTGGCGGCGACACCGAGGAGCGGGTTCGTCCCACCTCGCCGGTGGTGCCGGTGGTGCCCGACGGCGAGGCCGGCGAGGTGCGCGAGTTCGTGCCGGAGACCCGGGCCCCCAGTGCGCCCAAGCCGCAGCAGCAGGAGATCCTGACCGCCGCGAAATCCTCCCGCAAGATCTCCACCAGCATCGCCGCGCCGCTGGTGAAGCAGCAGACCCAGCTCACCGCCGCGCAGCTGCTGTCGCGCAGCAAGGAGATCGCCCGGCTGTCCGCGGAGATCGATCAGAGCCAGCGGGTGTTCGCGCACCGGCCCAAGCGCAAGTTCATCTCCGCGCGCACCAAGGAATACCGCTTCGCGAGCTACGAGGAGGCCTGGCGCGCGAAGGTGGAGCGCATCGGCAAGCTGAATTTCCCCGACGAGGCCAAGCGCAAGAAGCTCTCCGGCAGCCTGATCATGGCGGTGACGCTGAACCCCGACGGCAGCGTGAAGGCCATCAACGTGCGCGAGAGTTCCGGCCACCGCATCCTCGACGACGCCGCGGTGCGCATCGTGCGCCTGGCCGCTCCGTTCGCGCGCTTTTCCGAGGACATCCGCAAGGACACCGACGAGCTGGTGATCACCCGCACCTGGGTGTTCGAGGCCGGCAATCGGTTTTCCGCCCGCTAGCCGGTCTATTGTTATTTTTTCGGTCCCTGGTCCATACTACGACCATGAGCGAGCCCGGCTACCTGAGCAATCAATTCCTGATCGCCATGCCGAATCTGCTGGACCCCAATTTCTTTCACAGCGTGACCTACATCTGCGAGCACAACGCGCAGGGCGCGATGGGTATCGTGATCAATCAGCCGGTGGACATGACCGTGGCCGAGCTGGCCGAGCATGTCGGTGAGCCGCCGATGCCCCACGAGCAGGGAAGGCGCAGCGTGTACCGTGGCGGGCCGGTGGAGAGCGAGCGCGGCTTTGTGCTGCACAGCCCGGTGGGCCAGTGGGAGTCCACGCTGCCGGTGGCCGACGGGCTGGGGGTGACCACCTCCAGCGACATCATTCATGCAATGGCCGAGGGTCGCGGTCCGGAGAAGAGCCTGGTGGCGCTGGGTTACGCCGGCTGGGGCGCCGGGCAGCTGGAGGCGGAGATCCGCGAAAACGCATGGCTCAACGGCCCGGCGGACCACGCCATCATCTTCGACATCCCGGCGGAGGAACGTTGGACGGCCGCTGCGGCGCTGATCGGGGTGGACATCAACCAGCTCTCCGGTGATGCAGGACACGCGTGACCCACGCCGTGTCCACCTCCCCCAAGACCTCCCGCACCCTGCTGGGGTTCGACTACGGTACCTCGCGCATCGGCGTGGCCGTCGGCCAGGAACTCACCGGCACCGCCACCGCGCTGGCCACGGTGCGGGCCCGCGACGGCAAGCCCGACTGGCCGGCCATCACCCGGCTGATCGAACAGTGGCGGCCGGACGCGGTGGTGGTGGGCCTGCCGCTGAACATGGACGGCAGTTTTCACGATCTCAGTTACCGCGCCCAGCGATTTGGGAATCAGCTCCACGGGCGTTACAATCTGCGCGCCTATTTCATGGACGAACGGCTCTCCTCGCTGGAGGCCGAGCGCGAACTCCGCGGAAAATCGCGCAAGGTACGGGCCGCCGATATCGACAAGGTCGCGGCCAAGGTGATCCTGGAATCGTGGTTGATGCGGCCCGATACGGGACAAAACGGCGAAGACTGACGCATAACGGCGGGCAGAGAGTAGCGTGACGACACAACACCACGACATCGACACCCGGCTCGTCGCCATGGCCGACCAGCTTCGCGCCCGCTTCGGCGAGGGCGGCATACAGCAGACCCTGATGGTCGGCATCCACACCGGCGGCGTCTGGGTCGCGCAGCGCCTGCACCGGATGCTGGGCATCGAACAGCCGCTGGGCCAGCTGGACATCTCCTTCTACCGCGACGACTTCTCCCGCATCGGCATGAACCCCCAGGTCAAACCCTCGCAGCTGCCCACATCGGTGGACGACGCCCGTATCGTGCTGGTGGACGACGTGCTGCACACCGGGCGCACCGTGCGCGCCGCGTTGAACGAGCTGTTCGACTATGGCCGCCCGGCCTCGGTGACCCTGGTCGCGCTGGCCGAACGCAGCGGCCGCGAGCTGCCGATCCAGGCCGACGTGGTGGGGCTGAACCTGTCGCTGGACGCGCACGAACACGTGAAACTCACCGGCCCGGACCCGCTGCGGCTGGAAATCGTGGAGGCACCGTGAGGCGGCGCGATCTGCAACTGGACGCCCAGGGCCGGCTGCGCCACCTGCTCACCATCGAGGGCCTGAAGCGCCAGCAGATCGTCGACATCCTCGACACCGCCGAATCCTTCATCGGCGTCGGCGACCAGCCGGTGCGCAAGATCCCGCTGCTGCGCGGCAAGACCGTGGTGAACCTGTTCTTCGAGGCCAGCACCCGCACCCTGACCACCTTCGAGCTGGCGGCCAAGCGGCTGTCCGCCGACGTGCTGAAGATCAACATCAACACCTCCGCCACGGTGAAGGGCGAAAGCCTGCTGGACATGCTGCGCAACCTGGAGGCCATGCACTGCGACATGTTCGTGGTGCGTCACGGCGACAGCGGCGCGGCGCATCTGATCGCCCAGCACGTGGCGCCGCACATCAGCGTGGTCAACGCCGGCGACGGCCGCCACGCCCACCCGACCCAGGCCCTGCTGGACATGTTCACGATCCGCCAGCAGAAGGGCGAGTTCGCGCCGCTGACGGTGGCCATCGTCGGCGACATCCTGCACTCGCGGGTGGCCCGTTCTCAGATCCATGCGCTGACCACCCTCGGCGTGTCCGAACTGCGCGTGGTGGCGCCGAAGACCCTGTTGCCGGATGCGGTGCAGGGGCTGGGGGTGCACGTATTCCACGACCTGCGCGAGGGCCTGCGCGACGCCGACGTGGTGATCATGCTGCGCCTGCAAAAGGAGCGCATGCAGGGCGCGATGCTGCCCAGCGAGCACGAATACTTTCAGACCTTCGGCCTCACCGAGGACAGCCTCGCGGTGGCCAGGGACGATGCGATCGTGATGCACCCCGGCCCCATCAATCGCGGCGTGGAGATCTCCTCCGAGGTGGCCGACGGCCCGCGCTCGGTGATCCTGCAACAGGTCAGCAACGGCATCGCGGTACGCATGGCGGTGATGTCCATGGTGCTGGGTCGCGCGCCGGTGGACGGGGAGGCGGGATGAAGCTCAGTATTCTCAACGGCCGGGTGATCGACCCCGCCAACGGCGTGGACCGGGTCGCCGACCTGTTCGTGGTCAAGGGCCGCATCGCCGCGCTGGGCACGGCCCCGGACGGTTTCGTCGCCGATCGCAGCATCGACGCCAGCGGCCAGCTGGTATGCCCGGGGCTGGTGGACCTGCGCGCCCGTCTGCGCGAGCCGGGGCAGGAAAACACCGCCACCATCGCCAGCGAGACCCGCGCCGCCGCGGCCGGGGGCATCACCACGCTGGTGTCACCGCCGGACACCGACCCGGTGGTGGACAACCCGGCGGTGGTGGATCTGATCCGTCACCGCGCCGCGCAGGCCGGTTTTGCGCGGGTAATGAGCCTGGGCGCGCTGACCCAGGGCCTGGCCGGAAAGACCCTGGCCGAGATGCATGCGCTGAAGACCGCGGGTTGTGTCGGCGTCGGCAACGGCCAGCGCGCGGTCAGCAACACCGAGGTGATGCGCCGCGCGATGGAATACGCGGCGACCCAGGGCCTGCCGGTGTTCCTGCACGCGGAGGACCCGTGGCTGGCGGAGGGCGGTTGCGCCCACGAGGGTGCGGTCAGCGTGCGCCTGGGCCTGCCCGGCATCCCCGAGGCCGCGGAGACCATCGCGGTGGCGCGGGACCTGCAGCTGATCGAACAGACCGGGGTGCGGGCGCATTTCTGCGGTCTGTCGTCGGTGCGTGCGGTGCAGATGATCGCCCGCGCCCGTTTCGACGGGCTGCCGGTGACCGCGGACGTCGCGGCCCACCAGTTGTTCCTGACCGACATGGACATCGGCTACTTCGACAGCCAGTGCCACGTGCGCCCGCCGCTGCGCAGCCAGCGCGACCGGGACGGCCTGCGCCAGGCGCTGGCCGACGGCAGCATCGACGCGATCTGCTCCGACCATCAGCCCCACGACACGGATGCCAAACTGGCGCCGTTCCCGGCCAGCGAGCCCGGCATCAGTGCGCTGGAGACCCTGCTGCCGCTGACCCTGCGGCTGGTGGACGAGGGTGTGCTGGGCCTGTCGGAGGCCATCGCCCGCCTCACCAGCGGGCCGGCGCAGATCATCGGCCGGGACGCGGGGCTGGCGGTGGGGGAGATCGCCGATGTCTGCATCGTGGACCCGGAGCAGTACCACGAACTCAGCGCGGCCACGATGGTCAGCCATGGCCACAATTCACCGTTCCTCGGCTGGGAATTCAAGGGCCGCGTGACCCATACCCTGCTGGGCGGGCGCGAGACCTTTTGCGTCGACAAGCCGATTCAACCACTGACCTGAGACCACCATGTCCAAGCCCCACCGCGACACCATCTTCGTCGAAGATGCCGAGATCCTGCAGCGCCATGCCCATCCGGGCGACCAGGTGATCCTGCGCCTGCAGGCCCCGGAGATGGCGGCCCATGCGCAGCCCGGCCAGTTCGCCCACATCCAGTGCGACCCGGCACTGCCGATGCGCCGGCCATTGTCCATCATGCGCGTGGACGCCGGCGCCGGCTGGGTGGACATCCTGTTCAAGGTGCTCGGCGAAGGTACGCGGCTGCTGGCCCGGCGCGAGGTCGGCGAGTCGCTGTCGGTGATGGGGCCCATCGGCAAGCCATTCGGGTTCAGCGAGAAATATTCACGCCCGCTGCTGATCGGCGGCGGCGTGGGCATGCCGCCGATGGTGTTCCTGGCCGATGCGATGCGCCGGCAAAAGGGTGCCTGGCAGCCGTTCGTGATCATGGGCTCGGAGGTGCCGTTTCCGTTCCGGCCGCAGCCGTCGAAGCTGATGGTGCCGGGTGTGCCCGGCGATGTGATCGCCGCGATGCCGCTGCTGGACGACTGGGGCATCGCGTCGCGGCTGGCCAGCCTGCAGGGCTATCCCGGTTGCTACGAGGGCTACGTCACCGACCTGGCCCGCCGCTGGCTGGATGCGCTGAGTGCCGAGCAGCGCGACGAGGTGGCCGTGTTCGCCTGCGGCCCCCACCCGATGCTGGAGGCCGTTGCCAGGCTGGCGGCGGAATACGGGCTGCCCTGCCAGGTGTCGCTGGAGGAATTCATGGCCTGTGCGGTGGGCGGTTGCGCCGGCTGCGTGGTGGAGGTGCAGACCGAGGCCGGCCCGGCGATGAAGCGCGTGTGCGTGGACGGGCCGGTGTTCGACGCCGGCAGCGTGTTTCCGGCCGCCTGACCGGGTTCGTCGTCCGGCGCCGATCAGCTCTCGTCGATGTTCACCAGGGTGACACCGCTGAGGGAGTCGCTCATCTTCTTCGGGCAGTTCTTCTGATCCAGCTTGATCATCAGTCGCAGCTCGTTGGCCGAATCGGCATGGTGCAGCGCGTCCTGGTAGGAGATCTGCTGGGTCTTGTACAGCTCGAACAGGGCCTGGTCGAAGGTGATCATGCCCTGCTGGTTGGAACGGCTCATCACGTCCTTCAACTCGGTGACCTGGCCGTCGCGGATCAGCTGGCTGACCAGCGGTGTATTCATCAGGATCTCGATGGCGACGCGGCGGCCTTTCTTGTCCGGGGTCGGGATCAGCTGCTGGCCGACGATCGCGCGCAGGTTCAGTGACAGGTCCAGCAGGGTCTGCTCGCGGCGCTCCTTCGGGAAGAAGTTAAGGATGCGGTCCAGCGCCTGGTTGGCGTTGTTCGCGTGCAGCGTGGTCAGGCACAGGTGGCCGGTCTCGGCGAACGCGATCGCGTGTTCCATGGTCTCGCGGGTGCGGATCTCGCCGATCAGGATCACGTCCGGGGCCTGGCGCAGGGTGTTGCGCAGCGCGGCCTCGAAGGAGGCGGTGTCCACCCCCACCTCGCGCTGGGTGATGATGCAGCCGCTGTGCTCGTGCACGTATTCGATGGGGTCTTCCACGGTGATGATGTGGCCGCGACTGTTGCGGTTGCGATAGCCCAGCATCGCGG
>Ga0256830_1000336_pt1 | contig 40037 bp, 31 predicted proteins | sample 128326metaG_FD_190537 | JGI IMG/M metagenome (GOLD analysis project Ga0256830, IMG submission 190537) | Hydrothermal vent microbial communities from Lau Basin, Pacific Ocean - 128-326 | ecosystem: Environmental > Aquatic > Marine > Hydrothermal vents | place: Pacific Ocean: Lau Basin | collected...
TCATTAAGCTCAACGATTGCCTGGTCATAATTTCCCTGGGTTAAATAAACCCGCGCCAACTCTGCTCGAATCACGGAACTTTGAGGACTACCCACTTTAAGCGCCCGTCTCATATACTGATCCGCAGCTCCAAAATCACCGCTGGCAATAGATGCCTGACCAATCATTGCAAGCAATGCGGCATCTTCTTTATCAGATACCGGTTCTAAAATTTCAACCGCTTCATTCGGTCGACGCTGCCTCATCCGGGTTGCAGCTAAGACTTTACGTGCGTGGATATGACTCGGAACGTTGTTTACATATTTTGTTAAATAAATATCTGCTTGTTCATAATCACCTTCGATAAAACGAATCGTTCCTAGCAGCAAATAACTAGGCAGGTAATCCGGTAATTCGCGGACAACTATTTGCAATTTTTCTGTAGCTAAAGCATATTTTTTCAACTCATATGCCAACAAACCATGATAATAAATCGGCATAGGATGTTTTGGCGCAAGCGTTTCCAACTTTATGATGCTTTGCTCGGCAACCTCTAAGTCTTTCAGTGTTAGCTGTGATCTAATCATTCCGATATATGCACTAAAAACAGATAAATTCATGCGTTTTTCTTGTGCTAACTCAATAACTTTTTGATAAGCAGACTGCGCTTCAGCATATTTACCTTTCAAAAAATAAACATTAGCTCTTATCAGCCATGCTTCATCAAACTCGGAAGAAACACTTAATAAATTGTCCAGCAGCTTCTCCGCAGCATTCACTTCTGATTTTTCTATTTTCAATTTAACAACAGATAAAATAATGCTCGGGTCATCTGGATTAAGCGCATACGCCTGGTTAATTATTTTCTCACCTCTATTTAGGTCTGCAGACATTAAATAAGCTTCGCCAATCAACGAGGCAAGCTTAGTATTTGACGAATCGATATCTTCGACATCTAAAGGATATAAGTCAGTAATTTCCCTGTACTTGCTTTGCAATTTCATCGACTGAACAATAAACAGATCCAACTCCTGCTCTTTTTTCCCTAAACTTTTTGCACGGCGCAATTCTTTTTCCGCAGAGACACCATCGAGTTCAGATAAATAAAGTTTTCCCAATAAAAATCGTGCGTCAATATGACTAGCATTTTTTTGTAATGTGTTTTTTAACTCGATAATACTTGCCCTTACATCACCTTGGGCATAGTATGTTTTTGCACGTTCAAAATATTGCGCATCAGTTATTTCTTCTTTACCACACGCAAGAATAATTAGTCCAAATACAAGCCAGAAAAAACATTTTATCGATTTAGATATATTCATAATAACTTATCCTTTAAACCTGAAAACTATAGAGTAATATTAAGTTTTTTCATTAAATCATAAAGCGTAGGCCTGCTTACGCCGAGCATCTCAGCAGCATGCGCGATATTATTATTTACATGACTCAATGCACGAGTTACTGCTTTTCTTTCCGCCTGCTCGCGTATTTCGCGTAAATTAAACGGCATTAAGCTTTGATTTACCCCATCTAACTCAAGCTCATCCACTGTTATTTGCTTAGCATCTGACATAATAACGGCACGTTTTATTTTATTTTCCATTTCCCGAACATTACCGGGCCAGGCATAGCCCTCAATAGCTTGCAATGCATCTTTAGAAAAAGCTTTTATTTTTTTTCCATGCTGTTCTGAAAACTTTTCTACGAACGTCTGCGCCAGGAGCACTGCATCACCATCGCGTTCTCTCAGAGGGGGGATTAAAATGCTAATTTCAGCAAGACGATAATAAAGGTCCTCTCTAAAAGCATCTGTTTTTATCATATCTGACAACTTTTGATGAGTTGCACAAACAACACGCACATTGATCGGAATTTCTTTTCTTCCCCCCACTCTTTCAATCACCCGCTCTTGTAAAAACCGAAGTAACTTAGCCTGTAAAGCAAAAGGAAGATCTCCAATTTCATCTAAAAATAAAGTACCCTCATTCGCACATTCAATTTTTCCCAGAGTTTGCTTGACTGCACCGGTAAATGCGCCTTTTTCATATCCAAAAAGTTCACTTTCGAGTAAGTTTTCAGGAATAGCAGCGCAATTAATCGCAACAAAAGATTTTTTCGATCTTGGGGATAAATCGTGTAAGGCTTTAGCCAAAACCTCTTTCCCGGTACCACTCTCGCCTTCTAATAAGATACTCACATTAGTCGGGGCAACCTTTTCTACCGTGCGCGTTATTTTTAGCATTTCAGGACTATTGGCAATCAATCCATCAAAAGGCGATTGATTACTATTATCGGCTAAACGCTTATTTTCTTCTTCCAACTCATAAACACGAAAAGCCCGATTAACAATCAGACTCAAAATATCGGCATCTATCGGTTTCAAATAAAAGTCATAGGCCCCTAAGCCAATCGCCCGAACAGCTGACTCCCTATCATCATTACCAGTTACTACGATAATTTTTGTATGCGGCGCTAAAGACAAAACTTTTTCGAGTATTAATAAGCCTTCCGTTGTCCCACCAGGATCAGGAGGTAAGCCCATATCTAGCGTTACCACACTAGGCTCATATCGCCTAAGCTGTTTAATCGCTTCCTGCCTATTGCCCGCTATCACAACCTCGTGATTATCAAAACACCAGCGCAACTGGCTTTGTATCCCAATATCATCTTCAACTACGAGTAAAACACCTTGTTTTTTCACCATCAGCTCCTCAATACACGTATCCCGGATCAGAAAGAGGAATGCATATTGTAAATACCGTGCCTTTATCTACAATACTTTTGACATCTATTTTTCCACCAAGCTGCTCAATAAACTGCTTAGCATCATGTACCCCAATTCCCATCCCGGTAAGCCCTTTGGTTGAATCAAAGGGTCTAAAAAGACGATTTTTTATAAATTCCAACGGCATCCCACATCCATTGTCTTCAATTTTAATCACCGCCTGATTGCCTATCTTTTTTAAACCCACGTAGACAACACCATTATCCAAAGTGGCTTCCTGTGCGTTTTGCACTAAATTACCCAAAACTGAAACAAAGCGGTCCTGCTCAGCATCAATAAATAAATCTTTGTCTTCTGCGCCTAACACAGGAACCGGAACACCATAAGACTTTTCTTTTACAACACTTAATAATGCACTATAAACATTAACAGAAAGCACCGTATTTTTTTGCACCACACCTGTTCTCAACTGCCCTAATAAACGCTCCATTCGAGACACCGAATTCTCTACGGTAGCAATCATATCATTCACAAATTCAGGATTACTTTTATGTTTTTGTGCGTTATTCACTAATAGTCCAAGCTGCGACATAATATTCTTTAGATCATGAACAACATAGGCTGACAGCCGATTGATAGCTTCAAACTGCCTTGCCTCTATCAACGCCTGGGCAGACCGAGCATGCGCGATATACATCACAACCTGCCTACCTGCAGTTCGCAGAAGATCAATATCTTCCCAATTAAATTCTTTTGACACTCTAGGATTTGCTAATACAACGAATCCATAAAGCTTAGCTTGCAACATCAACGGAATAACCAACCAACAATCTGCTGAATTCAACCATGTAGGCAATATTAAACCATGATATAAATCGGGTTCATTTTGAACCTCTTCCAAATTGATAACCCATTGCCATTGCTCCAAAAAACGCGTTAAATGACTACCACTTGCTTCTACAATATTTTGAAAATCACTTGAACCAAGACTTTGTGTATTTACATATTGACTGACATTATTTTTTATCCACAAGCCACCGGAAGGACTGTCTACGATATCCGCCAGAGCTTTTAATGATTTTTCCTCCAAATTCGACAAGTCTTGCTCAGAAGAAAGCTGCCGTATAATTTTCAGCCATTCTTCACGATAATCATACTTATAGTCTAAAAAATGCTTATCAATAAATACCCGTAATCGCGCTCTAATCTGACCAGAAAAAATTAAGGCCACTAACAATAGCAACGCTACAAAAATAAACGTATTGCGCACCACTCTGCCCCAGTCACCACCAAAATATTCAAGATAGTAGCCTCCGGTTGCCATAATCAGAAGATAGCCTCCGGCCAGAAAAATTCCAGACACATAAAATATCAAAGGTCGAGATATTCTAATATGTGTAGTACTGAGGGGTAATCGTTTGACGCCGTATAAGAGCAACAAACCCGATATTCCCACTATAAATCCACGTGCACTCCAGATATCGGAATCAATTGTTTTAAAAAGAAGCGCATCGGTATAAAGATAAAAGTTAAAAATAAATATTGAGAAAAAACCTAAACAAATAAATTTTAAGGACCATCGTTGCTCTGGCATATTCCTAAATAATAATTCTGTTAACACTCCCCCTATGATCGCCAATAAAACTAGCCCCAATACGATAAGATCATGTTCAATAATCCCAGAGTTCACGGTATCACTTGATGACAAATAGAAGAGTAAAGCCAACAGTAACAAGGGTAGCCCATAGGCTAATTTTATGAGCACATCAAACAACAATGCAGAGTCTTTTTGAGACCAATGATTTAATAAACGAATAAGAATATAAAAAAAAACCAAATTAAGAATAAACTCAAATCCAATAAACCAGATACTATTCAGATAATGGTAATAAGCAGAGTACGCGCCGAGACAAGACCAAACTAAGGCCAGCACAAAACCGACAACAAAATCTAAACTATGAAGGCGATTGCGAGAATATATCAGCACAAAGATAAAAGAACACAAAAAAACAATGGCTGAAAATATAAACCCAATTAAACCTATTTGGGGCATGAGATCCCAGGATGGGAAAGAAAATCAATCACTTCGCTATAATAATTATCGAGCACCTTTTCCCCACAAAATGACTTCAGCTGTTTGAAATAAAATCATTACATCTAAAAACACACTGTAATTTTTCACATAATATAAATCAAATTGCAGCTTTTCAATAGTATCTTTATCAGACGCACCATAGGGATACCCAATTTGCGCCCACCCCGTCAATCCTGGTTTCACTCGATGTCGCTCAGAATAATAAGGGATCTCTTGCGTAAACTTTTCCACAAACTTTGGTCTTTCAGGTCGTGGACCGACAAAACTCATATCTCCCATCATTACATTCAGTAACTGGGGCAACTCATCAATTCTCGTTTTTCGAATAAAGCCTCCAACCCTAGTCACACGAATATCATTTTTTTCGGCGAACTTTGCACCATCTTTTTCCGCATCAACCCCCATACTGCGAAACTTTCGAACCTGAAATAACTTCCAGTTTTTTCCAACACGCACTTGTTTGTAAAACACAGGCCCCCGGTCGTCTAATTTTATGGCAATTGCAGTAAGCACCATTATGGGTATCGCCGGAACAAATAATAGTATGCTCACAAAAACATCCATCAGCCTTTTCAACAAATCTCTAGCCAACCCCTTGCGAAAACCATCGGAAAAAATCAACCATCTTGGAGTCAAAATATCTAAAATAATACGCCCCGCTTGACGTTCAAAAAACGTCAATAAATCAACCACCTCGATACCACTCATTTTACAATCGACTAACTCTTCAACGGGAAATGGCTTCCGTCTGTCCGTAACCGCTACAACAATTTCGTCGACATCCATACGAACCGCAAAATCAAGCAAACTTACATCGGGATGCAATACCTTTGCAGCCTCTACCTCTGTATCCTCTTCAGGCAGGTCAATATAGCCCACAATTGTAAAACCTCGCCGATCCGTTTTCCTTTTAAGCCGTTCCTCTATTAAATTTGCATTTTTTCCGGCACCAATAATCATCACCCTTTTATTCAAAGTGTCCTGATGAACAATTTTAATGTAACTCAATCGGGTAATAATTATCCCAATAACGACTAAAACAAAGGCAAAACCTATCACTCCTCGCCCTAAAAACAAGCCAGGAAATAAATAAAAAAGCACGCTCATGGAAAAAAAACCTAGAGTAAGAGCTAATACAAGACGAAATACCATGCCTCGCCTTCCGTCTCTCAAATGCCGCTGATAGAGGCCCATCGATGTCATACAACTGACCATGACTAAGGCAAAAAGCAATGCACGAGGAAATAATGGGTAAACCTCTTCTAGCGATTGCATAGCATCGCCAGGTAATCGAATAGCAACGCCTGCATAAATTGATAAAATAAAGACCAATACTTCCAACAACGTCAAAACAATAAGCGACTTCGGAATATAATGTTTAAAAATTCTAACCATAATGATTTATAGCTTTCCAAATTCATTTCTAATGAGAAGAAGAGTGTCTGGGGGTATATATCAATACCCCATTATCTAACCAGAAAATTTACAACTAATAATGCAATCTGAATTGCTCATTTTATCGCATATCAGCCCCATGAATACGTAAAAATTTATCTATACATATGCGCTAAATACAGAAAAATCCTACACACCCCCGATGAAATGGAAAAAACTGGTAACATATAGTAAATACGCGAGATAAAACGCAAGTCTATCATTATTTTAGATGGAAAACTTAAAGAGCAAGGCAAAATCCCCTTTAACTGACCAGAAGAAAACAAGCACATAATAAAACTTTTTTTATGGTTACGCATTCCCAACATATTGCGACAAATGCCTCTTAATGTCGCGTTACTGAATACAAAGCCGTATAATGAGCAACCTCAAATTCGTCAACCATACAACATTAAAGGGAAAATTTAGATGAAGGTCACTATTTTTGGCAGCGGCTATGTAGGACTTGTAACTGGCGCATGTCTCGCAGAAGTAGGTAACGATGTAATTTGTGTCGATATTGACCAAAAAAAAATCGACGGGTTAAATCGCGGCATTATGCCTATTTATGAGCCAGGCTTGGAAAATATGGTTGAAAAAAATACCTCAGCCGGACGACTAAAATTTACGACTGATATAACCGAGGCTGTATCCCATGGTTTATTTCAGTTTATCGCAGTAGGTACTCCCCCTGACCAAGATGGCTCTGCCGATTTACAATATGTGCTCGCCGTCGCTAAGAGCATCGGTGAAAATATGGACGAATACCGGGTGGTCATCGATAAATCAACCGTTCCCGTTGGTACCGCCGATAAAGTTCGCGCTAAAATCAGTGCAACACTCGCGCAGCGGGAGATCGAACTTGAGTTTGACGTGGTTTCAAATCCTGAATTCTTAAAAGAAGGCGCCGCATTAGACGACTTCATGAAACCAGACCGCGTCGTCATCGGCACCGACAATCCGCGCACAACAGAATTGCTCAGAGCGCTGTACGCACCTTTTAACCGTAGCTATAACAGAATCGTCGCGATGGACATTCGCTCCGCAGAATTGACCAAATACGCCGCCAATGCAATGCTGGCAACGAAGATTAGCTTCATGAACGAGCTATCAAATTTGGCTGAGCTTTTGGGCGCAGATATTGAGAAAGTAAGAACAGGTATCGGCTCAGACCCTCGAATTGGCTATCATTTCATATACCCAGGCGCGGGATACGGAGGCTCATGTTTTCCTAAAGATGTGCAGGCTCTGGAACGTACCGCACGCGAAGTTGGCTATCAAGCTGAATTATTGACTGCGGTTGAGTCGGTGAACTCACGCCAAAAAAAGGTCCTTTTTTCAAAAATCAATGCTCATTTCGACGGCAAGCTTAACGGAAAAACGGTTGCCCTCTGGGGACTCGCCTTTAAACCAAACACTGATGATATGCGAGAAGCGCCGAGTCGCACTCTCATGGAAGCACTGTGGTCGGCTGGAGCGAAAGTACAAGCCTTCGATCCTGAGGCGATAGAAGAAACCCAGCGATTATACGAAAACCAGCCAGATCTCAAGCTTTGCACGGATGAATACGAAGCCCTAAAAAATGCAGACATGATGGTTATCATGACTGAGTGGCAAATATTTCGAAGCCCCGATTTTGACCGAATCAAGTCAGAATTGAATCATCCTGTCATATTTGATGGTCGTAATATTTATGACCCAAATACAATGAAAACACTGGGTTTTGAATATTATGGTATTGGACGCGGCTTATCCATTGAGCAATCAAAGTAAACTTTAAGGAAAAACAATGTTTAATTTAGAAAATACAAAAATTGCGATTGTTGGACTGGGCTATGTAGGACTTCCTCTTGCGGTTGAATTTGGAAAAAAGATAACAACTGTCGGCTTTGACATCAACTCACCACGGATTAACGAACTTAAATCGGGGAAAGATAGTACATTAGAAGTAGAAACTGAGGAATTACTGCAAGCTAAACAATTAAGCTATACCGACTCGTTAGCGGATATCGCAGCCTGCACTGTTTTTATCGTAACCGTCCCTACCCCTATCGATAAATTTAAACGGCCTGATTTAAGTCCACTTGAAAGTGCATCAAAAGCACTTGCAACTATTATCAAAAAAAATGACATTATTATTTATGAGTCGACGGTATATCCTGGGGCCACAGAAGAAGTCTGTGTGCCATTGCTTGAGCAAGGGTCTGGTTTAATTTTCAATAAAGACTTTTATGTGGGTTATAGCCCCGAACGTATTAATCCCGGCGATAAAGAACACAGAGTCATTAATATACTGAAAGTAACAGCCGGATCTACACCTGAAGTAGCTGACTTTGTGGATGAAATATACCAATCAGTCATCGTAGCAGGAACTCATAAAGCAAGTAGTATCAAGGTTGCGGAAGCCGCGAAAGTAATAGAAAACACGCAACGGGATGTCAATATTGCCCTGGTTAACGAACTCGCTCTTATTTTCCACAAACTGGGAATAGACACTCTAGAAGTTCTTGAAGCCGCAGGTACAAAATGGAACTTCCTGCCATTCCGCCCTGGCTTGGTAGGGGGGCACTGTATCGGTGTTGATCCATACTACCTTACCCATAAGGCGCAAGAAGTAGGCTATCATCCTGAAGTTATACTCTCCGGTCGACGTATAAATGATGGCATGGGAAGTTATATCGCGGAAACCGTTATTAAGATGATGACCAAAAAACGTATCGTCGTCGTGGGCGCAAATATCCTGGTTCTAGGCCTAACCTTCAAAGAAAACTGCCCTGATTTGCGTAACACTCGTGCCATCGACATCATCAAAGAACTGCAAGGATATCATGCCAATGTTGATGTGTATGACCCATGGGCAAATCCTGAAGAAGCCGAACACGAATATAATATTACACCAGTGAGCAGCCCCAAAGAAGGTCATTATGATGCGGTTATTCTAGCGGTATCACATGATCAGTTCAAACAAATGGGCGCGCAGAAAGTACGCGCACTGGGAAATAATAATTGCATCTTATATGATGTAAAATCTTTATTTCCGGTAGAACACGTTGATGCACGCCTTTAACCCAGAAAAACGATATAAGGTAAAATAATGAAAGTACTCATAACCGGCACCGCCGGATTCATTGGTAACAAACTCGCTCAAAGATTACTCGATAGAGGCGACGAAGTTATTGGCATAGACAATGTTAATGACTATTACGATCCTAGCCTAAAAGAAGCACGACTCGCAAAAATTAAAGACCATCCTGCCTTTACTGAAGTACGCATCAGTCTAGAAGACCGGCAAAACATTGAAGACACCTTTAAAAAACATAAACCACAACGCGTAGTTAACCTAGCTGCACAAGCCGGTGTAAGGTATTCATTAGAAAACCCACACGCCTATATTGATTCTAATATTATCGGCTTCATGAATATTCTAGAATGCTGTAGACATCACCATGTAGAGCATCTTGTTTATGCATCAAGTAGCTCGGTCTATGGTGCAAATACTAAAATGCCGTTCTCGGTACACAATAATGTTGATCACCCTGTCAGCTTATACGCAGCAAGCAAAAAAAGTAATGAACTTATGGCTCATACTTACAGCCACTTGTATCGATTACCAACAACCGGATTGAGATTTTTTACGGTTTATGGCCCATGGGGACGTCCTGACATGGCCTTATTCATGTTTACTAAAAATATCTTTGAAGGCAAACCAATAGATGTTTTTAATCATGGTAAACACCGGCGTGATTTCACTTATATTGACGATATCGTTGAAGGTGTTATTAGAACTCTGGACAATATCGCAACTCCAAATGATCAATGGAATGGCGATACTCCCGATACAGCAACCAGTCTTGCCCCCTACCGGATCTATAATATTGGCAACAACCAACCTGTAGAGCTAATGCGCTACATTGAGGTGATTGAGCAATGTATTGGTAAAAAAGCAGAGAAAAACTTCTTACCTCTGCAACTAGGCGACGTTCCCGAGACCTATGCGGATGTTGATGCACTGCAGAACGATGTAGGGTTTAAACCAGACACCAAAATTGAAACCGGTATTGCAAACTTCGTGGATTGGTATAGAGAATATTATAAAACTTAGCTCATGAATGAGGCAGCTTTACCTCTGTATAAAAACCTGTTTTTTATGCAGAAGCTGCCACTTACCTAAAAAAGCACATCAGGGAATCTTCGACTCAAAGAAATAGGCTAATGCAACTAAAGAAGAATCATCTGCTTCTGCATTCGGCCAAGCGGTTCCCATTCCCTGCTCATCCCATCGACGCAACCGACCTTGCATGCCATTTTCCACGCCATCTATTTCCAAGTCCAATTTGGCAGCAACATGCTGCGGTATTCCATAGGCAACAATAACATTTGACTTCAGTGCTGAATTTGTCGGACTAAAAGTATGGCCCAGCTGAAAAAAATGCCCGAACTCATGCATTAACACCTCTCCATTATCAATATCTGCTGCGATAACTCCCTTTGCCTTCAAGTCTTGTAATGCGGTTAACAACGACTCTGCCTTACATCCACGTTGCACCGGCTTAAAATCCACAACGGAATCTACGGCATTGACGGGCTGAAACCCCATCACTCCATCTGAATTACAATCTCCAGGCCAACGCCCCTGTTTTTCGTAAAAAGTCCATAATTGAGTCTCCATCACCTGTAACTCATCATAAAATTGCGCATATCGAGCAGAACTAACAACATCAGCGCCTTGCACGGCAATCCCTAAAGCAAGCCCAGCCCCGACAATAACACCGGCAATATCAACAACAGTAAAACCCCTTTGTTTTTGTAGCTTCCAGCCTGTTTTGTTCATTTTTAAGTTCATTTGCTTGCAAGCCCAATTTATAGAGAAAAACACCTTAAAAGCCATCGGACATAAAAAAAATATCCCTAGTTTTTGTAATCAATACTGAGATATCAATCACACTAATATCCAAACAACAAAAAAACACTTATTATCTTGAAGATCAGCGAGCTACTGAGCTTTCAATCATTCACTAAAGACTCTCTGTGATATCATATATCCTAAAATCCGCAGTCGAATGAGTGAAGGCTCAAGAACAGCGATCGTCACGAGAGCACGCCTGATTAGCGTAGATTTTTCGGTCAAACTCGTCAACGGTCAAATACCTAAATTTTGCTATTAACCACTATAAAGAGTCCCAAAAGTTAGATCTATATTAAGCAATGAAACTAGAAAAAAATTTTAACTTTGCAGACACTTATACCCCGGATGAAATCAACGCCATCCAAGAAGCATTAACGCTGTTTAACGACAACGATAAACAAAGCGCTGCTCAAGAATTATCTGAAATATTGGCTAGCATCCACGTTGATACTGAAACCATTATTGCCGCAATTATATTTTCGTCCTCCAGTCCTGGTAAAGAACAAACAGCTATCACTCAGCATTTTACACAATCCATTCATCAACTGTATTCAGAAACCGTAAAACTCATTAACGAAGAAAGCAATTGGATAGAAAAACTCCGACATGACTCAATAGATTATAAAAATAAAGACAAACTAAGCACCGAGTCGTATCACATGATGCTACTGTCAATGATGAAAGACCTTAGAGTTGTTTTCATATTATTGGCTCATCAATTATTGCAGATGCGCCACCTTAAGCATAAGAGCGAAGAACAGCAAAAAACAATTGCATTTGAAACCAAAAATATTTTTGCCCCCCTAGCCAACAAACTCGGCATTGGTCAATTAAAATGGGAAATGGAAGATTGGTCGTTCCGCTACTTAGAACCCTCGGAATATAAACGCATTGCATCAGCGCTCGAAGAACGTCGAGTTAATCGTGAAGATTACATCAACAATGTCGTTACCAGCCTGGAAAATATATTATCGCACGCAAACATTAGCGCGGAGGTTTATGGCAGACCTAAACACATCTACAGTATATGGAAAAAAATGCGCAATAAAGACCTGAATTTCGACGAACTCTATGACGTTCGAGCAATCAGAGTTCTCGTTCATGATATTGCATCGTGTTATGCCGTATTAAGCGCCGTACACAGCCACTGGCCGTACATCCCTGGGGAATACGATGACTATATCGCAGCACCCAAAAAAAACAATTATCAATCACTCCATACTGCCGTAAAAGGCCCTGAAGAAAAAGTGATAGAAATACAAATTCGCACCCATCAAATGCACGAATTTGCCGAACGAGGTGTTGCTGCTCATTGGCGATATAAAGAAGGAAGCAAGCCAAATGAAGCCTTAGATGAAAAAATAGAATCCCTCAGATTCATGCTCCAAGAAGGCATACCCAAAAAAGAAAAAGACGCTTTCTCACGGCCTCTAGAAAACACCGACAACATTTATGCATTAACCCCAGCCGGCGATGTCCTTGAGTTGCCTGCTGGCTCTACCGCACTGGACTTCGCTTACTATATACATTCTGAACTAGGGCACCGATGTCGTGGTGCAAAAATAAAAGACCAAATGATATCTTTAACAACGCCATTGCAAAGCGGACAACAAGTAGAAATCATCACCACAAAAGAAGCGAAACCTAGCCGAGACTGGCTACAGCCACATGCAGGTTACCTTAAATCAAACCGTGCAAAAGCAAAAGTTAGACACTGGTTCAAACGCCAATTCAAAGAAGAAGATATAATTTCTGGAAAAACTGGCTTATATCGAGAACTTGATAAAAATGAAGTTTCTTTAATAAACTGGGATAATATAATAAAAAAATTCAATTTTAAGCACTTAGATGATTTATATGCCGCTATCGGTCGTGGCGAACTTGGCGTCCACCAGATAGCCAATATTGTGCGAGAACAGACTCAGCCTGAAAACACACTCGAACCACCTAAAGAATATGAGCGTAGGACGACCTCAGTCCCCAAATCTGATAATATTACCGTTCAAGGCATCGGCGATTTACTTTCTCATCTCGCCCGCTGCTGTAAACCTATGCCAGCCGATAACATCATAGGATATGTCACCCGCGGAAGAGGAATCAGCATTCACCGCAAAGACTGCCCTAATTTTTTGCAACTCAACAAACAAGATCCAGAACGAGTCATTGACGTTAACTGGGGAAAAAATGAAAATTTTAGCTATGAAATTGATATTGAAATTATCGCCATGGACAGATCAGGACTGCTACGAGATGTTAGCTCGCTACTCGCGAGTGAGAATGTAAATGTTCTAGCGGCCAACACACATACCAATAAAAAAAATCACGAAGTGCGTATGCGCTTAACGCTGAAAATTAACCAAGGAAAACAACTGAAAAATGCGTTAGTTAAACTAAATCAACTACAAAGTGTCTTAGATGCCTATCGCGTTAGATAATAGACGATTCACTCAAACCGAAAAACCTCTTAAAAAAATCATTAACCGGAGCACGCATTACTATGGAAAAACTCTTAAATATCATGGCCCAATTAAGAGATCCTGACAATGGATGCCCGTGGGATAAAAAACAAACATTTGATTCTATTATTGCTCACACCATAGAGGAGGTTTACGAACTCATTGAAGTTATCGAGCACAAAAAATGGGACGAGTTAAGTGGAGAATTAGGAGACTTGCTCTTTCAAGTGGTGTTCTATGCCCAAATAGCCAAAGAACAAGGATACTTTGAGTTCAATGACATAGTAGAAGAAATATGCCAAAAAATGGAACGCAGACACCCTCATGTATTTGGAAATGAAATAATAACATCTATTGAGCAACAAAAAAAACGCTGGGATGAAATTAAAGCGAATGAGAAATTGTCGCAAAAAGAAAATACAGCTTCACTTAATCCAAGCGCTTCGATATTAGATAATATTAATCACTTTCTCCCCGCACTACCCTTAGCCAATAAATTGCAAGATAGAGCCGCTAAGGTAAAATTCGACTGGATTGAAATAGAAGATGTGTTCGATAAACTGCAAGAGGAAATTAACGAAGTCAAAGAAGCCATCGAACTCAACGATAGCGATTTTATTGAAGATGAAATAGGTGACCTAATATTTATGGCCGTAAATTTAGCGCGACACAATAATGTAGATCCTGAAAAAGCATTACGGCGCTCGAATCGAAAATTTGAACAACGATTTAGAATAATGGAATCATTGATGGCTCACACAAATACCTCCTTTAAAGACTTAAACTTGAATGAAATGGAAACCTATTGGCAACAAGCAAAAAAAGCGATTCGCAGCAATATAACTAACAGTGATCGTTGCTAATACTTTATCCCTTCAATAAAGGCCCGAGTTGACACATTGAAAGATTTATCCGCACTAACCAAGGAACTACCGCTCTGCTTATCCAAGGATCGTCATTCCTTGAAGAAAAAAATATATCTTTTGAAAAAGAAGGCTGCGCAAAAACTGGACATAAGTAACGCAACAAAACAACTAAAATCTGCAATCACTCAATCCAAACTCCATGTTCAAAACCGCAAAGAGAGCATGCCCCCTATAATCTATAATGACGATCTACCTATTTCTTTACGACGTGAGGAAATTAGCAATGCTATTCAAAAAAACCAAGTCATCATTCTTTGTGGTGAAACAGGATCAGGTAAAACAACCCAGCTTCCCAAAATATGCCTCGATCTTGGAAGAGGTATTACCGGAGTTATTGGCCACACCCAACCTCGCCGGATTGCAGCACGTAGTGTCGCTGCACGAATTTCCGAAGAACTGAGTACTCAAGTCGGAGAGCAAGTTGGCTATAAAGTAAGATTTACAGATCAAAGTTCTCAGCACTCGTTGATTAAACTCATGACTGATGGAATTCTATTAGCCGAAACACAAGCGGACAAATTTTTGAGCCAATATGACACTTTGATTATTGACGAAGCACACGAGCGTAGTTTAAATATTGATTTCCTTCTCGGTTATTTGAAACAAATTTTACCCCGAAGACCCGACCTAAAACTTATCATAACTTCAGCCACCATCGATCCCGACCGATTTTCTCAGCATTTTAATAATGCGCCGGTCATTGAAGTATCAGGCCGCACCTATCCAGTAGAAATCATCTACCAACCCCTCGTCTCAACCGAGAAAAATGACGAAGATAAAAGTTTAGAAGAAGGAATACTTGATGCGGTTGATCATTTATCGCGTTTAGGGCCAGGAGATATTTTAGTTTTTTTACCTGGAGAACGGGAAATCCGACACACCACCGAAGCACTTAAACAAGCATATGGAAAACATCATCCAGAGCAAATTGAAATCCTTCCACTGTTTGCGCGCCTCAGCATCGCGGAACAACAAAAAATATTTCAACAGCGTAAGCAACGACGCATTATATTATCCACCAATGTCGCTGAAACTTCATTAACCGTTCCTGGCATTAAATATGTCATTGATTCGGGTACCGCACGCATTAGCCGCTATAGCTACCGTACAAAAATTCAACGACTGCCCATAGAAAAAATATCTCAATCTTCGGCAAACCAACGTGCCGGTAGATGTGGACGGATAGATGCAGGTGTTTGCATACGACTTTTTGCCGCAGAAGATTTTGCATTAAGAGAGCAATACATCACGCCTGAAATACTGCGCACTAATCTTGCCAGCGTTATATTGCAAATGAAATCACTCAAACTGGGAGATGTCAGAAAATTTCCTTTCGTCGAACCACCCGACAATCGATATATAAACGATGGTGAAAAATTGCTACATGAACTTGGCGCACTTGATCAACACCAAAACTTAACCGCCTTAGGAAAAAAAATTTCCGCATTACCCATTGATCCAAAATTGGGACGTATATTGCTCGCCGCCCATCAGGAAAGCGCCCTGCAAGAATTATTAGCGATTGTTTCCATCCTCAGCATTCAAGACCCTAGGGAACGCCCATTCGACCATCAGAAAAAAGCCGATGAAAAACACCAGCGATTTACAGACCAAGATTCTGATTTTGTCTCACTATTAAATCTTTGGAATTATCTCAATAACAAAAATAATGCACTCAGCCAAAATAATTTCAGAAAGCTTTGTCGGGCTGAGTTTATTTCCTATACCCGGTGGCGTGAATGCTTGGACACTCATAGACAATTGAAAAAAATGCTCTCCGACATGAATATTCGATCAGTGTCAGAACCCGCAAGTTTCGAGCAAATTCACCGCTCATTATTAACTGGCTTACTCGGAAATATTGGCATGAAGACTGAGAAACAAGATTTCCTAGGTGCTCGTAACTCAAAGTTCAAGGTCTTCCCTGGCTCCGGCCTATTTGCAAAATCACCAAAATGGATGGTATCCGCAGAAATTGTTGATAGCGGAAAAGTCTATGCACGTACAAATGCAAAAATATCCCCTGACTGGCTGGAGTCTATTGCCAAACACCTCGTCAAAAAAACGACCACAGAGCCTCATTGGGAAAAGCGAACCGCTCAAGTTTCTGCCTTTGAAAAAGTGAGCTTATACGGTTTAACTATTATCCCCAGACGAAAAGTCAATTATGGCCCACTGGCTCCTGTAGAAAGTCGTGAAATATTTATCCAACATGCATTAGTACTCAGCGAGTATTCAAGCAAAGCCCCATTTTTTAAACATAATAAAAAATTAATTGAGAATATCGAAGCACTGGAGGCCAAATCCCGTCGCCAGGATATTCTCATCAGTGAACATGATATTTATGAATTCTTTGATCATATTATACCTAGCCACATTTGTTCTGGGCATAGCTTTGAAAAGTGGAGAAAAACGGCAGAAACAGAAAACCCCAAACTGCTTTATCTTGATCGCGAAAAACTCATGCAACACGCAGCCAACCATATTACGCATACATCCTTTCCAAACCTCTATGTATTAGAGCAACAACATTATGTGCTCAAATACCACTTTTCACCCGGTAGTGAAGATGATGGCGTCACCATTGTTATTCCCTTAACAGTGCTCAATTCATTAAAACCAGCGATGTTTGACTGGCTGGTACCCGGACTCATTGAGGAAAAAATAAGCTATCTACTCAAGTCGTTGCCCAAACAGCAACGAAAAAACTTCATACCGGTTCCGCAATACGCCTCTGCATGTGTTGCCGCTATGCCAGCCGAAAACCAAGGCTCTCTCGCTTTAATGCTCTCCACCCAGCTGCTAAAAATGACAGGTATTAATGTCCCGGTAAAACAATGGAATTTTGAGGGTCTACCACATCACCTTAAAATGAATTTTGAAGTTGTTGACGAGCACCAAAAAGTACTTAGTAAGGGACGTGATCTTGGCCTGCTTCAACAAACACTGGCCAATCAAACACAACGAGTCTTTGATGAACGACCGAAGATTGACCTTGAAAGAGACAACATAGATTCATGGGATTTTGGAAAGCTACCTGAGTCAATCATCATTGAACAGAATGGCCTCAGTCTTCGTGGCTATCCTGCCATTGTCCCTGGTCATCAAGATGTCTCATTGCGTTTATTTGATAACCCAGTGCAGGCGCAAGCACAAAATAGAAAAGGATTGTGCAAACTCATCATACTTCAGCTTCCCCAGCAGATTAAATATCTGAGCAAAAACCTGCCTCATTTTTCTAAGATAGCACTGCGATATGCGTCAATAGGAAACGCTGATACTTTAAAACAAGACATCATCGACGCCATTATCTATGAGGTATTTATCGATAAACATCCAACACCTAAAACCAAGCAAGAATTTGAGCATCGTATCGAACACGAACGCCATAAAATCATGCTTGAAGCCAATACACTTTGCGCAACCCTGGACGAGATATTAGCCATCTACAACGAAATTCAAATCAGCTTTAAATCTAATATCAAACCCGCTCTTATTGCCCCCTACAACGATATGAAACAACAAATGCAAGGGCTCATTTACCATGGCTTTGTAGCTACCACACCAAAAAAGTGGTTGTCTCACATACCACGCTTTCTTAAGGCCACTCAGATTCGGTTACAAAAACTTGATCACAATCTCGCTAAAGACAGCCGTCTAATGGCAGAAATCCATCTACTCTCAAAAAAATATACCCTACTGCAAACCGAACATGACAAACAAGGCATAGATAGCAACGAGCTAGTTTCAGTGCCATGGTTAATCGAAGAACTTAGAGTTTCTCTTTTTGCCCAAGAGCTAAAAACCAGCATCCCAATATCCGTCAAAAGAATAGAAAAACGGCTCACTGCGCAATAATCCGACCTAAATTAATCACGAATCAATAAAATAAGGTTTGTGAATCAAGCCTCTAATTTCTCGTAAAAACCCTAATTTTGCTCTCAAAGCCTTCAGAAACACCTCCAATCTGACGTTAAATAAGTTATCTATGATAGATAAAAATCCAACAGGTAGTCATTAGACTGCCTTAATCTCACTGGAATGTATTACAAAGTTTTATGCGAAACAAAACCAGCATTATAATTGTTTCGGCAATGGCAGCCGTCTTACTCTTTGGGCTTGCGACTTATGTGATTAGAGGAAGCATAGATGCCAACCTCAACAACATTCTGGCTTACGATCTTTTACTTCTTTTTTTCATCACTCTCACTGTCATTTTATATCTATCAAACAGAAAGTTAAATACCTTAGCAGTTGCAAAATCACAGGTCACAGAAACAGCTGTTCTTGATTTTTCTCAAAAACCTAATTTTAATGCTATATTTGAAGCATCTTTTGACGGTATAGTCATTCTGGATACCCAACTGCAACCCCTAGAACTAAACCAGATCGCCGCAGATTTGCTAGGGATTAACAGTTGTCATGTTGTCAATGATGAGATCCTTACGCACATACATAGCATTGACCCAAAAATTACTGTGCAACAATTTCTAGAAATTTCACTGCAAGCAAACCCATTGCAACAAAGGCTGTCCATTATTATTTCGCAAGCAAACGGCTTCAGTTGCCACGCAGAAATATCCGCTAGCAAAACGAAACATAAAGACAAAGATGGAATATTGTTAGTGATCAAAGATTTATCAGAGCAAAAAGAATCTTTCGATCAAGTAAACTATCTCGCTTTTCACGATCCGCTCACTGGCCAACCAAATCGAGTACAATTCAACCAGCAACTCGCTGAAGCACTGCGTCAGGCGGATAAAAGCTTACGATCAGTTGGGGTCGCATTGCTCGGTTTAGATCGCTTTAAACATATTAATGAATCGATGGGGCATGTCACTGGAGATGTCTTGTTGAAACTAGTATCTCAACGAATTAGCAACAATACCCGACGAGGGGATCATATCGCTCGACTTGGCGGCGATGAATTCGGCATTATTTATTCCGAGCTTGCGGATATAAACGACATTAGCCCACTTTTGAAAAAACTAAAGAACACCTTCAAAGAACCCTTTGAAATTGGTAATCAAGCCTATTATATCAATTGCAGTATCGGAGTTTCTCTCTACCCACTAGATCATATAGATTTTGAAGGCATGATACGAAATGCAGACACCGCATTATTAGAGGCAAAAAAACTCGGTGGCGATAGATATCAATACTATTCGGCAGCAATGAGCACCTCGGTGAAAGAACGCGTCTACATTGAAAACGAGCTAAGACATGCCATAAACCGTAATCAACTCGAAATATATCTGCAACCACAAATCAGTCTAACAAGCAGAGAGGTCATCGCTGCGGAAGTACTGCTGCGCTGGCATCACCCCATACTTGGATCTATCACTCCATCGAAATTCATTCCGATTGCAGAAGAAAATGGTCTTATTGAAGAAATCGGTAATTGGGTGCTCAGAAAAGCATGCGAACTACAAAACAAATTCAAGCAAGAAAATATTGTTCCTATTCGTGTTGCGGTAAATTTTTCTCCTCGCCAGATCAATAAAAAACTGCCCATCCTCATTAAAAACGTACTTAATACCACAAGGGTTCCACCCAACATGCTGGAGATGGAAATCACCGAAAGCTTACTGATGGAGAACCCGGAAAAAGCAATAGACATACTTAACGAAATTCACAAACTAGGTATACATATCTCCATGGATGACTTTGGTACTGGATACTCCTCACTCAGCTACCTTAAACGATTCCCTATAGACACGTTAAAAATAGATCGCTCATTCGTCAATGACGTGGGTAAAAGTGATAGCGACAACTCCATAATTATTGCTATTATACAAATGGCGAAGGGATTAGGGATAGAAGTAATCGCTGAAGGTGTGGAAACAACAGAACAACTTCATTTTTTTGGACAAAAGGGTTGTGATATTTTTCAAGGTTACTATTTTTCACCACCTATACCCATCGATGCTTTTGTCTATTTAATAAAAAATGGATTAGTAACAACTCCCTTATTCAGCCATCCCTCAAAAAGAAAAATCAAAAATTTGGTACGTCAAAACTAGCAGAGACTCACTTATACACATGCTCTACTTTCCCTTCAATTTATTTAACCGCTGTATTCTGCTTTTTCCCATTTCGTTTTTACTGTTTTTCTATAGCTCATCTGCCCTGACATATTCTGATAAAGACTTGCAATTTATGACCGAATATCTATCGGACTTTATTGAAGAGCAAATGGATGAAAAAGACATTCCAGGCTTAAGCCTTAGCCTCGTCGATAATTCAAATACCGTATGGCAAAAAGGCTTTGGCTATTCAAATAAAAAAGAAAAGCTACTTGCTGATTCAGAAACCGTCTATGCAATAGGGTCACTCACTACCTTGATTACCGCCACGGCAATTATGCATCTTATACAAAATAAAAAATTCAACCTTGATGATAAAATAGCAACACTCATTCCCGAAGTATTAATAAGTAACTCAACATTTCTTGACCGTTCAATCAGCGTAAGAGACTTGCTTACACATCACTCAGGTCTCGCCAATGCTAAGCATAAAGGAATGTGGTCATCCGCCCCTGAACATTTCCATACCTCCATACAACATGCTCTTTCACAGCCTTCGCCCTATCCCGCGATGACACTATACAGCCATTCCAATATTGGATACTCGTTACTCGGTATTATTATCGAAAAATTTTCCCACAAAACCTACCAAAATTTTATCAACGAAAATGTATTGCCAGCAATGGAGCTATCTAATACTGGCTTCTATCCACAAATGAAGCATAGAAAAAAACTCTCACTCAATTACAAAGAGGGTGAAAAAAAAGAATTCTTACAGCCAAGAGATACGCCCGCATTAGGTTTATATAGCAACGCTGAAGATTTAGGAAAACTCGCCCAGTTTTTCCTATCAACAAAAAAAAATCATTTTCTAAACCCAAGTTCCAAAAATGAAATGCTACGCGTTCAGAACGCCAACGTTATCTTAGATATTGAAAAAAAAATAGGACTAGGCTGGTCATTAGGTGGCACAAAAATAAATAATGCGGGCCTCGTCATTCATCGATATGGAACAAGCCTATTCCATCGCAGTCGGATCGTTCTCATGCCAGAACACGATGTCTCTGTAGTTGTGATCGCAAATGACTCAACAAGCTTTCGCGCGGTAGAAGAAATCAGTAATCAAATCGTCACTCAATACTTAAAACTAAAGCATGGCATTGAAGCAATCAAAATCAGCGAACTTAATGATGAAAAACCCTTATTTACAACGACAAAATTTGCTCAGCGATACGCGACTCGTATAGGACTCGTTACTTTGCAAACCGAGAACCAACATCTTAAAGCTAACGTAATGGGCTGGAACTTCAAACTCAACAATAGTGAAAATAAATGGTTCACCATAGAATACCGAATATTTGGCATGCTCCCTCTTAAACTGGATTGGATTATCGATTTAAAAGTCACCGCCGTTGAAATAGAAGGCCTAAATTATTTAATCAGCTATTACAAAGGCACCCAATTTTTGTTTGGTCAAGCCTTAACGCATACAGCTAATATTAATACCTCCTGGGGAAATCGCATTGGAGAATATGAACTCACAAATTCCGATGAATTATCTGAACTATATGAAGTCAAAAATGGAAAAATAAAAATACTAAACAAAATACTGGTATTTGAACATAAACTTCCTTTTTGGTTTCCTCTCCATTTTCAACTTCCCATTATCCCTCTTAATGAAAACCAGGCACGTATCGCCGGTGTAGGCACGGGCTATAATGAAACCATTCAGATTACAAAGAATAACGACACTGAATTTATTAACTTCTCAGGCTACTTGCTAAAACGCACAAACTAGTGTTATAAATTCATCCACGGTTTACATCAACAAATCTTCATCAATACAATGATAGATACTCGCCGCATCAATTAACGAATTGGCAGTAAGCGCAGGCACGCCGTAAACATCTGCGGTAACATTGTTATCTCTCCTGATTTTATTTAACAATAAACCGAAATCGCCATCACCAGACAATAAGACCACCGTATCCACTTTTTGCGCGACATCAAGCACATCGATAGCTATGCCTACATCCCAATCACCTTTAGCCGAGCCATCACTGCGTTGAATATACGGCTTAAGCTTTACCGTAAAACCAATATGCTTTAGCGCATTTTGAAACTTCAATTGCTTATCATCACCACGATGTATCGCATAAGCATTTGCTTCCACTATCTCACCCTCGTTGCTAACACGCTGCCAAAGTTTTTTGTAATTGAATTGCCGTCCATAGGCCTGGCGCGTAGTGTAGTAAATATTTTGTACATCAACAAATATTGCGATTTTTTTCATGAATATATACTAGTTCGGTTTATCGTAGATTAATCAGCTGTTCCCGCTAAGTGCGTAATGGGTCACTATTTTTCCGTTCCATGGCGCTAGTCACTGCAAAACAGTGACCCATTCCTCCGTAAATCTAGTTAGCGGGAGCTGCTGTAGATTAATTAGGTATATTAACAAAAACCCGTGATGAAGCTATAATCCTAAAATCCGCAGTGCTCCTTAGCGGTTCACTATGAATTAGGATAATCCTGGTAACAAACTTCCACCCATGGAGATTCTCACTCATCATGACAGCTTATAAGCAGCTTATAGAAACCGCACATATCGACCTCGGAATCCCCAAGGATTATGCGCAAAAAACAAAGCTTACCCTGCAAACCGAATCTACTGATTTATGTGATGTAGGTTCTGACATTTATGATAGACCGCAAAAAATTGCACAAAACGCGTTAAAACCCTGGAGTCAAATGAAAGCACAAGCAGAACAAGATGGAATCACCATCAACATAGTCTCTGTTTTTCGCTCAGTGAATAGACAAATTGAAATCATTCAATCAAAACTCGACAAAGGTGAACGGATAGAGGATATATTGAAAATATCAGCAGCCCCTGGTTACAGCGAGCATCATACAGGCCGAGCACTTGATTTAACGACAAATGACTGCAGAGTGCTTGCACTAGAGTTTGAAAACACCGCCGCTTTTAGTTGGCTAGAAAAAAATGCTGCTTTATTTTCATTTCACTTATCCTATCCCAAAAACAACCCACATGGCATTAGCTACGAACCTTGGCACTGGGCATATCGAGAAAACTAAGGCAAAGTAACAGTATCCCTCGTTAACTAGACTCACGACTGAGCACATAAGTGGATCGAAGAAACTTCATAAAAATCATAAACGCAAGTGGAATGGTAAGCATACTACCTAGTATATTATCAGGATGTGCAGCAAAACCATTTACGGCATTGGATGGCTGGCATGCGAAGAGCAAAACACAAGCAGATATACGCTTACTCATTTTGTCCTATGCAATTCTCGCCCCCAACGCACATAATATACAACCTTGGTGGGTAAAACTCACAAGTCCATTAGAATTTGAGCTTTATATTGATCAAGATCGTCTGTTGCCTGAGACCGATCCATATGCACGGCAAATACATATTTCCCACGGTGCATTTATCGAATTACTCGATCTCGCTGCGAGATATTATGGTTATCTCATAGATATTCACTATTTTCCTCAAGGAATGCTCGATAACACGCTGGTCAGTGACAAACCTATTGCCCATATTCAAATCATTAAAAGCAAAATTGCTGAGCCTGACCACCTATTTAATTCCATTTTCGACAGAGTCTCCAACAAACGCAAGTATGACGACAAGCCAATATCCACTGATATACTCACCCAATTAACACTTGCTTTGTACGAAGATGTCTCGTCACTGTCATTCACTAATGATCCACGACTATTAAAAACAATTTCCAGCATCACAAATAGCGCAATGCAAATAGAAACTGAAGACCATCGAAGAAACGATGAAACCTTACAGATGTTTCGTTTTAACGATGCCGAACTAGAGCAATATCGCGATGGCTTAAGTATAGATCAAGCAGGAGTATCAGGTATTAAGAAAGCCATCGCAGAGACTTTTTTTGTTACTCGTCATAAAGCGATGAACGACAAATCAGCATTTTCCAAAGAGGCGATAAACCTCACCCAAATGCAAGCGGACTCGGCAATGGCCTGGGCATGGTTGACCACCAAAAATAATACGAGACAAGAGCAAATACTCATTGGCCGTACCTATGCAAGAGTTCACTTAAAAGCCACTGAGCTGGGGTTAGCAATGCAGCCCTTAAGCCAAATCCTTCAGGAGTATGATGATATGAGCACTCTACAAAAGCGGTTTTTCAAATTACTTAAAATACCAAAAGGCCACACTGTTCAGATGTTATTTCGTCTAGGTTATGCGCCCACCGTCAGGCACACCGTAAGACGAAAACTTGAAAACATTATTACCCGCAGATTCTAGCAAAAAACTCCCCCTGCAAAATGCAAGGGAGCCAAAGGGTGGGAGAATAATTGTGCAGGCATATTTCAACTGCACATTTATTCCGTATTTCAAGACCTCGAATAAAAATTTCTTCTCAAGTTCAAAGAATCATAGAACAAAGCTACTTACACGAAATGAATTTTCTCCGCTCTTTATTATGGATTTCAATCTACGTAAGCGAGCGACCAAAATCAGTCACCGGAGCGATGACTAACATCGTAACTAACTGCAAACCCACAATGACCAAAATAGGCGAAAGGTCAAAACCAGATATAGGAGGAATTATTCTTCGTGCTCGACTTAATAGCGGTTCGTTAATTGAGTGCAGAATACCTATCACTGGATTATAGGTACTAGGATTTACCCAGCTAATAATAATTTGAATCAGTATTCCAAATAAATATACCTTGGCGACAAGATCCATTAACTCAGCAATCGACAATACGAATAGCCCAGCAGGATGTATGACAGCTCCCAGTATCAGGGCGACTAAAACAAGCTCCAATGCCTGAACAATTACCAACAAAAGCAAAGCCGCAAGATCAATACCGCCAAACCCTGGAATGACTCTGCGCAATGGTTTCAAAATAGGATTTGTCACTTTGACGATAAACTGTGATACCGGGTTACGAAAATCTGCACGTACAATTTGCATCATAAATCGCAACAATATGACCAATAATACTAACCCAAATAAAGTGTGGATTAAAAAGGTACCCGCGTTAGCAAAATACATACTACCCATTAACTTTCTCCAAATTGTTGCGCCAGCTCTTGCGACCGATGATTAGCGGCACTGAGTGCATCAGCCAATAAACCGTGAAATTCTCCCTCAGTTAATACTTTTAATGCACTTTCAGTGGTTCCACCTGGCGAGGTTACTTTTTCACGTAAAATGGCCGGACTATCATTGCTCTCAAGCGCCATTTTAGCAGCTCCTAAAGCCGTTTGTAGCGTTAACAGGCGTGCAGCTTCTTTTGACAAACCCAGCTTAACACCTGCCGCTTCCATCGCTTCCATCAGCAAAAAATAATATGCTGGGCCGCTACCGGATAATGCCGTAATCGCATCCATCATACTCTCTTCTTCAACCCAAACGGTCAGCCCAACGGCGCGCATTATATTTTCAGCCAAGCCTATTTGCTCTTGGTTAACAGCGATATTCGCATACAGACCTGTTGCCCCCGTTTGCAGCAAAGCAGGTGTATTAGGCATCGCACGAACGATAGAAATACCCCCGCCTGCCCAACGATTCAAGTCGGTCACACAAATACCGGCGGCCACTGAAATCAACAAAGGGGAGTTCAACTGAACCGAACCGGCAATCGATTCGATAACTGCATGCATGCTTTGCGGCTTGACAGCAAGCACAACTACATCTGAACCTGCTATCAGTTTCGAACTATCAATATGGGTATTAATCGCAAAACGCGAGGCTAGGTGCGACAATTTTTTTTCATCGATATCACATACGGAAATTTGCGCAGCATTAAATCCATCATTGACCAAACCTGCGATCAAGCTTGTAGCCATATTGCCAGCACCAATAAATGTAATTTTAGAATTTTTCATAATCTCTCGCCCCAAAAATACCAGTTCCGATTCGCACCATGCTCGCTCCTTCAGCAATGGCCGCCTCAATATCAGAAGACATTCCCATTGACAATGTATCCAATTCAACACCCAGTTGGGATTGAACCGCATTCTTTAACTCACGTAGAATGGAAAAGCTCTTCCGCTGTAAATCTATATCCTCTGTACGCTCAGGGATAGCCATTAATCCTCGCAAGCATAACCGGGGAAAACGCATTATCTCTGTTGCCGCAGATAAAACTTCAGCACATGAAAACCCCGCTTTCGTCGCCTCAGCATTCACATTCACCTGTAAACATATATTTAAATCTGGCAAATCATGCGGTCGTTGATCACTCAAACGTTTCGCTGTTTTTATTCGATCAATGCTATGCACCCAGTGGACAAGCTCTGCAATTTTTTTTGTTTTGTTCGATTGAATGGGGCCAATGAAATGCCACTCAATATCGATATCTGTTAACTCATAATATTTTTCAAAAATTTCCTGTACATAGTTTTCAGCAAAATATTTCTGACCAGCATGATATGCTTCCCGAATCCTTGCCACCGATTTCGTTTTGCTTACAGCAATGAGTTTTACCGACCCCTCGACACGATCATATTTTTTTTCTAGTTGCTTAATTTCAGACCTAATTTCAGCTATCTTAGTTACTACACTCATAAAAACTATAACCTTAAGTATAAAAATAGTTAGTATTGGTAGCGTACTAACGATGTTTTCATCAGACTAACGCGGCTAGAATTTTCTTGAAATTGAATTTTTTCAACAAATTCAGAGATACCCATTAACTCAATGTAAATATCTTGTTCTTGCCGCTGACTAACATGCTCAACCACCATAGACAATAGCAAATCAACACTCTCATCAAAACAACCCGGAAGACCTGGACTCAATAATCTACATAATATCCCCCAATCCTCCATCAATGGCATCGAAGCGATAACATGTCCTGGCAGAAATGAGGTAATAAATTGAGAAGGAATAGGGGTAAAGCTAAATTTTTCATTGGCCGCAAAAAACAAATAGGTATTTTTTGCAAGCTTATTTGTTTTAAAATATTCCGCCAAAAAAATAGCCGAACCCATACCCACTTCATCACAAACTACAATATTTATTCCATCATTTCTACGCGAAAATACCGGGCCAAAAAACACTGGCTCCGACAGCCTTACAAAAGTAGTTGATGAAAGCTTGTCTATTACACCTTCATCCAACCAAGGAATATAAAGTCGTAGTCGCTGTAATGCTTGATTAAACTGCATCGCATAGGCTTTAATCTCATGCTCATCATCCGCAAGTCTCAACAGAAAAAAACAAAGCGCACTTAATTTTTTAGCATCCGCTCTAAGTTGAAGATCGAGAATCGTTACTGAAGGATAGTTTTTAAATCCTTGTATTTCCGCATCAACCCAAGTAAACATTGATTACCCGCTACAGACGATCCTGATAAACAATACGACCATCTAATAATGTGTAACTTACTTTCGCAGAAAACTCCCAACCAATATAGGGAGTATTCTTGCCTTCACTCCACATTTTTTCTTTTGTTACCCGCCAGTCATTTTGTGGATGAAAAATACAAACATCCGCCGCCTCTCCAATGCCTAAGGTTCCCGCATTAATGCCAAGAATATCAGCAGGTTTATGGGTTATGCTCGCAATAGCTTCGGACAAAGAAACCAGCTTGTCATCGACCAACCTCAGCACCAACGGCAATAAAGTTTCCAGGCAAGATATACCGGGTTCAGCATCACTAAAAGTGCCTAGTTTCGCATCCTCTTCGTGCGGCTGGTGATCCGAGCATATCGCAGTAATCGTATGTTCGGATACTGCAGCACGTAAGCCCTCTCGATCGCGCTGCGAACGAAAAGGCGGCCTTACATTATAAAACGTATCAAATTCTCCAATATCAATATCAGCCATATACAAATGGCTAATAGCAACATCTGCGGTCACGGGTAAACCTTCAAGCTGTGCACGCTTGATCATGCGCGCGCTCACCGCAGTCGATAATCCATAAAAATGCGCTCTAACACCTGTCAATTCTATCAGCGCTAACTCTCTGGAAACGGCAACCGTTTCGGCAATTTCTGGAATACCCGACAATCCCAGTCGCACACTCATTTGCCCTTCATGGGCACACCCATCACCGCGTAAAAAGGCATCTTCGGCATATAAAAAAACCGTTAAATCATGGCTCGCCGCATATTCCATCGCACGACGCATTAACAAGCCATCAGCCACTGGCTTTAATGCATTACCAACACCTACGCAGCCAGCATTTTTGAGTGCGTACATTTCGCTTATTTTTTTCGCAGCCAGATTTTTTGTGAGAGCTCCGACAACCACTATTTTGGCAAACCCCGCCGCACTCGCGCGATGCCGGATTAACTCGACTACTGCGGGCGTATCAATAACCGGGATGGTATCGGGCGGGCTACATAAAGTGGTAATTCCTGAAGCTGCGGCAGCCTGTGTTTCACTCGCAATAGTTGCTTTATATTCAAAACCCGGTTCACGTAGTCGTGCACGCATGTCGACAAGACCAGGACAAACAATTTGATCTTTTCCATCAATCACTTTATCTGCTGAAAATCCCTCTGGCCCCGTGCCTAGAGAAACAATCATTCCATCCGCAATATACAGATCGGTCATTTGATCTACATTGTTCGCCGGATCAACTACCCGAGCATTTTCTATTTTTATTTTCATGATTTATTTTCCGCCGCTAAATGACTACCCATGGTCATTGACATTACCGCCATTCTTACGGCAATACCATTAGTCACTTGCTGCAAAATAACTGATTGCTTTCCATTCGCTACTTCCGAGGCAATTTCGACTCCACGGTTAATAGGGCCGGGATGCATTACAATCGCATTGGGTTTAGCACATGAGAGCTTTTGCTCGGTTAAACCAAACGTTTGAAAATACTCTTTTTCCGAAGGTAAAAAACCTCCATCCATTCGTTCTTTCTGTAAACGTAACATGATAACAACATCGACATCACGCAAACCTTTACAAAGATCATGGTAGAGATGCACGCCAAGCTTACTCATTTCATTGGGAATTAATGTATTCGGACCAATCACTCTGACTTCATTAACACCTAATGTGGTCAATGCATGGATTTGCGAACGCGCAACTCTTGAATGATGCAAGTCTCCCACAATCGCAATTTTCAGCTTAGAAAAATCTGCAAAATGACGCCGTATTGTAAACATATCTAACATTGCTTGGGTAGGATGTTCGTGACACCCATCACCTGCGTTAACAACACTAATATGATCCGGTGCATGCTTAGCAATAAAATATGCCGCCCCGCTACTCGCATGCCGTACAACAAACATATCGCTTTGCATGGCCTCTAGATTATTCAGCGTATCTAAGAGGGACTCACCCTTTGAAGTGGCTGATGTACTAATATTCATAGTTAACACATCGGCGGATAATCGTTTTGCGGCAAGTTCAAAAGTAGTACGTGTACGCGTGCTATTCTCAAAAAATAAATTAACAATCGTTTTACCACGTAGGATAGGAACTTTTTTAATGGCGCGTTCACCCACTTGGGCAAAGTTTTCAGCGGTATCAAGAATTTCAACAAGAATGGAACGAGGTAAGCCTTCGATTGATAAAAAGTGCTTTAAGCGTTTATCGGGTGTTAATTGAACGTTATTTCTATAACCCATTTTATCTACTTACACTTCCTGGTTATGATCACAGCTGAAAATAAAATAAGACCTCTCAGCGCTTAGGGCGTGAACTCAACAGCACAGTCATATTAATTAGCGATCCGCCCTAGCGTCAACAATACTAAGTTCTAGCGGTGTTGGGCCGGTTAGTTTTATCTGTTGGTTTTTTTCAAGCACAACCTTTCTACCCACAAAGTCTGCTTGGATCGGTAATTCTCTACCTCCACGGTCAATTAATACCACCAGTGCCACGCTAGCAGGTCGCCCATAATCAAATATCTCATGCAAAGCCGCTTTAATAGTTCGCCCAGTATATAATACATCATCAACGAGAATAATATGGCGACCATCAACCGTTGCCGGTAATTTTGAAGGCTGCACTTGCGGATGCATGCCTATACGGGTAAAATCATCTCGATAAAAAGAAATATTGAGTTCTGCGAGTTGACTTGTTAATTCTAGGCTTTGATAAAGACGTTTCGCAACCCACACCCCGCCCGTATGAATTCCAACCATTAATACATCATCGAGTTGGCGCTGCTCAATATATTCGTGTAAATCGTGGCTTAGGCTTTTAATTTTTTTTTCAACATCTAAATACTGTGTCATTTATTATCCTTATTCACTGACCATCCCTCAACCAAGATTCTACAATTAATTTTGCGGCCAAGCTATCTAATCCAACATCTCCATATATTTTATTATCTTCTTTCTGAGTCAGCCCTGCCTGGTGAGAACTTAAACGCTCATTCGTCCAAAACACGGGTAGATTGTATCGCCCATTGAGACGATTTCCAAAACGTCTTGCACCTTTTGTCGAATGACTGTCACTACCATCATCGTGCAGTGGCAAACCAACAACAAGGGCATCCGGCTTCCAATCCGCGATAAGTAGGGTCACCTGTTTCCATTTCGGCGCCCCATCCATGGCTTTTAACACCGGCAATGGGCTTGCTGTCGCCGTTATCGCATTCCCTACCGCTACACCGATACGCTTAGTACCATAATCAAAGCCCAATACCACACGAATGGAATCAGCCACCTTTCACACCTATCAATACTAGGAGTCTGTTCTCGGACAGCCTCCTAAGAATGCCCCACATCACTGGATAATAGCGACAAATCAACACCGAGTAATGCCGCCGCCGCTACTCTTCTGTCTTCACATGGAGTATCGAATAATATCTCTTGGCTACCTGGGCCACTCAACCATGCATTTTGCGCTAACTCGCGCTCAAGCTGTCCTGGCCCCCAACCCGCATAACCCAGGACTAGCAACATTTTCCTAGGCGCATCACCCTGTGCGATAGCCTGCATAATATCCAGCGAAGAAGTAATACCTAATGGCTCATTCACTGCGTCATCAACCGCAATGGTTGCCTCCCAGTTACCCACCGGGGAATGGATTAAGAAGCCTCTATCTGTATCCATTGGCCCTCCTAAAAAAGCACGTTTATCAGCAATATTCTGTTCCGGCCAATCTAATCCTAACTGCGTGATAACCTCGCCAACAGTCACATCCTCAGTTTCACGATTAATCATTAAGCCCATCGCTCCTTCCTCATTGTGCTCACAAATGAACGTTACACTTTGAAAAAAATTTGGGTCTGCAAGAGCGGGCATCGCAATTAAAAACTTCCCAGTTAAACTTTCAAACGCTTGCTCTTTTATCATATTCTGAATCAAGGCTCCTTAGTTCAGCACATTTCAACGTGCTGTAATGGCTTTACCACCAATAAACTTCCAAGTTCGAATGATGTGTAGAATATCTGTTTCTTTTTTCATGGCTTGCGAGAATGGCGCAAAGGGTGAAGACAAATGCACAATTCGAATGGCTGAATTATCCAACACCGAATGACCTGACGACCGTACCACTTCAATCTCATAAATTGTTCCATCCGCTTTCAACATCACATCTAAAATCAATTCACCGGAAAGCTTGTTTTTTTTTGCTTCCGCAGGAAAATTCAAATTTCCGATTCGCTCGACTTTCTGTCGCCACGAATTCATATAACTGGCATATAAGTACTCTTTAGTCCGTGCCGTAATAATTTTATTACGCGGTAATTTAGAATAAGCTTGCACAGTTTGGCCAATCTCAGATTCTAAACTTGCTATATCCATACTTCGACTAATAAGTTCAACCGCACTCAACTGCTCAGACTTCGTTTTTTGCACTGGCAGTGTTTCCGCGATTATTTTTTCCTGTGCATGCTCGGTGGTTAATAGCTCGGTTCGTGAATTGGGTTGTTTTGGCGCTGGCTGCAATGCAGGAGGATTTAAAGAAGTAAGCTCGGGCTGCTCAAGAGGTAACAGTGATTCAAAAATGGTTTCCGGCCTGAGTTTTTTCTGTGTATCGCCACCACCTTCTTGATTTACTTGGGCAAGATAATCCGCATCGTCTAAATCAGCAAAACTTTTATTTTTAACGAGCGTTACTTCAAGGCTTGGAACCATACTAGCTTCCTCTTTTACATCATCCGTAACAAAACTAATTCCCAGTATCACAAGCAAATGAAAAGCCGTGGCAAAAATAAGCATCAAGCCTAAGCGATCAACATCCGACTCATTTTTCATTGGATTAAGGGCGAGCACTTGATTCAATTTCTTTCTCAGCCCTCATGACTAATTGTTTGGCAATCAAGCCCGTCGCCAAACCAAAAAAAAGTGCTACCGTTAATAATACGGGCAGCAAATAAAAAATGGCCTCATGTTGAATAAACACCAGGTACGCCACTAAAAATTGGCCACTTATATGCGCCATGCTGGCCAATACTGCCACTCCTACACAAGACAAACCAAGCCCGCGTCCCTGATAAACAAGGTATAAAACTAGAATACTGAAAAACGCGCCTGATGCGCTAAGCAGAAAAGTAGGCGACAAAAAAGTACCCGCAACAATACTTCCCACCAGCACACGTAATACAGTTACCCAAACAGCAAATCGCAATCCAAATAGAAAAAAAACGGCCAGGGTAATGACATTAGCCAAGCCAGGCTTTATTCCCGGTAGCGGGCTAGGTATTGCACTTTCAAAAATATGTATAATAATCGCTAAGACCGCAAGACCCACAATACGATAATCTTCATCAGAGACAGACAAGCTAATTTTCAAAACTCACACGCCTCGCTTTCCTAGGCTTAATAGACAAGAGCAAGGTCAACGCCAGAAATGAGGTTTTTACAAAAAACACAGCGTTAAAAATTAATCGCGTCATATTGCATTCCTCCTTCAACTACGAGGCTCAAGCCATTGGGCAAGCAGGCAATAATCTGGCCACTCTTATTAATCTCTCCCGCATGAATACACTGCTTTCCCTTACAAGGCGATGTTACAAACCGAATCGCCCCATCACGCACTTCAATTCTGCTTTTTCCAAGCAAGCCATCTATCTCGAGTATTTGATAATGCTTGAGGGATAATGTTTTCATCGCAACACCTTTCAACAACACGGAAGCTTGCTGCCCCAGAGCACCACCCCCGGCCCAAAAGAAAAAATAAGACCATATGATCAGTAAGACGGCACCACTTAATACAAACTTATCACCAACGGTCATTGCAAACTCACTATTTTTTTGACCCAACGAGCATCATCATTAAATCTTATTCGTTGCTGTAACTGAGGTGTAATATAAACATCACCAAAACTATCAACCAACATCACTTGCTGAACACCCATCGATTTAGCAATGGATACCCAGTTATCTTTTCCTGCTACAAATAATGCCGTTGCCGCTGCATCCGCTAAAGCAGCGTCGGGATGAACGATGGTAACCGATTGAAAATCGCGGGCGGGTCTTGCAGTTTTTGGATTAAGGATATGATGGTAACGCTTTCCACCCGCCATAAAATAGCGCTCATAATCACCCGAGGTAAAAACGCTATCTTCGCCCACAATTTTTATCGATGCGAGAATCCCATTATCTCGCGGATGTCTAATTCCAATAACCCATGGCTTTTCACCTTTGCTGCCAACAACTTGCAAGTCCCCCCCTGCATTAACGATAAAATTCTTAAAGCCTGCATTTTTCAAATGATCGGCTACTTGGGCAACACCAAACCCCTTGGCGACCCCCCCAAAATCAAGTATCACCGCCGGATTAATACTGCGTATCGTTAAATCACTTTCTTCGACATCAGACAACCGCGGGGGACGTGCTAAATATTGCGTAAGTTTTGCACTAGAAGGAGGAGTGCTTACGCTCAACTCACTCTCTTCAAACCCCCATAATTTAATGAGACTGCCAATAGCAGGATCGAAAAAACCGTGAGACGTTTTATTGAATAAACGAGACCGCAGCAATAATTCGCTTATTGAGGCATCTATCTCTATACTTTTTTCCGCTGCGAATGCTTGATTAATGCTTCCCAACATTCCTTGTCCCCACGGATTCCAAGCCTGATGCATTTGCTTGAAATCTTCCATGGCTAACTTTACTGCTGCATGGGTTTTTTGCTCAGATTCACCATAAATAACAATATTAACCAGCGTTCCAAAAGCGAGAAACTCTTCTTTGTGTACACTGTGCTGTTGATCCGCTTTGTCACAACCGACTAAAAGCAATACAGCAAGGTATAAGCATTTAATAACATGAGATAACAAAATTATTAACTCAACTTCCGCCCTATCGCGTCCATTAAGTCCCCCGCAATATCTAAGTCATGTAAGCGATCTAATTCACGAATACATGTTGGGCTAGTAACATTAATTTCAGTCAGATAATCACCAATCACATCTAAACCCACAAACATAAATCCTTTTTCAGATAACAGTGGCCCGGTTTGCTCGCAAATCCAGTGATCTCGCTCAGTGAGTTCAACGCCCTCGCCTCTCCCACCCGCAGCTAGATTACCTCGAGTCTCACCTTTTTTAGGAATTCTGGCCAAGGCATAAGGTTCTGGTTTCCCATCTACGAGTAAAATTCGCTTGTCTCCGTACTCTGATATTTCTGCAATAAATTTTTGCGCCATAATCATTTGCTTTTCCATACGCGTCATTATTTCAAGTATGACCGAAAGATTGGGATCATTCACCGATACTCGAAAAATCGAAGCCCCACCCATCATATCCAGTGGTTTCACAATAACATCACCGTGTTGCGCAACAAATGCGCTCAATTCTTCCATGCGGCGAGAAACCAACATGGGGGTACAACATTGCGGAAACCAAGCGATTGACAACTTTTCATTCGCATCACGCAAGCCTTGCGGCTTATTGACCATTAATACACCACGCCGTTCCGCAAGCTCCAGCAAGTGAGTGGAATAAACATACTCCATATCAAACGGTGGGTCTTTGCGCATTAACAAAACATCTAGAAAGTCATCTAATGGAGAGTAACCAGAATCCAGTACTTCAAACCACGAACTTAAGTCGTCTTTTACTTTGATTTTTTGCCAATGCGCCCACGTTCTGCCATCCCGCAGGCTAAGATCTTTTTGCTGCATATAATAAGTGGAATAACCGCGTTTTTGGGCCGCGAGCAACATCGCAAAGGAACTGTCTTTCACCGGCTTAATTTGTTCAATGGGATCCATTAAAACCCCTAACCTAAACTCGCTCATGTGTTTAACCCTTACTCCGCGAATCGTCAATAAAACCCAATAACTTACTTGGATTTTAGGATTATACCCCAGGAGTCGAGTATCAATAAAACACTAAAAATAACACGCTTAAGTTATTCGCATAGATACCGACACAAATAACATCACCAGCCCTTGTTGGATTGTCGTGTACCCATTCCTAAGTGTTTCACCGCATAAAACCATATATGGCCGATAGTTGGGACATTACTGCATTAAATATGAAAAAAAGCCCCGTTAAACCACTGTCTCACCACACGTACAAAATCATGCTTGTGGAAAGTAACCGTCAGAACCGAAAAAAAACGGTCGAACTGATGACAACATTAGGCTATCAAGTTTATACCGCAAATGACGGGTTTGATGCATTATCCAAATCGATTGATTACCAACCCGATCTAATATTCATTTACACCGAACTCAGCGAGGATCTTGATGGTTACCAAACCAGCAAACTAATTAAAAGTAATCACGCCTTTAGTAACACCCCTATTGTCCTCATCACTAACAAGGCCACCGATTTCAACCCTCATAAAACGGAAACTTCAGGCGCCATCACGCAAATCAATAAACCCCTGGACAAAGACAAATTACTTGCTCAAATTTCAATCCATCTCAGTTAGGACTGTGTCGTCCATTAAGCCCTTTCTACACCATGTAATTCTAGCATTAATACTAGGCTTTTCTTCAATATTTACTTGCTGCTAACATTTACCCAAAATTTTTTGTAAAGTTTATTTTTCCTTGGTCGACAATCGAGTTGTAAGCAACAACTTTACCCCGCTAATTGAGAAGTAGGGCACAAAAATGGAAGCAAGAACATGCAGGTAGCCAACACTATAAATCGATTCTCTGATTACGAAGCCCAACGTCGCTTTGATCACGAACCGACAAGCAAAGCAAATAATGAGGAAGATAAGCGCACTAGCGCAGACCGCTTATTCTTAAACGAATTCAAACCGGATACGGTACGCACATTTTTAACAAACCGTATTATGCAACGCTTACAAAGTATGCAAGACAGTATGGCTAGATTCCAACAAGCCACGCCCGCGTATGGTCAAAATGACTCCATTAAAGACTCTGCAGCAAAAATTGTCCATTCAGCGAACTCAACAGTCGCACAACTCGCTCCAAAAACCAGTGACACCGATGCCATCAATCAAGTAAAAGATGCGGTAAAAGATGAAGTGAAAAACGCACATCGAGACTTCAGTTTTAATAACGCAAAAAATAACAATCCATTAACAGAACTAGAAAAACTCGAAAAAGAATTAAATAAAGCACTCGATAAATTTCCATTTGAAGTAGAATCTGAAATGCAAACAGAAACTTTACGTGCTAAAAACGAAAGTTTTAGCCAAAACATAAGTTCCAGCATTGAAATTAAAACCAAAGATGGCGATACGGTTACCATTAATCTTCAGCGCTCAAGTAGCATTGAAACCACTCAATTTAATTATTCTAACGGTAACGCCTATGCAATGGACTTTGAACGTAATATAAACAAAAGTTTTTCGTTTGAATTTAGCGTTAAAGGAAATCTTGACGAAGATGAATTAAAATCGATTAATAAACTCATTAAGAATATCGAATCAGTTGCCGATAAGTTCGAGTATGGAAACTTGGATTCCGCACTCAAAAAGGCGTCGAAATTAAAATTCGATGCAAATGAAATCGCCAGCTTTAGCGCTAGCTTTCAATCTCAAAAGCAATATAAAGCCGTCGAATTATATCAGCAAACAGAAGTGGTTAATCAGCAGGAAGCTGCATCCTTAACACCACCTAAATTATTTGCTGATTTATCAGATCTTCTAGTGGACTTAGAAGATTTAGTAGCACAGGCCAGGGAAACAACAAATCTAGAATCACCGAAGACTGCGGTTAACGGAATTCTAGAAAAAATGGCCAAGCTCAAGGAAGAAACAGAAGGCTTGGATCGCCTAACTCGCCCGGAAGATGGGTATTTACTTTCTAACTTTGCTTAAGTTAGCAGAAATAATCACAAGGATGTGAATTCTTTTTTTAACCGGAAACCCAAAAGTCTCAAGCAGGCAGTAAATTAGCATAAGCGAGCATCAACCATTTTTGCCCTACATTGGTAAAATTAACCTGCACTCTGATGTGCTCCCCGGATCCTTCCACATTTAATAAAACACCTTCACCAAATTTTCCATGCATCACTCGTTGGCCAATTGAAAGCCCGTTCAACTCCTCAGTATATACGGGTGACTTCGAACTCACCGATACGGATGAAGTTGATACATTAACCTGCGGTCTAATTTCAGCGAGTGTTTCAGCAGGGAGTTCAGCAATAAACCGTGAAGGTCGATTACGCGTATCACGTCCATACAAACGTCGATGTTCCGCAGAGGATAAGTATAAATGTTGTTTTGCGCGCGTTATGCCCACATAAGCCAAACGACGTTCTTCCTCGAGTTTAGCACTGTCATCCATCGAACGCTCGTGAGGAAACAAGCCTTCTTCCATTCCCACTAAAAAAACTAACGGAAACTCTAATCCTTTCGCCGTATGCAAGGTCATCATTTGCACACAGTCATCACCCGGCCCGGCTTGAGATTCGCCCGACTCAAGAGAGGTATAAGCTAAAAAATTGGCCAGTGCATCAGTGGCTTCTTCGCCCGACGCATTATCCGCTTCTTCTGGTTCATCTATATTCCAAACCGATGCATCTTCTGCTTCAAACTGTCTTGCTGCACCTACTAACTCCGCCAGGTTTTCAATTCGAGCACGCCCACGTTCACCGCGATCTTTTTTATAATGTTCGATCAAACCTGTTTGATCAATAATATTCTGTAACATATCGCCAATATCTGACTCAGCCATTCCTTGTTCTAATAAACAAACCCGCTCAACAAACCCTTGAACCGCATTTAATGCACGTGCGGGTAAAGATTTTGTTGCCACGATATCAGCCGCAGCATCCCAATAGCTCAAGCGTTTCTCATTGGCTTTTTCTCGAATAAGCTGAACCGTTCGCCCACCAATCCCGCGGGTCGGAACATTGATAATTCGATCAAATGCCGCATCGTCTTTCCGATTAGCGATTAAACGCAGATAAGCCAAGGCATCTTTTATTTCCTGGCGATCAAAAAATCGCATACCACCATAGACGCGATAAGGAATACCGCGCATTAACAAAGCTTCTTCTAGTATTCGCGACTGCGCATTTGAGCGATATAAAATAGCGCTATCACGTCGCAAATTTCCTTGCTCCACCCATTGTTCAACGGTTTCAACGACAAACCGTGCTTCGTCTTGCTCATTAAATGCGGAGTAATATTTTATTAATTCGCCATCTTCACCCGCCGTCCATAATTCTTTTCCCAGCCGGTCAGCGTTAAATCGAATAAGTGTATTGGCAGCTTGCAAAATAGTACCCGTAGAGCGATAGTTTTGCTCAAGCTTGTGTAACTTCACATCAGGAAAATCGCGTTGAAATTTATGAATATTTTCGATTTTTGCGCCACGCCAACCATAAATAGACTGATCATCATCACCAACGATAAACATTTTTCCCGTTTCACCGGCGAGCAATCTCAACCATGCATATTGGATTTCATTCGTATCCTGAAACTCATCAACCAAGATGTGCTTAAAACGTTTGCGATAATGATCGAGAATATCAGGACGGTTTAACCACAACTCATGCGCACGTAATAACAACTCCGCAAAATCAACTAAACCCGCGCCTCGGCAAACCACCTCATATGCCTCATAAACGCGTAACCATGTTTTTTCCATCGGGTCATAACCGGGTTCAATGCTCTTAGGCCGTAAACCCGCATCTTTTTTTCCATTAATATACCACTGCGCTTGTTTGGGAGGCCACTTAGCATCATCAAGTTCTAACTCACGCATCACCCGTTTAACCATACGTAATTGGTCGTCAGAATCGATTACTTGGAATGTTCTCGGTAAATCTAACTCGGCGTGGTGTGCGCGTAATACTCGCAATGCAATGCCGTGAAAAGTGCCTACCCACATTCCTTGAGCAGGAATATCCAGCAAATCCTCAATACGCTGTCGCATTTCTGCCGCCGCTTTATTGGTAAATGTCACCGATAAAATACCGTACGGAGAAATGCCTTCCGTTTGTACAATCCAAGCGATTCGGTGAACCAACACCCGCGTTTTACCGCTTCCCGCTCCAGCGAGTACTAACATATTGATCGGAGGCGCGGAAACAGCATTGCGTTGCGCATCATTTAAACCATCTAATACTGGGGTAATATCCATGGCCTGCATTCTACCAGAAAGCG
>Ga0256830_1000337_pt1 | contig 40030 bp, 25 predicted proteins | sample 128326metaG_FD_190537 | JGI IMG/M metagenome (GOLD analysis project Ga0256830, IMG submission 190537) | Hydrothermal vent microbial communities from Lau Basin, Pacific Ocean - 128-326 | ecosystem: Environmental > Aquatic > Marine > Hydrothermal vents | place: Pacific Ocean: Lau Basin | collected...
CTGCCGATGTAGCCAGCACCTCCTGTGACCAGAATCTTCATTGACTTCCCTCCTTTACCTTTACCTTCACGTCTTTACGCTTCACGTCTTTACGCTCCACGTCTTTACGCTTCACGTCTTTACGCTTCACGTCTTTACGCTCCACGTCTTTACGCTTCACGTTCACGTTTCACCCCTCATCCACCTTCTGTCCCGGCGAAAGAGTCCGAGGGCGCAGCAGGATGGCCGGCACCAGCGCGAGAGCGGTGACCAGGGCCGAGATCAGGAAGAGCTCCCGGATGATGCGGGCCGTGACCTCCATCGCCCGCTGCACCTGGGCCGCCGTGTCGGTCAGCGGGATGGGAGGCAGGCTACGGGTGATGACCCCAAATCGGTGCAGCCCCCAGGCCGTCAGCGCAGAGAGGCCCACCGTCATCCCCATCAGCCGCAGGAGGATGACCAACGCCGAAGCGACCCCCCGCTGCTCCATCCAGGCGCTGTCCACGACAGCCGTCGCCACCGGCGAGATGACCAGCCCGAAGCCGAGGCCGACCAGGGCCAACTGAGCTGCCATCTCCCCGTACCCCACGCCCAGGTCCCAGGAACGGCCCATCAAGAGGAACCCGCCCAGAGTGCTGACCAGCCCCAGCAGCGTGGGCAGCCGGTATCCCCACCGCTGACAGAGCCACCCGCCCAGGACCGAGGCCAGGGCCATCGAGACGGTCAGGGCCGAGAGGACGCGCCCGCTGGCAACGGCCGCCGAACGGACATCCTCGGCCAGGATGACGTTGATGAAGAGGGGAACGTCCACCATCGCGATGATGAGGACGAAGCCGGTGGTCAAGTTGACCAGACCGGCCAGGTTGAAGTTCCGCAGCCGGAGGAGTGCCAAGTCCACGAGAGGGCGTCCGACCCGCCTCTCCACCCAGGCGAAGAGGCCGAAGGCGAGGGCTGCCACCCCGTAGAGGGGAAACACCGGAGCAGAATCCCGACGCTGAGTCACCAGCGCCTCGAAGCTGGTAGGTGCGTTGGCCCCGCCGCCGCTGCGGATGAGGGCCACATTCAGGGAAATCAGTCCGGCCGTCAGCAGGATCGCCCCTGCCCAATCCAGCCTTCGGTCCCGCTCGTGAGGCTGGAGGCCGGCTAAGGCGTAGTAGGCCAGGACCGCTCCCACCAGGCTGGCGGGGATGTTGATGTAGAACTGCCAGCGCCAGTTGAGGTAGCGGACGAGCAGGGCTCCGTAGAGCGGGCCCCAGATCCAGCCGGCGGTGTCCACCGCCCCCAACAGCCCCATAGCAAAGGCCCGCCGCCGGGGGGGGAAGACATCGCCGATGATCGCCATCGCCACCGGGACCATCGCCCCGCCTCCCAGCGCGGTGATGGCCCGCCCCACGATGAGCCAGGTCAGGTTGGGGGCCAGGGGAACCCAGAGGGAGCCGGCGGCGAAGAGGAGCAGACTGACCACGAAGACGAAGCGCCGTCCGTAGAGGTCCGACACCCGCCCCATAAAGGGCATCGTCACCACATAGGCGATCAGGTAGGCGTTGACGATCCAGGCCGCCTGGTCCAATCCTGACGGGATGGGGATCTCCAGGTCCACGATCATCTGGGGGAGCATCGTGGAGACGACGGTCAGGTCGTCGGCAGCGATGAAGACCCCGTAGGCGATGAGGGCCAGGATGAGGTAAGGAGCCAACAGACGGCGTTCTACATCTCGCATCATCACGCCTCACATTTCACGCCCCACGCTTCACGTTTCACGCCTCACGTTTCACGCCTCACGCCTCACGCTTCACGCTTCAGATCGGCGGCTCAATCTCCACCGGCTCCCCCAGCCGGGAGAAGGTGATCTCCCAGACGGTCGGGTCCTGGGGGTCGGTGGCCGGCTCCACAATCCGCACCCGCCGGATGAGGAAGTCCTGGCTCCCCACCCACACCTCGACCTCCACGTCACCGCCGAGGCCGATGAGCCCCTGGGTGAGCAGCACCACCCGCTCCCCCGTGGCCCGGCCGGCCAGGTGGTAGGCAGAGACCCCCTCGACCTTCTCCACACCCGCCAAGGTCAGGTCGCGCAGTCCCTCCTCCATCAGCCGCTCGATGCCCACCTCAGGGTCGAAGAGGTGGGCCGGGTTGAAGCCCCACTCCGGGGGAATCTGCTCCCAATCGCCGCTCAGCGGGTTGGTGGCGTACTGCTCATCGCCCAGGGCGATGGCCCCCACGTCCAGGGTGAAGCCCTCCGGCGTCGCGATGCGCACCAGGACCCGCATGCGGTCGGGACGTTGAAAATCCCCTTCGGCCCGCCGAAAGACCATCGTCTTGTAGGCCGGGTCCAGGTAGGCGATGGCCCCGCTCCGCTCGATGCGAAAGTGGAGGAACTGGACCTCCAGCATCGCCTGGGCAGCCCGCTGGGCGATCTCTTGGGGAGAGAGGGCCGGCGTCGGCGTGGGCCTGGGGCCGCAGCCGCTCAGGAGCCCCCCCAGCCCCAGGGCCAGGAACAGCCCTACGAAGACCAGACCACAGGATCGTCCCTTTGCCATCACCTGTCCCCCCCGATCTCCAAATCCTGCCCTCCGCTTACCCCTTCCCTTCCTCGGCTTCCCGCCCCAGTACGCCGATCACCTCGGCGGCCATGTCGTAGCGACCCAGCGGCGGCATAATGTAGACGCCATGGACCATCTCTCTCAGGGCCAGGAGGAGGTCCTGGGCCATCTTGACCCCGACCTCCCGACCCCGATCGCCGGCCAGGCGCATCTGGTGGCGCACCTCGTCGGGGATGATCAGGCCGGGCACCTCGTGGTGCAGGAACTCGGCCTGGCGGGCGCTGTAGAGGGGCAGGATGCCCACCAGCAGCGGGAGCTGAAGGGGGCCGTAGGCCTCGGCGTAGCGCCGGAGGAAGCGATGGACGGTCTCCACGTCGTAGACGGGCTGGGTGAGGGCGAAGTCGGCGCCCGCTTCTACCTTCTTCTTCAGCACCCGCATCTCCCGCTTGAGCTTGGGCGTCCCCAAGTTGAGGGCGACGCCGACGTGGAAGGCGCAAGGCCGGCCTAGCGGTGTCCCCGCGTGGTCCCGTCCTTGGTTGAAGTTCTGCTTGATCAGCCGGACCAGCCCGGAGGGCACCACGTCGTAGTGATCGCTGGCCTGAGGATAATCCCCCACTGCCGGCGGGTCTCCCATCACGACGAAGAGGTTGCGGATGTCCAGGGCGTGGATGGCCAGGAGGTCCGACTGGACGCGGAGGAGGTTTCGCCCCCGCGTGGGGAAGTGGAGGACGGTCTCGATGCCCACCTGAGACTGGATGAGGTGGCAGATGGCCCAGGGACTCATCCGCATCCGGGCCATCGGGCTGTCGGCGACGTTGATGACGTCAGCGCCGACCTCTTTGAGCATCAGGGCCCCGGCCAGCACCTTGCTGTGGTTGAGCCCCTTGGGCGGGCTCATCTCGACGCTGACGACGAAGTGGCCCCGGGCCAGCTTCTGCTGCATCTCTGTGGGAGCTTCGGGGGCGGCCGGCTCCTCACTGATCACCTTGGGCGGGCGCAGGACCTGGATGCGGGCCGGGCGCGGGGTCAGGGCCAGCGCGTTGAGGGTCAGCCGCATCGCCCGGGTGTGGGCCGGCGTCGTGCCACAGCAGCCCCCGATGAGCCGCACCCCTGTGGCCACGAAGCGGCGGGCGTAGTGTCCGAAGTAGTCGGGAGTGGCCGGGTAGACCACCCGCCCTCCCACCCGCTCCGGCCAGCCGGCGTTGGGCTGGGCGGCGAGGAAGGGGGGATGATCCACGGGCCTTCCCTCGGGGTAGAGCAGGGAGGCCATCCGCCGGACGACGGCGAAGACGCGGGCCGGCCCCACGGAGCAGTTGGCCCCGATGACCGGGACCTCTAGCGCCCGAAGCCCCTCGACGACCGCCTCAGGGCTGTAGCCCAGAGGGGTTCGGCGGTCCTCGGCGAAGGTCATCTGGGCGACGATGGGCAGGTCGCAGACCGACCGGGCGGCCCGGATCGCCACCTCCATCTCGGTCAGGTCGGAGAAGGTCTCCAGGATCAGCAGGTCGGCACCGGCCTCCGCCAGCGCCTGGACCTGCTCGGCGAAGGCCCGGAACGCTTCCTCGGGGGTGATGGTCCCGATGGGGGCCAGGTGGGCGCCCAGGGGGCCGACGGAGCCGGCGATGAAGACAGTGTGGCCGGCGCCGGCCCGTGCTCGCTGAGCTGCGCGGACCCCGGCCTCGTTGATGGCGGCGACCCGACGCTCCAGCCCGTACTCGGCCAGCTTAAAGCGATTGGCTCCGAAAGTGTTGGTCTCGATGATCTCAGCCCCGGCGGCGATGTACTCCCGATGGATGCCCTCGACCAGGGCCGGTTCGTCCAGGTTCAGCGCGTCGAAGCAGCGATCCAGGGGCACCCCTTTGCTGTAGAGGTAGGTTCCCATCGCGCCGTCGCAGAGGATGGGGCCTTGCGCCAATCGTTCCAGAAAGTCCAACGCCATTCTCCTTCTCCCCCTTGCAGGAACCTCCCGCAGGTTCCAGGTCTGCATGACCTGCAGGAGGGTGGGCATGAAGCTGGGGCTGGATTGTACACCAACCCGGTCCCGCAGTCAAACGCCCTCGTATCTGTTCAGCCTACCCTCCCGCAGGTCCCCGGTCGAGGGCGCTTTCAGTTCCGATGGGCTGTTTGAAACACGGTTTCGCATCGGAAACGCGCCTAACCTGCAGGAGGGTGAACAGTTACACGCCCTCCGACAGGGAACCTTTGCGCCACCTTTAGCGTCTTAAAAGGGTAGATGCAGGATTGTGAGCCCCGGCAACGTGCCACCGCCCAGCACCTTCAAGCATCTCCTCACAGACGAGACACGGTCGGCGGTGGGTGTTGGAAGACCAATGCAAGGAGGTGAGAGGACGATGAAGCCCATACGGTTTTGGACCTGGACCTTTCTTCTAGGATTCCTGGCGCTCCTCGTGGCAGGCTGTGCCGGGGAGACGCTATCTACACCGGCGCAGACCTCCCCTCTAGGTGCGAAAGGAGGGAGCGGAGCCTCGCCGTTGAGCTCGCCCATGCCCCGGTCCACGCCCCCTATGGCCCCGTCGGGGACGATAACGGTTCCGATCCCCCCAGACACGGGGGTCATCACAGAGCCTGGAGGGATAGAGATGGGTCTGATGACGTTGGAAGAAGCGCTGGCCTTGGCGAAGGAGACGGTTGCCACCCAGACGGGTATCGCCGAAGCGGCCATCGAGGTGGTCAACGCCGTAGCCGTCCGCTGGCCGGATAGCAGCCTGGGATGCCCCCAGAAGGGCATGATGTACCTGCAGGTCATCACGCCGGGCTATCGGATCCTCCTGCGGGCCGGCGGTGAGGAGTACGACGTGCGAGTGGGGAACAACCGCGCCCTCATCTGCGAGCAACCGGCCAAGACCCCCCTGGCCCCCTCCAAGGGCAGGGTGGGCGCGGCGGCCCAGGCCTCGGAGCGAGCTCGGCAGGACCTGGCAGCCCGGCTGGGCGTGCCTGTAGACGAGATCCAGGTTCGCTTCATCAAGATCACCCAGTGGCCCGACACCAGCCTGGGGTGCCCCCAGCCTGGCGAGAGCTACGAGCAGGTCCCGACCGAGGGGTTCCTGATCGAGCTGGAGCACGGGGGGAAGACATACGAATACCGCGCCGATGAAGAACGCCTCGTCCTGTGTGAAGGCTCGTAGGTCGGCCTTCTCGTGGGCCCGGTAGGGGGAGACTCCCTGGTAGCCGCCGGAATGGGAATTCCGGCCCACGAGCAGCTTGCACGGGTGGGTGTGGAGCTTGTCCCCCGGAAGGGCACAGGATAGTTCCTGCAAAGGGCAAGGGGAGAGCATCTGCTCTCCCCTTGCTGGTTCTCCGGACACCCCCGTTCGGCGGTCGGAGGGCTACTCGGTTGTCACGTAGAGCTTGAAGTAGTCGGGCTTGTACATCTCGTAGCCCTGGATGTAGACGTAGTACAGGGTGTCCGTCGGGTTGTCAATGACAGCCCGCTCCGGCGCGTTGAGCGTCGCCCCATCCCACGACACCAGGTTGAAGGCGGAGTCGAAGACGAACATGTCAATGTCGCTGGTGGGGAACTTGTTCCACTTGCGGTGCCAGTTCAGATCGAAGGTCACCCGGCTGGTGCCCGGATCCACGGAGACAGGGACCAGGAAAGCATCACCCTGGTTGATGGGACCAGCAGCGACGGGGTGACGCAGGGGCGTGCGGAAGTTCTCACGGGTGACGCGCACCTTGAAGCTGACGGGAGCCTCGTTGGAGAAGTCCCCGATGAGGGTCAGCTTCATCTTCCCCGGCTCCATCGGCTGGTAGGTCCAGGGGATACCCCAGAAGGTCCACGGGCCGTCTTCGACCACGATGTCGAAGGAGTCGCCGTACCAGAAGGGGTACCAGTAGACGCCGACCGGATGGTCCACGGCCGTGCGCTTGGCGCTCTGGAGCCGGACCTCCAGGGCGTTGGGCCAGTAGGCGTAGGCCGAGTTGTCGGGTGTGGTGACGTCGAAGACCTCGATGGTCACCTTGCTGGTGTAGCGGCTGATGTCCCAGACCAAGTCAATGGACTCGCTGGGGTTGAGGGTGATGACATCGCTCTCCCAGGTGTCCACCTTGTTCTTCTTGGCCTTGGGCAGGATGTTGGACTTGAGAGCGCCCGTCTTGACGATGGTGCTGAAGTGCCAGTTCTTGGTCTGCAGCATGAACAGGGAAGCAGGCACATTCAGAGCACCCCAACCCTGAGTGTTGATGTCCTGCCAGGCGGGGCCGACAACGTAGGGGTTGGCACCACCCATTAGGACCTTGCGCAGGACGATGGGATGGGTCTCCTTCCCCTGGGCCTCCCACCAAGCGTTGAGCAGGGCTGCACCGCCGGATACCGTGGGCGCGGAGAAAGAGGTGCCGCCGGCCCACATGAAGTACCCCTGCGGGGCCTGCTGGAAGTTCCACAGACCGAGGGCGGACATATCGGGCCCGGCCCGGCCATCGCTCAGGGGACCCCGGCTGGAGAAGTTGGCCACGCGGGTCTCATCGGTGGGGCGCATCACCATGCCCATCCCCGGTCCTTCGTCACCGTTGTAGGGCACGCCGTCAGGCCCTCGGGTGAGGCCCAAGTACTCGTAGAGGACCCGGGAGGAGGGCGCGTAGTCCAGGGCCCCGACGGAGAGGGAGTCGTAGGAGGTGGCCGGCGAGCCCACGCTGTTGGGGGTCGGCCCATCATTGCCGGCCGAGGTCACCACCAACATCCGAGCCTTCTTCAGTTCGCGGATGAAGGTATCGAAGGTGTCTCGACCATCGTAGACGGTGGGACCACCCAGGCTCATGTTGACGATGTCAATGTCCAGCAAGTCGTTCTTCTTCAGGGTCAGGATGTGGTCCAGCCCGTCCAGGATGACGGAGGTCGGGACACCGCTGCCGTCCTGGGGGAAGACCTTGACCGGGTAGAGCTTGGCCGCAGGAGCCTGACCGATGACCGGCACGAAGTTGGGCGGCCAGGGCAGGTAGGCGGAGATGGCCTGGTAGAGGGGGTTCGTGGGGTCGGAAGAGAAGTCAAGGACGCAGTGGGAGGCGATCACCCCGCCCACGAAGGTACCGTGCCAGTGGTTGGTCGGGTCAATGGGGGAGACGCCATCGCCGGTGGCGTTGTAGCCCTCGGGATAGCCCGGCGCCCCGATGACCGACCCGGTGAGGCAGGGATAGACGGGGGTGGTGCCAGTGTCCACGACGGCCACGACGCTGCCCGCACCGAAGCCCGTCTGAAGCCAGGCGAGGAAGGCACCCGTGTAGAGGAAGTTGGCGTACCCTTCCGGCAGCGCCTCCACGTCAATGGCCTCGGGGTCCACCGCCTGGACCTCGACCCCTTCCATCTCCTCAACGGTGAAGAAGTTGGGTGCACCGTGGCTCTTGCCGTAGGTGGGATCATCGTCGAGGTAGACGATGCTGTCCTTCTCCACCTTGACGACGCCGGGAAGGGTGGAGACGACATCCCACTGACTCGCAGGGATTTCGGCGGCCACGGCGGGGACGTTCTTGTACTGATACTTCACCGTCCCGCCGGCAGCCTCGATCTGGCTGACCAGCGCATCGGTCGAGCCCTTGGCCAGGATAAGGACGGCGACCGTGTCTCCACCACCGCCCTCGGCACTGGCCGGGATCCAGGTAGCAGCCAGCAGCACGATCACCATCACGCTAAAAAGCAGCTTTTTCACGACGCTTCCTCCTTGGAAACTAGGATGTTCCAACGGACGATGTCACAGAAGTGAACGGGACGCTCCTGAGATGCAGACAGGTCCACAGGGCCATCTATCGAGGGCGATCACCTCCTTTCTCAGGCTGTGGCGTTCGTTGGGATTCGGGAGCCCGGCTCCTGGCAGCACAAGGAGAACCCGGCGCCCGCTGTTAACCCGGTGTCAAACGGTAACCCCAGCCCTTCCTGAAGGCGCGGAGAAGCGCTGGGGTTATCCTCACGAGGTAAGGTCTCTGGAACCTCTCGGCAGGCTTGTACGTCATTCTAAAGATACTGAAAAGTGGTTAGAAATCGGTTAGAGAAAAGTTAGGAAAAAGCAAAGGAAGGTCTGCGATGGGAAAGGGCGGCGCTTCCCAAATGGGGGGAAGGTGAGCGAGGATTGGGACACGGTTAGGGGAGGGTTAGCGTCGCCGCATCGTCGGGCAGAACTCGGCCCCCCTCGTCGGTGACGGGGAGCCTCTGACCATCGGGCCAGGTGTAGAGTCCCACCCGGAGGTGGTGGCCCTGCAGGTTCACTCCGGCAGGCAACGCCAGGGGGTGCTTGTCTACGATCCGATCACCAGGCTGCCACCAGGAAGCAGGATAGTCTCCATCGCGTGGTGGACCATCGTGCTGGGCCACCAACCGCCCGGTCTCGTCCAGCAGGTGGACGAAGACGGTCAGGTCCTCCGGCGGCGATGCCAGGGCCTCCCAGTGCAGGGTGACGGTCATAGTGGTCCCGCTCTGGACCAGGTCGTAGCCGTTCAGACGGATCGTCCGGTCAAAGGTGAAGGAAGTTGGATGGGCAGGGGCAGGGATGGACCGAGGGTGGGGCACCAGGCGCACCGGCCCCAGTTGGAGCGTCCCCTCCGGCACCGGCCGGCCGTCGGCCAAAAGGGGCAGTCGCCGGTTGGGATCGTCCGCGTAGAGCCCCACACGGAACCAGTAGAGGGCAGGGACGGCAGCGTTCCTCGGGATGCGCAGCGGGTGTTCCTGGGCGACCACCTCTCCCGGCTGCCAGACCGAGGTGGGGTAGCGGGAGGTCCCCAGCCAGGTGTCCAGGCCGGCCACCCGGCGCTCCGGATCCTGGGGGGTCAAGTGCACGAAGACGGTCAGGTCGGGCAGGATCGTCCTTCCCTCGCGCTGCCAGTAGAGGGTCAGGCGCACCGTCTCCCCCGGACGGGCCGTCTCCGGGGCGAAGCGATAGCCCAGCAACCGCAGCCCATCGCCGAAACGGGCCTGAAGCGGGATGGCCCCCTCCAGAGCATCCTGAGAGACGACGGGGCTGGCGAAGGCAGGATGGAGGTGGCGGAAGGGGACCAAGGCGGCGAAGAGGAAGAAAAGCAAGATGACGCCCCCCTGCCAGACCCCTTGGACGGCCCACCGGAGGCGGGTGACCCAGGAGGCAGGGATAAGGCGACAGGGTGGGAGAACCTGGAGCCAGCGCCGCCATCCCTCGACGAGAAGGCAGGCGGTGGGGGCCAGGGTGGGGAAGAGGAGACGGCCATAGGGGGCCGGCGTGCGCCACAGCCAGAGGAGCAAGGCACCCCCGTTGAGCAGGGCGGCGCTGCCCAGGAGCCAGGCCATACCCGGCGGCCATCCCGGCTTTCCCGTGGGACAAGGCCGCAGCCAGCCGGTAAGCCCCACCAGTGTGAAGAGCCCCACGGTCACGTACCAGGCGGGGTGGACCAGGATGAGGGACCAGCCGAAGGCGGCCCAGTAGCTGCGGAAAGCGCCCCACACCTGCTGCCCCAGAAGGCGCAGTCGGTCCGCCACCGTCCCGCCGGCCGGTAGGGGACGGTGAGGCCGGAGCCCCAGAGGATCGCCATAGGCCACGCCGTTGTGGGCATACCACCAGCCGGCCACCAGAAGGACGACCAGCCCGCCGATGAGCAACCAACTCAGGAGCCGTCGCCGGGGCCATCGGGCGCTGCGGGCCTGGAGGACGAGGGCAAGCCCGGCCGGAGGGAGCAGGAGCAGGGCACTCTGCTTGGTGAGCAGGGCCAGGCCCAGGAGGAGGGCCAACCCTAACCCCACCGCCCTGCCCCCGTGGGTGAGCAGCCGGCCCATCAGGACGAAGGCCCAGGTGCTGAGGGCGATGAGGAGGGCATCGTTGGTCACCCCGATGGTGACGAAGAGGTAGGCCGGGTTGAAGGCGACCAGAGCCGTCGCCACCCAGGGCCATCCTTCGGGGTCCGGCCAGAGCTGACGGGCCAGCATAAAGGTGCCTACGACCGTGATCGCACCCAGCAGGAGGGAGAAGGAGCGCAGCCGACGGACAGCTCGCGCCCAGCCAGCGTAGGGTGGGCGCTGATCCGCTGTGTGGACGTAGGCGTTCTTGTTGTTCGGGTCCCGTCCCGGTGTGGGCGCCCACCCTCGTGCCCATCCGGGGTTGGGGATGACGGCCTGAGCGAAGCCATCGGTCTCCAGGCCGGCAATCAGGGAAGCACCCAGCAGGTAGTAGAGCGGCGGCGCGTAGTAACGGGGGGGCCCCGGTGCGATGGTGGGCACCGGTGGCCCCTCCTTGGGTGGTGGTGGCTCTGGAGGAAGACGGCCCATATCGGCGATGTACTTCACCAGCGAGACGTGGGAGGGCTCATCAGGCGTCTCCAGCAGTGGGGTCTCTCGAAAGTAGAGCCCCCCTAGAAGCAGGAAGAGGAGCAAGAGGAGAAGCAGGATTCCCCCTGGGGGGAAGGCAACGGGGCAACGGGGACGGCCACCGCGTGTCATCGCGCTCACACCTCCTGAGCCACCTCCCGGAAGAAGGCCACGGTCTGCGCGGCGATCTCCTCCCAACGGAAACGGCGGGCCAACCGCAATGCCCCCTGGGAGAGGCGGTTCCAGAGGCGGGGATCACCGGCCACCCGGACGACCGCCCTGGCGATGGCCGGTGCATCCCGTGGTGGCACCAGCAGCACGTTCTCTCCATCCCGAAGCTCGGGCAGCTCAACTTGGGGATAGGTGGTGATGATGGGGCGACCGTGGGCCAGACAGGCCATCAGGCTCCCCCGCCGGAAGGAGACGCCATCCACGTAAGGGAGCACGCAGAGATCCACCGTCAGCAGGTAGCCGGAGACGTAGCGGTCGGGCACGAAACCGGTCCAGCGCACTCGATGCTCCAGGTCCAGGTCCTGAATCAGCGCCCGGATCTGTTCGGCATACGCCTGGTTGGTCGGGTCGCTGCTGCCCACCATCCCTCCGATCATCAGCAGGTAGACGGGCCGGGGCAGCAAGGGATCGGCCATCAGCAGGGCCAGGGCGCGGATCAGCGTGTCCACCCCCTTGCTGACGTTGAGGAAACCGAAGTAGCCGATGAGGAGGTCTCGGGGGCCGATGCCCAGAGAGCGCCGCCAGGCATCCCGATTGTAGTCGGGCGGCGGGTTGGGGGCGATGTTGCTACCGATGGGGATCTGGGCAAGCCGCCGGACGGCGCTCTCCCCCCAGCCCTGGATGGTTAGCTCATCCTCCCGGTTGGTCACGATGACCCCATCGGCTTGGGAGGCCAGGAAGCGGATGGCCCATCGGCGGAGCGGGCCGGCTTTGGGGAAGAGATAGGGGACCTTCAAGTCGTGGAAGGTGACAACCACGCAGGGTCGGGCTTCGACGCTACGACGCCACCACCAGGGGAGGAAGTGAATGGGGGGACGCATCTGATAAGCAGCCGCCTGGTACTGAATGTTCACCACCTCCAACTCCAGGGACTCGACCAGAGAGGTGATCTCGCCCAGCGTCCGCCATCCCCAACGCCGCACGAGGGGATGGACGATGAAGGGGACCGTTTGGGGGCGGGCGTCGGCGTGGGTGATGACGTGGACCTGGTGCCCCTGATCGGCCAGGGCGTGGGCCAGCTCTCGGGTGAAGTCGCCTACCCCCCCCTGCATCGGCGGGTATTCACCGCTCAAGAGCCCGATGCGCATCATGGTGCCCGTACCTGGATCTGAGCCAGAGGCACCCGTTCCTCGAAGAAGGGTCCCAGGGTCTTCGAGAGAGCAGGAAGCCGGCCCCGCTCGTCGTAGAGCCCTACCTCCAGGGAATAGCGGCCCGGCGGCAGGTCGGGCGGCAAGGTCACCCGGCGCCGATCGGCGATCACCTCGCCCACGGCCCAGGTGTACGGCGGCCGGGTGCCGAAGACGGCCCAGCCATCGGTCTGCGGCCCCAGGCGGCCCTGGGCATCGTAGAGATGGATGAAGACCTTGGCTGTGCTGGTCACCGGCGCCGTCGCCTGCCAGTAGAGGGTCAGGGAGAGCGCCTCGCCAGGGTGTAGGGTGGACCGGGCCAGGTCGAAGCCCAGGAGGCGCAGGTCGGGCATGCCTTCGCCGCCCCCCGCAGGGCTGCGGAAGGCGACATCCAGCGGACGGGCAATGGAGAGAGGCTCCTGTCGGGGCTCTCCCTGGAGGAACCAGAAGTGGTAGGGGGCGTAGTGGCGGAAGTCGGGGTTGTCGGCGTCTACGATCAGGCGGACCTCCGTCCGCCGGCCGGTCACGACCTCGGCGGGAACGACGAAGAGGCTCTCCAGCCATTCGCCGGGCAGGGGGGGATAGGCCCACCACCCCACCTCCTGGCCGTTCACCACGACGCGCACGGCCCCCGCCTCGCGGGCGTGGAGCCGGGCGACGATCCAGAGAGGCTCCCGGGATTGCGTCTGCACCTGAAAGGCCATCCCCCCGGTGACCAGCCGTCCGCCGTCCAGCACTTCGACGCCGGGGTCCGTCCGGTAGCGCATCTGGTAGACCTCGGTGGGGAAGCCGGGCCGGCGGACGGTGTGCCACCAGCGAAGGCGATGGGCAGCCTCGTCGGCCAGGTCGGCCACGTCCAGCCGGTCCACCAGCCGCAACCCCCGGGTGCGGGCCAGGATGTCGGACTGGTAGAAGCGATCGCCGCTGCCGGCCAGCCGCCAGTCGGCCCGCCACACGCCCTGAACGGGGCCGGCGCTGGCCACGGCATAGTCGGGCACCTCGACCCGGAAGAGTTCCTGGGCGAAGAGGTCCGTCGCCGCCAGGTAGGGGATGGAAAAGACGTCGGGGTAGATGGCAAAGTAGTCGGGGCGGTCGGAGGAGCGCTCCATCTGCTCGAAGAGGCTCCCTGCGCCGTGACGCCAGGCCCGCGTCGTCTCGGCCGTGGTCAGCCCCACCAGGTCGTAAGTGGGGCGCTCCCCCAGGTAGCGCAGGCTGCCCGTATCGTGGACGCCGACCCGGGCTTCCGGGGGCAGGTGCTCCCGTATCCAGTCCGCCAGAGCCAGTTGCTGCCGGGCCGTGGTTTGAACAGCCCGCCGGAAGGCGGTGAGGGCAGCGTGGGTGGAGCGCAGGGAACCGACCAGCAGCCAGAGCAGGAGGAGGCCGGCCAGGACCCGCCGTCCGCCCCGCCAGCGGCCCGACTGCTCGGCCAGCACGGCGATGCCGACCAAGGCCAGGACCACGGCCAGGGGGATGAAGGGGGCCTGGTAGCGGCCCAGATGCCAGGTGGCGGTGATGAGGGTGGCGGTGCTCAGGGTGCCCAGCCAGAACCAGGCAGCGGTCAGGAGCAGGGGGAGCCGGCGTCGGTGCAGGACCAGCGCTCCCCAGCCCAGTCCGGCGAGGAGCGTCAGGCCGGGGGCGACGAGGCTGATGGAGGTCGCCCGCCCCGGCGGTCCCCACCCGTTCAGAACCCGGAGGAAGATGCGCCGGTAACTCAGCAGGATGGAGCGCAGGATCTCAGGCCAGACAAAAGGGACGTTGTAGAACCAGGATTTGGCTTGGAGGCCGGTCGAGGAGAAGGTGCCGGTCAGGACCTCGTTGACCAACAGCGGGGTGAGGCCCAGCCCCACCGCGAGGAGCAGGTTGGGGCGAGAGGGGCGCCGGGCCAGCGCCTGAATGCCCTGCCACCTCCCCTGGACTCGTTGCCTCGTCGCCCCATCGTCTTGCGGCCCGATGGCTTCGTTGCCCTGCTGCCCGGTCGCCTCACGGCCTTGGTGCCCCACGAGCCCGATGCCCCAGGCCAGCAGGGCGAGGATGAGCCCTTCGGGGCGGGTGAGGCCCATCAGACCTAACCAGAGCACGGCCCGCTTCGCCTGCCGTCGGAGCAGAGCGTCCAGGGCGGCCAGGAGCAGCAGGGTGAAGAGGCCGGTTTCCATGCCCAGGAAGGCCCCCCACTGGACCAGGCCGGTGGCCAGGACGGTCAGCGCGGCGAGGGTCCCCCAGCACCGGGAGTGGCGGAGAGGTGGCGCCAGGACGTCCCAGAGGCGCCGGGTCCAAAAAGCGATCCCCGCCAGCCAGAGGAGGCCGCTGGCCACGGCCACCAGGACGAGCCGTTCGCCTTGGAAGCCCAGCCGGTAGAGGCCGGCCAGGAGCCAGGGGTAGAGCAGGCTGGTCATTCCGGTGGAGGGGGGATCCCCATCGTTGTACTGCCAGGGGTGGCCTCGGGCGATCTGGCGGGCGTACTGGTAGAAGATGTAGCTGTCATCCAGGGGGGCGACAGGGCGACCTCCGCCGACCTCGCTCATCGTCCCCAGGTAGGCCAGGCTTAGGGCGATGACCAGGATTCCTATAGACAAGCGGGGCAAGAGCGCTCTAAGCCGATTTTGAGAAATCACCTTCGACCTTTCTCGACTTCAGCCGGCTCTCCAGCACCTGCCGGTAGGCAGCGATGCGTTGGGCCCGCAAGGGGCGCTTGTGGCCGACCAGCCATTTGGCCCCTTCGACCCCCATTTGCCACAGGTAGTTGCCCAGCAGGAAGCCCCGCAGGAGGGCAGCCGCCACAGGACCGTGGTACTTGCGGGTGTAGCGCACCTTGCTGGTCTGGAAGTGGATGTGGCGGGCTGCCACCACCTGCTCGCTGCTCTTGCCCACGTGGTGGACGATCTGGGCCGACGGCAGGTAGACGATGCGCCAGCCGGCCGCCTTGAAGCGCCGACACCAGTCCAGCTCCTCCGAGTACATGAAGAAGCCCTCATCCAGCGGCCCCACCTGCCGGACCGCCTCACGCCGGGCCAGCATCGCCGCGCCGGTCACCCAGTCCACCTCCTGGATCTCCCCGTCGGGCCGGTCCAGGACGTAGTACCGCTCCAGGAGGCGGCGGGGTGCCCAGGGCTGGAGCCAGGTGCTCTCGAAGAAGAGGGTCGGCAGCGTCGGGAAGCGGCGACGGGAGGATTGGACGGAGCCGTCGGGATTCAGGAGCTGGGGGCCGATGAGCCCCACATCGGGATGGCGGTCGGCGTAGGCCACCATCGTGCTCAGCGCATCGCCCACGACCTCGGTGTCCGGGTTGAGCAGCAGGAGGTAACGCCCCCGGGCAATGGCAATGCCCTGGTTGTTGGCCGCCGGGAAGCCCCGGTTGACTTCGTTGACGAGGAGCCGGACCTGGGGGAAGCGGTCCCGCACCATCGGGACGCTGCCGTCGGTGGAAGCGTTGTCCACGACGATGACCTCAAGCCCAGGCCGCCCCCCCCAGGAGGCGTAGACCGAGGCCAGACAGCGACGCAGCAGCGGCTCCACGTTCCAGTTGACGATGATGACGGAGAGGGAGGTGCCGGATGCTGAACGTTGGGCGTCAGGCGATCCGCTAGCCCTCATCGGTGGGGGGTGAGGATTCAATTTGCTCCAGGAGCTGGCGGACATCTTCCAGCTCCTCTTCCAGGGCATCCATCTCCGCGACCATCGCCGGCGGGATAGAGTGTGCCGGGAACCGCCGACGCAGGTCCTCCAGGCGTGCTTCTAACCGGGCGATCCGCGCCCGAATCTCCTCCACCCGCTCGTGCTCCTCACGCTTATTCTCCCCCATGCTCCCCCTCTTCGATAATCTCGTAGGTATAGTCAATCTTGGCCGTCTTCCCCAGCATTGCCGAGGCAGAGCAGAAGGTCGTTTCCGACATCTCGATGGCTCGACGGACCTTCTTCTCCGCCAGGCCGCGTCCGCGAACGATGTACTGGATGTGGATTTCGGTGTAGACCTTGGGGTGATGGGCGGCTCGTTCGGCGGAAACTTTGACCTCCAGGCCGGTGACCTGCTGGCGCATCCGCTGCTTGAGGATGAAGATGACGTCCATCGCCGTGCAACCGGCCAGCCCCATCAACAGCAGCTCCAGGGGGCGGGCACCCGTGTCCCGTCCCCCAACGCTAGGCGCCCCGTCCAGGACAATGGCGTGGCCGGAGCCGGCCTCGGCGACGAACTGCATGCCTGCAACCCAGGTGACTTGTGCAGTGCTGGTCATAGGGGTCTCCTCCGATGATGGTGTGTGAGGCATGATGCGTGATGCGTGCCACGTAAGCGTGATGGGTAATGCGTGTTGCGTAGGATGAACGTTACGTCGAGGCGGCCGGGAGCCAGATGGTGAAGGTACTGCCCTCCCCGACGGTACTCTCCGCCTCGATGCGTCCTCCGTGCAGGGCGACCAGCCGCTGGGCGATGGTCAGACCGATGCCCACCCCTGGCTGCTCCAGCTTCTCCCGGTCTACCTGGTGGAAAGGTTTGAAGATGTGCGGAAGCTCACCGGGTGGGATGCCAATCCCTTCGTCCTGCACGGCGATCCCCACCTCGCCGTTCTGGACCTCCAGCCGGAGCGTGATCTGGTTGCCCTTCTGCCGACTGAACTTGATGGCGTTGTCCAGGAGCCGGCCCAGGGCATCCTGCAGGTATTCCTCGTCGGCAATGACGGGGGGCGGTGGGGAGGCGACCTCGAACCGGATCTTCAGACCGGCCTTCTCCGCGCGGGGGGTGTAGCGCTCCACTACAGCAGCGACCAAGTTCTGGAGGGCGGTCACCCGTCGGCGACGCACCTGATAGGTTTCGGCGGCCGTTCCCGTCTCCAGGTTGACCAGGAGCAGGAAGTCCAGGACCAGCCGGCGCAGGCGCTCGCTCCCCCGCCGGATGCCATGCAACATCTGTTGGAACTCTTCGTCGTCCAGGTGGGCACCGCCCTCGGCCAGCATATCGCTGTAGGCCGTGATGTAGGTGAGGGGTGTGCGAAACTCGTGGCTGAGGAGGGTGAGGATCCGCTCGCGTAGCCCGATGACCTCGGCCTCGTGAGCCGCTTTCATCTCCGCGTAGCGTCGGAGACGGGCCTCTACGATGGTCAACAACTCATCGGGGTCAAAGGGCTTCACCAGGTAGTCCTCAGCGCCCATCTCCTTCCCCTTCAGGATTGTCTTTCGCTCCCCCCGAGCGGTGAGGAAGATGAAGGGGATGGAAACGCCGTCGGGGCGGGAGCGGACCGCTTCGAAGAAGGCAAACCCATCCATCCGGGGCATCATCACGTCGGAGACGATCAGGTGGGGGCGAGCCTCCTCCAGCCGCTCCAGGGCCTCCTGACCATCCCGGGCCGTCCAGACCTGATAGCCGGCGCTGATGAGCCATTCGGAGAGGCCGGCGAGCAGTCGGGGGTCATCGTCCACCACCAGGAGCCGCCACCCTCCCTTCTCCGGCTTCCTGGAGGGAAGAGCGGGCTCCTGCACAGGAGCCGTCTCCTCCCGAACGACCAAGGCCGGCAGGTAAAGAGTGAACGTGCTGCCCTTTCCCACCTGGCTTTCCACCATAATCCGCCCACCATGGCGGTGGATGATCTCCTGAGCGATGGAGAGCCCCAGACCGGTCCCCGGCACACCTCGCTGTCGGACCTCGCGCCCCCGGAAGAAGCGCTCAAAGATGCGAGGTTGCTCATCCGGCGGAATGCCGATGCCGGTGTCGGAGACGCTGAGGCAGACCATCCCCCCTTCAGCCCAGACCCGCACCGTAACACGTCCTCCGGCCGGTGTGTAGTTCAAGGCGTTGGTGATCAGATTACTGACTGCCTGGATGATCTGCTGACGATCGGCCCGGACCAGGGGCACCGTCTCCGGCAGTTCGGCGTGCAGGGTCAGCCCACGGGCGGCCGCCACGCTGCTGAAACGGGCGAGGAGATCGCGAATGAGCGCGGAGAGCACCAGGGGTTCAGGGCTGTACTCCACCTGGGCTTCTAGGCGGGAGAGGTCTAGGATGTCCTCGATGAGGCGCTCCAGCCGCATCGTCTCCCGTTCCAACACAGCCAGGTAGGCAGCGTGGTGCTCGGGAGGTGCCGTGTGCAAGAGACCTAGGTAGAGCTTGATGTTGGTCAGGGGAGTGCGCAACTCGTGGGAGACGTTGGAGATGAACTGACTCTTCAGGCGATCCACCTCTTTCCACTGGCTGATGTCCCGCTGGCTGCCGATAAAGCCCACCACCTTCCCTTCCTCGTCGCGGAGGGGGACGATGGTCAGATCGGCATCGTAGAGAGAGCCGTCCTTGCGTCGGTTGATGACCTCTCCGTGCCAGACCTCCCCCCGCAGGATGGTGGACCACATCTCCTGGAAGACCTCATCGGGCACCTGCTTGCTGTTCAGGAGGCGGGTGTTCTGTCCGATCAACTCTTCCTGGCTGTAACCGGTCAGGCGAGCGAAGGCGGGGTTGGCGTACTGGATGTTGCCCTCCACGTCGGTGATGACGATGGCATCGGCGACGTTCTGCAAGATGGCCTCCGTCTGTTCTTTCTCTGCCCGCAGTTGGGCCGTGCGTCGAGCGACTTCTTCCTCCAAGATGGCCGCGTGACGGCGTACTTCCTCGTAGAGTCGTGCTTTCTCGATAGCCATCGCCGCCTGATCGGCCACGGTGAGCAGCATCTGCTGGATCTCCTCGCTGATGGTCTCCTCCTCTGTGGCCGCCAGAATGGTGCCCAACAGCCGTTGCTGGCTTCGGATGGGCACGCTGATATTGCAACGGGTGCCGTAAAGGCGCTGGACGGCATCAGCAAGAGGACGAGGGATGATGGGATGCACGAAGACGGCAAAGGAGGTCTCGATCCAGGGCTTGCCCTCCAACAGGTTCCGATAGCCGGGGTTCTCCTCCGGGTCGAAGCGGAAGCTGAGGCTCCAGGGATCAAGTCCCAGCATGTCCAGGGCTCGGCGAAGCAACGCCCCTCGGGGATAGGTGGCGACCGGTCGAAAGGCATCCTCCTCGGCATCGTAAAAGGTCACGAGGGCGGCCTTGAAGCCCAGGTGGGTGACGATGCCTTCCGCCACCACTTCCATGATCCGGGAGAGGTCCAGTGTCTCGGAGATCGCCCGATCCACCTTGCGCAGGGCGGCCAGGTGGTCTCGCTGACGGGCAGTTTCCTCTAGGAGGCGTCGGTTGGTAATGGCAACGGCCAGCGCATCGGCGATGGGGCGCAGGACCTCCAGATGGCGTTGGTGGAAGGCATTGCGGCGACGGCTGGCCAGGTTCAAGGCTCCTTGAACTCCACCTTCAAAGAAGAGGGGGACGTTCAGGCGAGAGCGGAATCCGGCCTGGTACAGGGCCCGCTCGGCCGGGAAATGGGCCTCCGCTCCCAGGTCTGGTGTGAAATGGGGGCGACCTTGGCGCACGTCCGTGGCGGCAGCGCTAGCAGTTATCGGCACAACGGATCCCACGGTGATTGCGTCGTCGGGGGGATCCAACGCCACGAGGGTGAAGTGCTCCCCATCCTCGGTGATCAGGGCCAAGCTGACCCGATCGGCTCCTGTGAGTACCCTGAGCCGGGAGACAATCTCGGCAAAGGCCCGATCCAGGTCCGGTGAGATGCTCAGAACCTGAAGCACAGCGCTTACGGCCGCCGCTTCGTCGGCCCGCCGCCGAATCTCGTCAAGCAGACGGACATTGGCGAGAGCGATGGCAGCTTGATCGGCCAAGGTCTGGAAGAGGAGAAGGTCGTCTTCATCGAAAGCATCCAACTGGCTGCTTTCGGCGCTGAGAACCCCGATCACCTCCCCTTCGACCCGCATCGGCACACAGAGCTCAGAACGGGTGGCGGGGTCCAGGGCAAGGTAGCGTGGGTCCTGAGAGACATCAGAGACGTTGAGGGGTTCTCCAGAGCGGGCTACGTGGACGACGATCCCTTTTTCGCTCTGGAGGGGGAAGGCGCCAGGATGATGGAAGGGTATGGGGCCGATGGAATCCCGGAGGACCAAGGCTTTCTTTTCGCGGTCCACCATCAGGCAGGCAGCGTGTTCAAAGGCCAGGACGTCGGCTGCGGCTTGAAGCACAAGTCGGATGATCCTTGCCTCGTCCCGCGCCAGAACCAGCTCCCGTCCCAGCCGATAGATGGCCGCCAGCTTCTGGTCTCGCGGCGTTTCCAGCCCATGGGGGCGCGATTCGCTGTCCCTAGCATACCCGGATTTCATCTTCCCGAAAATCTTCCACGACATCTCAGAGACGATGGGCTGTCCCCAACAAGTGGGCCAACCTATTGTAACACAAATTGGGAGAAAGGAAAGGGTCCGGTGATTACCCATATCTTTGGAGATAGGGAGACTAGCCGTCCACGAATGGGGCACGAATACACGAATTAAGGACCGCCTCATTTGTGCATTTGTGAGAAATTCGTGGACGGCCTGCTACGGACCACTCTCTCGCTCACTTGTGGGCAATCACCAGGAAAGGGTGCGTTGACGCCGGGGACGCTCAGGTGTATAATGGCCCTGAACCTACAGAGGTCCTCGGCATCGGGAGCCCCTGCTCTGACTGCTCTCCTTAGCGCGGCAGGGAGGCAAGGAGAGACCAAAGTGATCGGGAAGACACTGGGCAAATATCGCATCGTGGAACATCTAGGCCGGGGTGGTATGGCCGAAGTCTACAAAGCCTATCAGCCCGGTCTAGACCGCTACGTCGCCATCAAGCTGATGCACACCTTCCTCGTCGAGGAGGAGGGCTTCCTGGGGCGCTTCCAGCGGGAGGCCAAAGCGGTCGCGCGGCTACGCCATCCCAACATCGTCCAGGTCTACGACTTCGATGTGGAGGATGGCGTCTACTACATGGTGATGGAATTCATTGATGGCATCACGCTGAAGGCCAAGCTCCAGGAATTGGAGGCCCAGGGCCAACGCCTGCCCCTGGAGGAGGCAGTTCGGATCGTGAAAGCGGTCGGCGAGGCGCTGGCCTACGCTCACAAACAGGGGATGGTCCATCGGGATGTCAAGCCCGCCAACATTATGCTCACCCGTGAGGGCCACGTGATCCTGACCGATTTCGGCATCGCCAAGATCCTGGGATCCAGCACCCAGTTTACGGCCAGCGGGATGATGATCGGCACGCCGGCCTACATGGCTCCGGAGCAAGGGATGGGCGCCCACGGTGATGAGCGCTCCGACATCTACTCCCTGGGCGTCGTGCTCTACCAGCTGGTCACGGGCCGGCTGCCCTTCGACGCCGATACGCCCTTGGCCATCGTCCTCAAGCACCTCAACGATCCCCTGCCGCTGCCCCGGGCGGTCAACCCCGAACTATCGGAGGGGATCGAGCGGGTCATCCTGAAGGCGCTGGCCAAGGACCCTGCTGACCGCTATCAGAGCGTTGAGGAGATGCTGGCCGATCTGGACAAGGCGATGCAGGGTATCCCGCTGCCGGCCGTGGACCCGGCCATCACCACAGCCAGCGCTCCGGCCGTTGAGCCGGTCACCGCCGTCAGCGGCCGGGCGGCCACCGTGGTAAGCAGGGAAGCAGCGGAACAGCCCCCGACGACGGCAGCCCCTCCCACCGTAGTGACCGAAGCCCCGCCCAGAGCCGCCAGGCTCCGGCGCTGGATCGCCCTCGGAGGGGTGGCTGCCCTGCTCCTGATCGGGGGAATCCTGTTCTTGCTCTCGATCCAGAGAAGAGGACCCGGCATCCCCGCCATCGTCTCTCAGGCCACCGCGACAGCAACGGCGACTCCGGTCGTCACGCCGAGTCCATCCAGCACGTCTACCCCCGATCTGCCTGCCACCCGTCTGGCGGAGTTGGTCGCGGCCCTCAGCGCCACGCCCACCCCCTCGCCTACCCCGACCAACACACCGACGCCTTCACCCACCCCGACCTCGACGCCCACACCCGACCTGACGGCTACGGCCATCGCGGCCTGTGTCCCCAGCGCCGAATTCGTCAAGCACGTCACCTATCCCGAGGGCGTCTACCTGGCTCCGGGCACCGCTTTCGAGAAGACCTGGCGCTTCCGCAACGACGGGGAGTGTCCCTGGCGTCAAGGAACGCGCCTCGTCTTCGTGGAAGGGGAGCAGATGGGTGGACCCGATGAGGTTGAGGCCGGCCCGCTGGAGATCGGGGAGACGATAGACCTCAGCGTCAAGCTGACGGCTCCGTCGGCCAACGGTCGCTACGAGGGGGTCTGGCAGCTTCGGGACGCGCAAGACCGGCCCTTGGGCGATCCGGTGCGTGTGGTCGTCAACGTTGGGCCCACCCCCACCCCGCGACCGACGCCCACGCCGACCGCGTCGCCCACCCCGCTGGGCCCCCTGAACATGACCGTTCCCACCCTGCTGCCGGGAAGCTGCTGGGTAGATCCCAACACGGGGACCTGGGGAGGCACCCTGGTCTGGCAGGCCTTCGGAGGGACTGGGGAGTACCGCTATTACCACGGCGACATCAAGCCGGAGCTGGAACTCTCAGGACCCCGCTACGAATTCACGGGCCAGGTGAACCGGCGCTTCGGGCCGGAGTCCTTCTTCACCGTTTCGGGCAACGAGGTGGTGAAGCAGGACGTCATCATCGAATACCCCCCTCAATGCTGAGCGCCTCTCTGAAGGCCGCCGCGATCAGGGATCTCGGGGTCCCAACAAAAGCAAAGGGGCCGGGAGAAGGCTCCCGGCCCCTTTCGGTCACGAGGGGGAAGCTACCAAATGCCCAACCTGGCTGCGGCTTCTTCTTCCATCATGCTGGGGTCCCACATCTCCATCCCCAGCTCGACCTTGGTGGGCATCTCCAGCGTCTCCTGGGCCCGCATCTGAACACGCTCGATGAGCGCGGGGGCATAGGGACAGAAAGGGGTAGTCAGGATCATCGTAATGGTGACTTCTCCGGCCTCATCGTCAAACTCGACATTGCGGATCAATCCTAATTCGACGACGTTCAGCCCCAGTTCAGGATCATACACATCCCGCAATGCAGTGAACAATGCCTCACGCTTTTCCTGGTGCTCTTCTGCAAGCATACATCCCCTCTCCTTTCGCTCAAAGACTCACGACCGGCCTACTCCGCAAGGCTCAAGCCCGAGGCTGAGCGACTGGCGGACTCCTAGAGTCTGTTTGGAAAACCGCGCGTGGAGATTATATCACAGAAGCGGAGGCTTGTCCAGAATATTTATCATAACTATGATAAATATTGACGTTCTCCCCCGAATGTGGTATAATCAGCCCCACCTTAGGAACAAGACTTTCAGCCGCACTTCAAGTGGGAGGCAAACTTTATGTCTGAATTGGTCATCCGCGATCTGCACGTCAAGGTCGAGGATCAGGAGATCCTGAAGGGGGTTAGCCTGACCGTCCGGCAAGGTGAGATCCACGCGCTGATGGGGCCCAACGGCTCCGGAAAGAGCACCCTGGCCTACACGCTGATGGGCCATCCCGCTTACGAGGTCACCGAGGGGGAGGTCTGGTTCAAAGGCCAGAACATCCTGGAGTTGGAACCCGACGAACGGGCCCGGATGGGGCTCTTCCTGGCCTTCCAGTACCCGGTCGCCATCCCCGGCGTCACGTTGGCGAACTTCCTGCGGATGGCGCTCAACGCCCGCCTGCAGGGGGATGGATCGGGCAATAGGGATGGGAATGACCACAAGAAGACGATCTCGATCCCTGAGTTCCGCAAACTGCTCAAGGAGAAGTTGGCCCTGTTGGAGATGGACCCCAGCTTTGCGCGGCGCTACCTGAACGAGGGCTTCTCCGGCGGTGAGAAGAAGCGGGCCGAGATCCTTCAGATGGCCGTCCTCCAGCCCGAGATCGCCATCCTGGACGAGACGGACTCAGGGTTGGACATTGACGCGCTTCGCATCGTCGCCAACGGGGTGAATGCCCTGACCGGCCCCGACCTGGGGGTGCTGATCATCACCCACTACCAGCGGATCCTCAACTACATCAAGCCCCACTTCGTCCACGTGATGCTCAACGGTCGGATCGTCGAATCGGGCGGCCCAGAGCTGGCTTTGACCCTGGAGGAGAAGGGGTACGACTGGGTTCGCGAGAAGCATGCCGCTTAAAGCGGCTTAAGGCGAGGGAGGAACCGATGTCCGAAGAAGCCACGCTGGCGACGTTGAAATCCGATTATGCCGAGAAGTACGGCTTTCGCGTTCCAGAGGACTACGTCTTCAAGGCCCGCAAGGGGCTAGACGAGGAGATCGTGCGGGAGATCTCCTGGCTCAAGGGGGAGCCGGGGTGGATGCTGGAGTTCCGGCTGAAGGCGCTGGAGATCTTCCGGCGCAAGCCGATGCCGACCTGGGGAGCCGACCTCTCGGCGATAGACTTTGACGACATCTACTACTACATCAAGCCGATCGAGGAACAGCAGCGGAGTTGGGACGACGTCCCCGAGGAGATCAAGACCACCTTTGACCGGCTGGGCATCCCCGAGGCGGAGCGCAAGTTCCTGGCCGGCGTAGGGGCCCAATACGAGTGCTTGAGTGGGGATACCCGTGTGTACACAGCTCGGGGATTGGTGCCAATCCGGCAGGTTGAGCCAGGTGACGTGGTCTTCTCGTTCGACGAGCAAGAGAATCGAATCGTCCCCGCCCGCGTCAAGGCCCGAGCATATAAGGGAGAGCGGGAGGTGTTTGAGGTGCGTGTGGGCACCCGGACAATCCGCGCGACGGCAAACCATCCCTTCTTGGTCTTGTCCTACGAGCGCAAACCCGGCAGACAGCGAGGCCGATACCGCCGCCAATGGAAGTACTTGTACGAGCTCAAACCAGGCGACCTGGTGGCCGTTGCCAAAGCACTGCCGGATGTAGGGCAGTCCTATCCCCTTACCCAACCTGAGATCAAGACGCAAGTTGTAGGGCGGAACCAGTCAACCGAGTACGTCTTGGACATCAGCGACCGGTACAATCCCGTTACGCTACCCGAACGCACATCGGTTGACCTGATGTGGTGGCTGGGAGTCTACATCGGAGATGGCTTCATCCATTATACGAAGGGGGCAGACAAAGCTCGCGTTGAGGTGGCCATCCCAGCCAGTCAAAAACAACTGCGTGCGGAGTTTGGCCGTGTCACCCACGAGTTGTTCGACTTACCAGCAGTCAATGGGGATACCTATCGGCTGACCATTTACTCCACCATCCTGGCGCGCTACCTGGAGGCAAACGGTCTCGGCGGCACCGCCCACACCAAACGGGTACCTGAATGGGTGTATACACTGCCCGAAGAGGAGCGTCTAGCTTTCCTGGGTGGCTACATAGATGCCGATGGCTACGTGCGCGACCATGCTAAGAACCACGACATTGTGCTTACCAGCGCCAGCGAATCTCTCCTGCGCGACTTTCAGGCCTTGGCATCCCTGTGCGGCTTGCCCACGTCCAGGATTCACCGTTTCGAATCCAAGCACCCGTTCGAGGAAGGTCGAACCATTGTCGGCTACCGGCTCCAGATAGCCGGGGATTTTGAACGTGTCGGCTGCCGATCCCCAGACCGAGTAAGCCGTATGGGGAAACGACAGTTCTTCCACAACCACTCTAGTGCCAGAGGAACGTCCTTCCGCAACCACACCAACGAGTTCATAGGCTTTGTGAAGATAGAGCATATCGAGCCAGCCGGCGTTGAGCCCGTTTACGACATCGAAGTTGATGGCCCCCACAACTTTGTGGCCGAGGGGCTTATCGTCCACAACTCCGAAGTCGTCTATCACAGCATCCAGAAGCACCTGGAGGAGCAAGGGGTCATCTTCCTGGATACGGATACGGCGCTGAAGGAGCACCCAGAGTTCTTCCGAGAGTACTTCGGCACCATCGTTCCCCCCACCGACAACAAGTTCGCCGCCCTCAACTCGGCCGTCTGGTCGGGCGGGAGCTTCATCTACGTCCCGCCGGACGTCCACGTCGAGCTCCCTTTGCAGGCTTACTTCCGCATCAACGCCCAGAATATGGGGCAGTTCGAGCGGACCCTGATCATCGCCGACGAGGGAAGCTACGTCCACTACGTCGAGGGCTGTACGGCGCCCATCTACTCCACCGACTCCCTCCACGCCGCCGTGGTGGAGATCATCGTCAAGAAGGGGGCCCGGGTCCGCTACACCACCATCCAGAACTGGTCCCACAACGTCTACAACCTGGTGACCAAACGGGCCGTGGCCTACGAAGACGCCACCATGGAGTGGATTGACGGTAATCTGGGGTGCCTGGCCGGGGAGACCCCAGTGCTGTTGAACAACGATGTCAAGCCCATTGCAGACGTTGAACCGGGCGATAAAGTGTTTACCCTGACGCCACACTTCACCCTGGAAGCGCAACAAGTGGTGGCTAAAAAATACAGCGGACGACGACCTGTCTTCCGCCTCCGCACCGCCAACCACCGCGAGATCGTGGCCACAGCCAATCATCCGTTCCTGACGCTGCGAAAGCAAGGACGCCACCAATCGCTCACCTGGCAACGCCTGGACCAACTCCACCCCGGCGATTATGTGGCCATCACCGGCGAGATCCCCGACAGGGGGGAACCTTACCCCCTGCCCGCTCCCCCACAGGTGCCACGGGCGAAACCCCTGCGCACCCCTCACGAAACCAACGAGGACTTGATGTGGTTCCTGGGGTTCTATCTGGGGGATGGTTTCTGCGAAAAGACTCGCCTGAACATTGCTATCGTTCCAAATGACCCGGCCTATCCGCGCGTCGTGGGCTTGCTAAAGCAGCTCTTTGGCAAAGAAGGCACACTGTACCGCGGGCGTGTGTTGCGCGTTGCCTCCGCGCCATTGGTGCGTTGGTTGAAGAGCATTGGCTTCACCGGGAACGCGCGCCAAAAGCGGATCCCGGCGTGGGTATACCGGTTGCCCCGATCGCAGCGTGAAGCCCTGCTGAAGGGTTACATCGCTGCTGATGGGTATGTCCGGGCCAACCATCGCAATATGTCCGTCACCAGTGTCAACCGGGAGTTGCTGGAGGACATCAAAATTCTGGCCATCAGTTGCGGCTGGAACCCGCTGAAAATCAGTGAGTGGCGACGGGTGGAGAAAAAGCCGTTGGGACGAGAGGTCAAAGAGTATCGTCATTACATGCTGTACTTCTCCGATGAAACTTTGGATGCGCCAGTGGTCTTTGTACGCATCAGCAACATCGAACCTGCTGGCGAGGCAGACACCTGGGATATTGAGGTAGAAGGCAGCCATAACTTCGTCGCCAATGGCTTCATCGTGCACAACAGCAAGATCACAATGAAATATCCGGCTGTCTACCTCCTGGGCAAGGGCGCCCACGGCGAGGTCCTTTCCATCGCCTTCGCCGGCCGGGGGCAGCACCAGGACGCCGGCGCCAAGATCGTCCACGCCGCCCCCTACACCAGCTCCAAGGTCACCTCCAAGTCCATCAGCATGGACGGCGGACGGGCCAGCTACCGGGGGTTGCTCAAAGTGCACAAGGGCGCCCACCACGCCAGCTCCCACGTCGTCTGTGACGCGCTGCTGCTGGACGAGCACTCCCGCTCCGACACCTACCCCTACATCGAGATTGACGAAGAAGAGGTCACCATCGGGCACGAGGCGACGGTGAGCAAGATCGGCGAGGACCAGCTCTTCTACCTGATGAGCCGGGGGCTGACGGAAGAAGAAGCGATCACGATGGTCGTCAGCGGCTTCATCGAGCCGATGGTCAAGGAGCTGCCGATGGAGTACGCCGTAGAGATGAACCGGCTCATCCGGCTTCAGATGGAAGGGTCCATTGGTTAGGAAAGGTGGGAGTCGAAGGACGATGACACAGGAGAAGCAGAGCACCACAACCACGTTCACCGTGGCCACCTACACCGACGAGGCCATCGCCGCCCTCTCCCGCCGATGGGGAGAGCCCGACTGGATGCGGGAACTGCGGCTGGAATCCTGGCGCGTCTTCCAGGAGACGCCCCGGCCCACCCTCCAGGACGAGCCCTGGCGGCGGACCGACATCCGGCACCTGGACCTGGCGGCCATCGCGCCCACGGAGGCCGGCGGTTCCCTGGACGACCTGCCGTCCGACTGGGCGGCGCTGATGGAGGACCCGGACGTGGGGGGAACCCTGCTCCACGTCAACGCGGTCACCGTCCACCAGGCCCTGGCCGACGAACTGGCGGCCCAAGGCGTCATCTTCGCCCCGATGGGGCAGGCGGTGCGGGAACACCCGGACCTGCTCCGGCGCACCTTTATGACCCAGGCCGTCGTGCCCGCCGATGGCTACTTCGCCGCCCTCCACGGGGCCCTGTGGCGAGGGGGCACCTTCCTCTACGTGCCCCGCAACGTGGAGGTTCCCCTGCCGCTGCGGGCCGTGACCTGGGCCACGTCCGGGCAGAGCACCTTCACCCACACGCTGGTCGTCGTGGAACCGGGCGGGCGTGTCACCTTTGTGGACGAATACGGCTCCCAGACCGAGGAGGGGATGACGATGCACAACGGCGTCGTGGAACTGATCCTCCACGATGGGGCTCAACTGGACTACGTGAACCTCCAGGACTGGGGCCGCCACGTCTACCAGTTCACCCACGAGCGAGCGCTGGTGGGCCGGGATGCGACGCTGCACTGGGTGCTGGGGGGGATGGGGAGCAAGCTGACCAAGAGCTTCCTGGACGCCACCCTCGCCGGCCCCGGAGCCACGGCGCTGATGTCCGGCGTCTACTTCGCCGACGACCGGCAGCACCTGGACTTCGACACCCAGCAGAACCACTTGGCCCCCAACACCACGTCGGACCTGCTCTACAAGGGGGCCCTCAGGGACCAAGCCCGGACCGTCTGGCAGGGGATGATCAAGGTCTTCCCCGGCGCCCAGAAGACGGACGGCTACCAGGCCAACCGCAACCTGGTCCTGAACCGGGGAGCGCGGGCCGATTCCATCCCCGGCCTGGAGATCGAGGCCGACGACGTGCGCTGCACCCACGGCTCAACGGCGGGGCCCATAGACCCGGAGCAGCTCTTCTACCTGATGAGCCGGGGGTTGCGCGAGATGGAGGCCAAGCAGATCATCGTCGAGGGCTTCTTCACGCCCGTTCTAGAGCGCATCCCTCTGGAGAGTGTGCGCCGGCAGTTGGAGGAGGCGATCCGGGCCAAGTCGGTCCGCAGCCCGTAGTCCTCAGTCCGCCGCCGTCCCGCTTGGTCGGGTGGTCGTCTGGTCGGGTGGTCGAGTGGTCAGGCAATTGAATGGTCGGCGGTCCGCCGTCGGTGGTCGGCGGTCGGGGTCAGGCAGTCCTCAGTCCGCCGCTAGGCCGCTTGGTCAGGTGGTCAAGTGGTCACGTGGTCAAATTGGTCGAGTGGTCCTCGGTCCTCAGTCCTCAGTCCGCCGCTTGGTCCGGTGGTCGGCGGTCCGCCGTCGGCGGTCCGCCGTCGGCAGTCTGCGGTCAGTCATCAGCGGTCGGCTGGTTCCGCAGTAAAACCAAGTCCGTCCCTTTCGGGACGGACTTTTTGCGTTCCCGCAGGCGCCCCAGGCAGGACTCGAACCTGCAACCCGCAGATTAGAAGTCTGCCGCTCTGTCCGTTGAGCTACTGGGGCTCTGCAACGTATTCTAGCCTACCAGGCGTCAACTGTCAAGGGGTGCGGTGATTACCCACAAGGGAGCGAGAGAGTGGTCCGTAGCGGGCCGTCCACGAATTTCTCACAAATGCACGAATGAGGCGGTCCTTCATTCGTGTATTCGTGCCCCATTCGTGGACGGCTAGTGGTTTGTCAACCGATATTTTGTGGGCGCGAAACAGCCTTATAGGAAGGTGCTCACACCCACAAATTCAGGGTTGACGGCCCACTAGTCTCCCTATCTCCAAAGATATGGGTAACCACCGGTCAAGGGGTCACCGTCCCTCGCCCCTTGCTCCTTGCTCCGTTCCCCCTGCCCCCTGCCTCTCAGTCCTCGGTCCGCCGCTAAGCTGCTACGCCGCCGAGCCGCTAGTCGCTAGGCCGCTACTGCCGCTTGCCCCTTCGGCAGCTCAGAGGTATACTCAAGGGGGAACCGGACGTACCGATGACACGGAGAGGACCGAGATGCGAACCCGATGGTGGAAACTGTCCATCTTCCTGCTGTTGGCGCTGGCGATGGTCTCGCTCGGTGGCTGCGCCACAGCCTATTCAGAACCCCTGCCCACGGTGCGCCTGAACGACCTGAGCCCGCTCCCCACGGTGAGCCCGCAGGTCACCCCCCTGCGGGTGGCCGTCGCCGCCATCGTCTCTCCCCAGGGGACGGTGGCCTCCTACCAGCCGCTGCTGGACTACTTGAGCCGGCGGCTGAACCGCCCCGTGGAGTTGGTCCAGCGGCGCACCTACGCCGAGGTCAACGACCTAATCCGCCACAATGAGGTAGACGTGGCCTTCATCTGCACCCGGGCCTACGTCCAGGGCCGGCGGGAGTTCGGCCTGGAGCTGCTGGCCATCCCCCAGGTGCAGGGGAAGACCGTCTACCACTCGCAGATCATCGTACGGGCCGACCTGCCCGCCCAACGTTTCGAGGATCTACGGGGCCTTGTCTTCGCCTTCACCGATCCCCTCTCCAACACCGGCTATCTCTACCCCAACGTCCTGCTCAAGCGGCTGGGGGAATCGCCCGACACCTTCTTCCGACGCACCTTCTTCACCTACAGCCACGACAACGCCATCTACGCCGTCGCCGAAGGGGTGGCTGATGCAGCGGGGGTGGACAGCCTGGTGCTGGACTACGCGATGGCCCGCGATCCATCCCTGCGGGATCGCGTGCGCATCATCCACACCTCTCCCCCCTTCGGGATGCCGCCGGTGGTGGTGGGGCCGGACGTCCGGCCCCAGACCAAGGCATTGCTCGAAGAGATCCTCCTGGAGATGGCCGACACCCCCCAGGGCCAGCAGGCCCTAGAGGCGTTGGGGGTGGACCGCTTCGTGTTGGGACGGGACGAGGATTACGACATGATCCGGGCGATGGAGGCGGAGCTAGATGAGCAGTAGGGCGGGTTTCTTACCTGCCCACCCAGGTTCCAAGCTGGGCGGCTGAGGAAGGCCGCCCCACATCCCTTCACATCCCCTTCACACCCTGTGGAGGGCAGGCTTCTTACCCACCCACGCAGGTTCCTGGGCGAGATTAGGCGGCTGAGAAAAGCCGCCCCGTGTCCTAGGTGAGGTCCTGCCGATGGCTCCGAAATCCTGGGAACACTGGCGCCACCGCCTCTGGCACATGCTTGGGGGCGTCAGCGTCCGCACCAAAATCCTGGGCATCGTCCTGGCGGTGATCCTCCTGCCGGGCCTCCTGGTCACCTATCAGGTGCGCTCGGCGCTGGTCCGCACCATGCGGGAGCAACTTCAGCAGCAGAGCCTCTCGGTGGCCCGGGACGTCGCCGCCCGGAGCACCGACCTGGTGCTCATCAACGACCTCTACGCCCTGAGCCGCCTTCTCCAGGACACCCAGAAGTACGACCCGGATGTCCGCTACCTCTTCATCCTGGACACCGAAGGGCACGTGCTGGCCCACACCTTCGAGGGCGGATTCCCCCTCGACCTGCTGGAGGTCAACACCCTGCCGCCGGGCAGCTCCCACCACCTCCAGCCCCTGCTCACCGAGGAAGGGGTGGTCTGGGATACCGCCGTGCCCATCTTCGAGGGGCGGGCCGGCGTGGCCCGGGTGGGCCTCGGCGAGCAGCGGATGTGGCAGGTCGTCAACGCCATCACCGGACAGATGGTGCTCAGCATGCTCCTCATCTCCATCGTGGGCATCGGGGCCGCCTTCACCCTGACCTGGCTGCTCACCCGGCCCATCTTGGAGCTGGTGGCGGCCACCGAGCGGGTCGGGCGGGGCGACTACTCCCCCCGAGTCTCCCGCTGGGCGGACGACGAGATCGGGGCCCTGGCCGAAGCCTTCAACCGGATGGTCGCCCAGTTGGCCCAGGCCGAGGCGGAGCGGGCCGAGCGGGAGCGGCTGCGCCAGTTCTACCTGAAGCGGGTCATCCACGCCCAGGAGGAGGAGCGGCAGCGCATCGCCCGGGAGCTGCACGACGAGACGGGGCAGGCCCTGGCCTCCCTGATGGTGGGGCTGCGCAACGTGGAAGAGGCCCCCACCCCCGAAGAGATGCGCCGGCGTCTCCAAGACCTGCGCCAGGTGCTGGCCGGCACCTTGGAACGGGTCCGCCGCCTGGCCTTCGACCTGCGCCCCTCCGTCCTGGACGACCTGGGGCTGGTGGCCGCGCTGCACCGCTACGCCCAGCAGTACCGGGAGCGGTTCGGCATCACCGCCGAGGTCCAGGCTGTCGGCCTCGACGGTCAGCGGTTGTCGCCGGAGGTGGAGACGAGCATCTACCGCATCGTCCAAGAAGCGATGACCAACGCCGCCAAGTACGCCGCCTGCTCCCGCATCAGCGTCCTCCTCCAACTCCGAGAGCGACAGCTCTCGGTCATCGTCGAGGACGACGGCTGCGGCTTCGACGTGGATCAGGTCTTCAGCGAGGAAGCGGGGCAGAGCAAGCTGGGCCTGTACGGCATGCAGGAGCGGGCCGAACTGATCGGCGGCCGGCTGGACATCGAATCCCGTCCGGGCGGAGGCACGGCCATCTACCTGCGCGTGCCCCTCGAGGCGGGAGAGTGCGTGGAGGGATGAGCGATGGGAGAGATGAGGCCCATTCGGGTCCTGTTGGCCGATGACCACGCGGTGCTGCGGGCCGGATTGCGCCTGCTCATCAACGCCCAGCCCGATATGGAGACGGTGGGGGAGGCTCAGGACGGCCTGGAGACGCTGGCCCAAGCGGAAGCGCTCCAACCCGACGTGATCCTCCTGGACCTGAGCATGCCCCGGCTGGGTGGGCTCACCATCCTGCGCCAGTTGCACGACTGCGCCCCTGAGGCCCAGGTGCTTGTCCTGACCATGCACGCTGACGAGGCCTATCTGCGTGAGGCGCTGCGCCAGGGCGCAGCCGGCTATGTGGTCAAGGCCGCCGCCGACCAGGAACTCCTCTCCGCCATCCGTGCCGTCGCCCGGGGCGAGATCTACGTCCATCCCTCGATGACGCGGGCGCTGCTGGAAAGCCTGCTGCCCCGCAGCGAGCCGGAGCAGCGGGACCCCTGGGAGGAGCTGAGCGAGCGCGAGCAGCAGGTGATCCACCGGGTGGCGATGGGGTACACCAACCGGGAGATCGCCGGACAGTTGCACCTGAGCGTCAAGACGGTGGAGACCTATCGGGCGCGGGCGATGGAGAAGCTGGGCCTGCGCAGCCGTGCCCAGTTGGTGGAGTATGCTTTGCGCCGGGGGCTGTTGAGCAGCGAGTGAGCCTCCTTCTTGTCAGGGTTTCCCCGACAGCGAGTCCGGTAAATCCCCGGCACCCCCACCCCCCGCAGTCAAACGTTCCCCGACAGCCCCTTCGGAAATCCCTGACCTCTCCGGTTCAGGAAGTCAAACTTTCCCCGCTACACGGCGTCCCCTCTCTCTGCTAAGATAATCGTGAGCGACCATCCAGGTCACTTCTCTCCTTCCACCCTAGATCTCTATCCGGCTCCCAGAGCAGAAAGATGGCCCGGCGACGATCCTATCTGATCCTGCCCTTCCTCCTCGCCCTGATGGTGGGGGGATGTCAGAGCATCGCCAACTCGACGGGATCGGCCTCTCCCACCCCTTCCAACTCCCCGGACTATCGGGTGCTGGTCGAGCAGGCCCAGGCGGCCTTTCAGGCTGCCGATTACGCCCAGGCCCTGGACCTGGCCCGCCAGGCCGTGGCCGCCAACCCCGAGGACAACACCGCCTGGGAGCTCTACCGCCAGGCCAGCATCGCCCAGGCCGCCGATGACTACCTGAGCAGGCTGCCCGACCATCGCTACCGCCTCCCCGTGGAGCGCTTCGTCCGGGATCAGGTGAACCACACCAAGGACTGGTTTATCGTAGACGTGCGGGAGCCGGAGGAGTACGCCGCCGGCCACATCGAAGGCGCGGTGAACATCCCGCTGCGCGAGCTGATGCGCCATCTGGATGAACTGCCCGACAGCCGGACGGCTCCCATCCTGGTCTACTGCCATTCTCAGAAACGGGCCACCCACGCCCTGGTGATCTTGCACGAGCTGGGCTACCTCAAGGCGTACAACCTCCAGGGGGGCTACGCGGCCTACCAGGACTGGCTGCAACACCACCCGCTCCCCACCCCCGGCCCGACGCCCACGCCGGCACCCGAGGAGCCGGACTTCGGCTGCTGAGAAGGCGCTCCGATCGTTGCCCCGGTGGGAGGCCACCGATTCGCGGGGGCCCCCACCCCAGTGCACATAAGGAGGTTCCTATGCCCATCGTACAAGAGATGGAGAACGCCATCGTCCGTATGATGGAGGACCTGCAGCGGGCGCTGCAGAAACCGCCATCAGAACGCCGCTGGGGGATGGTCATTGATCTGACCAAGTGCGTGGCTTGCGATGCCTGCACCGTCTCCTGCAAGGCCGAGAACAAGACCCCCCCCGGCGTCAACTACAACGTCGTGCTCAAGGAAGAGGTCGGCACCTATCCCAACGTGCGGGAGGTCTTCCTGCCCCGCCCCTGTATGCAATGCGACAACCCGCCCTGCGTGGACGTCTGTCCGGTCGGCGCCACCTGGAAGAACGAAGAAGGCGTTGTGGTCATTGACTACGACGTCTGCATCGGCTGTCGCTACTGCATCACCGCCTGTCCCTACGGAGCCCGCACCTTCGACTTCGGCGAGTGGTACACCGAGGGGACACCGGTGCTGGCCGTCTACGAGACGGCTCCCACCTTCGAGTACAGCGAGGAGCGGGTGCGCCAGGAGGGGGCATCGCCGGTGGGCAACGTGCGCAAGTGCCACTTCTGCCTGCACCGCGTGCACGAAGGGCTCCTGCCGGCCTGCATCAACGACTGCATCGGTCGGGCCCGCTACTTTGGCGACCTGAACGACCCGGACAGCTTGGTCTCCGAACTGCTGCGGGAGCGATATGCCTTCCGCCTGAAGGAAGAGCTGGGCACTCAGCCCAAGGTCTTCTACCTGTCGTGAGGAGGCAGCCATGAGCAACAACAATAAAGGTCTGAAGCTCGCCTACGGCGTCGTCGTGCTGATCATGCTGATCATCGGTGCGGTGGGCCTCTACTGGCGTCTCACCACCGGCCACCGCATGGCCGGCTACGGTCAGTTGATTGTCTGGGGGCTGTGGGTGGCGATGTACATCTACTTTATCGGCCTCTCCGCTGGGGCCTTCCTCATCTCCGCCCTGGTCTACGCCTTCGGCGTTGAGCGCTTCCGCCCCATCGCCCGGCTGGCCCTCTTCACCGCCCTCGTCTCCCTGCTGGTCGCCCTGCTTCACATCTGGTTCGACCTGGGCCACATGGGCCGCTTCTACGAGGTCTACACCCGCCCCAACTTCCTCTCGATGATGGCCTGGATGGTCTGGCTTTACACAGCCTACTTCCTCCTCCTGGTGGCCGAGCTCTGGTTCGACGCCCGCCAGGATTTGGTGCGCTGGGCCGAGAAGCCGGGGTGGGCCGGCCGACTCAGCCGTCTGCTGAGCTTGGGCAGCAAGGACCTCTCGGAGGCGGGCCGGGCCCGTGACGAGAAGGTGACGAGAGTCCTGGGCGTCATCGGCGTCCCCCTGGCCGTGATGTTCCACGGCGGTGTCGGAGCCCTCTTCGGCGTCGTCTCCGCCCGCCCGGCCTGGCACAGCGGTCTCTTCCCCCTCATCTTCCTGGTGGCCGCCCTGGCCTCCGGCGGCGGCCTGCTGATGGCCGTCTACGCCTTCCTGGCTCCAGACCGGGGCACACCGGAGCACCGCCGTCTGGTGGAGGACCTGGGCAAGCTGGTGCTGGGCCTGGTGCTGTTGGACGCCCTCTTCACCTTCGCCGAGTACTCCATCGCCCTCTACGGTTCCATCCCCGGCGACGTGGCCCCGCTGCTGGCCGCGATGACCGGTCCTTTCTGGTACGTCTTCTGGATCGGCCAGATCGGCCTGGGGCTGGTCGTGCCGGTGATCTTGCTGAGCTGGAAGCGCACCCGCCAATCCCCCGGATGGGCGGGCGTGGCCGGCCTCGCCGTCGTGCTGGCCTTCGTCGGCGTGCGGCTGAACATCGTCATCCCGCCCCTCTCGGTGCCGGAGATCAAAGGACTGGTCGAGGCGGTGCCCTCTCCTCGGATGACCACCCTCTACGTCCCCACCGCGATGGAGTGGTTCCTCAGCATCGGCATCATCGGCCTGGGCATCGCCCTGTTCGCCCTCGGATACAACCTGCTGCCGCTCAAGCCCCAAGTGGCGAAGGAGGCGTGAAATGGGCAAAAACGGAAATGGCAACGGCGTAAACCTGCTGCAGACCGAGATCACCCGCCGCGATTTCATCAAGACGTCGGCACTCGTCGGCGGCTCCCTGGCGTTGGCCTCCGGCGTCAACGCGGCCTTCCGCCGTGTGGCCGAGATGAGCCACACCCTGAGCGGGGCGGCCGCCGCCGGCGGGTACCCCCTGAACCGACCCGAGAACATTATCTACAGCGTCTGTCTCCAGTGCCACACCGCCTGTACCATCAAGGGGAAGCTGCTGGACGGGGTGCTGGTCAAGATTGACGGCAACCCCTACAGCCCGATGAACATGCTGCCTCACCTCCCCTACGACACCCCGCTGGCAGAAGCGGCGAAGGTGGACGCCAAGCTCTGCCCCAAGGGCCAGGCCGGCGTGCAGAGCCTCTACGACCCCTACCGCATCACCAAAGTGCTCAAACGGGCCGGCAAGCGGGGGGAGAACAAGTGGGAGGTAATCTCCTTCGACCAGGCCATTGACGAGATCGTCAACGGAGGCACCTTCGCCGACGGCACCCGCACCCCCGGCCTGAAGGAGATCTGGGCCGTGCGCGACCCCGACCTGATGGCAGCCCTGAAGGCCGACGCGATGGCCGTCGCCAGCGGCGAGATGAGCCTGGACGAATTCAAGAGCAAGCACGCGGACCACCTGGACCTGCTCATTGACCCCGACCACCCCGACCTGGGTCCTCGGAACAACCAGTTCGTCTTCCTGGCGGGGCGCATCGAGCACGGGCGCAAGGAGTTCGCCAAGCGCTGGCTGAAGGATGCCTTCGGCTCTGTCAATTGGTACGAGCACACCACCATCTGCGAGCAGTCCCACCATATCGCCTTCCAGCAGATGAGCAACCAGTACAAAGGTGGGGGCAAGTGGGGAGGTGGCAAAACCCACCTCAAGCCCGACTTCGCCAACGCCGAGATGGTGATCTTCTTCGGGACCGGGGCCTTCGAGGCCAACTTCGGCCCCACGCCGATGAGCGAACTGGTCACCTGGTCCCTCACCTACCGCAATATGAAGATCGCGGTGGTGGACCCTCGTCTGAGCAAGACGGCGGCCAAGGCCAAATGGTGGCTGCCCGTCAAGCCGGGCACGGACGCGGCCCTAGCTCTGGCGATGGGGCGCTGGATCGTGGAGAACGAGCGCTACGACGCCACCTACCTGACCAATGCCAACAAGGCGGCCGCTGCTGCTGATGGCGAGACCACCTGGACCAACGCCACTTACCTGGTGAAGATTGAGGGTGGAAAGCCGACGCGACTGCTGCGCCCCGAGGAGGCCGGCCTGGGCGAGGTGGACGGCTTCGTCGTCAGCAAGGACGGTCAGCTCATCGCTGTGGACCCCAACGACGCCGAGAACCCGGTGGAAGGCGACCTATTCGCCGAAGGCCAGGTCAACGGTATCGCCTACAAGAGTGCCTTCTTGCTGTACAAAGAGCTCGCCTTCGAGCACAGCCTGGAGAAGTGGTCAGAGATCTGCGGCATCCCCGTGCGCAAGATCGTCGAGGTGGCGCGGGAGTTCACCAGCCACGGCAAGAAGGCCGCCGTGGACCTCTACCGGGGTCCGGTGCAGCACACCAACGGCTACTACACCGCCCAGGCGATCATCACCCTCAACCTGCTCATCGGCAACACGGACTGGGTGGGTGGCATGGGCAAGGGTGGTGGCCACTGGCACGAGCTGGGGGACAAGGCAGGTGGTCCCTTCAACCTGAAGAAGCTGCATCCGGGTAAGCTGGGCTCTTTCGGCGTGACCCTCACCCGGGAGAAGTGGCACTACGAGAAGAGCACCCTCTTCCAGCGGGATGGCTATCCGGCCAAGCGCCCCTGGTACCCCTACACGGGTAACGTCTATCAGGAGGTGATCCCCAGCGCGGCCGACGGCTACCCCTACCCCATCAAGGCCCTCTTCCTGCACAAGGGGACGCCCGGCTACGCCAGCCCGGCCGGCAATCCGACCCTGGAGGCCATCGCCGATCCCAACGTCATCCCCTTGGTAATCGCCTGCGACGTGGTCATCGGCGAGACCAGCATGTACGCCGATTACCTCTTCCCCGACACGGCCATCTGGGAGCGGTGGGGCACGCCGCACACCACCCCGGCCGTGCAACCCAAGGTCAGCAAGATACGCCAGCCCATCGTCGAGCCGCTGGTGGAGAAGGTGACGGTCTTCGGCGAGGAGCAGCCCATCTCTATGGAAGCGATCATGCTGGCCATCGCCGAGCGGCTGGGCCTGCCCGGCTACGGCAAGGATGGCTTCGGCCCCGGAATGGACTTCAACCGGCGCGAGGACTACTTCCTGAAGATGGCCGCCAACCTGGCCTTCGGCGACAAGGAGGACGGCTCCGATGCCGTGCCCGAGGCCAACGATGAGGAGATGGCCATCTTCCGAGCTGCCCGCGCCCACTTCTCCCCTGCTATGTTCGACGAAGCCCGGTGGAAGAAGGCCATTGGCAACGACGAATCCCTCTGGCGGCGGGTCGTCTACCTGCTCAACCGGGGAGGCCGCTTCGAGGACTTCAGCAAGGTCTACAAAGGCGCCAAGCTGGCTCACCAGTTCAAAGGGATGTTCAGCATCTACGTGGACAACGTGGCCGCCGGCAAGCACAGCCTGACGGGCGAGCCCTTCTCCGGCCTGCCCATCTACGAGCCGGTGAAGGATGCCGCCGGTCGGCCCGTAGACCAGGAAGACTACCCCTTCCGCCTCTTCACCTACAAGGAGATCTACGGCGGTCAGTCCCGCACCGTTGGCAACTACTGGGCCCAGCTGGGCCTGGCCCAGGAGAACTGGGTCCTGATGAACAAGGCCGATGCCGACCGGCTGGGGCTGAAGAACGGCGATACGGTCCGCCTGGTCTCCAAGACCAACCCCGACGGCGTGTGGCGTCTCCCCAACGGGGAGAACCGGCCCGTGGCCGGCAAGCTCAAGGTCATCCAGGGCATTCGTCCGGGGACCGTGGCCGCCTCCTGGCACTTCGGCCACTGGGCCTACGGGGCCAGCGATGTCGTCATTGACGGACAGATGGTCAAAGGAGACCCCCGCCGGGCCACCGGCCTCTGCCCCAACGCCGTGATGCTGGAAGACCCGGTGCTCAAGAACGTCAGCCTGACCGATCCTATCGGCGGCAGTGCCAGCTTCTACGACACCCGGGTCAAGGTCGAGAAAGTGTAGCGAGAGCCGGCGACGGCGCAGTCCTCAGCCAAGGCCAACAAGGGGCGGCCCCCGGTAGTGGGGGTCGTCCCTTTCGTCTTTTGGAGGCAGTCCCCGGCACACCACCGGCGGAGGGATACCTTATTTGGCCACGGATGACACGGATGGAACGGATGCTCACAGGCCCCTTGGAAACCATCCGCGCCGATCCGTCGCATCCGCGTTGACCCGTGCCCCATCTGATAGGCCACGGATGACACGGAGGGGACGGATGCTCACGGGCCCCTTGGCAACCACCCGCGCCGATCCGCCGCACCCGCGTTGACCCGCGTCCCATCTGATAGGCCACGGATGACACAGATGGGACAGATGCCCACGGGCCTCTTGGCAACCATCCGCGCCGATCCGTCGCACCCGCGTTGACCCGCGTCCCATCTGATAGGCCACGGATGACACAGATGGGACAGATGCCCACGGGCCTCTTGGCAACCATCCGCGCCGATCCGTCGCACCCGCGTTGACCCGCGTCCCATCTG
>Ga0256830_1000338_pt1 | contig 39751 bp, 25 predicted proteins | sample 128326metaG_FD_190537 | JGI IMG/M metagenome (GOLD analysis project Ga0256830, IMG submission 190537) | Hydrothermal vent microbial communities from Lau Basin, Pacific Ocean - 128-326 | ecosystem: Environmental > Aquatic > Marine > Hydrothermal vents | place: Pacific Ocean: Lau Basin | collected...
CAGCTTCGTGAACACGAGGTGGTTGCGGGCCAGAGCCTTGCAGAAGAGGCGGACCCTGCGATTGCCGAGACCGGGGAAGCGGTCGAAGAAGGCTTCGACGATCGGGACCCCCGCGGCTCCATGTCCGTGGTGGGAAGGAAGCGCCGATCCCGGGGTCTTGCCCTTGCCCAGGTCGTGGCAGAGGACCGCGAGCATCAGGCTGTGCTTCCGGGGTTCGGCGAGCCGGCGCTCGGCGGAGAGCTCCGCGGCGACGCGAAGACAAAGGATCATGTGCAGGGCCTGGGAGACTTCGGCGTGGTGCCGGATGCGTCCTGCGGCCCTCCCGTCGAAGAGCGGCGCCAGTTCGGGGATCAGGGGGGCGAGAAGATCTTCCTCCTCGCACATCTGGAAGAAGGCTCCCGGGGAAGGGCATTCCAGGAGCGTCCTGCGGATCTCCTGCCCGACGGCCTCCGGGAGCATGCCCGCCGCGGCCTCCCGGGCGGAGGCCCGCAGGCCCTTCCGGGTCGGCGGATCGAGATGGAATCCGAGGAGGGAGGCCCGCCGGAGATAGCGCAGCGCGCGGATCGGATGCTCCCGGATCCTGTCGCGGACGTCTCCGCAGGCCCGGATCCGGCCATGCATCCAGTCCTCGAGCCCGTCCATCGGATCGTGGATCGTCCGGTCGGAGAGCCTGTAATAGATCGCCCCGATCGTCATGTCGCGCCTCGATGCGTCCTCGGCGATCCGCTCGGCGAACCCCTCCCCTCCGCACCGGAAGGACGTGATTTCGAAACGACGCCCCTCGCAGCGGAAGGCGAGGGTTCCCCGGCCGAGTCCTCCCTCGGTCGCGGAGACCTCGAAACCCTTACCGGTCAGGATCCGCGCGCCCTCGTCCGGATCCGGACGCCAGGCCAGATCAAGGTCATGAGGCTCGGGAGGCGGGGGGAGGCCCCGTTCCCCGCAAGCCAGGAAGAGGGCTGCGGATCCGACCAGGCAGGCCTCCAGTCCGGGATCCCTCATCCAGTCGAGGGCGGGCGGGAGGGCGGGGATGCTTTTCGTTCCGTCGTTCATCGCGGTGCCCGACTCCTCCTCGCTCCGAAGGATCCGGGTTGCGTAGGTTCCGGAACGGAACTCCAGGGGTCAAGCTCTTTGGCCGATCCGGGGGAGCGGCCTTCCCGGATGTTCTCGTCCGCCGGGATCGGTCCGACGGGGACGTCAACCGCGCTTCTTCTTCAGGCGGGCGATCCCCCCGCGGCTCTCGATCCAGGCCCTGGCCTCGGAGGCCTTGTCGAAGCTCCGGCCGAGAAGGGCTTCCAGGGCTTTCTTCAAGGCGGGTTTGAAGGCCTGCCATGCTTCCCAGCGTTTCTTCCAGTACGAGGCCGGAGGATTGTCCGCGGCCTCGACGTTCACGGGAGCTGGGGGGTCGAGGTGGGCCAGGCAGAGTTCGAGGGAATCGAAATCCCTGCGCTGGGCGACCGATTCGAAGAAGGCGATCTGCGCGGGGGATCCGAGGTCGAGAAACTTCCTGCGGATCGAAGTCCAGGTCCGGGCCTTCGCCCCGTGGAAGGTCAGGAAGCGGATCAGGGGGGCCTGGATCGTTCCCTTGCCGCGCAGATCGCGGTCCAGAAGGAGGCGAATCACGATCTTCCGGGCTTTCTTCGGATCCTGGGCGAGAAAGGCCTCCGCGGCCCTCGCGCGCACGGCCGCGGACGGATCGCGGAGAACGATGCGACCCAGGAAGGCGGGCAGCTTGGAATGGCGCAGGCGGGCGAGCCGTTCGACGGCTTCCAGGCGTTCGAGAAAGCCCGAAGCCTTGCCCTTTTTTCCCGCGGCCCCCTTTTCCTTCCCCTTCCTCTTCGATGTCTTGAGGATCGTGAACGTACGGTCCAGGTCCTTGAGGATACTCCGTGCTTCCTTGTCGCTTAGGATCCGGACTTCACCGATCGGACTCACGACCTTTTTGGGAGGGGGCGATCTCCCGGCGCCCTGCTCCTCCTCGTACGGAGAGGGAAGGGCGGCGGCTTCGGAGGGGGCGGGGACCGCAAGCGCGAGAGCCGTGGCGAGAACGCGGGCGAGCATTCGGGCATGATACCGAAACAGGAACGAGGAGGGTTTCCGGATGGCGGGGAGCCGCGCCCGATTCTTCTACGATGAGGCCTACGACATCTCCTGGAAGGGGCATGCCTTCCCCTGCGGGAAATACCGGTGCCTCGCCAGGATTCTCGCGGCGGAGGAGTCAAGGAGGAAGGTTGCGCCGCCCGTCCCGGCCGGCCGGGAGGACCTCCTGCTCGCCCACGAGGCTTCCTATCTGGACCGCCTCGAAGCGATGACCGCGGATCCCGATCAGGGATGGTTCGAATTCGAGGCCCCTTGCACGCCCGAGGTCCTGGATGGGTTCTTCGCGATGACCGGCGGAACGATCGCCGCGGGTCGGGCCGCAGTCGCCCGGAATCGATCCGGAAAACCCGGCTTCGCGGTGAACCTGGGCGGGGGGTTCCATCACGCCTTCCCTTTCAAGGGAGAGGGCTTCTGTGCGGTCAACGACATCGCGGTCATGCTCCGGGTCCTCCGGAAGGAGGGGGCGATCCGAAGGGCCGCGGTTCTCGACCTGGACGTCCACCAGGGAAACGGCACGGCCGTGCATTTCGCCCGCGATTCCTGGTGCTTCACCTGTTCAATCCACCAGGAACGCAACTACCCGATCAAGCAGCGATCGGACCTGGATCTCGGTCTTCCGGACGGAGCGGACAACGGTCCCTACCTCGAGGCCCTCGGGAAGGCCCTCGCGGCCTGCATGGATTTCCACCCGGATCTCCTCTGCTACGTGGCGGGCGCCGACCCATACGAGAACGATCGGCTCGGGGGGCTCGCCCTCGATCTCGCGGGCCTGGCGGAAAGGGACCGCAGGGTGTTCGACGCCTTCTTGGGGAGAGGGGTGCCGGTCGTGGCCGTTCTCGCCGGGGGATACGCCGAGCGGGAGGAGGAGGTCGTCGCGATCCATTTGCGGATGATCCGAGAAGGGCTCGCGAGGGACCCTTGAGCCGAGGGCTCCCGCCCCGCCCTTCTCCGGGAACGGGAGTCCTCGAGCCGGGGGCTTCGTCTGGGATCCTCCGTCGATAGGGGGGGGATTGAAGGCTCCGGTCCGGAGGTGACGATAAGGGAGGATACGGAGGCATCGAACATGATCCCGCTGACGACCTGTGTCTGGCTTTCTCTGGCTCCGGCCCTTCTTCTCCAAGGGAAGAAGCAGGAGGCGCCGTCCACGAAGGGTGTGCAGAACCGCGTGCGGAAGACGGAGCCCGCGGGGAAGCCGGTCAAGACCTCCGAGCAGAAGGCCCGGGTGCGCCTCATCAGGAAGAAGATCCTCGAGCAGAAGGCTCGGGCGCGCGACGACCGCCTCGTCCTCCGCAGTGTCAAGGTCCGTGTGAGGCTCCGGAACGGGGAGAGCCTCCTCGGAGTCGTCAAGGGAGGCCGTTTCATCGAGAAACCGAAAGGGCTCGAGTTCGTTCCGGCCGACATCCGGACGAAGGGGGCGGGGATCCGGCTCTGGTATTACGACAACACCGACGGCTACATCTTCCTCCCCTACACCTTGATCCGGACCTACAAGGTCTTGAAGACGCTCAGCGATGTCGAGATCAAGGAGATCCGCGAAGGCATCCTGAAGAACCGCGTCAGGGCGGAAGAAGAAGGCCGGCGGCGGAAGGAGGAACTCGCCCGGAGGGCCGAAGAACGGAAGAAGATGGAGAAGGCCTCGAAGAAGCTCGAGGAGATCGCGAAGCGGATCGAGGAGGAGAAGAAGGCGAAAGCCGAACAGGACCGTCTCCTCGCCCTCGTCAAGGAATATCCCCCCTCGAAGGGATGGGGCCCCGAGAAGATCGAGGAGATCCGGATCCGAAAGGTCGCGCTGGGCGTCTTCCCCGATGAAAGGTCCAAGCGCTTCATCGAGGTCTACGAGGATTGGAAGAAGGGCGTCGAACTCCAGAAGAAAATCGACGCCGCCAAGGCCGCTTCCAAGGAAGGCGCGCCCGGGAGCAAGCCCGCCGGCGAAGAGGACCACGGGACCACCGGGAAACCTCCCTCGAAGGAAGAGGGGGAGACCGCGGGGCCGAGCCGGTGAGGGACGGCCCCGCCCGGGGGATCAGAGCTTCATCATCCTGCCGTCGCTGAATACGAGCGGGAACTTCCGCACCGGATCGAGGACCGCCCACTGCGTGTAGATCGTGAAGGTCTTCGCCGGGATCGGGAGCGGAAGTGTCGCATGTCCCTCGCCGTTCCCGGTTCCGGAAAGGACGAGTGGGATCGCCAGGGCGAGGTTCTGATAGAGACGGCAGCCGGGTGCCCCGATCGGGCTGAGGTCCAGGTTCATCTTGGCCGTTCCGAGGAAGAAGATCGCCGGTTTCCCCCCGAGAGCGCTTCCGAGTCCGAAGGCGAACTTCGTCGATCCTTTCGCGAGGTTCCCGAGACCGGTGCTCGTCGGGATGTAGTTGCCGCTGCCGGTGCAACCGGCTCCGAAGGGCTGGTAGGTCCCTCCTCGGGAGGGGGAATAGGCGAGCCCGTTCACGCTGTTGCGGGTCTGGGCCGGGCTGCTGCCGACCCCATCGACCGCCCGCTGGCTCGCCTGCCCCGTCCCGATGAGCAATCCGATGTCCAGGGCGCCGTCCCGCGTGCCGATTCCCCAGTCACCGGTATCCGGATTGTAGGCGGCGGAGTTCGTGTAGTTGTAGGCGATCCCCTTGTGTCCCGGTCCGAAGAACCAGTGCCCGGTGACCTTCCCGGTCGCGGGGTCCAGATAGGCGAGGTCCCCGTAGAGGCCGGCAACTGCGAGGGTCCCCTTCCCGCCCAGGACGAGGTGATGCATGTTGACCGGGTAAAAGTAGGTGTTTCTGTACTTGCTGCGGGGGAGAGCCGCGAGGATCGAGGCTTTCTTCTTCGCGATGTCGTAGGCGATGATCGAGGCGCCGACTCCCCAGCTTGCGACCCATACGGTCTTCCCGTCACTGGCGAGGGCGTTCGCGAGGTTTCCGGCAGGCCAACCGGTCAATGTGCTCAGGTCCAGGAGCTTCGTGACGGCGCCTCCGGCCGCGGGGACGCTCTGGAGGACTCCGTTCTTGTTCGAGGAGTCCTGGGAAACGAAGTAGAGAGTGCTTCCTACGAGGGCCATCTGGGAGATGTTCGGTCCAGCCGTCGCGGTCGTGTTGATCTTCGTCGCGGTCACTTTGTTCCCGGCGATCACGCAGCGATAGATCGTTCCCCCGCCGTAAGGAGGGGAGTACTTTCCTAGGGTTCCGACGAAGGCGAGGACGGGGCCGATGAGTGTGACGGTGTTCACGGTGTCGGAGACGAGGGCCGTGGGGAGGGTCAGCTTAGTCGCCTTCCTCGCCGCGGGATCGATGATGTACATCTCCCCCTGACGGCTGGTCAACGTGGCCGTGACCGTCGCGAGGTACTTGCCTGGGCTCACCTGGGCCTTGGAGGAGACGGCGAGGCTGAGAGCGGCCGGAAGAACGATCGGCCACGAGGAGAGAGAGGAGTGGGGCATCATGACCTCCTGGGTTCCCGAACCGGTCCGCGGGGGCGTTGCGGACCCGAATTCCGGGTTCGAAACGGACGAAATGGAAAGGATCGTGGAGCGGACGGCGGATTCGGAAAGGCTTCGCCGAACCGCGATCCGAACGCGGACATCCTAATCCATTTTTCGAGGATCGGGGTCTTCGAGGGGAGATATGGCCGTGAATCTCGCCCTCCGGCCGGTCCTCGTTCCCCGGCTCATCGCGGTCATGAACGATTCCCCCGAGAAAGGCTCGGAACTCCCGAATCGCGCGGCGACTTCCCTGCATACGGAAGGGTCGGGGCTCGATAGCCAGAGGATTTCGGTGTTCTTCAGCCTTCCGGGTTTCCCTACTTTCCGCCCCTTCCCATCGTGGATTCCGATCCTCGCTCCCACGTAGCGCCTGTAGGGGATCTCGAGACGTAGGAACGGACCTCGAGCCCGGAGCATGCTCTCGATGTCCTCGGGGCGGACGAATCCCTCGTCGTTGAAGGAGAGGAGGACATGGGGCGCGGTGATCCGGGCGAGCAGGGTTTCGAGCGCCCCTCGAATTTCGGTCTTGCGGTTGAAGGGGCTCTTGCGGGTCTTGCAGTCGACCCGCTTGCAGGCCACTCCGTAGACCTCGGGTCGGTCAAAGCGCGCCAGGGTCTCCCAGACATGGTAGTTCCCGAGGTAGGAATGCTGGTTGTAGGGCGGATCGAGATAGACGAGATCCGCCTCGATCGCGGCCGCGTCGAGGGCGTCCAGTCCGAGGACTTCACCCTTCCCCGGAAGGAGTTCGGGCATCCGGAGTTCGACCGGTCTCCGGGTCCTGGGCGCGTATTCCTTCAGGTAGGCCATTTGGACCCCGACGGTCGAGTCGACTCGGTCGGCCGCCTCGATCAAGGAGGTCAGGCAGACAGCCTCGAGATCCGGGTCCAGACGGAGGTCTTCGATCCGCCTCCGGATCCCCTCGATCTTCGCGGCCCGTTCCGGACGAAAATATCGCGCCCTGCGGGCGTAGAACTCGGTGAACCAGCCGTCGACCGGGGAAGCTTCCTGGAGGTCGAGGAGGAGGTCGGAGGCCGGGGCCGCGGTCTCCTCCGCGTCGGCCCCAACGTAGCAGGCAGCGAAGACCTGGGCGAAAGCATTGTGGTCGTTGGAGACGACCTCGTAGCCGCGGGCCTTGAACGCGTGTCCGACCCTGGCCGTCCCCGAAAAGAGATCCAGGACTTTCGAGACCCCCGGCAGGAGATCGGCGATCTCGAGGATGGCAGGTACGAGGAGGCGCTTGGATCCGAGGTACTTGATCACGGGGTCAAGTTTTCCCGGGGACGGGCTGGAAACCAACGCTCTTCGACGGGGGAGCGGAGGATCGACGATCCATGGCTTCCCTTCTCCGGGGAAAGAGGGTAGGACGGAAGGCGGATGCCGCGGCTCTTCCTTTTCTCCGGGAAAGGTCGTTCCGCTGTGACCGAATCTTCGAGGTTCAGGATGAGAGCGCCCCTTTCCTTCCTTCTTCTATGCTTCGCGGCCACCGCGACGGGGACCGTGCAGGGTCGATCGGAGCGGCCCCTGGAGAAGGTGACCCTGCAGCTCAAGTGGAAGCACCAGTTCCAGTTCGCCGGCTACTACGCGGCCGTTTCCAGGGGCTTCTACCGCGAGGCGGGGCTCGAGGTCGTTCTCCGGGAGTGCGAACCGAATATGATCCCCGTGGACGAGGTCCTTTCCGGTCGAGCGCAGTACGGCATCGGTATGCCGACGCTCCTTCTGCACCGGCAGGCCGGGAAACCCGTGGTCGTCCTGGCCGCGATCTTCCAGCACTCCCCCGAGATCGTCGTTTCCCGTAAGGATGCCGGAATCTCGTCCCCCCATGACCTCGTCGGGAAGCGGCTCATGATGCGGCCTTGGGACAATCTCGAGACGGAGGCGATGCTGCAAAGCGAGAATGTTCCCTTGAAGGAGGTGGAGATCCTCGAGCATTCGTGGAACATCGAGGACCTGGTCGAGGGGAAGGTGGATGCGGCGACGGGTTACATTACGGACCGCCCGTTCCTCCTCGAGCAGAGGGGGATCCCATATTCGATCCTTCGCCCCCTCGTCTATGGGATCGATTTCTACGGGGACTGCCTCTTCACGAGCGAAGAGGAGCTGGAATCCCATCCGGAACGGGTCGCTTCCTTCCTGGAGGCGAGCCTTCGCGGCTGGAAGTACGCGATGGAAAACCCGAAGGAGATCGTGGACCTCATACTCGAGAGATTCCCCTCGGAACTGTCGCGGGAAGCCCTCCTCTATGAAGCAGAGGCGATGCGGGAACTGATCCAACCCAAGTTCATCGAACTCGGACATATGAATCCGGGGAGATGGTCCCATATCGTCACAACCCTCGAGGGACTCGGGCTCCTGAATCCCGGATTCTCTCTCGACGGTTTTCTCTACGATCCGAACCCCCGCCCCGATACTTCGGGGATTCGGAGGGCCATCTGGATCCTCGTCGCCGTTGTGATCGGAGGCGCGGCCTGGGTGGTGATCCTTGTTTTTTACAACCGCCGGCTCGAGCGGGAAGTCGGGATCAGGACGGAACGCCTGGCGGAGGAGAAGAAGTTCACCGACGCCGTCATCAAGAGCCTGCCCGCGGTTTTCTACGTCTACGAGGACGGGAAAAGGCTGATTCGTTGGAACGAGAATCTCCAGGCCGAGTCGGGGCTGACCGACTCGGAAATTCTGAACAGGAGCCCTTCGGACTGGGTCAGGGGCGAACACAAGGAAAGGATCCGCAAGGCGGTCGCGACGGTCTTCGAGAAAGGACACGCCGAGATCGAGGCTCCCGTGGTCATGAAGGACGGCGAACTCCCGTTCTTTTTCACGGGCACGAAACTGGAGAACGGGGGCCGGCGATACCTCGTCGGTGTCGGGCTGGATCTCTCGCAGAAGAAGCTCCTCGAGGAACAGTTGCGCCATGCGCAGAAGATGGAGTCGATCGGGCGCCTGGCGGGGGGGATCGCGCACGATTTCAACAACATCCTCACGACGATCCTCGGGTACGGGGAACTCCTCGCCCTGGAGCTTCCCGAAGGCGGGCCCCAGCGGAGAATGATCGAGGCGATCAACTGCGCCGGGGAGAAGGGCGAGGCATTGACCCGACAGCTCCTCGCCTTCAGCCGCAAGCAGATCCTCGAGATCAAACCCCTGCGGATCGACGATGTCGTCGAATCCCTGTTCAAGATCCTTGCGAAGATGCTCGGCGACGATATCGAGGTCGAGTTGAGGGCCGAGGCGGATCCCGGGATCATCGAAGCCGATCGAGGTCAGGTCGAGCAGGTTCTCATGAACCTCGCCGTCAACGCTCGAGATGCGATGCCCCGGGGGGGGAAGATCCGGATCGAGACCCGTAACCTCAGAATCGGACGGGGCGAAATCCCCGAGGGGTTGCAGGCGGAACCCGGGGAATACGTGAGGATCCGTGTCGAGGATTGGGGGGAGGGGATGGACGAGGAGACCTTGACGAGAATCTTCGATCCCTTCTTCACGACGAAGGAGCTGGGAAAGGGGACGGGGCTCGGTCTTTCTACCGTGCATGGAATCGTCGAACAGCACGGCGGGTTCATTCGTACCAGGAGCGCGGTTGGCGAGGGAACGGTCTTCGATATCCATTTCCCCGCCAGCCCCAAGGTCCCGGTCCTCGAGGAGACTGTGGAAGCGAGGTCGATGCCGGAAGGGTCGGAGTCAATCCTCGTGGTCGATGACGAGAGCGCCGTCCGCGATCTCGTCCGTGACACCCTCCAACCTCTCGGTTACCGGGTCCTCGAGGCCTCGTCCGGGAAGGAGGCTCTTTCTCTCCTGCGGGAATCGGGGGAGGAGGTCGACCTCGTCCTGACGGATCTGAACATGCCGGGAATGAGCGGTCGGGAATTCGCGGAGGAGTTGTCGAGGAGGGAGAAGAGTCCGCCCGTTCTGTTCATGTCCGGATATCCGGACATGGAGCTGCGAGCCGGCGAGGATCTCGAGACCTCGATGATCCGAAAGCCGATCCGCCCTGGGGAGCTGGCCCGGTGGATCCGGAATGTCCTGGACGGGAAGTGGGCGCGAAAACCCGTGGTTCCCTGAATCCCAGAGACCCCTCAGCTTTGGGGACTCTCCTCCTCCCCGGGTTCCGACCTGTTCACACCTCCGTATTTCTCCAGCTTGCGTTGGAGGGCGAAGCGGGAGATTCCGAGGAGTTCGGCCGCCTTCGATTTATTGCCGCCGGCGCGGTGGAGGGCTCTCCGGATTTCGGTTTCCTCGAGAAGGGCGACCATGCCGGGCAAGGTAGTGCCGGACTCCGCGGGGAGGGGGGCGTCATCATCGGCCGCGAGGGAGGGATTGCGGATACGGTCGCTCAGGTGGTCGGGGAGGATCGCTCCTTCGGCGAGAAGGATCGCCCTGCGGATCTCGTTCTCGAGTTCGCGGATGTTCCCCGGCCAATGCCAGGCGCAGAGAAGATCGAGGGCTTTCGGATCGATCTTCGGGATCGGGACCTCGGTTTCGACGGCGATACGGGAGAGGAAATGGGCGACGAGGAGGGGGATGTCGTCGCGACGGCTCCTTAAGGGTGGGAGCCGCAGAGGGAGGACGTGGAGCCGATAGAAGAGGTCCTCCCGAAAGGAACCTTCCCGAACCATCGACTGCAGGTCCCGGTGGGTCGCGGTCACGAGTCGGACGTCGATGGGGATCGTCCGGTTCGAACCGAGGGGGCGGACCTCCTTCTCCTGGATCACGCGAAGGAGTTTGGACTGGAGGTCCGGGGTCATGTCCCCGATCTCGTCGAGGAAGAGGGTTCCTCCCTTCGCCTGCTCGAAGAGGCCCTTGTGGTTCCGGTCCGCGCCGGTGAAGGCGCCGCGTTCGTATCCGAAGAGTTCGCTCTGCAGGAGGCTCTCGGGCAGGGCCGCGCAGTTCTCGGAGACGAAGGGGCCCTCGGAGCGGGACCCCTGTTCGTGCAGGGCCCGGGCGACGAGTTCCTTGCCCGTTCCGGATTCGCCGAGGATCAGGACGGGGTCGGGGGAGTCGACGTATCGGTCGAGAAGACGGAAGACCTCCTTCATGACCTCGCTCTCGCCGACGATCTTGCGGTATTCGTGCCTGAGCCCGAGGGCCTTCCTGGACCGCGCGAGTTCCTCTCGGACCTCGTGGAGTTCCCGGACCTGTCGTTTGACCCGACCTTCGAGCTGGGCGTTCAGCTCCGCGATCCGGTCCTTCGTCCGGCGCAGATCCTCGTTCTTCGCGCGCAGATCCTCGACGAGGCGCGCGTTGCGGATCGCGACCCCCGAGATGTCGGCCAGGACGGTCAGCAGCTCCCTGTCCTCCTCCGAGAAGGCATGCTGTTGAAGGCGGTTGTCCAGGTACAGGGCGCCCTCGATCGTCCCGCGGACGCGTAGGGGAACGCAGAGGACCGAACGCAACCGGAGGTCCTCGACGCTCTTCAGGGCCTTGAATCGTTCATCGCTCTGCGCGTTGACCGTCAGGCGCCCTTCCCCGGTCTCGAGCACCTCGGCGATGATCGTGCGGCTGATCTTGGCGATGCCGCGGTCGATCGGTTCCCCTACGAAGTCCCTGGCGACGGGGATCTCGAGTTCATCGCCTCTCCTCAGGACGAGGAAGCCGCGCTCGGCCTCCGTGGTCCGGATCGCGGCGTCGACGATCAGGTCGAGGAGGCGTTCCGGATCGAGTTCCGCGTTCAAGGCCTCGAGAAGGCGCGCGAAGGTCCCCATGTCCAGGGGGCCCTCGCCCTGCTGGGTCTCCTCCGTCGCCAGGCTCGGTCCGTCCACGCGCTCAGGCAACGCCTCCACGCGGATCTCGAACGGCCCGATTCGGACTCCCTGCCCCTGCGGCAGTTCGATGGCCTCCTCCGGTTCGAGACGGGTCGCCCCGAGGTAGGAGCCGTTCTGCGATCCCTCGTCCCGGAGAAGAAAACGTCCCCTCTCGAAGCGGAGGCTCAAGTGCAGTCTGGAGATCGAGCGGTCCGCGAGCGGGATGTCCCTGCTGCGGGAGCGTCCGACCGTGACCTCCGGTTTCGAGAAGCGGTGGGTCGTGCGCTCCCCGTCGCGGAGGACGTGGACGAGGAAGGGCGGGCAGGTCCGTGCTTCGGGTTCCTGAGACGGGTCCATCGCCGTTCATAGTAGCCGGGAACGAAAGAGAAACGGGGGGACGTGCGGACTTTGGGGTATCCTCTCTCTCCATGGCCGACCCCCTCCTGCGACCCAGACTTAGGCTCCTCGATATCCGGCCTTGCAAGAACGGGGACCGGGAAGGGCTTCTTCTCGCCGATGACCTGGGTCTCATCGATGGCAGGGTCTTCGTTCCGATCGAACTTCTGCCGGTGCTGGGGCGCTTCACCGGGGAGAAGACCGTCGAGGAGATCGCCTCGGAGCTGAGCGAGGAATCGGGGCGCCCCCTCCCGGCGGATTTCGTCCGGAATCTCGCTTCCCAACTCGAGGAAAGACTCTGTCTCGAGGGTCCGCGGTTCGAGGAGGCCCTGCGGGCGAGGAAGCGGGCGTTCCGGGCCCTCGAGGCGCGTCCGGCCGCGAACGCGGGATCGGCGGGCTATCCCGAGGATCCGGTGGAGTGCCGGCGCGCTCTCGAGGAGATCCTCGACGGAGTCGAGGATCCCGAGGAGGAGCTTCCGGAGGGGCCGTTGCGCGCTCTCGTCTCCCCGCACATCGACCTGTCCCGCGGCGCCCGAGGCTACGCGGCGGCCTATGGTCCCCTGCGGGACCGCCCGCCCCCCGACCTCGTTCTGGTCCTCGGGACCGGCCACCAGGGACCCTCGTCCCCGCTGGTCCCCTGTTCCCTGGACTTCGAGACCCCCCTGGGCCTCGTGAGGACCGACCGTCGCCTCGTGGAGGAACTCGCCTCGCGCATTCCGGCGGAGGACCCTTTCGACGAATCCCTCCTCCATGAGCGGGAGCACAGCGTCGAGTTCCAGGTCCTCTTCCTGCGGGCCTGCTGGCCGGACCACGATTTCCTCCTGCTTCCGTTCCTGACCGGAGCCCTGCCGGAGGATCCGGAGAAGGACCCCGGATTCCGGGGGATGATCGAAGGCTTCCGGGAGATCCTGGCCGCCGACGGGAGGCGCCTCCTCCTGGTCGCCGGGGCCGATCTCGCCCACAGGGGACCCTTCTTCGGCGAGGCGGATCCGGTCTCCGATTCCCTCCTCGAGGAGATCCGGGACCAGGACCGGCGGGATCTCGCCCTGCTGAAGGCGGGGAAGACCGTGGAGTTCGCCGGCTCGGTGCTCGCGGACGGGAACCCACGCCAGGTCTGCGGGACCGCGCCGATGTTCCTCGCGGTCGAACTCGCGAAGGCCCTGGACCCCCGGCTCCGTGGCGGCCTCCTGGCCTACGGACAGTCTCTCGCGCAGGACCGCTCGCAGGTCGTGACCTGGGCCTCGATGGCTTTCACGGGCGGCGGGGCCTGAATCCGCGGCGCTCCGAGATGGGATCCCGCCGCGCCGTTCTCGTCCTGGACCGCTGGGAGCCCCGGAGGGGAGGGCTCGAGGCCTACGCCTCGGACCTGGCCGAGGCCCTGCGGGACGCCGGGGTCGAAACCGTCCTTCTCACCGGCGAGGTCCGGGGTCCGGTTCCTTCCGGCGTCGAGGTCCGCCGCGTCGGGGGGCGAGGACCGGACTTCGATCTCGCGGCGGATCGGGAACTCGAGGCCTTCCGAGGGGCACGCGTCGTCTCGTTCCGCCATCCTGGACCGCGGGCCGATATGTTCGCGGCTCTCGGAGGTCTCTTCATCGCGGCCCTCGAGGCCAGGAGAGGTTTCGAAGTCCGGCCCCTGCGGGATCTCCGCGGCCTCGCCCGCCGTCTGTCTCGGCATACCCGTTTCCGCCTCGAGCGCGAGGCGGCCTTCTTCGGGGCGGGGAGGGGGCGCGTGCTCCTTGCTCCGTCTCCCGGGGTCGAGGAGGCAGCCCGCCGGTTCTTTCCGGGCTTCGAGGGGAGAACCGTCGTCACCGGGCTCCCGGTCGATCGGGAGCGTTTCTCGGTTCCCGACTCCGGTGAACGCCGCCGCGCGCGGGCGGCTCTTGGAATCCCCGACGAAGCGAGGATCTGCTGCTTTCTCGGTCACGATTCCGTCCGAAAGGGCCTTCCCTCGGCGATCGCCGTCTGCCGGCGCCTGCGAGCCCGGCGGATCGACGCCCGGCTCATCGTGCGCGGTCGCGCCCGTCCGTTCCCAACTCCAAAGGTTCTCCGGCTACGAAGCGAGGGAGCCCTCCGCCTGCTGGGAGAGGGCGACCCGCTTCCGCTCTACCATGCGGCCGATCTCTGCCTTCATCCGAGCCGGGAGGACAGCTTCGCGCTCGTCGTCGCGGAAGCCCTCTCCTGCGGGCTGCCGATCGTGACGGCCCGGACCGCCGGGGTCTCGGCCTGGATCCGCTCCCCCCGGGTGGGGAGGGTCGTCGCGGATCCGGCGGACCTCGAAGCTCTCGATCGGGCCGCTCTCCTCTCTCTGGCCGAGGGCGAACTCGCCTCCTCCCGCCGGCTCGAACGCAGAGAGGCCGTCGCGGACTGCGGCCGGGAGCTGCACTTTCGGAAGGTTCTCGGCATCCTGGGCTTTTCAGCGGAGCCCTCCGGCTCGCCTGCTTCCCCTTCAGGTTCGTCCTCCTCCAGGGGTTTCCCTCCCACGAAATGAACCAGGTCCCGGATCGCTTCGGTTTCCTCCGTCATCCCGGCGTCTTCTGGGGTCTTCTTGCGTTCCTTCTCTTCTCGCATCTCGCCTTTCTCGGGGCCGACCCCCCTTTCTGGCAACCCGGGGAGTTCATCACCGACGAGGGGTGGTGGGCGGACTCGGCGCGGGGGATCCATCTCTTCGGGGATCCCTTCGCCGACGATTTCGGAACGGGGTATCTCCTGTGCCCGCTCTATACCTGGATCCTGTGCGGAGTATATGAAGCCTTCGGGCTTGGGCTCGCGCAGACGCGGGCCGTCGTCGCCGTCGCCTGCCTTCTCCTGATCCTGGTTCCGGCCTTCTGGATGCGCCGCGTTCTCGGCCGCAAGGCCTCGTCCCTCTTCCTCCTTCTCCTCTCCCTCGATCTCGTCCTCTTCACCTACGGCCGCGTCGCGATCCTCGAAGCCCTGGTCGCCTTCTTCCTTCTTCTTTCCATCCTTCCGTGGTTGTCGGGCGGCCGAGCGGGGTCGGCGGCGAAGGGAGAGGGCGCCGGGAGGGATCTCGGCGGGGGGACACTCTCCGGCCTTGCGATGGCCGCCGCGATCTTCACGAAACCGATCGCCCTGACCTACGGTCTCGCTCCGGTCGGAATCACGGCCCTCGTCATGGTCTGGTCCGGAAGGGCCAGGGCGCGGAGGCTCCTCGTCGCGATCGCGGCCTTCGGAACCGCCGTCGCGACGGTCTTCTTCTTCCATATCCAGCCGAACTTCGACCGCTGGTGGGTCAGCATCTCGCATGAGGCGGGACTGGGTTTCTCCGAGGGGCTTCCTCCATACCTCAGGCTGGGCAATCTCTTCTCGAGCCAGGAATGGAACGGGTGGCACAAACCTCTTTGGCTCCTGAAGACCTCACCCCTGCTCCTCGTCTTCCTCTGGAGCTGGGGGCTGAACTTCCTCGAAGAGGTCCGGGTGCGCGGATCATGGAGACGGGTCCTTGCGGATCTCCCGGCCTGGCATCTCGGGGCCCTCTGCTGGTGGGTCGCGGGTTACGCGGTCTATCGGGAGGCCTGGAGGGAGGAATATCGGCGGTTGCCGATGCTGATGGTCCCGGCCGCGATGCTGGCGACAGGTCTCGTCCTGGATCCGCGGGCCGCCTTCGGCGGGAGGATGGATGGGGCCACGGGAGCCGAAGGATCGAGAAGAACGGGGCCCCTCTGGACCTTTGTGTTCCTCCTGCCCCTTCTGCTCGTCCTGGACCCTCTGCTCGCGCCGCGGGCGGCGCCCTTCTTCGCGGGTCTCTTCGGTCTCGAGGATCCGTCCGGGACCGGGGGGCTCGTGCCCGGGGCGTCGATTCGAGGAGGACATGCCGCTGCCGGTCTGTTCCTGCTCCTGGTCTATTTCGGGTTTTGCTTCGTTCTTCCGTCCCGGATCCGCGACCTCCTCCGGCGGGGGTTCGCCCGGCTCGGCCCGCGTTTCCTGCTGGCGGCCGCCGTCCTCGCGGGCGTGTTCCAGGTCTCGTTGATCACGTGGCACTTCGCGACGATCCGGCACGGTTTCCGGAAGGCGGGCGAGGAGATCGCGGACGGGATCCCCGAGGGATCGGTCGTGCTCGGGGATTTCGGATCCTCTCTGCTCCTCGGGAAGAGGTTTCGGACCGTGCGCAGGGTGAAGCCGGGTTCCCACAGCGCCCCGCCTCCGAACCCCGATGTCGTCGATCGCCTCGATCCGAAGTGGCTCATCGACTGCGAATACTGCGAATATGTCTTCTACCCGAGGAAGTACGCGGAGATGGACCGGAAATACGGATTCGAGTTCCTGCGCCGGATCGAGGTCGGGCCCTATGTGGAAGGCGTCCCCAGGTATTCCTTCCTCCTCTTCGGGCGGTAATCTCCGGCGGGCCGCGGACGGCGGCCGAGGCCCCCGCCTCGATGTCGGGTCAGCGGTCCGCGTCGCTCAGCGGAGAAAGCTCCAGCGCCTCCAGCGCCAGTCCCCGTTCCGGCGCATTGGGCCGAGCAGGGCCTCCCGGACATAGGTGGCCACGACGTATTCCTGCGGAGAGAGCGGGTCTTCCCTGAGGAGGTCCATGGCGCCGATCAGGAAAGTATGCGCGCCCCCGAGCGGCCCGTCCCCCCAGCGAACGCCGATCGTCCGGTCGAAGGCGTCCGCAGGAACCGCCTTACCCTTGTAGGAGGTCGGCACGAAGTAGCGGAGTCCGTCCCTCACGAGTCCGAATTTCGGATCCTTGTAGTTCCGAACCCAGGCGTAGATCACGCAGGTGAGAACGTCGTGGGCGATCTTCCGTGCGACCGGGTCCCCGAACCACCGCCAAACGGCCATGTAGCCGTGGACGACCGCGGCGTGCTGCCAGGGCATGTAGAACTCGTGAGGCGTCGGGAAACCCGTCGCCGGATGGCTCCGCTGGATCGTCAGGGCCCGGCTCGGGTGGGTCTTCCTTCGGAGGGGCTCCACGATCCTGTGAATGCGGTCCAGGAGATGGGCCCTGTAGCGCCGGTCGCCGGTGACGAGCCATGCCTTGACGAGGGCCTGGGCGATCCAGCCCTCGGCGCGAGCGGCCAGGACGACCTTGGACGGGAAGTACTTGAACGGCCGCGTGCCCCCGAGGGCTCCCTCGGCAAGGGCCGCGATCTCGTCCCGGTCGCGATGATCCCCCGTCAGGACCCAGTGGTCGTAGAGGATGTCGAGACTGAAGTGCTCGAGGTCGTAGGCGTTCCACCCGTGGTTCTTCGAGACGGGGACCCCCCTCCTCCAGTGCTTCCACGGATCGCTCCGGAACAGGGCGAGTCGTCCGAGCGTCTCCTTGCTGATCCTCCGCCCTCCGTCGATCCGATAGGGAAGACCGGCCTCCATGTAGATGTCGTCGGTCGGCAGGATCCGGAGACCCCAGAGATGGATGGGCCGCAGGCTTTGCTGGAAAGCCTGTCCTTCGAGTTGGATCAGGGGAAGGCAGAGCCCCGTCTGGATCCCGTGGGCGAAGAGTTCGGTCATCGGGCCGTTCCGTGGGGTCCCGGTCACATAGCTTTCCTTGAGGTCTCCGTAGGATCCGAAGGGGCCGAAGTGCTTCCGTCTCTTCCAGGCGGCGTATTCGCGGAGCGCTCGGGCTCGGGCGTCGGAGGGTCCCCGGACGGGACCTCCGTGGAGTCCCGCCGCGTACGAGGTCTTCCAATCCCGGTGACTCGCGATCGGAAGGAGGGGTTCGTCGGCCTGGGCGAGGGCGGACGCGAGCCAGAGCCGGCGTTCCCCCCAGGGCATTCTCGGGTCGTCGAAGAAGAGGATGAACCTCCACCGCTTCGTCTGGCCGTCCCCGAGGTAGGTCGAGGAGAGCAGGCGCTGGAAGCTCGAGGGCCTTCCGATCCTGTTCAGGATCGGAAGGCGCAGCCCGTTCTCCTCGGCCCAGCAGGGGAGGGCTTCGGCTCCGAGGACCGTGAGGTCGAGGGAGTGGAACCCCACGTCACCGAGGGCGTAAGAGTCGGGGTCGCCGGCGACCGGCAGGTCGGCCCCCCGGTAGTCGTTTCCGATCACGAGGTCGAGATAGGCGTACGGAAGGTCCTGGACGAAGGTCAGGTAGCAGGTCTGGCTCAGGAAATCCCGCCCGATGCCCGCCCGCTGGACAGGATAGTGGTGCGTCCTCCCGCGGAAGGTCATGAAGGGCGGGTTCGCCTCCAGGACCGTTCCGGGTGCGAAGGCGGGTGCGTAGAGGGCCAAGTAGCTGTTCAGATCCGTGTCCGCGATCGTCGTGACGATCCTGAGATCGCGCAGGCGCGCGGCGACGGAGGGATGCAGGCGGAAGGGAGGCAGGGGGCGGGGGCCGAGCCCGACCCGCCGCTCGACCCGTCCATGGGGAGGAAGGACCTCGATCCAGCGGGCCTGAGCGAGTCTGAGGGAACCGTCGGGCCATCGCTGGAGGACCCGCCAGGAGGTCGGCCTTCCTCCGACCTCCAGGAGGCCGGGGTCCGCGAGCCGCCCGGGGGGGAAGGGCACGGTCCCCTTCGCCCATTCGATCCTCGGGAGAGGAGAGGGGTTCTGCAGGCGGAGGACCTGGCCCTGGCCGAAGAGGGGAGAGGCCGCAGAGAGGGCCAGGGCCGCCGCGAGAAGCGGGAGGGCGGCCTCCACCCAGGGCCGGACCACCCGCATGCCGACCGCGATTGATCGGAACCGGGGAAGTCGCCTCGCCCGGCGGGAATCATGTGGCGGGTTCTCGATCCGGACGGTCCGATCCTCGATGCAAACCATGTAGCTCCCTCCTCGTGGGTCCCTACGAGGGGGGAGGGCGCCCGGGTCGGTCTTCCTGCTATCGTTTCCGTATGGATGCGTTCCGCTTCGGCGCTCGGGGAGGGTTGCCTCTCTGCTATTGCACGAACGTCCACCCCTGGACGGATTTGCGGGGGTTCGAAGAGGTCTGCCGGGAACGGGTCCGCCCCGCCCTCGCGGAGGCCCTCGGCCTCGGAGGGGACCGGTCCACGCTCCTCTGTCTGGGGGCCTGGTGGCCCGGACCGCTCGTCGAGGCCCTCTGCGAGCCCGAGGAGAGGGCGAGACACGCCGCCGTTCTCCGGGATTTGGGACTCGTGCCCTCCTCCCTGAACCTGTTTCCGATCGGGGTCTTTCACGGGCGGAGGGTCAAGGAGGATGTCTATACGCCCGATTGGGCCGAGGATGCGAGGCTTCGCCATACCCTCGAGGCAGCCTCCGTGCAGGCGGAGATCCTGAGGGGGTTCGGGATCGACCGAGGCGCGATCAGCAGCCTGCCCCTGGGTTTTCGGGGAAGGGACCGGTGTCGTCGTCCGGCGGAAGCCCATGCGGAAAACCTCCTCCGCGCCGCTCTCGGGCTCGCCCGCCTGGAGGAGGAATTCGGGGTCCGTCTGGTCCTTGGGTTGGAACCCGAGCCTTGGTGCCTGTGCGAGACGGTTGCCGAACTCCTGACCTGGCTCCAGGACGTGGGGGCAGCGCATGCGGCCTCCGCCGGGGCCGAGCGCCGGTTCCGGCGCCACGTCGGCGTCTGTCTCGATCTCTGCCACGCCTTCGTCGCCGGCGAGGACGCGGTCGAGGCCTATCGTCTCTGCCGTTGTTCGGGCTTCCCGGTTCCCAAGGTCCAGTGCAGCGCGGCCCGGATCGCCGAGGGGCCCGCCGGCATCCGGGCTTTGCGGGCGTGTCACGAGCCGGTCTGGCTACATCAGTGCTGGGTCGAGGGGCGTGACGCGGGGCCCTTTCTGGATCTCGACGACCCGGGTCTGAAGGAACTCGAGGCCCGGGCGGATTCCGAGGTCTCCGTCCGCTGCCATTTCCATGCGCCCTTGCAGGAACAAGGAGACGGGCCGCTGCGGACGAGCCGGGATGCCCTCGATGCCTTCCTTCGGGCCGTCCGCCATGGCCTGCTAGAGGAGGGCACGATCCTCGAAGTCGAAACCTATACCGATCCCGACATGCGCCCTCAGCTCCGCCGCGTCGTGGAGATCCTCGGATTCCGGGTCAGAGGATCTTCGTGACCGCGCTGAGCAGCCAGCCCAGGACGATCTTCGGCGGAAGGCCGAACTTGATCTTCGGGGTCGGAGACAGGGCCTGGCCGAGGATCGAGATCGGGAGTTTCCGCGGGGCGGGGAAGGAGATGGACGCCTTCCCCGAGCTGTCGGCCATGCCCATCGGAACGGGCACGAAGGGGAGGGCGAGGCCGAGAGTGAGGGATTCGATCATCGCGCTGCCGGCGTAGATCTTGGTCGAGCCCTTGCGCAGGCCGAACCAGATGACGACGGGCAGCCCCTTCCTCGCTCCACTGACCGTGATCGTGGCCTTCGAGCCGGTGCGGGCGACGGAGACGCGCAGACTCTGAGCCTGGGTCGCAGCGCTCAGGAGGACACCGGCGGCGAGGACGGGAAGGAGTCGTTTCAAGGGGGACATGGAGGTCTCCTGGTTTTGGTTCAACGAGAGTCTCGGAGGAGTGCGGCTCGGGGGTGGAGCCCCGGGACCGCGAATCGAACGAAAAACCCGATTTTCGGGAAAAGCGGGCTGGAGGGAAAGAGGGTTTCGGGGAGCTGAGCGAATTCGTGTCCGAGGGGGGCGGGCCTGCCTCCGGGCGGACCCAGGGGGATCAGTGCACGTAGATCTCGACGGAGTTGCTGAGGTGGAGGCTCTTCGTGACTCCGTCGATCGTGACCTGCTGGGCGAAGATGGACTTCCCCCGCAGGGTCGCGTCGTTCGGGACGGGGAGGCTCGAGGTCAGGACGCCGGAGGCCGGCAGGGAGCCGGCAACGAGAGGGATCGTGGTCGCGAGGTCGAGGAGGAAGCGGCGGTTGAGCCCGAACGATGTCTTCCCTCGGGTCGCGGCGATGAGGAGGACGTAGAGCCGCTTCGGCGTGCCGCTGATCTCGAGTCCGAGCGTCTTTCCGATCACCGCCTCCTTCGTGACGAGGAGGCCGTCGGCGATCTTGAAGGCCTTCATGAGCTTCGCGAGGTCGGGGCGCTTCCCGATCTTTCCGGTGACCGCCGTGCCGTGGATCTTCAGCGCGGCGCGGACCTGCGCGGGAGTCAGGGGCTTTCCGTTCTGCCGGATCGACGCGGCCTGCAGGGAGGCGATGGCTCCGGCCACTTCTGGGCCGGCCGCAGAAGTGCCTCCGAAGGTCGCGGTGTAGGTCTGCCGGTCGTCGCGGTTCGGATAGAAGATCTTTCCATATCCGGTCGTCGCGACACCCCTTCCCCAACCGTTCGCGATGACCTTGACGCCGTAGTTGGACCAGGAGATCCGGCTCGTGCCCCCTGCTGCGGTCGCGCCGATGATGAACCCTCCCGAATCGGGGGCGTTCGCGGTGTAGCGGTTCCCGTAGATCGTGGTGTTTCCGAGGTCCTGTCCGGTATTGCCTGCTCCATAGGTGTAGCAGATGCCCTTGGCCGTCGCGATCTTGACCGCGTCGAAGTTGGCCTGGATGTAGTCGAGAGGGGCGTGCTTTCGCGAGATCACGTAGGCGAAGCTCGAGGTGAAGACGTCGCCCGCCTTCGCGGCCTTGGTCGCGAGGCTGATCATATTGGCGGAGCCGTTCGTGAGCGAGCTGACCCGGAGCTGGGAGAGGGGCACGAAACCCCGCACTCCGTAGGTGTTCCGCCCGGCGTTCAGCAGACCGACGCAGGCCGTGCCGTGTTGGTACCAGCTGGGGTTCCGGCCGAAGGACCCGAAGTTCGTCGTTCCGAGCACGTTCTTCGTGATGAGGTTTGGGATGTCTTCGTGGCCGAGGATCCAGGCTCCCTCGAGCTGGGCTACGATCTGCGACGCGAGGCCTTGCGCGCCGTCGATGCCGCGGTGCTTGAGATGGCTGAAGCCCCGGGGGGCGGGGCCGAAGAAGGTCTGCCGGCCTTCGAAGAGTGGGGTCGTCGGAGGGATGTCCCCCCCGAGGGGGACGATGCCGCCGGGGGCCCATTCGGGGTAGGCCGTCTCGACCTGATCGAGGGCGAGGAGTCCGGCCAGGAGGGCCTGGGAGTCCTCGATTCCCAGGGTCTTCACGTGGTAGTAGTTGTTCAGGTCCGGAAGATCCTCTCCGCTTCTCGATTCCAGGACCCGGCGTTCGGCGTCGAGTTCCTCCACGGTCCTCGTGAAGACCCTCCAGATCACCCTGGTGCCGAGGAGTTCGCGCACCCCCTCGAGGTCCAGCCCGTCGGGGGAGAAGAGTTTCCCGTTCCGGTCGAGCCGGACCCGGGCCTTCTCGGTGAACTTGACGGTCAGGAGATCGGTGCGGTGAACCCCCTCCTCGAAGGCGAAGGGGAGCGAGGGTCTCCAGACTTCGGCCCTGCGGTCCTGGGCGGGGAGGAGAGGGGCGCCGAGGAGGAGGGCGAGGCCCGCAAGGAGGATGGGACGGGATCGAGGCATCTTGGACTCCGGTGGGTTGTCGGGAAAAAGGGGCGATCCGTCACTGGATCCGCCCGACGGCGCCGTTGGTGAGGCGGACCCCCGCCTTCGGATCGAGATAGGCCGCCTGGAAGAAGATCTTCGTGTCGTGGAGTCTGGCGTCCTTCGGGACCGGAAGCCCGAAGCGACGACTCCGACCGTTGCCGAACCCGCCCGCCAGCGGGATCTGTGCCGCAGGATCCAGGAAGAGGGGGAACCCCAGGCCGATGTCCTTGCGGATCCTCCGGCTGCCGGCATGGAGCAGGAAGGGGACGGAGGGAGGCATTTCGACCGAGACGACCATCGCCTCCCCGGGCCTGGGCTCGTTGAGGATCCGGAGTCCACCATAGAGGCCCAGAGCCTTCATGGCCGCGAAGAGGTCGGGGCGCTTACCGATCTTCCCGAGGATCGGGGTCCCGGTCTTCCCGAGGGTCTGCAGGAGCACCCTCGGTGAGAAGGTCTTCCCACGCTGCTCGAGTCCGATGGCTTGCAGGCTCGCGAGGACGCCCGCGACCTGAGGGGCCGCCGCCGAGGTTCCGCCGAACCTCCAGGTGTAGGCGTTCACATCTGAGCCCGCGTTGAAGAGATCCCCATAGCCCGTCGTCGTGACCAGGGCTCCCCAGCCGTTCATCTCGACGCGGTCCCCGTAGTTGCTCCAGGAGATCTTCCTGGTCTTGGGGCCGAAGGTAGCTCCGCAGCGGATGGCTCCCGAGGGGGTCGAGGCCGGGAGGTAGCGGGTTCCGAAGATCCGCTTGTCGCCGAGATCCGCCCCGGTGTTGCCCGCGGCGAGCGTGAAGGCGAAGCCTTTCAGGACGGCGTTGCGGATCGCGTCATAGGTCACCTGAGGGTGGTCGAAGGGGGCGTGGTAGCCCTTGCTGCCGACGGCGACCCCGAAGACGGCCGAGCAGGTGAAAACGTCGCCGGACCTCCCCCCCTTCATCGCCAGGGAGATGAAGTTCGCGTATCCGTTGATCCAGCTCGAAACGAAGAGCCGGGAGTCGGGAACCATGCCGCGGATCCCCTTGGAATCGGTGGCCGCGGTCAGGAGGCCGCAGATCGCCGTGCCGTGGTTGCGCCAGATCTTGATGTCGAGGGGGCCGAAGTTCGACTTCCCGAGCACGTTGGTCTTCACGAGCTTCGGGATGTCCTCGTGGTCGAAGATCCAGGCGGCCTCGAGGTGGACGACGCGGAGCGCGGGATGGCCCTTGGTCCCGAGAATCCCGATCGCGTCGATGTAGCCGATCCCGCCCGGCGAGGACATCAGGTAGAGCTGGTTGGGTTCGAAGAACGGGGTGGGGATTGTCTGCGACGAACTTCCGCCGATCCGGCGGCGATAGAGGTGGGGACCGTAAAACCTCTTCCCGGCCGGGTCCTGGGCCGGGAGGATGGCCTCCGGGCGGAACTCCCCCTCTACCGTCTCGACCTGGGGGAGATCGAGCAGGCGCCTCATCAGGAAGAGGCTTCGCTTGCGGGTGCCGGTGCGGACGCGATACCAATTCGCGAGGTCTGCGGGATCGTCGAAGGATCCTTCAGGAAGGCCTTCCTCCCTCTCCTGTTTCCGGGAGCGGGCGCGGATGGCGGCCCTCTCCTCGTCGAGTTCCCCCGGAGTTCTCGTGAAGACCGGTTCGATCCGGAGACCGGCGAGGAGTCTTCGGACCGTGGAAAGATCGAGGCCATCGGGGGAGACGAGCTTCGAATCGACGAGACGCACCCGGAAGCCCTCCCGGAACTTGACGAGGACCCTGTCCTGGTGGAAGGACCGGGGATGGAGGAGATCCGGTCCGTCGAGGTCCGGGCGGACGACGTGTCGGGGACCCGGCGCCTGGGCGGCCGCGGAAAGGGGAAGGACGAGGATTGCGAAAAGTGTCCGCAGGTCGAGCATTCGGGGAAGGATATCCGGAGGGAGGGAGGCTTACCGCAAAGGAGGGCGGAGTATAGCAAACGCCAACACCGCGGTCCTTCTCAGCGTAGGATGCGCAACCTCTTGCGTCCGTCCGTATTCCCTCCCGGCCCGAGACCGGAGTCCGACGATGTTCCCCCTCTTCTTTCCCTTCCTTCTCGCGATGTCTCCATGCCAACGGCTCTTGGGGCGCGGAGGCCGCATAGGGTCGAGGGTCCTCCTCCTCGGCTCGATCCTGCCGCTCCTCGCCCCTCCGGGGCTCTCCCTCGGGCAGGAGGCGGCCCGAACGGGTGGAGCGAAGCGGCCACAGGCCGCGGCGAAGGGGAAGCCGAAGGTCGTCGTTCCGGGGATCGACCTCGCCCAGCTTCCGGTCCGGAGCCTCGGACCCGCCGTCATGGGGGGGCGAGTCGTGGCCCTCGCGGTCAACGAGAGACGGCCGGTCGAGTTCTACGTCGCGACGGCCTCGGGCGGAATCTGGAAGACGGTGAACAACGGGACGACCTTCGAGCCCCTGTTCCAGCACGAGAACACGGTCTCGCTCGGGGCCCTCGCGATGGCGCCGAGCGACCCGAGGATCCTCTGGGCCGGCACCGGGGAGGCCAACAACCGCAATTCGACGGCCTGGGGGGACGGCGTCTACAAGAGCACGGATGGGGGACGGACCTGGAAGAACATGGGGCTCTGTTCGAGCCGCCATATCGGACGGATCGCGATCCACCCGAAGAACCCCGACATCGTCTTCGTCGCCGCCTGCGGCAGTCTCTGGGGACCCGGCGGGGAGCGCGGCCTCTTCCGGACGAAGGACGGGGGGAAGACCTGGGAATGCGTGCTCAAGGGCGATGAGGAGACTGGCGCGACCGAGGTGAGGATCGATCCGAAGGAGCCGCGGTTCGTCTACGCGGCCCTCTACGAGAGGCAGCGCGACCGCTTCGACGGGAGCCATCCCGCCAAGCGGTGGGGACCGGGTTCGGGGCTCTGGCGGAGCGAGGACGGAGGGGACAGTTGGACGGAATGCACGGAAGGCCTCCCGACGGTCGACAAGGGGCGGATTTCCCTCGACATCTGGCGTAAGGATCCCCGTGTGATCTGGGCCCTGGTCGAGACCTCGAAGATCGGGACGGCCCCGAAGGATTCGAGGATCCCCGAGCAGCCGGGATACATGGGCATCCAGGGAGAGGACGGTCCCGGGGGCGCGCGCCTGACCGAGGTCGTGAAGGATGGTCCCGCTGCGAAGGCAGGGTTCGCGACGGGGGATCTCGTCGTCGAGTTCGGAGGGAAGACGACCTCGAGTTACGAGGAGATGATCGCGATCCTCCGGGAGATGAAGGCCGGCCGGAAGGTCTCCGCGAAGGTCGTCAGGAAAGGGAAGGTCCTGGACCTCGAGATGAAGCTCGGAACGAGGCCGGGGATGAGGAATCGGCGGCGGAAGCGTCTTCCCTTCACCGATCGCATCGGCGGCCAGATTGCGAACATGCAGGGCCGGCAGGGACCGAAGGGATTCGAGACCGGAGGAATCTTCCGAAGCGAGGACCGAGGCAGGACGTGGAAACGGGTCAACAGCCTGAATCCGCGGCCCTACTACTTCTCGCAGATCCGCGTCGACCCTTCCGACGAGAAATATGTCTACGTCTGCGGAATCTCGTTCCATTACAGCAAGACGAGGGGAAAGACCTTCGCCGTGACGGCGCGGGAGGTGCATGTCGACTTCCACGCGATGTGGATCGATCCCAACGACGGCCGGCGGCTCCTTCTCGGCTGCGACGGAGGAGTCAACCTTTCCCGCGATCGGGGGAAGACCTGGGAGATCTTCGAGAACTTCGACATCGGGCAGGCCTACCATGCGGTGGCCGACACGAGACGACCCTACTGGGTCTACGCCGGCTATCAGGACAACGGGAGCTGGGGAGGCCCCTCGCGGACCAGGCGTCGCGAGGGCCTGATGAACCTCGATTGGTTCAAGATCGGATCGGGTGACGGTTTCGTCTGCCGCGTCGACCGCGACGACCCCGACATCGTCTTCTACGAGAGCCAGAGAGGAAACATCCGCTGGGTGAACGTCATCACCGGCGTGCGCGGCCGTGTCCGCAAGCCGAAGGATTCCTGGAACTGGAACACCCCCTTCCTCCTTTCGCGCTTCAATTCCCGGGTTCTCTATTTCGCGGGGACGAAGGTCTACCGCTCCCCGGACCGCGGGCGTTCGATCGAGACGATCAGTGGGCGGATCGTGCGCTCGAAGCCCAACATGAAGACTCCGCTCGGAGCACCGAGCGCGAAACCCAGTGCGAGCGCACTCGCCGAATCCCCCAGGAAACCGGGGATCCTGTGGGTCGGGACCGACGACGGCGCGCTCCACGTGACGAGGGACGGGGGCCGGAACTGGAAGGCCGTGCACGAATCCTTGAGGAAGGCGGCGGGGACCGGGGATTACCTTTGGGTGTCCTACGTGCACCCAAGTCGCTTCGCGGACGGACGAGCCTACGTCGCCCTGGACGGACATCGGATGAACGATTTCCGGCCGCACGCCTTCGCGACCGAGGATTTCGGGAAGTCCTGGAGGGTGCTGTCCTCGACCCTCCCCGAGGGTTCGGTGCATTGCCTCGTCGAGGATACGAAGAACCAGGACCTGCTCTACCTCGGTACCGAGACGGGGCTCTGGATCAGCCTCGATCGGGGCGAGAGCTGGAAGAAGCTGCCTCCCCCCTTCCCGACCGTCGCCGTCAGGGATCTCGACATCCAGGAGCGGGAGGAGGACCTGATCCTCGCGACCCACGGGAGAAGCATCTGGATCCTGGACGTGGCCCCCTTGCGCGCCTTGACCCCGGCCCTCCGGAAGAAGGATGTCGCCCTGCTTCCGATCTCCGATGTCCTCAGGCTGAGGAGCCGGAGCCTGGGGAGGCAGGGGCACCGTTACTTCGCCGTCCCGAACCCGAAGCCGCGGGCGCGCTTCTACGTATACCGGCGTGAGATCTCGAAGAAGCCCCTCGTCCTGACGGTGCACGACGAGGCCGGCTCGACGGTCTGGCGCAAGGAACTGAAGGCCGTGGAAGGGCTGCAACGAGTCGACTGGGATCTGCGCCGCCGTTCCGCCCGGGGCTCGAGGAAGGGAAGGCGCCGATCCGCCCGGGTCCCGGCCGGCATCTACAGGGTCGTGCTCGAATCCGAGAAAGGGGAGCGGACGAGGTTCTTCCGGATCGAGGACGACACCGGTCCGATGGATGTCTCCTGGCCGCGACCGAGGCTCGTCGGTGAAGGGGCGCCCGTCCCCGACGAGATCGAGGAGGAAGGCGGTTCCACCGGTTTCGAAGGAGGGATCCGATGAATCGTCGCATCCTGATCGCCGCAGGCCTACTGGCCGCGTCCCTCCCAGCCTCGTTCCAGCGTTTCCGCTCCAGTCCCCCGCAGCCCAAGGAATCGATCATGATCTTCGGCTCCCGGGAGTCCCTGGGACGCGGCCTGCGCTGGTTCGAGATGGGGCCCGTCAACCATTCGGGCCGGGTCGTGGACATTGCCGTCCATCCGAAGGAGAAGGGGACCTTCTACGTCGCCGCCGCCACCGGCGGGATCTGGAAGACGACCGATCACGGTTTGCATTTCGAGTCGATCTTCGCGCGCGAGGACGTGTTCTCGATCGGCGACATCGCCCTGGATCCCAATGAGCCCGAGACGATCTGGGTCGGCACCGGAGAGGCGAACAACCAGCGTTCGAGCTACTGGGGGAACGGGGTCTACAAGTCGACCGACGGCGGAAAGACCTGGAAGAACATGGGCCTTCGGGAAAGCCACCACATCGGGCGCGTGCTGGTCGATCCGACGAACGGAGACCGGGTGTTCGTCGCCGTGCTCGGCCGTCTCTACACGCCGAGCGCGGAGCGGGGTCTCTACCTGACCGAGGACGGGGGGAAGACCTGGCGCGCCGTCCTGAAGATTTCGGAGGACGTCGGCGTCGTGGATGTCGCGATGCAGCCGGGCCGGCCGAAGGTCATGCTCGCCGCCGCCTACGAACGCCGCCGGCGCGCCTGGAACTTCGACGGCGCCGGCCCCGGCTCGGGGGTCTACCGGAGCACGGACGGCGGCCTGCACTGGAAGAGGGTCACGAAGGGGCTTCCCTCGGGCGAGATCGGGCGGATCGGGATCGCCTTCAGCGCCTCCTCGCCGAGGACCGTCTACCTGACCCTCTCGAACCAGAACCCGAGCAAGGTCACACGCCGCCGGATCGTGGAGCCGGGATCCGGGGAGGAAGGGGAGGCGGAAGCGCAACGGCGGGTGCGAGGGTCGGGGATGCGCGGAGGCGAGGTCTACAAGAGCATGGACGGCGGACTTTCGTGGAAGAAGGTCAACCGCCGGCCCGTCGGCGGTCGTCCTCCGTACTACTACGGGCAGATCCGGGTGGCGCCCGGGAACCCGGACCTCGTCTGGGTGCTCTCGGTCCCGCTCTACTACTCGAAGGACGGCGGGAAGAACTTTTCGAACCGGGGGGCGACGGGCGTTCACCTCGACAACCACGCCCTTTGGATCGACCCCGACGACAACGACCATCTCCTCCTCGGGAACGACGGGGGGCTCTGCGAGAGTTGGGACAGGGGGAAGCACTGGATCCACTTCGAGAACCTCCCGATCGGACAGTTCTACGCGGTCACGACGGATACGGCCGAGCCCTACCGAATCTATGGGGGGACGCAGGACAACGGCACCTGGGGGATTCCGAGCCGCGGGCCGACGTCGAGGGGAAAGCGGCTGCAGGACAGCTTCAAGGTCGCCGGCGGCGACGGGTTCCACGTCCAGGTCGACCCGAAGGATCCGAACACCGTCTACGCCGAGTCGCAGTTCGGAGGTCTCGTGCGTGTCGACCTGCGCACGATGCGTGTCCGGTCGATCAGACCGAGGCCCGGGAAGGGCGAGAGCAAGCACCGTTTCAACTGGATGTCCCCGTTGAAGATCTCCCGCCACAACCACGAGATCCTCTACTTCGGGGGCGAGAGGTTGTTCCGGAGTCTCGACCAAGGGGACCGCTGGCAGGCGATCAGCCCGGACTTGACGACCAAGGATCCCCGGAAGATCGCGGGGAACGTGCCCCATTGCACGATCACGACGATCTCCGAGAGTCCGCTTCGTTTCGGCTTGATCTGGGTGGGGACCGACGACGGCAAACTCTGGATGACCCCGGACGGGGGGAAGACCTGGCGCGATCTGACCGGGGCCCTTCCGGCCGAGGCGCGCGGCCTCTGGATCTCCAGGGTCGAGGCAAGCCGTTTCTTCGAGGGGCGTTGCTACGTCTCGGTGACGGGCTACCGCGAGGACCTGTTCCGTCCGATGGTCTACATGACCGGGGACTACGGGTTGACCTTCCGGTCGATCGCTGGAGACCTTCCGCCGGGCGGACCCGTCAACGTCGTCCGCGAGGATCCGGTCGACGAGGACCTGATCTTCGCGGGGACCGAGTTCGGCGTGTTCTTCTCGTTGACCCGGGGCGGGAGATGGCACCGCCTGGGGAAGGGGCTCTCGACCGTCGCGGTGCACGACTTGACGATCCAGGCGAAGGCCCGGGAACTCGTCGCGGCGACCCACGGCCGGGGCATCTGGATGCTCCCCCTCTCCGCCCTCGAGGCCTGGAAGGACGAGGCGGAGCCCTCGAAACCCGCGATCCTCGCCGCGCCCCCCGTCTGGCGCTTCCCCTCGGGCCCGAGCACCGGCTACACCTCGCCGTCCCGGATCCTGACGATCCCCAATCCGGTAGGGACCGATCTCGCGATCGAGATGCCGAAAGGGCTTTCGAAGGCTTCCCTCCGGATCCTCGACGCGCGGGGCCGGAAGGTCCGCGATTTCGACCTTCCCTCCGGCGGCGGCCTCTACCTCCTGCACTGGAACGGCGGCGGGACTCCGACCTCCGGGGGACGCGGGCGAGGGTTCTTCGGGAGGATCGCGCGGGGTTTCCGGCGCTTCACGGGACGGATGCGTTCGCGCCCCCTGCCCGAGGGCGTCTACCGCCTCGAGGTCCGCGCCGGGGGGAAGACCCTCGCCTCGGGGAGCGTCGAGATCCGCTGACGGCCCGGAATCGGCCGGAGCGCCGCCCGCGCCCTCAGCGCCCTCGACTCGGGACGAGGCTCCATTCGCGGATCCACAGCTCGAGAAGGCTCCCGCGGGCCCGTGCGAGACCCCGCTTCATCGAGGAGGTCTCGACGGGAACCGTCAGGGCCTCGAGCATCCGCGGGAGGGAGGGCATCCTGCGGAGTTCGGATTCGAGCAGAGCCGGGAAGTCCGGGAGGTTCCCGAGCCCCTGGATTTCCCGCCCGGCGAAGTCGCGGAGGAGAAGGGCGGAGACCGGGGACCCGGCGGGGGAGAGACTCCTGCGCGGAAGATCGGGATCCGGCCAGCTCCGGCAGGAGGAGCCGAGCAGGAACAGAACCAGGAAGAGTCGGAGCCCGCGCATCGCCTTCATCCTATCGGCTCTTCGTCCCCTCTTCGGTTCGGCTTTCCGCTCCCGGTGCGAATTCCGGGAGGGGCGCGGTCCTCACTCGCCGTGGAGGCTGCGGACGGGGTCGACGCGCGCGGCGCGCCAGGAGGGAATCAGGCTGAAGAGGGCGGCGAGCCCCGCGCAGGCGGCCCCTACGGTCAGGATCCAGGCGGGGTCGAGGGCGTAGGGGATGTGCTTCAGGCCGTAGATGTCGCTCGGGAAGAGTTCGAGGTCGAAGGTCCGGACGAGCCAGTCGTGGAAGGCGTCCAGGTTCAGGCAGGAGATCCAGGCGAGGAGGACGCCGAAGCCGTAGCCCGACATCGCGATGCCGAGCCCTATCGTCAGGAAGACCGAGAGGATCCCCTTTCGGGTCGCGCCCAGCGCGTTGAGGATGCCGATGTCCCGGATCTTCTCGTTCACCATCATCGTCAGGTTCGCGAAGATCAGGAAGGTGCCGATGATCATCAGCGCGAGGAGGATGAGCTTGAGGATCGACTCCTGGTGCATGACCGATTCGAGGAAGGTGGCCTGCTTCTCCTCCCAGGTGAAGAGGCGCCCGTAGATCCTCGCATCGTCGAGGAGGGGTTGAAGGGCGAGCTTCGCGGTCTCGAGGGGGACGCCGGGCTTCAGGGTGATCGCCGCCTCGTTGAAGGGGTCCGAGGGGCCGCCGTCCTCCGCCGCGAGCCGGGACCGGAGGACTGCGATGTCGCAGAAGACCGTGAAGTCGTCGAACTCGAAATGCTTCGACGAGAAGCAGCCGGCGAGTTCGAACTCGATCACTTCCGTGCGGATGTCGCCGTCCCGCGCCGCGGGGGGGACGCCGGTCGTCAAGAGGACCTTGTCGCCGATCGAGAGGCCCAGGCTCTCCGCCTTCTCGACGCCCATCAGGAGGCGGGGGAGGGCGCCCGGTTTCGCGGACAGCGGGGCGGCGGGGTCGCGGGCCCGGAGTCCCTCCGCCTTCACGGCCTCGATCCAGGGTCGGAGGCGCGGGCTTTCCCGCGCGAAGTCGATCCCGAGGACCTGGAAGAAACCCGAAGGCTCGGTGCCGAGATCCTCGGGAGGCTCCTTCGGGAGGATCAGGCCGTACCAGGTGAAGCGGGGGGCCAGGACCGCGATCTCCGGCCTCCTCCCGAGGAGACCCTCGACCCGGGCGAAGGAGGTCGGCTTGGCGCTCCCCGAGAGGATCAGCGAGAGGTCGGCGGAGGCGCGGTGCACATGCGCGCGGATCTCGCGGACGTAGCCCGCGAAGATGCCGGGGACGACGATCAGGGCCCAGACCGCGATCGTTACGCCGCCGATGCCGAGGATGTTGACCCGCCGGTGCAGGAGCCACTTCCAGGCGAGGAGGAGGCGGTACAAGGTTCAGGCCTCCTTCCCGCCCCCGGGGATCGCGCCGGGAGCGCCGCGCGCGCTCTCTCCCGCCGGACGGCCCGTCCCGTCCTCGATGACTCCGTCCGCGAGGCGCAGGCAACGGTCCGCCCGGGAAGCGACCTGCGCATCGTGCGTGACGAGGAGGAAGGAGACGCCGTCCTCCTCGTTGATCCTCCAGATCAGATCGAGGATCTCCTCGGAGGTCCGGCTGTCGAGATTCCCGGTCGGTTCGTCCGCCAGGATGACCGAGGGATCGGCGATCAGGGCGCGGGCGATCGCGACCCTCTGGCGTTCCCCGCCGCTGAGCTGGGCGGGACGGTTGCGGAGGCGGTCGCCGAGACCCATGCGTCCGAGGAGTTCGCGCGCGCGGTCCTTGACCCTTCTCCGCATCCCGAGCCACCCCGCGACCGAGGTCAGCATCATCGCTCCAAGGCAGACGTTCTGCAGGGCGTCCAGCTCGGGGATCAGGTGGTAGAACTGGAAGACGAATCCGATCTCCCGGTGGCGGACCCGCGCCTTGCGGGCGGCGGAAAGCCGGCTGACGGGGACGTCCCGATAGCGGACGACCCCCTCGTCGGGCCGGTCGAGAAGGCCGAGGATGTGGAGGAGGGTCGATTTCCCGGCCCCGGAGGAGCCGACGAGAGCGAGGATCTCGCCCTCGAGGACGCGGAGGTCGACCCCGCGCAGGACGGGGATCTTCCGGTTGCCGGCCCTGTAGGTCTTCGTGATCCCTTCGGCGCGGAGGAGGTCGGTCATCGGGCTTCGCTCCGATCGGGCGGGAAGCGGGGCTTCGGGGACCCCGGAACGGGGACTTCATTCCGGTCATTCATGGCGGAGAGCCTCGACGGGGTCGTGGCGCGAGGCGCGGAGGGCGGGGAGGAGGCTGAAGAGGAAGGCCGAGCCCAGGGCGAAGAGCAGGACCTGCGCGAACCACCACGGGTCGAGTACGTAGGGGATCGAATCGAGCCCGAAGATGTTCCTGGGGAAGAGTTCGCGGCCCGTGTTCTCGCGCAGCCAGGCGTTGATGTCGTCGATGTGGACGCAGGAGAGCCAGCCGGCGAGGGCCCCGAGGACCGCGCCGGCGGCCGCGGTCGCGGTGCCGCAGGCGAGGAAGATCGAGGCGATCCCCCGTCTCGTGGCTCCCAGCGCCGCCAGGATGCCGATGTCCTTCGTCTTCTCCGAGACCATCATCGACAGGGTCGCGTAGATAAGGACCGAGGCTACGAGGACGATGACGAAGAGGACGATCTTCATCATGCCGTGTTCGTGGCGGACGGCCTGGAGGAACCGGGCGCGGCGTTGTTCCCAGGTCTTGACCGTCCCGCTGATCCCCGCCTTCCGGAGCCGGGTGTTCAGGCGCGCGGCCGTCGCGGCGGCCTTGCGCGGGTCGCGGACCTTGATCGCGATCTCGTTGAAGACGTCGAGACTACCTTCGTCCTCGAGATCCTGTCCGAAGAGGGAGCGCATCTCCTCGATGTCGACGAGAACCGTGTTGTTGTCGAACTCGTAATGGCCGGAGTCGAAGGTCCCCGAGAGGACGAAGTCGCGCTTGATCGGGATGACCCGCATGTCCCGGCCGTCCCGCACCTGGCGGCCCGAGGCGAGCACGATGGGACGACCCGTGCGGTAGACCCTTTCATATCGGGCCCGATCGAGGCCCATGAGCAGGCCCGGAGGGCTCCAGCCGAACTCGCTGCGCAGCTTCGGGGGAAGCCGATTCCTCGGAACGTCGAACGGCGCCTTCGGATCGGCGCTGCGCAGCCTTCCGGCCGGCACCCGGTCGAGCCAGGAGGGGAAGGCGGAGACCCGTCCCTCGCTTCCCGGATCGATTCCGAGGACCCGGTAGAAGTCGGTGCCGCGGATGCCCTTCGTCGTTTCGCCGGCGTACTGCGGGCGCCTGCGTCCTCCCCGCACGTAGAGCAGCCCGAACCACGAGATCCGGGGGGCCATGGCCTCGACCTCGGGGTCGTCCCGCAGGAGGGCCTCGACCTCCGCGTAGGAGCGGTCCATCCGGTTGCCGACGAGGGCGAGGTCGGAGGCCGCTCCGCGGACCTGGGCCCTCACCTCGACGATGAAGCCCTGGAAGACGCTCATGACGGTGACCAGGGCCCAGACCGAGAACAGGACCCCGAACAACCCCAGGAGGTTGATCGGTCTCTTCAACAGGTACTTGAAGCCGAGATACCAGGTATACATCGGGCCGAGCCCCGCTCCGGGGAGCCGGGGCGGAGGCTTCAGGAGCCGCCGCCTTCGGCGCCCTCTTCCGGCTCCGGCGCGCGGCCGGGCTCCAGGGGCTTCAGCAGCGGGAAGAGCAGGACGTCACGGATCGAGGGGCGGCCGGAGAGGAGCATGACGAGCCGGTCGATGCCGATGCCGAGACCGCCGGCCGGCGGCATGCCGTATTCGAGGGCGGCGACGTAATCGTAGTCCACCTCGCTCGGGGTTTCCTCGTCCTTGTCGGCGATCTGCTCTTCGAGGCGCGATTCCTGGTCGAGGGGGTCGTTCAGCTCGCTGAAGGCGTTCCCGAGTTCCATGCCGGCGATGAAGAGTTCGAAGCGCTCCGCGACCCGCGGGTCCTCGGAGCCGGCCTTCGCGAGAGGGCAGATCGCCTTCGGATAGTCGATGACGAAGACGGGACCCTCGAGGCCGTCCTCGACCGTGGCCTCGAAGACGTCGTTCGCGAGTTTCGACGCGGGGAGGTCCTCCCTGAAGATTCCGAGGCTCCTCGCCCGTTCCGCGACGCCCCTTTCGTCGAACCAGTCGAGGCCGTCGTTCTTCTCCCGGAACAGGTCGAGGTATCGCCTGCGGGGGAAGGGGGGCTTCAGGTCGTAGGTCCGGTCGCGGAACCTCACCTCGCTCGTGCCGAGGACCCGGGTGCAGAGCCGGTCGAAGAGGGCCTCCACGCGCTCCATGACGACCTCGTAGTCCGCATAGGCCTCGTAGCTCTCGAGCATCGTGAACTCGGGGTTGTGCCGCGTGCTGATGCCCTCGTTGCGGAAGACCCGCCCGATCTCGTAGACGCGCTCCAGGCCGCCGACGAGGAGGCGCTTGAGGTAGAGTTCGGGGGCGATGCGCAGGTAGAGGTCGATGTCGAGCGTGTTGTGATGGGTGACGAAGGGGCGCGCGGTCGCCCCGCCCGCGATCGAATGGAGGATCGGAGTCTCGACCTCGAGGTAGCCCAGTTCGTCGAAGAAGGCCCGGATCTCCCGGACGATCCGCGAGCGCAGCATGAAGACCTCGCGGACCTCGGGATTCGCGAACAGGTCGACGTAGCGCATCCTGTAGCGGGTCTCGACGTCGCGCAGGCCGTGCCATTTCTCCGGGGCCGGCCGGAGCGCCTTGGTCAGGAGCTGGACCTCGTCCGCCCAGACGGTCGGCTCGCCCTTCTTCGTCTTCCCGCATTCCCCGGTCACGAGGACGAGATCGTTCCCCTCGATCAGCTTGCGGTTCGGCCACCATTTGGAGAGCCGGTCCCTCTGGAAGCCGCACTGGATCGAGCCGGTCCGGTCGGAGAGGTGGGCGAAGCGCAACTTCCCGAAATCGCGGATCTGGCCGAGCCTTCCGGCCACGGTGCGGGTCTCGCCCTCCCTACGGTCGAAATCCTCGAGGATCTCGGCGATCGGGGTCGGTGTCCCGAGGGTGCGGGCCGGGAAGGGAGGGATGTCCCGTTCCTCGAGAGTCCTGAGTTTCTTGAGCCGGTCGCTGTGGAGGTCCTTGGTCACGGCGCCTTCCGAAGGGGAGTTGGGAGGGAAAACGAGCGAAGCAGGATAGCGGCCCCGGCGATCCCTTGCATCGAAGGAGAGGACGGGGCCTGCACCGGGGCGGGACTTTCCCGTAGATTCGGGGAATGGGATCCACGGACCGAGCCCTCCTCCCCTCTCCTGCCGGTCCCGGCGGGAGGTCGAGCTCCTTCCTTCCGGGCCTTCTCCGTTCCTTCCTCCTCGCGGCGGCCGTCTGGGCCCTCGCCGCCGGTCTCGCGCGGGCGCAGACCGGGATCTCCTACAGCCGCCTGGACTTCCAGAACGCCTATCGGATCGACCGCGAGGACGCCTGGCCGAACGCCCGCCTCCCGGGAGGGAACGTCGCCGGGGATTTCGTCTACAAGGTCTTTCCGGTCGAGGTCCTGGCCCGGGACCGTGAGATCCGCGTCTCCGGCCTGCGCCTCTCCTTCTCGGTCGGGAACGGATACAAGGGGACCTTCCCCGTCCGGCTCGGCGTGCCGGAGATCGCGTTCTATCCGGTCGTCGTGTCGCGGGTGGGCGGACGCGACCTTCCCCTGCCCGACCTCTCCCGCCGTTTCGGGACGACGCTCCGCCCGCCCGGGATCTCGGTCCCGCGCGACGGGGTCTTCGTCCACGAGATCCGGCTCGGTCCCCACCAGCCAGATCCCCGGCTGCGCAAGCCGCTCCGCCTTCCCGCCCGGGACGCGAAGGGCGCCTTGCAGGGATGGGCGGTCGCCCTGCTCGCGCCCCCCGGGGAAGGTCTCGGGGACGGCAAGCCCCACTGGGTCCCGGTTCCGAGTTACGGGGAGATCCACCGTCCGGGTTCGCCCTCGACCTTTTCCGGGCTCTACGACGCGAAGAAGAAGCGCTTCCTTCCCTACGGCGCCCCGGGCGCTCCGTCGAACCTCGGGGAGTGCGGGATCGAACTCCTTCTCGATGGGCCGGCGCTCCAGCTCCGCTCGGAGGCCGCGGGCGGCGTGCTCCGGGACCCGCGCCGGATCGAGACCCACCTGGGACCCGGCGCCTACGAGTCGGGCCTGGCCGGTGCGAGGTTCCCCGGCTCCTTCGGCCTCTACGCGCAGTGGGAGTCGAGGGAGGGCGATGGCCTCCTCTGCCTCCCCTTCCTCGTCGCCCTCGGAAACCCTCCCCCCGCGGCCCGCCTGAAGCTCGGCGCGGGCGTCCTGATGTGGGATTCGAAGCGCGCCTATGCTCCTTCCTTCTTCGTGAACCTCGGAATGTTCGGCGTCCTTTCCCGCTACAAGGCCTTCGGTCGCGCCGGACGCCGCAGCGACCAGAGGGGGGTCTTCGTCAGCCGGGATCTTCCGGTTCCGGTGGACTCGACCCTTCGCGGCGCCGCCCTTTGGATCCAGGCTCTCTTCCTCGATCCGAAGTCTTCCTCCATCGCCGGCTCCTCGAACCTCTGCCGCCTCCGCCTCTGATCCGATCCCCGTCCCCGGCGATTCCGTGAAGTTTCGCCGGGACTGGGAGTTTCTGCAAAATTGCGGGTCTTGCGCAAAAGGATCGTTTGCGCCCGGAATCCGGGGTCCTTGAGGGGGTTCCCGAGGACGAGTATCCTGCGTTTCTCGTTTTCTTCTTTATCTCTCTCTCCCGGACCTGGTCGCGGGTCCTTCCTACGTGAAGGGTTCCTTCTCCGCAATTCCAGGAATCGGGGATTCCGGAGTATGTGCCGGGTCTCGGCCTCGCGCATGCGCCAGTTTCCTGCAATGGAGCCTCTCATGAACAAGCGATTCGCTTTCCAGGGCCTTGCCTGCCTCCTCCTCCTCGGCTCGGCCCTTCAGGCCCAGACCTCCCGCAAGCTCACGACCCTCTTCGCCTCGAACAACGGGGGATCCTCGGGGGGGGCCGTCTATTTCGACCTCAAGATCACGAAGGCCGTGCGCATCACGCAGCTCGAGACGAACTTCTCCGTCGCCCCCAATCTCGCCGTCGGGATCAAGGTCTACACGACTCCGACGACCTATGTCGGCAAGGAAGCCAACGCGGCCGCGTGGAAACTCGTCGCCCAGGACAACGGTGCCGCCAAGTCCGCGGGGAAGGACAAGCCCACGCCCATAGCCTTGAAGACCCCCTTGATCCTGAAGCCCGGTTCCTACGGGATCGCCCTCGTCGCGGTGAACAGCGGCCACTCCTATACGAACGGCAACGGCACCAACCAGAAGTACAGCAACGCCGACATGACGCTCACCGCGGGTTCGGCCATGAACGTCCCATTCTCGGGGACGCCCTTCAAGCCGAGGGTGTGGAACGGCTCCATCATCTACACGCTGGCCGTGGGACTCTTCTCCGATTTCACCGCGACCCCGGTCAGGGGAAAGAGCCCGCTGACCGTGAAGTTCACGGACCAGACCTACACCTCGAGCCCTCCGATCAAGACCTGGGCCTGGGACTTCGACGGTGACAAGAAGATCGACTCCACCGCCCAGAATCCGACCTTCGTCTTCAAGGCGACCGGATGGGACAAGACCTTCGACGTCACGCTCACGACGACCAACGGAGTGCATCCCCCCTCGACGGTGACGAAGAAGGCCTTCATCATCGTCAATCCCTCCAACGCGACGGCCGTCAACTTCGGGAAGGGCTCGACGAACAAGCCGGTCCCGGGACCGATGCCCCTGCCGAAGTTCACGCGCACCTATTCCTATCTCTACACGCGCGGCTTCTACTTCCAGGCGCCGTCGACGGTGATCGTGACAGGTTTCCGGGTGCCGAACGAGGCGAAGATGCCCCTCCAGGCGGTCACCCTCTTCACGATGCCCAAGGCTCCCCCGGCCTATCCGACTACCTACACGGTCACGACGACGGACGTGAAGTTCTTCAAGACCGGGGTCAAGGCCGGCACGATCATGAAGCCCGCGAAGCCGATCGTGCTCACGAAGGGCACCTGGGTCGGCGTCCTGGGCGCAGGGCACTCCAGCACCTCCAGCTACATGTACAACTCCTATGGGAACGGGGCCTTCAAATCCCGGATCGGCAATCTGCCCGTGACCCTGACCCGCTTGATCAAGCAGGGCACCCTGATCGGGAGCAAGGGGATCGGACCCGTCTCCGGCTCCACGGGCTCCATCGGCCGGGTCGAGGTGTTCGTGGCGGGCAACTTCTCGATCCCGAGCTTGAACTCGGTCGGCCTTCCGGTCCTCGGGACGACGCCCAAGCTCAGTCTCTCGGCCAAGATCCCGGGGGCGCAGGCGGGGGTCATCCTCCTCGCCGCGGGCAGGCTTCCGGCCCCGATCCCGACCCCCTTCGGGAACCTCCTGATCAAGCCTCCGTTCCTGATGTCCATGTTCGTTCCGTCCGGAACCGGGGTCGTGCCCCTTCCGATCCCGAACAACCCCTCGTTCACCGGCGCCACCCTGGACTTCCAGGGAGCCGTGTTCGACGTCGTGAACGGCATCTTCGGCATGACGAACGGAACCGAGTGGTTCCTCGGCAAGTGAGGGACCTCGCGACCCCGCGGGCCTGATCCCGCGGGAGTCCCTCCACACCACCGCCCGCCCCCGGGGCCCCGCTCCGGGGGCGGGCTCCGTTTCCTCCCCCCCCCGCAGCTCCCCCTCCGCCCCGCATCCTCCCCGCTACCCATCCCTTCCCGTCGCTCCTCCCTCCCCCCCCGATTCCGAACCCTGCTCTCCTCGAGGAAAATGACAAGTCGAGCATGGGATCCGACCCCGCCTCGCATTCCTGGAAGAAGAACAATCCCCGACACTTTCCAGGAGACGATTCCGATGCGGATCCTTCGCAAACTTGCGTCTTGCTCGCTTCCCTGCCTCTTCCTCTCGGCCCTCGCCGCCCAGACCGGGGTCGTCTGGCGTCCCCTCAAACCCTCCGTCCTCCCTCCCCCCCGTTTCGAGGGGGCCATGGTCTACGACGAAGCTCGGGACGAACTCGTTCTGTTCGGTGGTGCCGTCTACACGAATGGTTCTTATCGACCCCTGAACGATACCTGGGTGTACAAGAACCAGCTTTGGGTTAAGAAGACCCCAACGACCTCCCCCCAGCCTCGCTACGGGGCGGGAATGGTCTATGATCCACCAACAAAGTTGGTTTATTTGTACGGAGGTACAAACTCGAATTCGGGATTCCAACAGTTCAACGATTTGTGGAAATGGGACGGGGCCAATTGGACAAGACTACTCACATGGACGCCGAAAGGAACGAATCCCACGGGCCCTTGGGATTCCGGAAGGATTTCCTATAACCCGAGTCGGAAAAGGCCGGTCGTTTTCAGCGGAAACAATATGGCCCGATGCTCT